>Ga0335075_10000351_pt1 | contig 82841 bp, 72 predicted proteins | sample Lox_Sample_24_FD_206723 | JGI IMG/M metagenome (GOLD analysis project Ga0335075, IMG submission 206723) | Soil microbial communities from Loxahatchee National Wildlife Refuge, Florida, United States - Lox_Sample_2.4 | ecosystem: Environmental > Terrestrial > Soil > Wetlands | place: USA... | reverse complement strand
GTCACTCGCGGACGCGATCGCCGAATACGACGCCGCCGGCTTCAACGCGATCAACTTCCTCGAGTTCACCTTCATACCCACGCGCGAGTCACCCGACCACGACCGCCCCGACTTCCAGAAGACGATGAGGTGGTATTACCCTGTGCTTCCGAGGTTTCCTCACCGCCTGAACGCATGGAAGCGCCAGGACGCCCCGGTGGAGCTACAGCTCGGCGGACATGTGGTCGACTTCCCGGGCTTGAAAATGGCGCCGACGTCCCTGTACATGCGCCACTACATGTATTTGAGCGAGGCGCACGCGCTTGAAAAGTTCGTGCGCCGCGGCTACGCCGCCGACGAGGTCGAGCGCGGCTGGCACCGCTGGCGCTCGAAGGTCCGACCCGAGCACATCCGGCTGCCCTCCGAGCGCCAGCTGCGCCGCTATGAGGCCGATCATCTGCTCGACCCCTCGAAACCGCGCAAGCGACACCTGCTCGAGGATCGCGTCGAGGGCGGGAGGACGTCGGCCGAGCTCAAGCGCATGTGGCGGCGGGCGAAGCGCCTGCGCTAGCTTCACGCCTTCACCGCCACGCCGCCGCGGCGCGGATCGCCCGCCCCGTCGATCCGCGGCCCGCTGCGCAACGCTGCCTGGACGCCGCCGAAGAACAGGTTGAGAGCGCCGAAGCGGACGATGCGCGCGCCTGAGCCGAGCCCCTGGACGTCGATCCCGGGCTCGGCGAAGACGACGCCGTCCTCGAGGTGCACCCGCGGAGCCTCGACCGCGTCCCGCACGGACAGGCCGTGGTCGACGACGCCGACGATCGTCTGCAAGAGCGCCGAGCGGATCCGGTTGGAGCCGGCGCTGCCCAGCACGAGCTCGACCTCCCCGTCGCGCGTCACCACCGACGGCGCCATCATGCTCGGCATGCGCCGCCCCGCCGGGTGCAGGTGAAAGCCCAGCGGGTTCAGATCCTGCTCGCCCATCACGTTGTTCAGGTGCATGCCGGTCCCCGGCACGATCACCCCCGAGCCCTCGCCGTTGGTGCACGTGGCGCTGCACGCGCAGCCGTGACCGTCGAGCACGGAGATGTGCGTGGTCGAGCCAAGCCGCGAGGCGAGAAAGCGCGTGAGGAACCCCTCCTGCTCGAGCCCCTCGAGGAACTCCGGAGTGCGCTCGGACTGCGCCGCGGCCATCGCGTCGATCACCGAGCGCAGGCTCGGCGGCGCGGGCTCGCGATCGAGCAGCGCGAGCGCGTACGCGAGCAGCGTGCCCCCCGCGGAGGGCGGTGGGTTGGTGAGGACGCGCCGGTCGCGGTAGGCGACGTCGATCGGCTCGCGCTCGATCGCCCGGTAGCCCGCCAGGTCGCCCGGCTGCAGCGAGCCGCCGCGCTCGTTCAGCCACGCGCACACCGCGCGCGCGATCTCGCCGGTGTAGAACGGCTCCTGCCCCTCGCGCGCGAGGCGCAGGAGCGCGTCGCCGAGCTCGGGGTTGCGCAGCACCCCGCCCTCGTGCAGCGGCTGCCCGCCTGGCGCCCACAGCGCGGCGCACTCGGGTGTCGAGGACAGCAGCTCGACGAGGATCTCCGCGACGTAGGCCTGGCCGTGGTTGAGCGCGACCCCCTCGCGCGCAAGCCGCGCCGCGGGCGCCGCGAGCTCCTCCAGCGGCATCGTCCCCCAGCGGCGCGCCGCCTCGCACACGCCGGCGGGCGCGCCGTAGACGCCACACGAGGCCGGGCCGATGTAGAAGACCTGCTCGGCGTTCCCGAAGGACACGTCGATCGCCTGCAGCTCGGCCTCCGAGCCGTCGCCCGCGCGCGTCGGCGCCTGCACGAAGAAGTCGAGCAGCGCGGGTCGCACGCCGCCGCCGGCCACCAGCAGGTAGCCGCCGGCGCCCAGGCCGGTGAGCAACTGCTCGGCCACGAACGACGTGAGCATCGCGCCGAGCGCCGCGTCGACCGCGTTGCCGCCTTCGCGCAGCACCCGCGCGCCGGCCTGCGCCGTCAGCGGGTGACCGGCGGCGACGACTCCTCGCTCGGCTTCGCTCATTGCTGAGCGATACCACAGCGGCGCAAGAGGCGCCGGCGCGTCCTCAGAAGTTGGGCAGGAACTCGGGCACGTCCATCTCATCGACGGACAACCCGCGACGGCGCCGGGGACCCGCGACGGGCTCGCGCTCGGCGCGCGTCGGCGCGGCGCGCGCCAGCTTCAGCTCGCCAGCCGGCTCGCGATAGCGGTTGGCGCTCTTGCGCCGGCCCTCCTCGCCGTAGCCGGTGGCCACGACGGTGACCCACACCTGGTCGTCGAGCTTCTCGTCGACCATCGCCCCGAAGATGATGTTCGCGTCCGGGTGCGCGGCCTCGGAGACCGACTTGGCGGCCTCGTTGACCTCCCACAGCGAGAGGTTCTCGCCCCCGGTTATCGACAGCAGGATCGAGCGCGCGCCCTCCATCGAGGTTTCCAGCAGCGGCGAGGAGACCGCCTGCATGGCCGCCTCGGTCGCGCGGTTCTCGCCGACGCCCATCCCGATTCCGAGCAGCGCGCTGCCCGCCTCGCTCATGATCGTGCGCACGTCGGCGAAGTCGAGGTTGATCAGGCCGGGAAGCGTGACCAGGTCTGAGATCCCCTGGACGCCCTGGCGCAGCACGTCGTCGGCCACCCGGAACGCCTCGACCATCGCGGTCTGCCGGTCGAGCACCGACAGCAGGCGGTTGTTGGGAACGACGATCAGGGTGTCGACCTCTTCGGCCAGCGCGCCGACGCCGCGCTCGGCCTGCTCGCCGCGGCGCGAGCCCTCGAAGCCGAACGGCTTGGTGACGATCGCGACCGTCAGCGCACCGACTTCGCGCGCGATGCGCGCGACGATCGGCGCGGCGCCGGTGCCCGTGCCGCCGCCGGCGCCGGCGGTGATGAAGATCATGTCCGAGCCCTTCAGCAGAGCCTTGATGCGGTCGTAGTCCTCCATCGCCGCCTGGCGCCCGATGTTCGCGTCCGAGCCCGAGCCGAGCCCGCGCGTGAGCTCGCAGCCGATGTGCAGCGTGATGTCGGCCGTGGACTGCTGCAGCGACTGCACGTCCGTGTTGACGGCGACGAACTCGATGCCCTCGACCTCCGCCTCGACCATCCGGTTGACCGCGTTCACACCTCCGCCGCCCACGCCGACGACGCGAATCACCGGCTGCCCGGTCGGCGCCGGGTCGTTGCGCAGGCGCGGGTCGGCAAAGCCCGCGGCGAGGGCGGGCTCGCGTGCCGGGCGCTCCATCAGGCTCTCCTGTATCTCCGAGGAGAACGCGTGGCGCAGGCGCTCCTGCGGGGAGGGTATTCGCAGGTCGCGCTCCGCCTCGGCGACCGGGGCGTCGAGCGCCGGATGGGGGGGAGCGCCGGAGCGTTGGGCGCCCGCGCCGGTCATGCGCTGGGACTCGCCCGCGCGCTCCTGCGCGGCCACGTCCTCGCGCCCGGCCGGGCGCGCGCCGTCGTCCGCGACTTCGTCTTCGGTCTTGCGGAAGAGCGCCGCGAGCGGACCTTCGCGCATGCTCGCGCGCCTAGGCCCGGCCACCGGCGAGCACCTCCTCCCTGCTGTTCGCCAGCACCTCCTGGGCGAGTTGACGGTAGGACTGGGCGGCGACGCCGTCGGGCTCGTACTTGAGCACGGACATCCCCTTCACGGGCGCCTCGGCGAAACGGACCGTCTTGCGGATGCGCGAGGCGAACACGCGATCGCCGAAGTTTTCCTCGAGGATCTCGATCGCCTCCTTCGCGTGGATCGTGCGCGAGTCCACCAAGGTGGGCAGGATACCCTCGATGTCGACGCTCGGATTGAGGTTCTCGCGGATCATCGCGAGTGTGTTCTGGAGCTGGATGAGGCCGCGCATGGACAGATACTCGCACTGCACGGGGACGATCACCTTGTCGGCGGCGGTCAGGGCGTTGATCGTCAACAGGCCGAGGCTCGGCGGCGTGTCGATGCAGATGAAGTCGTAGTCCTCGCGGATCGGCTCGAAGGCCTTCTGCAGCGCGCGCTCGCGACCGATCATCGTCGACATCGCGATCTCGGCGCCCGCGAGGTCGATCGACGCGCACGCCACGTCGACCTCGCGGCGGCGGATCACCTCGCGGATCGAGACGCGGTGCACGAGCACGTCGTACATGGATTTCTCCAGCGTGTCCGGATCGATGCCCTGGGACATGGTCAGGTTGCCCTGCGGGTCCATGTCCACGCACAGCACCCGGTGGCCCTCCTCCGCGAACGCGGCGGCGAGGTTGAGCGTCGTCGTCGTCTTGGCCACGCCGCCCTTCTGGTTGGCGAACGCGATCACCTTGGCCCTGCCGTCCACGCTGGCTCCGATGCTCGATTGCTGGAAAGCCCGTCCGGTGGGTATTCGCATGCGGCGAGACGATTCCTGCACGCGAACTACGATCCCAGGCGATGCCTGCGAGCGCCTCCGACAGCCCTCGCGGCCTGCGCGCTCGCGTGCACGGCAAGCGCGTGCTCGTGTGCATGGGCGCGGGCGGTGTGGGCAAGACGACGACCTCGGCGGCGCTCGCCCTGGGGCTGGCGCTGCGCGGCCAGAAGGTCGCGGTCGTCACGATCGACCCGGCCAGGCGGCTGGCCTCGGCGCTCGGACTCGGCGAGCTGCCATCGCAGCCGCGCCGAGTGCAGCCGGCGCTGTTCGCCGAGCACGGCATCGAGATCGACGGCGAGCTGTGGGCGATGATGCTCGACGCCAAGCGCACCTTCGACGAGCTGATCGCGCGCCTGGCTCCCGACGAGCATGCCCGCGAGGAGATCCTCGCCAACCCGGTCTATCGCGAGCTTTCGACGGCGGTAGCCGGCTCGCACGAGCTGAGCGCGATCGCAAAGCTGTACGAGCTCTACGAGGAGCACGACTTCGACGTGATCGTCCTCGACACGCCGCCGTCGCGCAACGCGCTCGACTTCCTGGACGCTCCGGGACGCCTGCTGGGATTCCTGGAAGGACGCGCGCTGCAGGTGTTCCTGCGTCCGGGCGGCCTGAGCGCGCGCCTGTTCGGTCGCGGCACCGCCCTCGTGTTCGCGATCTTCGCGCGTGTCACCGGGGTTGACATGCTGGGCGAGCTGTCGCGCTTCTTCCGCTCGCTCTCGGGTGTGATCGACGGTTTCGGCGAGCGTACCCGCAACGTAGCGAGCCTCCTGCGCGACCCGCACACGAGCTTCGTGATCGTCACCTCGCCCGAGCGCGAGCCCGCGCGCGAGGCGCGCTTCCTGATTCGGCGCCTGCACGCGAGCGGGATGCACGTGCAGGAGCTGATCGTCAACCGCGTGCACGCGCACCGCCTGCACGGCTTCAGCGAGGCGCGGGTCGCGGAGCTGCTCAGCCAGCAGCTCGGCGAGCGCATGGCTGCTCGGGTCGCGAGCAATCTCGCCGACTTCGACACGCTCGCGCGCCGCGACCGCGACACGGTCGCGAGCCTCTCGCGGGCGTGGAGCACGGACCCGGCCGGCCCCCCGCCGATCGAGGTCCCGCAGCTAGATCAGGAGATCCAGGATCTCCTCGGATTGGCGCATGTCGCCGAGCATCTGTTCGACTGAGCCCGCCGCGGCCTGCACGGCGGGCGCGCCCGGCGGCGGCGCGCTGTCCTCCGCCGGCGCCAGCAACAGCTGGTCGGCGAAGCCGACCAGGTCGGGATCGAGATGGCCGCAGATCACATCCCGCAGCAGCGCGCGCAAGTGGTTGGAGACGTCCCGCGCCAGCTCCTGGAGTCCGGCGCCGGCGGCTGCGGTCCCCGCGATCAGCTCGCGCTCCAGCGCCAGCGCAGCCAGCACCCGCTCGGTCAGGGCCAGGCGGTCGCCGGGAGTCGCGCACAGTGCCGCCAGACGTCCGGGCAACAGGCCGCTCGCCGGGCCCTCGGGCTCGAGCAGCACGCGCAGCGCGAGCAGGTGATCGGTGAGCGCCTCGAACGGGCTCGGGCGCTCGCAGCCGAGCTCGAAGCGCCTGAGCGCCCACGCGAGCTCGTTGCCATGCGGCGCGCGCCGCGAGACCAGGTTGCAGAAGGCGCGCAGCTCGTCCTCCTGCTCGGCGCTCACCACGAGCATCCCGTGTGGACGCCCGCCGGCGCCGAGCGCGAGCGCTCCCCAGCGGCCCTCGCCGACGCGCACCCAGGCGAGCGCGCCGAGCGACACGCGCCCGTCGCCGAACAGCCGCAGCGCGCGCAACAGGTCCTTGAGCACCGCGCGCCCCCGCGCGATCGCCTCGAGCGGCTCCCCCTCCCCGGCGTCCAGCACGACCGCCAGATGCTCGGGGCCGGAGCCGTCGCCGGAGCCGAGCGCGCCTTCGGGCAGCCCCTCGAGCTCGTTCGGGCGCGCGATCGTCAGGCCCCGCGTGAGCGGCAGCTCGGGCGAGCCGATCGTGAGCCCGTGCAGCGTCGCGACCAGTGTGACGGCGCTCGCGCCCGCGACGGCCGAGCTGTGCAGGCGCTCGAGCGCGCTCTGCAGCCGCTCGGGACGAAGTTCGAAGTCGCTCTGTTCTTCGAACACGTCCCACAGCAGCGCCTGCATCGCCGCGCGTACGCGCCGCGCGAGCTCGCCGCGCGGGGGCTCGGCGCTGACGCCGGCCAGATAGCGATCGAGGCCGTCGTAGCTCGCGAGCAGGCGCGCGGCCTCGGCGTGGCTGGGTAGGCGCTCGAGTCCGCTCATGCGCGCCGCGATGAACTCGGCGGTCAGCGCCCGGTAGCAGTACAGCGCGGTGCCCGCGAGACCCCGCCGCGCGGTCCGCGGCTCGAGCTCGAACTGCACCTCGGCGCCGGCGAGCACCTCGGCGTGCAAGTGGTTGGCAGCCGCTTCGATGAACTCGGTGAGGGCCGCGTGCAGCTGTGATGAGCGCATGGTTGCGCTGAGTTCGGCGTCGCCCGGCCACACTCCTGCCCGGCGCAGCCCGGCTTGCACGCGCGGGTGGGGCGAGGGCGCTGACGCGCCCCGTGCTCAGGGGCCCGGGCTCGTGCCGGCGGCGGTCAGCCACGGCGGGCTCACCCCGAGCCGGGCGCTCAGCCGCTGCGCATCGTGCGCGAAGTGCTCGCGCAGGCGCTCGACAGCGTCCTCGTCGGGCTCGCACGCGCTCGCGCCGTTCGTCTCGGCGCCCGCGCGCCTGTTCCACAGGGCGATCCGAAACGCAAGGCGTTCGTATGGGTGCCTGATGCGTCGCTGCGCCGCCTGCGGGATCATGTGCCAGACGGCGCGCGCGCGCGCGTCGCCAGTCAGCGCGCGCTGCACTCCCTGGGGGCTGAGGCGGGTGGTCGGTCCCAGCCAGGGGATCTTGCGCTCGCTTGCGCCTTGGCGGTAGCGCGTCCCGATGTTCGGCGGCTCGAAGTCCTCGCGTACGCCGATGAAGCGCTCGATCCGCGCGAGCACGCCGGCCGGATCGCGCTCGAGCTCCTCGGTGAAGGTGACGAGCAGCTGCTCGCGAGGGAAGACGTCGAGGTAGCCGCCGAGGATGCGACCGTACTCGCCCCAGACGACGTAGCCGGTCGACTCCTCGGGGCTGCGGCGCGCGCGCTCGAGCATCTCCGGACGCAGCAGCCGATCGATCGCGTCGCTGAACGAGCGCCGCTCCAGACCCTCCATCGCCTGCATCCGATGATGCGAGCGGGCCCGCTGCACCGGATCGCGCAGGATCGCGATCAAGCGCACGTCAGGCAGGCGCGCGCGGATCCGCTCGGGGACCGTGCGCTCGTCGTACTCGCCGGCGGCGAGATTGTCGATCGCCGACTGGTACACGCCGCCGGCCATGTAATGGGTGGTCACGGTGCCCCACTTGCGCGCGGGATCGACGAGCGCGAGTTTCCTCATATACGTGCCCCAGCCGAGCTCGACGATGCCGTCGTGGCTGAAATAGGGCGCCTCCTTGCCGGCCGGGAGCGTGATTTCCGGGTGCAGCCGCAGGTACTCGAACAGGGAGGTCGTACCGGACTTCTGCGCGCCTATGACGATGAAGTCCAGCACGTCCTTGGCGGTCTGCATGGGGCGTCAAGGCTAGCGAAGGAGCCGCCGGGCAGCCGGCCGCTAGGCAGCGGCCAGCGCGTGCTGCCCGGGCAGCCGAGCCGAGCCTGCGCGCTCGGCACACTCGGCCCCCAGCCAGTGTTCGCCGTACGCGCGCATGTCGTCGATGATCGGCAGCAGCGCACGCCCCTTCTCGGTCAGCGCGTACTCGACCCGCGGCGGCACCTCGGCGTAGGTGTGGCGCTCGAGGATTCCCTGCTCCTCGAGCGCGCGCAGGCGCAGCGAGAGCGTGCGCGGGCTGATTCCGGCGAGCGAGCGTTCGAGCTCGCAGAAGCGCGAGCAGCCCTCGCCCAGGTCGCGCACGAGCAGCAGCGTCCACTTCCCGCACACGATCTCGGCGGTCATGCACACCGGACAGGTCTCATCGACAGCCATCTCACCCTTTACTTTACCAACTGAAGTGTTGAGGGAGCCGCGCCTTCGCGGCGAACCGCGGCGTCGCGTCCGGGGGATCCGCGGGCCGGAGGTTTGCCACTAGCGCCATCGGGTAGTAGCGTCGTCTCATGTGCCCGATGATGGACGCCGGCGACGGCGTGCTACGCGAGACGCTGTGGCTGACGCTGACCCCCGATGAGGCGCGCGAGCTGATCGCCTCGCTCAGCGGATGGCTGGTGAAGCGCCCGGACGATCCCGAATGGCATTGCCACGTCGTGGACGACTACGGCCGGATCCTGACGGTCGACCTGATGGAGCCGGACGATCCGCGCTTCGTCGCTCCCTCCTCGCAGACCTCCGAGCAGTAGCGCTCCCGACCCCCAGGGAGACGCGCGTGGGGCCGATTGCCGTGATCAGGCGGTCGTGAGCGAGGGGTTGGCGGCGGCCTCGCGCTTGGCCTCGGCCGAGGCGACGTCATCCATGGTCGTGCCCCGGCGCCCGTCGGCCTGCATCAGCAGCTTGAAGTCGTGCGGGCTCGAAGCGACGCGCATCGCGTCCTCGAAGGTCACCCGGCCGGCCTTCACGTGACCGAAGAGAGCCTGGTCGAAGGTCTGCATGCCGTAATAGCCGCCCGAGGTGATCACCTCGACGAGTTTGCCCGTCTGCGAAGGATCGACGATCATGTCACGCACCCGCCCGGTCATACGCAGGATCTCGCAGACCGCCACGCGGCCGCCGTCGGCGCCCGGCACCAGTCGCTGGGAGATCACGCCCTTGACCGTGCCCGCGATCATGCTGCGCGCCTGCCCGTGCTGGTGCGGAGGGAAGAAGTCGAGCATGCGGTTGATCGACTCGGTCGCGTCGACCGTGTGGATGGTCGAGAGCACGAGGTGCCCGGTCTCGGCCGCCGACAGCGCGGTCTGGACGGTCTCCTCGTCGCGCATCTCGCCGACCAGGATCACGTCGGGGTCCTGGCGCAGAACCCTGCGCAGGGCGCGCTTGAACGAGGCGGTGTCCATGCCGACCTCGCGCTGGTTGATCACCGAGCGCACGTCGCCGTGAACGAACTCGATCGGGTCCTCGATCGTGACGATGTGCTTGCTCATCGTGTGGTTCATGTGGTCGATCATCGCCGCCAGCGTCGTCGACTTTCCCGAGCCGGTCGTGCCGGTGAGCAGCACGATTCCGCGCTCCTCCTCCGCCAGTTCGCGCACCACGTCGGGGAGCGAGAGGTCCTCGATCGTGCTGATGTGGTGGGGAATCGCGCGACAGGCCATCGAGATCACGCCGCGCTGCTGGAACGCGTTGATCCTGTAGCGGGCGACGTCGGGGATTTCGAAGGAGAAGTCGACCTCGTGCTCGCGGGCGAACTCCCCCAGCTTGGCTTCGTCGGTGAGCAGCGTCCTGAGTGCCCCGTCGGTGTCTTCGGCGCTCAGCTGCGGCACGCTCTGCTCGAGCGTAAGCTCGCCGTTGAGCCGGTACAGCGGCGCGGAGCCCACCTTCAGGTGCAGGTCCGAGCCGCCTTTCTCGACGAGCTCACGCAGCGCGGCTTGGACGTCGAACATACCGCCCTGATCGGCAATCTCCGCCCGCGGCTTGAGCGCCGCCCGGCGGGTCGTGGACGGCTACGCCACGTCGCGGAGCTTCTGGGCCTCCGCGAGCGACTGGAGCTTCTTCAGCGACTGGTTCTCGATCTGGCGGATGCGCTCGCGCGTGACGTTGAACGTGCGGCCGACCTCGTCGAGCGTGCGCGGATGCTCGCCGCCCAGGCCATAGCGCAGCTCGAGCACGCGCCGTTCGCGATAGGAGAGGTTCTCGAGCGCCTCGCGCAGAGCCTCCTTGGTGAGGATCTCGGCGGCGCGCTCGTACGGGGACTCGGCGCGCTCGTCGGCGATGAACTGCCCGAACTCCGACTCCTCCTCATCGCCCACCGGCTTCTCCAGCGACACCGGCGCCTGGGCAGAGCGCTTGATCGAATCGACCTCCTCGGGATCGATGCCGGTGACGTCCGCGATCTCCTGAGCCGACGGCTCGCGCCCGAGCTCGGTCACGAGCTTGCGCTCGGCGCGCCCGATCTTGTTGAGCTTCTCGACCACGTGCACCGGGATCCGGATCGTCCGCGCCTTGTCGGCCAGCGCCCTGGCGATCGCCTGGCGGATCCACCAGGTCGCGTACGTCGAGAACTTGAAGCCCTTGCGGTAGTCGAACTTCTCGGCGGCGCGCACCAGGCCGAGCGTGCCCTCCTGGATCAGGTCGAGGAACGGCAACCCCTGGTTGCGGTAGTTCTTGGCGATCGACACCACCAGACGCAGGTTCGACTCGACCATCTTCTGCTTGGCGTCCAGGTCGCCGCGCTCGATCCGCTTTGCGAGGTCGACCTCCTCTTGGGCGGTCAGCAGCCGGACCTTGCCGATGTCCTTGAGGAACAGCTGCAGCGAGTCGGTCGTCATGTCCGGCTTGAGGTCGAGCGCGGTTTTGGCTTTGCGCCGGCCGCGCTTGTCCGGCGCGCGCTCCAGCTGCGCGGAGGCGGCGATCGCGGGATCGATGTCCTCGACGAGCTCGATCTCGGCGCGCTCGAGGAAGCCGTGCAGCTCTTCGACGTCCGCCTCGTCGAGGTCGAGCTCGGACATCGCCCGGGTTATCTCGGCGTAGGACAGCACGCCCACCTGCTGGCCCTTGGCCAGCAGGCCCTTGACCTCATCCAGCTCCTGCAGCTCGACTACTGACATTCGTGTTTCCATTTCGTACGCAATCGACGACCGAGGGCGAGAGGAGCCCGTGAAGATTATGGCTGAGAGCACCGACTAGATTCGACAGCGGGTCGCGCCCGCGCCGACGTTGCACGTCAGTCGGCCTCAAGACGCTCATGCTAACGCGTCGCGGCGGGATTCCACCGATCGCCGGTGCGCTTGCGCCCACGCGCTCGCGGCGTCAGCGCGACGCGAGGGCACGCGAGCGAGCCTGCCCGCTCGCGTGCCGCCGTTAAGCAATCATGTGCCGATGAGCGGCCCGAACGAGAGCGAGCGAGCGCCGGACCCCTCGGCCGAGGTCGCGGGCGTGCTCGCCAAGCTCCCGCGGACCCGCCCGCAGCGCTCGAGCCCGCGCCGGGCGGCGGCCCGCACGAGCGCCGCGGCGGCGCCAACCGGCGGCGGCGCCGCGAGTCCGCCCGAGGGCTCGGCGGGGGCGGCGACGAGCCCCAATGGCCACGCGCCCGGGCGCTCGCAGCGCTCGCGGGGCGCCCCGGCCGGCGGGCGCGCGAACGCCCGCAAGCGGTCGAGCCCGGCGGGCGGCGCGAGCAGCTCGCCGCGCCCTCGTCCACGCAGCGGCCCCGGCCGCAGCGGCAAGCGAGCCAACGGCGCCTCGCCCAACGCCCGCGGCAGCGGGCGCGGGGCCGGTGCGCACGCGACCGCGGCCATGCCGGCTCCCAGGCAGGGCTTCGAGTGCGAGGGCGAGCGCACGAGCAGGACTGTGCACCCACCGGGCGGCGCCGAGCTGGTCGCGTCTGTCGTCGAGATCGTCGGCGACCTCGCCAAGGCAGGGGTCTCCTCCGGCGAGCGCCTGCTCAAGGACGCGCTCTCGCGCCTGCCCTTCTGAGCGCTTCTGAGCGCCGCGCGCCAGCCGCGCGTGCTTGTATACTGCCGCGCAACGCCGAACCGCCGTGGCTCAGGCCGGGGCGGGCGGGGGACCCAAACGCGGATCCGGTGATCCGCTGGGGCGAATCGGCCCGGCAGGGCCGTAGCGCGCATTACCAGTGTCGCGCGAGCCCGTCAGCTCACCCCGTAGGCGCGAGGCGAATGCAGACGAGGCTCCAGACATACACGGTCGTGCTCGTCCTGTGCGCGGGACTTGGCGCCACAGGCGGCCCGCTCGCAAGCGCGCTGGCGGCCACCGGCGGCACGTCGGTCGCCGCCGCGACCACCACACCGTCGGGAGCCGGCGCGGGGCCCGCGACGAGCGTCGCCCCGAGCGCGATCGCCACGTGGTTCGGGCCCGGGCTGTACGGCAAACACACGGCCTGTGGCCAGCGGCTGACGCCGAAGGTCGTCGGCGTGGCCAACCGCACGCTTCCGTGCGGGACGCTCGTACAGGTGACCTACGCGGGTCACAGCCTGGTCGTGCCGGTGCTCGACCGCGGCCCGTACAGCCACGACGCGAGCTGGGACCTGACCGCGGCCGCGGCGCAGGCGCTGGACGTCACCCAGACCGTGCGGGTCGCTACCCAGATCGTGGGCAAGACCGCCAACACGCCCATGCTCGGGCTGCCCGCCGCCCCCTCCTCCTCGCTCGCGCCAGCATCGGGCGCGAGCGCATCAGGTGGGGCGCTCGCCGGCTGACAGGCCTCCCCGCGCAGCGACTCGCGCGGCGTACAGCCCAAGGTCGGCGTGCGCGGCCAGCGCTGGCGCCTGACGTCCGTCGTCGGGACACACGGCGCTGCCGATGACGACCGCAAGCGGCACGCCGCGAGCGCTCGCGCTCGACGGGACGCCCGCGCACAGGCGTTGCTCCAGGCGTTCGGCCGAGGCCCTGTCCGTCCCCGGCGCAAGCAGCCACCATCTCCCTGCGCGCTCGCGCGTGAGCGTCCCCGGCCACGCCCCGAGCACGCGGCCGAGCGCCTGCTCGACCTCCCGGGCCAGACGCGAGAGCTCGTCGGGAGTTTGCTCGGCGCGCAGGCGCTCGAGCTCGGCCAGCTCGATCAGCAGCACGGCAAAAGGCGCGGCGTCGTGCGCGAAGCGCTCGAGCTGTGAGCCGATCGTGGAGATCCACGCCACCGGTCCTTGCTCGCGCTGATCGCGGATCGCGATCTCCGCTTCCGCCGGCTCGGAGGGGTCGGCCACCGGCGCGCGCGCAGCCGGGCGCGCCGGCGCGGGCGCGAGCTCATCGACGATCACCGCGCGCGCCGCACGTCCGCCCGACGCCGGGACGAAAGCCGCGCCCGGCGCATCGCTCGCCGGGCCGGCGGGCGTGGGCGAGAGCGCGCGCTCCTGCGAATCGCCGGCCGCCGGCGCCGCGCTCTGAGCGTGCGCCTCGCGCGCGTGCGCGTAAGGCGCCGCCTCGAGGGCAGGCGCCGCCTCGAGGGCAGGCGCCGCCTCGAGGGCAGGCGCCGCCTCGAGGGCAGCGACGAGCATCGCGGCGCAGATGTACGCGAGCCGGTCGCCTAGGTCGGCGAGCGTCCGCGCGGAGGAGTCGAGCAGCTGGGCGAGCAGCGCCTCCCACAGCACACCGCGCAACGCCTCGATCGCGCGCGCCAGCGCAGCCGCGTCGCGCGCGCCGCACAGCGCGGCGAGCCCTTGCGCCGCGGCGCTGTGCTCGCGAGCGTCCGGCGCCCGCGCGGTCAGCTGCCGGAGCTCGAGGTCGGACTGCAACGCGCGCAGCGCCTGAGCGCACACCTGCGGGGCTTCGCGCGCGAGGCCCTCGAGCGGCAGCTCGCCGAGCGTGTCGAGCGGGTGGGCGCCCACCAGGGCGATCGCCCAGCGGCGTGCGAGCTCCTCGGCGCGCGTCAACAAGCCCTCGAGCGGCAGCTCCGCGAGCGCGCGCGCGCGCGGAGCGTGGTGGGCGCAAAGGCGATCGGGCACAGCTGTTGCATAGCAGCAGGCGGGGACGTGATCCGCCCGCGGCGCCGAGCGCGGCTAGCCTGCCTAGTCGGTGCGCAGCCTGAAGCCGAGCGGAGCCCGTCGCGGGCGGGCGGTGATCGCCAACCTCCGGGACTCCACGTCGCTCGACTGGGACACCTGCGCGGTGCGCTCGGTTCAACGCGCGGATCTAGTCCTCGAGGAGGCGGCGCTGCGCGAGCTGTGGACGGCGGCCAACCTCGAGCGCCTCGCGCGCACCTACTGGCGCTTTCTCACGCGCGTGACGCTCGGGCTGATCCGGGTGGTCTACAGCGAGCACGAGCGCTCGGTCGTGCTGCTCGCGCGTCCCTTCAAGCTGCTCACCTTTCAGGCGCCCGAATACGAGGTCGACGCCGTGCGCGGCCTCGTACGCTGGCGCATCGCGCGCGGCCTGCTCGTCTCGCGGCGCGGGCGCGGCGGGCACGGGCACCTGCAGATCGAAGTCCGCCGCAGCCCGGGCGAGGACCCCGAGCACGCCCGCTTGCACGTCGAGGTCGAGGTCGCGAACTTCTACCCGTCGATCGCCTCCGGGCTCAGCCGGCGCCTGTACAACGCAACCCAGTCGCGCATCCACGTGATCGTCACATACGGCTTCCTGCGCTCGCTCGCGCGCCTGGACCTCGCACCCTCGCGTGTCGGGCGGCTCGACGCTCAGTAGCGCTCGCCGGCGACCGCTCGCAGCTTGGCGCGATCGTGGGTGGCGGTGATGCGCCTGATCGTGCCCGTCCGCGCGCGCGTGACGAGCGATTCGGTGGTGGCACCGCCGGCGCTCGGATAGCGCACGCCCTGCAACACGTCCCCGTCGGTGATGCCGGTGGCCGAGAAGAACACGTCGTCACCGGCGACCAGATCGTCGCGGTCGAGCACCCGGCGCAGGTCATAGCCTGCGTCGATCGCCGCGGCGCGCTCGTGCTCGTCGCGCGGCCACAGGCGCCCGAGCAGCTGCCCGCCGAGGCACTTGACGGCCGCGGCCGAGATCACCCCCTCGGGGGTGCCGCCGATCCCCCACAGCAGGTCGACGGGCGAGCGCTCGGTGACGGCGAGCAGCGCGGCGGAGACGTCGCCGTGGGGTATCAGGCGCACGCGCGCACCGGCATCGCGAATCGCGGCGATGCCCCGCTCGTGGCGTGGACGGTCGAGCACGACGACGATCACGTCGCCGACCGGGCAGTCGCGGCGCTCGGCGACGAGCCCGACGGTCTCGCCGAGCGGGCGGTCGAGGTCGAGCAGGTCGGCGATGTCGGGCGCGCCGGCCATCTTCTCCATGTACACGCACGGCCCCGGGTCGAACATCGTTCCGCGCGCCGACAGCGCGATCACCGCCAGCGCGCTCGGCATCCCGTTGGCGGCCAGCGTCGTGCCCTCGAGCGGATCGACCGCGATGTCGACCTGCGGCGGCGAGCCGTCGCCGATGTGCTCGCCGTTGTACAGCATCGGCGCCTCGTCCTTCTCGCCCTCGCCGATCACCACGACGCCATCCATCTGGATCGAGTGCAGCATGTAGCGCATGCCGTCGACCGCCGCCTGATCGGCGGCCTCCTTGTCGCCCCTGCCCACCAGCGGCGCCGCCGCCAGCGCGGCCGCCTCGGTGACGCGGACGAGCTCGAGTGCGAGGTTGCGGTCGGGCAGCTGTTTAGGTTGGGCTGAGCTCACCGGCGCCGGGAAACCTATACCAGCGGGCGCTGCCACTACGATCGTGGCGTGCGCGGGCGCAGTCGGTGCGTTCGCGGTGCGATCAGTCCAACCACTGCAGCCGGCTCGCGCCGGAGCGAGGTGACCAGCAGATGACACAGATTGGTTTCGTCGGCTTGGGCAAGATGGGCGGCAACATGGTGCATCGGATTCGCCGCGACTCCGAGCACGAGGTCGTGGCGTTCGACTTCGACGCCAAGGCGGTCCGGCAGGCGGTCAAGAGCGGCGCGGAGGGCGCCGACTCGCTGCGGGCCATGGTCAAGCAGCTGCGGGCCCCGCGGATGGTGTGGATCATGGTCCCGGCGGGCGATCCCACGCAGGACACGGTGGACAAGCTCGCCAAGCTGCTGGAGCGCGGGGACACGATCGTCGACGGCGGCAACTCGCGCTGGAGCGATGACAAGCGTCGCTCGGCGGAACTGAAGAAGGCGGGCATCGAATACGTCGACGTGGGCGTCTCCGGCGGCGTGTGGGGGCTGGAGGTCGGCTACTGCATGATGGTCGGAGGCCCGCCGAAGGCGGTCAAGCGCCTGGCGCCGATCCTCGACGTGCTCGCGCCGGAGACCAACGAGCAGAGTCGCGAGGCGATCGGCCCACGCGGCTGGCTGCACTTCGGCCCCGCGGGCGCCGGTCACTACGTGAAGATGGTGCACAACGGCGTCGAGTATGGCCTCATGCAGGCCTACGCGGAGGGCTTTGAAGTGTTCGACAAGTGCGAGTACGAGCTCGACAACGCGAAGATCGCGCACCTGTGGGGGCAGGGCTCGGTGGTGCGCTCGTGGCTGTGCGAACTGGCCGCGCGCGCGTTCGAGCTCGACGGCAACGAGCTGCAGGCGATCGAGGGCTACACGGTGGACTCCGGCGAGGGCCGCTGGACGATCGCGGACGCGACCGCGCACGACGTGCCCACGCCGGTGATCACGGCGTCGCTGTACGCGCGCATGCGCTCGCGCGGCAGCGGCGACTTCGCCGACCGCGTGCTGGCGGCGCTGCGCAACCAGTTCGGCGGCCATGCGGTCAAGGCGGCGCCCAAGAAGTGATGGCCGTGGCGACGAGCACCGAGGCCGAGAACCCGCTGACCGCGGGCCTCGAGCGGCTGCCCGTGCCGCCGACGACGCTCGTGATCTTCGGCGCGACCGGCGATCTGGCGCAACGCAAACTGCTTCCGGCGCTGTACAACCTCGCGCACGACGGCGCGCTGCCCGAGCGCTTCCACTTGGTGGGCGTCGCGCGCAAAGCGAAAGCGCACGAAGGCTTTCGCATCGAGTGCGAACAGGCGATCCAGCGCTTCTCGCGGCGCACCCCCGACGAGAGCGTGCTGGCGAGCCTGCTCGAGAACGTCAAGTACGTGGCGGGCACCTTCGACGAGGACGCCGTGTACGCCGAGTTGACAGACTTGCTGGACGAGTTCGAGCAGCAGGCCGGGGAGCCGCTCAACCGCGCGTTCTACCTTTCGACCGCGCCCAGCTTCTTCCCGGTGATCGTCGAACGCCTCGGCGCGAGCAAGCTCAACCGCCACAAAGGCGCGCTCGTGCGAGTCGTCATCGAGAAGCCGTTCGGGACGACGCTCGCGGAGGCGCGCGAGCTCAATCGTCGCGTGCTCTCGATCTTCAAAGAGCCCCAGGTGTTCCGCATCGACCACTACCTGGGCAAGGAGACAGTCCAGAACATGATGGCCTTCCGGTTCGCCAACGGCATGTTCGAGCCGCTGTGGAACCGCAACTACATCGACAGCGTGCAGATCACCGCCGCCGAGGAGATCGGCATCGGCTCGCGCGCGGACTACTACGACGCCGCCGGCGCGCTGCGCGATCTGATCCAGAACCACATGCTGCAGCTGCTGTGTCACGTCGCGATGGAGCCGCCGGTGAGCTTCACCGCCGAAGACGTGCGCAACGAGAAGGTCAAGGTGCTGCACGCCGTCCCCGAGCCGCGCCCCGCGGAGATCGCGAAGATCGCCGTGCGCGCGCAGTACGGGCCGGGTCACGCCGGCGGCGAGGACGTGGTCGGCTATCTGGAAGAGGAGGGCGTGCCGGAGGACTCGCTCACCGAGACCTACGCGGCGCTGCGCCTGGAAGTCGATAACTGGCGCTGGGCGGGCGTGCCGTTCTATCTGCGCACGGGCAAGCGCCTGGCGCGCAAGGTCACCGAGATCGCGGTCACGCTCAAGCCGGTCCCGCACCTGGCCTTCGACCAGCAGGGATCGCTCGGCGTGCAGCCCAACCAGCTGGTGCTCACGCTGCAGCCCAACGAGGGCGTCTCGCTGCGCCTCGGCGCCAAGATCCCGGGCACGCGCATGATCATCCGCCCGGTCAACATGGAGTTCCTGTACGGCACCGCCTTCCTGTCGCAGTCGCCCGAGGCCTACGAGCGCCTGATCACCGACGCGATGCGCGGCGATGCGACGCTGTTCACGCGCAACGACGAGGTCGAGGCCCAGTGGCGGATCTGCGACCCGATCGTCAAATACTGGCACCCCTCGCGGCCGCGAAGCGCCGGGCCGCTGCCGAAATACGAGGCCGGCTCCCAGGGCCCGCGCGAGGCCGAGGAGTTGCTGTGCGAGGGCGACCGCTGGCGCGCGATCTGATGGTCGCCACCAGCGACGTCGTCTGGAGCGAGCAGGGCACCACGCCGGACGCGATCGAAGCGGCGCTGCGCGACTTGCTGATCCAGCGCCACGCCGAAAACGAGAGCTTCGTGCCGGCGCGCGTGCTCAACATGATCGCGTTCGTCGATCGCGCGTGGAGCGGGGAGATCGCCAACCGGCTGCGCGGCGTCGGTCGCTATCACGCCTCGCGCCTGCTCGTGCTCTCCTACGAGCCCGGCCGCGAGCGTCTGGACGCGCGCGTGATGATCGCCTCCGAAGGCGAGCCGGGCCCGGGCGAGCTCGCGCTGCTGCGCGAGACGGTCGTCGTGGAGATCGGCGACCGCCATCTCGACGACCTCCTGACGATCGCCGACCCGCTGGTCGTCACCGACCTGCCGACGCTCCTGTGGTCGCCGCACGGCCACCACGAGATCGTCGAGATGCTGCTCGCGATGTCGCAGGCGATCCTGCTGGACTCGGTCGACGAGCCGGACGCGGGCGAGGCGCTCGCGCGCGCCTCGGCGCTCGCCAAGCAGGTGTACGTCGTCGACCTCGCGTGGCTGCGCTCGACTCCCTGGCGCGAGCGCGTGGCGGCCGCCTTCGACCCCCCGTGGATGCGCCCTGAGCTGCGACGCATCGCTGCCGTGACCGTGCGCCATCACCCGGCATCGACGGTCGCGGCGACGCTGCTGCTGGGCTGGCTGGCATCGCGCCTTGGTTGGCAGAGCGAGACCTTGAGCGCCGACGGCGAAGGGCTCGTCGGGCGCTCGCGCGGGGGGCGCCGGCAGATCGCGCTGCGGCTGGAGCTGGCGCCGGAGCTGGCGGTGCCGGGCCTCGACCGAGTGGCGCTGGAGACCGGGACGGGGCTCGCGCTGAGCCTCGCCCGCGGCAGCGGCGGGCTGCGCGCCCGCTCGCGCGCGCGCGGCGGCGAGGAGCGCGAATGGACCATTCCGGGCGCCTCACGCGGCGAGTCGGGCGTGCTCGGAGAGGGCATCCGCCAGGCGCTGCTGCGCGATCCGACCTATGTGCCCGCGGTGGACGCCGCGCGCGCGCTGCTCGCGTGAGGCTCGCCGGTTCGCTCGACGCGAGCGCCGCGCGCGCGTGCACGCGCAGGCGGTCGGCGTGACGCGGCTGACGGCGTGTTCGGACGCGGAGAGCGTCGCGCAGCGGGCGGCCGCGCACATCGCCCGCCAGCTGCGCAGCGCGCGCGAGCAACGCGGCGTCGCTCACCTCGCGCTCAGCGGCGGCACCACTCCGGGGCGCACCTACGAGCTGCTCGGGGGCGAGCGCCGGGAGCTCGAGGCCGTCGAGGTGTGGTTCGCCGACGAGCGCTGCGTCCCGCCGGAGGACCCCGAGAGCAACTATCGGCTCGCCTCCGAGACGCTGCTGGCGGGCGGGGCGATCCCGGCGCGGCTCGTGCACCGCATGCACGGAGAGGCAGGACCTGAGGAGGGCGCACGCCGCTACGCCGAGGAGCTCGTGCGGCGCGTGCCGGCGCACGAGCTGGGAACGCCCGTGCCGGCGGGCGGCGGGCCGGCCGGCCCGCCGCTGCTCGACGTGATCGTGCTGGGCATCGGCCCCGACGGCCACGTCGCATCGCTGTTCCCGAGCGCGGCCACGCTGGACGCGGGCGGGCAGGCGGTGTGCCTGGGCGTGACCGGCGCGCCGAAGCCCCCGCCCGAGCGGATCACGCTGAGCCTCGCGGTGCTGCGCGCCGCGCGCGAGTGCGTGCTGCTGGCGACCGGCGCGAGCAAGGCCGACGCGGTCGCCGCGATGCTCGCGCAGCCCAGCCGCCATGTGCCGGCGAGCCTGCTCAGGCGCGAGCGCCTGACGGTGCTCGTGGACGATGCTGCCGCGCCGCCCGGACCGCCGCGGTGAGCGTCGAACGCGCCGACCACGGCGCGAGCGGCTCGAGCGCCGCACGTGCGGGCGAGAAGCCCGGCGTGGTGCTCGTGCGCCACGCGGAGACCCAGTGGAGCCGCGACGGGCGCCACACCGGGCGCACCGACGTCCGGCTGACCGACGGCGGTCGCGCGGCCGCGGTCGAGCTCGCGCGCCGGTTGCGCGATTGGCGCTTCGAGCTCGTGCTCGTCAGCCCCGCGGCGCGCGCCCGCGAAACATGCGAGCTGTGCGGGCTGAGCGATCAGGCGCTGGTGTGCGAGGACCTGCAGGAGTGGGACTACGGCGAGTACGAGGGGCTGACGAGCGCGGAGATCCGCGCGCTCCGTCCGGACTGGGTGCTGTGGCGCGACGGCTGCCCTGGCGGCGAGCGCCCCGCCCAGGTGGGGGCGCGCGCCGACCGCGTGATCGCGCGGCTCGCCGCCGCCGGCGGGACGGCCGCCGCGTTCTCTCACGGGCACCTGCTGCGGGTGCTCGGCGCGCGCTGGATCGGGCTGCAGGCTCAGGGCGGGGGCCACCTGGGCCTGTCCACGGCGGCGATCTGCGTACTCGGCTCGGAAAATCGGATTCCGATCCTCGCTCGCTGGAACGACGCCCGCTGAGGAGCGTCGCCCCGTGCGGCGCACGCAGCCCCGCCGCGCTGGGGCTCGTCGGGGCGCACCTCGCCCTGTCGTGACCGCGGTGTAACGCCGGGCGCCCTCATGCGGTCAATAGTTCTAGAGTGACCCAGCACGGCCCGGTCATGGCAGCCCGCGCGGTAAAGACCTCCTCTCCCCCGCCCTCGGCGGACGTCGCGCAGGCGCTCGTCGCGATGGGCGACGCGCGCGAGCGCACGCTGGCGCTGCTCGAGCATCTCGACGAGGAGCAGATCGAGCGCGTTCACTCGCCGATCATGAGCCCGCTCGCATGGGATCTCGGCCACATCGCCGCCTACGAGGACCTGTGGCTGGCACACCGCTACGGCGGTCTGGAGCTGCTGCGGCCCGAGCTCGCGGACATGTATGACGCGTTCGAGACGCCCCGCTCGGTGCGCGGCGAGATAGCGGCGCTCGGCGCGAGCGAGGCCGGGGAGTACATGGCGACGGTCAGCGCCCGCACCGCGGAGGTGCTTCGCGAGCGCGGCCTCGGCGACGGCGTGCTGTGCGAGATGGTCCTGCGACACGAGCTCCAGCACTCCGAGACGATGCGCCAGACGCTGGCGATCGCCGGCCTGCTGCCCGCGCCCGAGCGGGACAAGCTGAACGCGCAGCTGTCCGAGCACGACGCGCCCGAGGGCTGGCTCGAGCTCCCGGCGGGCGAGTTCGCGATGGGCGCCCACGCAGACGGGTTCGCGTACGACAACGAGCGCCCGTGCCACCTCGTCGAGCTGCCCGCGTTCGCGCTCGCGCGACGGCCCGTCAGCAACGCGAGCTGGATGCGCTTCAGCGAGGGCGGCGGCTATGAGCGGCGCGAGTGGTGGTCACGCGAGGGCTGGGCGTGGAAGGAGCAGCAGGACATCACGCATCATCCGAGCATCGCCGCAGGCCACCCGGAGGCGCCCGCGTGTCACGTCTCCTGGTTCGAGGCCGACGCCTTCGCGCGCGCACACCGCGCGCGACTTCCGACCGAGGCGGAGTGGGAGAGGGCGGCGACCTGGACCCAGGCGAGCGACAGCTCGGCACACACCGCCGGCGACACGCACGTCGTGGGCGTCGATCGCCCCGCGGGCGCCGGGCGCGCGAACGGCCTCGTGGGCGCCGGGCGCGCGAACGGCCTCGCGGGCGTCGATCGCGCCGCGGGCGCCGGGCGCGCGAACGGCCCCGTGGGCGCCGGGCGCGCGAACGGCCTCGCGGGCGTCGATCGCGCCGCGGGCGCCGGGCGCGCGAACGGCCTCGCGGGCGTCGGGCGCGTGTGGGAGTGGACGAGCTCGTACTTCGCCGGCTACCCGGGCTTCGTCGCATATCCCTACCGCGAGTACTCGCAGGTGTTCTTCGGCCGGGACTACCGCGTCCTGCGCGGCGGCTCGTGGGCGACCCACCCGCGGGTCGCGTGCGTCACCTTCCGCAACTGGGACCTGCCGCAGCGACGCCAGATCTTCGCGGGCGTGCGGCTGGCGAGGGACGTGCGGTGAGCGCCCGCCAACCGCTCACCGAGCCGAGCATCCGGATTGACTCGCACCTGGACGGCACCAACGAGCGCTCGCTCGCGGACGACGTGCTCGACGGGTTGACGCGCCCGTTCAAGGAGCTGCCGCCGAAGCACTTCTACGACGCGCGGGGCGCCGCGCTGTTCGACCGCATTTGCGAGCTGCCGGAGTACTACCCGACGCGCGCCGAGCGCGCGATCCTCGAGCGCCAGGCGCACGCGCTCGCGAGAATCACCGGCGCGGTCGAGCTGGTCGAGCTCGGCTCGGGCACAGCGGCGAAGACCCGGGTGCTGCTCGACGCGCTGCACGGGGCGGGCACGCTCGAGCGCTACGTCCCTGTGGATGTCACCGAGAGCATGGTGCGCGAGTGCGCAAACACGCTCACCAGTGAGTACGACGGCCTGAGCGTCCATGGCGTGATCGGCGACTTCGAGCGTCATCTCGACCGCGTCCCGCCCGCCGCCGGACCGCGGATCGTGGCCTTCCTCGGCGGCACGATCGGCAACTTCCCGCCGGGCAGCCGGCGGCGCTTCCTGCGCGAGCTCGCGCACCTGCTGACGGCGCAGGACCACCTGCTGATGGGCACCGACCTCGTCAAGGACCCACGTGTGCTCGAGGCGGCCTACGACGACGCGCAGGGGGTCACGGCGGAGTTCAACCGCAACGTGCTGCGCGTCCTGAACCGTGAGCTGCGGGCCGACTTCGACCCCGACGACTTCGAGCACGTGGCGTTGTTCGACCCGCACAACGAGTGGATCGAGATGCGCCTGCGCGCGCGGCGCGAGCACACGACGCTCGTGCGCGATCTCGATCTGCCCGTGCACTTCGACGTCGGCGAGGAACTGCGCACGGAGATCAGCGCCAAGTTCACGCGTGAGCGCGTCGAAGGCGACCTCGACGCGGCGGACCTCGAGCTGGTGCACTGGCTGACGGACCCGGACGGGCTTTTCGCGCTGTCGCTCGCGCGGGTGCGCGACGCAGACTGAGGCACGCTCAGCTCGAGCGCAAGCGCCGGCGCAGTCGCGCGAGCGCCGGCCGGCGCGAGGGCCTGGCGCTGCTCGGCAGCTGCACCACCTCGGTGTGACCCGGTGGGAAGCGCTCGAGGAAGTACTCCACTGGGAACGCGCATACGGCTTCGATCCGCACGCGCCTGAGCTCTACGTCGCTCGCCGCAAGGCGCTCGCTCGCCGCCCGGTAGCCGGGCAGGCGGCTCGCGCGCTCCGTGAACGCCTGCAGCCGCTCCGGGCCGAAGTGCAGGGCGGCGATCCGCAGCCGGTCGTGCAGGCACATGGGGTCGTCCTCGCTGCCCGCCCTACGGTTCCGGGCCTCGCTCGCGGCGTCGCCGTGTCCATGCTCATCGACACCTGCGCCGGGCCGCCCGGCCTCGTGTCCCGCGAGGCTGCCGGCGCCATCCTGGCCAGCTCCCGCCTGCCCATCCGCGACCCACACCTCGACACGCGGGTCGATCAAGCAGCGAAAGCCCATGCGCCACAGACGCACGCTGAGCTCGGCAAACGCCGCGTTCGCCGAGTCGAGCTCGCTGTCGACGCCGCCGGCGGCGTCGAGCAGCACGCGTATGAGCGCCGTGTGCGCGCCGGCCATCAGGGCGGCCGGCACCGGGGCTTCGCGTGCGTCCGCGGCGAGGTGGCTCGTGGCGAGATCCTCGTCGTCGAAGATACGGCCGAAGTAACGGGACGCGGGCGCCCGCTCCAGACGCAGCACCGGCTCCACAGCGCCAATCTCACCGGTCGAAAGCGTCTTGCGCAGGTGCCGGTACCACGGATCGATGCGCGTCGCGCGAGCGTCGCTCAGCACGACGAGGCGCCCGCGGGCCGCCCGCGCCCCGAGCGCCAGCGCCTCGGCTTCGCTCGGCTCGCGCTCGCGCTCGAGCACGCGCAGCGCGACCTGGCGCTCGCGGGCCCATTCGCTCGCGCCTGCCCGCTCGGCTGCGCCGGCCGCGTCGCGACCGGCGATCAGCAGCTCGCAGCCGGCGAGCAGCGTCTCGCCGAGGGCCGTCAGTGACGCTTCGATCGCGGCGGCGCTCGCGCGTGCGAGCACGACCGAGACCGGCGGCCAGGACTCCTCGTTGGCGCGTCCGGCCGACGCCTCGACGACCGCCAGGTGAGCGGGCAGCGCCCTCAGGCCGCGCCGCCCGGGCTTCACGCGCACGATCTCCTCGAACACCGCCGCCGTCCGTGGGGTCTCCCGCGGAAGCGCGGGCGGCGTGTAGGAGCGCTGCGTGGTGAACTCGCTCGCGGCGTGCGCGAGCGCGACCTGCTCTGGGGAGATCCGCGGCCCGGGTTGCAGCTCGGTCCACGATTGGCTCGAGTGGCGTAGCTGATCGGTGACGAACGCTTCGACCGCCAGCCGGTCGACGGGCCGCGTGGCGAGGCCGAGCTCGCCGAGGAACGCGGCGAGCCGCTCGGACCACGCGATCGGATCGGCGAGCACGCGGTCGTACGTGCACACCATCGCCGGCCGGCCGGCCACGTCGAGCATCGCCCGGCGCGTGTAGCGCTCCCACAGCGCAAGGCTCAACAGCGGCGTGCAGCCGTTGCGCGACTGAAGCGAGTCGCTGACCTCGAACGGGTGGCGCGCCACCAGCAGGTAGGCGGCGCGTCGCTCGAGCACGGCCGACCAGAACGGCAGCAGCGCGCATGTGCGCGGGTCCTTCCATACCCACGGTCGCCGGGGGTGCGCCTCGCGCAGCAGCGCGAGCGCCTCCGACGCGTGCCGGCTGAGCATCCGCGCGGTTTCCCGCGCTCCCAGCGGCGGTGGGCAGAACCAGCTCGCGCCGAGCTCTTCGAGCAGCCGATCGTTGTAGCTGACCAGCGACTTGGACTCCCAGTGCCCGCGCGGGTTGCGCACCCGCCCGACGACCAGGTCATCGTCGCGGCACACCGCCAGCCCGAGCATGTTGACGAGCCTCGTGACCAGCGAGGTGCCGCTGCGATGCATACCCAGAATGACCACGCCTTCGGGCACGGGCGCATCCGCGCGCGCGCCGTTCGGCTCGTTCCCACTCACCTGCGGGCGCCGGTGGGATCCGTAGAAAGGACGCGACGCGAGCGGCTCATCAGTCCTTGCGGAAGATGATGACCGCCGACGGGTACGGTTCCCCGGCGTCCGACCTGCTCTTGTGCCAGTTGACATGCCAGTCGCTGACCCCCGCGTCGGCGAGGACCGCGCCAAGCCGGTTCAGCGAGTAGGAGTTCATCAGCAGATACAGGTATGACGGGTTCAGGGAGGAGAAGCGCGAACGTGCGTCCGGGCGTGGTCCGCGCCGCAGGGCCCCGTTCGACTTCGCCGGGTCCGGGCCCTCGGCCTTCACGCGGCTTGGACGAAGCGTGAAATGCACGGCCCCCACCCCGCCCGCGCGCAGTCCGCGCAGGAGCGTCGCGAAGATGCGCTCCCCCTCGCGCGAGGGTATGTGCTGGAAGACGTAGAAGGAGATCACCAGGTCATAACTGGCGCTCAGTCGCTCGAGCTGGCCGACGTCCATCCACTCGACGTTGCTGATGTTCATTCGCTTGGCGTTGCGATCGGCGGCGCTCAGCATTTTCGGCGCCACGTCGAGACCGTAGACGCGCTCGCAGCGCTCGGCCAGCGGCAGCGCCATGCGGCCTCTGCCGCAGCCGTAGTCCAGTGCCCGGCGGGACTCCAGCTTGGCCCCCGTGTGCGTCTCGATCTGCTGCGCCAGGTTGGCGATCTGCTCGCGGCCCTTTGCGAAATAGCGATCGCGCGCCGCCACGCCCAGCTCGCCGCCGTCGACCAGCGCCGGTAGCACGCCCTGCCGGCGCAGCAGCCGTCTTACGCGGCGCACGTACAGCTGCGACTGGGCGAGCGGATCGATGGCCATACGCGGGTTCCCTCCCCTCAATTGCACAAATGTGTGAAGTTCGGGCGCACGCTGAGATGATTCTCCAAAGACTCGCTCACCGCCCTGACTGTCACAGCATACACACCCGCGGAAACCCCTCGGACGGCGGCTCGGCGCTGTCGACGGACCGCTTGCGGCGGCACATCGCAGGCTGTAGCCTCTTGCCACGAGCATGTCCTCCGCGTCCTCCGCGCCGTCCTCCGCCCGCCGGACCACCGCCGCGAGGACGCCCGACTTCTTCATCGTCGGCTCGCCCAAGACGGGCACGACCTCGCTGTACGAGATGCTCAGGCGCCACCCGCAGATCTACATGCCCGAGCTGAAGGAGCCGGGGTTCCTGGCGAGTGAGTGGCGCCCTCCCGCGGGGTTCGAGACGAAAACGCGGGAGCTGAAGTTCCCGAAGACGCTCGAGCAGTACCTGGCGCTGTTCGACGACGCCGAGCCGCAGCAGCTCGCGGGCGAGGCCTCGACGATGTACCTGTGGTCGCGTAGCGCCGCGCAGAACATCGCCGAGCTGCAGCCCGACGCGCGCATCGTCGCGATCCTACGCGAGCCCGCGAGCTTCCTGCGTTCGCTGCACCTCAACTTCCTGCGGGGGCGCAACGAGGACGAGCGCGACCTGCGCAAGGCCATTGCGCTGGAGACCGACCGGCGCGAGGGTAGGCGTATCCCCGCCAGCGCGTGGCGCCCGCAGACGCTCCAATACTCCGAGCACGTGCGCTATGTCGAGCAGCTGCGCCGCTACCACGCCCGCTTCCCGCGCGAGCGCGTGCTCGTCTTGATCTACGACGACTTTCGCAGCGACAACGCTGCCATGGTCCGGCACGTGCTGCGCTTCCTCGACGTCGACGAGCGTCGGCCGCTCGCCGCCGTCGAGCTGAACGTCACGAGCGACACCGTGCGCTCGTGGCAGCTCAAACGCCTGCTGCAGCAGGTGTCAACCGGACGCGGACCAGGCGCCGCGATCGCGAAGAACGCAATCAAGGCGGTCACCACCACCCGGCTGCGACGCGGCGCCCTGTCGACCATCCACGAGCGCGTCGTGCTCGCCGAGCCGCCGGCGCCCGACGAGTCCTTCATGCTCGAGCTACGCCGTCGCTACAAGCCTGAGGTGGTCGCGCTCAGCGAGTACCTCGACCGCGACCTGGTGAGCCAGTGGGGCTATGACCGGATCGTGTGACGCAGCCGCCCGCTCGACGTCGCGGTCGCGATCCTGGTTCGTGACGCCGCGGTTGAGCATGTAGGCTGGCGGCGTGGAGATCGAGGGTAGCTGCGCGATCGTCACCGGCGGCGCGTCCGGGCTTGGCGAGGCGACCGTGCGCGAGCTGCACGCGCGCGGGGCGCGCGTGACGATCGCGGACGTCAACGCCGAGAAGGGCCAGGCGCTCGCGTCCGAGCTCGGGCTCGAGTTCGTCGCCTGCGACGTGCGCGAGGAGCGGCAAGTGCAGACTGCGGTGCAGCGCGCCGGCGCGGGCGAGGGCGCCCTGCGCATCGCGGTCGCGTGCGCGGGCACCGGCTGGGCGCAGAAGGTCGCCGGCTCGAAGGGGCCGCATCCGCTGATGCCGTTCGAGATCATCGTCGCGATCAACCTGATCGGCACCTTCAACTTGCTGCGCCTGGCGGCGGGCGCGATGATCGCAAACACGCCGCTGCGTGACGACGAACGCGGCGTGTGCGTGCACACCGGGTCGATCGCCGCGTTCGACGGCCAGATCGGCCAGGTCGCCTACTCCGCCTCCAAGGGCGGCGTCGTCGGCATGACGCTGCCGGCGGCGCGCGACCTCGCCCAGTATGGGATCCGCGTCAACACGATCGCGCCCGGCCTGTTCGACACGCCACTGCTCGCGGCGCTGCCCGAGGAGGCCCGCCAGAAGCTCGGCGCCGGCGTGCCCTTCCCGCAGCGCCTCGGCCGGCCCGACGAGTACGCGCAGCTCGCGTGCCACATCGTCGAGAACCGCATGCTCAACGGTGAGACCATCCGCCTCGACGGCGCGCTGCGGATGCCGCCGCGCTAGAGCCGTTCGACGAGCATCGCCATGCCCATGCCGCCGGCGACGCACATCGACTCGATGCCGTAGGTCCCTTCGAGCGTCTCGAGGTCGTTGAGCAGCGTCGTCATGATGCGCGCGCCGGTCATGCCGAAGGGGTGCCCCAGCGCGATCGCGCCGCCGAACGGGTTGAGCTTCTCGTCGGGGATCCCCAGCTCCTGCTTGCACGGCACGATCTGCGCGGCGAACGCCTCGTTGATCTCGACCACGTCGACGTCCTCGATCTTCATGCCGGTGTTCTTCAAAAGCGCCTGGATCGCGGGGATCGGGCCGAGGCCCATGACCTCCGGGCGGATCGCGGCGACCGTCGAGGCGATTATCCGCGCGCGCGCTTGGAAGCCCTCCGCCCCGGCCTTCTCCTCGCTCATGATCAGCAGCGCGGCCGCGCCGTCGTTCAGCGGGCAGGCGTTGCCGGCGGTCACCGTGCCGCCCTCCTTGAACACGGGCTTCAGCTTCGCGAGCACCTCCATGGTCGTGCCCGCGCGCGGCCCGTCGTCCCTGCTGACGACCGTCTCGGGCACCTCGACCTCGTTGCCCTCCTTGTCGAGGTCCTTGTGCGCGGGCACGCTCACGGGCACGATCTCCTTGTCGAAGTGTCCCGACTCGACCGCTTTGACCGCGCGTTCCTGGGAGATCACCGCCCATTCGTCCTGCGCCTCGCGGCTGACTTTCCGCTCCTCGGCGACGTTCTCCGCGGTCATGCCCATCGTGATGTACGCGTTGTAGAGAGAGCCCGGGGAGCCGTCGAGCTTGGGGTGGAACTCGAACGGCGCGCCGGGCGCGGTGCGCGAGACGGCCTCGACGCCCGCCGCGATGTAGGTGTCGCCCTCGCCGCACTTGATCGCGTGGAAGGCCATCCGCGTGGTCTGCAGCGAGGACGCGCAGAAACGGTTGACCGTACAGCCGGGGACGTGGTCGTCGATGCCCGCGAGCAGCGACGCCATGCGCCCGATGTTGTAGCCCGTCTCGCGCTCGCCGTAGCCGCAGCCCATCATCACGTCGCCGATGCTCCGCTGGTCGAGCTGGGGGTTGCGCTCGATCAGCGCCCTCAGCGGGACCGCGGCGAGGTCATCGCCGCGGACGGACTTCAGCGATCCCTTGGCCGCACGCCCGATCGGCGTGCGGATGGCGTCGACGATCACTGCTTCTGGCATGTGTGACTCGCTCCTTGGTAGTTGTGCGCGGGACTATATATCGTTACGCCAATCATGCCCGCGGAGGAGGAACTGCAAGCCCCGGCCACGCCCGCGCCGGCGAGCGACGGCCCCCACCAGCTGAACATCGGCGCCGGTCATACCTATATCCCCGGGTTCGTCAACATCGACATCAGCGAGCGCGCCGACGTCACCCTCGATCTGAGCATCGACAGGCTGCCGTTCGCAGATGACAGCGTCAGCACGATCATCTCCGTGTGGACGCTCGAGCACATCCCCAATTACCTGTTTGCACTCAGCGAGCTCCACCGCGTGTTGCGCCACGACGGAGCGTTGCTGCTGAAACTGCCATATGTGACGCTGACCGAGTCACATCTCATTAACCCGTATCACTTGCACAATTTCAGTGAGCGCTCGTTTGACTTCTTCGACCCGTTGCGCCTGAAAGGCTCGGCCGCGGAGGAACAGGAGATCGCGTTTCGCAAAGCGTTCGTCAACTACACCTATATGGGGTATTTCGGCGCGCTGCCGGCGGCGATGCGCGTGTGGGCGCGCCGGCACCTGCTCAACGTGGTGCGCCAGTTCGACATCGGCCTGGTCGCGCTCAAGGACCCCGAGCGACCCGTCGACGTCGGCCCCGCGCGCGCGCGAGAGCTGCAACTGCGGCTGGGCGACCTCGACCGCCGCCGCGTTCCCTACCCGCTCGCCGACGGCGAGCGCCCACTCGCCCCGCGCGGCACGGCGCAAGAGCGCCGGCCACCGTGGCCTAGGCGCGTGCGTCGCGTGATCCGGCGGCGCACGAAGGAGCGCTCGCGTTAGACGCGCGGAGTCGTGTCCGCCCTCGCCCACACCCGCCGGCGGGGCGGCGAGCGCCGCTCGGCCCACGCGGCTCAGAGGTCGAGCCGACTTACGCCGAGCTCGTCGAAGCCGACGTGGTGGGCCAGCTCGTGGCGGACGGTGCGCGTGACCTGGTCGCGCAGCAGGTCGGGGTCGTGCCCGAAGTCGCGCCGCAGGGTGTCGCGGAAGATCACGATCCGGTCGTGAGCGTTGTCGCGGGCGGCGGTGTCGCCCTGGTAGAGACCATACGCGCCCCGCCGGCGCCCGCCGTCGGAGATCACGACGGCGACGTGCGCGAGCGCGTTGCGCAGCAGGTCCGGCAGGTCGTCGAGCGCGTCGCGGACGAGCTCCTCGAAGTCGTTGTCGTTGAGCGGATCGAGCTCCATGAACTCGTCTTCGTCGGGCGGCACCGCCAGGCCTTCGCGGGCCACGCGCTCGGAGTAGCGCACGATCTCTTCGAACTCGCTCTCGGACTCCGGGTCACGCCAGCCGGCCATGCGCACGGCGACGAACGCCACCGCGCCCATCAGCACGGCGGCGACGATCACGCCGAGCGCGAGGTCCTCGAGCGCGCGTACGGCGCCGATCGAGCTGAAGCCCTGCCCGACGACGAGCACGACCAGGCCCAGGGACATCGCGACGAGCGCCGCGATGCCGGCGCGCCGCAGCGACCTTGGCTCTCCGGGGTCGATCGGCAAGCGTCTCATCGCCACCTTCGCTATTTGAGGGTGCGGGCGATCACGAGACGCTGGATCTCGTTGGTGCCCTCGTATATCTGTGTGATCTTCGCGTCTCGCATCATGCGCTCCAGCGGGTACTCCTTGACGTAACCGTAGCCGCCGAGGACCTGCACGGCATCGACGGTCACGGCCATCGCAACGTCCGAGCAGAAGACCTTGGCCATCGAGGAGTACTTCGCGCGCCCGGGATGGCGCTGATCGGCCATCGCGCACGCCTTGTACAGCAGCTCGCGCGCGGCGGCCGTACGTGTTTCCATGTCCGCGAGCTTGAAGCCGATGCCCTGGAACTCGTTGATCGGCTTGCCGAACTGGCGGCGCTCGCGGGCGTACGCGACCGCATAGTCGGTCGCGCCCTGGGCGATCCCCACCGCCTGCGCCGCGGCGCCCAGGCGAGTTTTCTCGAGCGTCGCGAGCGCGACCGACATGCCCTTGCCGACCTCGCCGATCACGTTCGCATGCGGCACGCGCACGTCCTCGAAGATCGGCTGACCGGTCGGCGAGGCGCGGATGCCCAGCTTGTGCTCGAGCTTGCCCACGCTGAAGCCCGCGCGGTCAGCCTCGACGACAAACGCCGTCATGCGCCGGCTCTCGCGATCGGAGACCGCGAACACGACATAGAAGTCGGCGATCCCCAGGTTCGAGATCCAGTTCTTGGTGCCGTTGATCACCCACTCATCGCCGTTCGCGACGGCGCTCGTCTTCATCCCCGCCGGGTCCGAGCCGGCCTCGGGCTCGGACAGCGCGAACGCCGGCGACCACTCTCCGCTCGCGCATTTGGGCAGGAAACGCTCCTTCAGCTCGTCCGAGCCGAACAGCTGGATCGGCAGCGTGCCGAGCTCCTGGACCATCAGCATGAGCGCGACCGACGCGTCGACCTTCGCGAGCTCCTCTATCGCCATGTTCAACATCAGCGTGCCGCTGCCCGTGCCGCCGTACTCGATTCCGAACGGCAGGCCCAGCACGTCATGCTCGGCGAGCAGCTTGCGCAGGTCCCACGGGTATTCGGCGCGCTCGTCGATCTCAGCCGAGCGCGGCGCGATCTTCTCGCGCGCGATCTGCGCGATCGTCTCGCAGAAGTCGAGATGCTCCTGCGGGACCGTGTACAGCTCGCCCAGCGCCTCCATCACGGTTGATCTTAATCATGCGAGGTGCGCGCCGCGCTGTAGGCTCATCGACATGAGCGTCGGCGAGCAGACCAGCGAGATCGAGCTCGAGCCCGCGCGCCTTGCCCGCTGGATGGCCGAGGGAGAGCCGCCGCAGGTGATCGACGTGCGCGAGCCCTACGAGCGCGAGGCGGGACACATCGAGGGCACGCGCCACATCCGGCTCGGCGAGCTCAGCGCGCAGGCCGACAGCGTCGAGCGCGGACGCGCGGTCGTGTTCTACTGCCGCGCGGGCTCGCGCTCGGAGATGGCCGCGCAGGCCTTCCGCGCGTCCGGCTACGAGGCCTACACGATGAGCGGGGGCCTGCTGCGCTGGGCCGGCGAAGGAAGGCCGCTGGCGCCTGCCGGCGGGCTCGTGGCCGAGCACTGAGATGACGGAATCGACCGACTACCCGGGGGTGACGCACGGCGCGGGCTATGCGGCGGCGCACCTCGAGGACCTCGGCCAGGAGCCGGGCTTTCGCAAGGTGCGCAAGGCGTTGGACGTGACCGCCTTCGGCGTGAACGCGATCGTCCTGCCGCCTGGGATCGAAACCGGCTTTCACTACCACGACGAGCAGGAGGAGCTGTACTTCGTGCATCGCGGCACGATCGAGATGGAGTTCGGCGACGGCTCGGTGGTGACGCTGCGCGAAGGCGGGCTCGCGCGCGTGGACGCGGCGACCCTCCGCAAGATCCGCAACACCGGCGAGCGCGACGCGGTGTACTTGTGCGCCGGGGGCAGGGACGGCTACGTCGGCCGCGACGGACGTGTGCCCGAGGGCGAGCAGCAGCGCGTGCGCACGATCGCCGGCGGCCGGGAGCAGCCGGGCTGAGAACCGGGGCCCAGCCGCGAGGCGCGGCGCGCACAGCCCTCCTGGTCGGCTCCCGGGAGTGATCGGGTGAGTCCGACGCGCGGCGAGCAGGATCCAGATGCGGACGCGCGCGCGGGCAGGGCGCTGCGCGTCAACCGGCAGCTCGCGATCCCGCTCACAGAGATCGTGCTGCGCGCGAGCCGCTCCTCGGGGCCGGGCGGCCAGCACGCGAACGTCACCGCCTCGCGCGTGGAAGCGGTCTTCGACGTGATCGCCTCGCGCGCGCTCTCCGAGCGCCAGCGCGCGCGCGTGCTCGAGCGCGCGGGCGCGCGGGTGACGGCCGTCGCGCAGGACGGGCGCTCGCAGGCGCGCAATCGCGAGCTCGCGCTCGAGCGGCTGGCCGAGCGCTTGCGCCAAGCGCTGATCGTGCCGCGCAGCCGGCGCCCGACGCGCCCGAGCGAGGCGGCGCGCACCGCGCGCCTGGCCGACAAGCGTCGCGCGGCCCAGCGCAAGCAGGAGCGCAGGCCGCCGTCCACGGACGCTGACTGACGCGCAGCGCCACACGCCTGCCCCCACGGGGATCGGGGATCGGGGCTTTCCCCGCGGGCGTCGATCCGCTGATCGGCCCTCTGCTAGGGTCGCGGCGCGATGAGCGCGCTATGGGAGGAGCTCCCTCCCCCGACAATCGGCGGCGGCACCGGGGGTTCGGGGACGCGGGTCATCACCGAGGTGCTCTCGGAGGCCGGGGTGTTCATGGGCTCGCGGGTGAACCGATCCGGCGATGCGCTCCCCCTGGCCGACTTCGACTGGAGCTGGGGCAAGCGCTATATCGCGGCCGAGCTCTCCGGCAAGAAGCCGCCGCTGCGAAGGATGCGGCGCAAGTTCGATGCGAGCGTGCGCGAGCACCTCCAAGGCTATGACCCGAGCACGGGCGCGTGGGGCTGGAAGCATCCGCACGCGTACCTGCTGCTGCCGTGGCTCGACTCGCTGATGCCGCGGCTGCGTTTCATCCACCTCGTGCGCGACGGGCGCCGTGTCGCGCGCTCGAAAAATCAAAAACAACCCGGGCGCTACGCGGACGTCGTCTTCGGCGCGGAGGCCGAGACGTGGGATGAGCAGGTGCGCGCGATCAAGTTCTGGAGCTGGGCCAACGAACACGCCGCCGAGTACGGCGAGCGGCACATGGACGGGCGCTACCTGCGCGCGCGCCTGGAGGACATCTGCGCAGACCCGCGAGGCGCCTGCGGCCAGCTGATCGAGTTCGCGTTCGACGGCAGCCCCGCCTCGGAGGATCTCGTCGCGCGCGCCGCAGAGCGCGTGAAGACCCCGCCGCAGCTGCCCGCCGACGACGAGCAACACGCCGCACAGGTCGAACAGGCGGGGCTGGCCGGCCTGCGGCGCTTCGGCTACGTCTGAGGCCACGCAGGCGACGCACGGCCGCGCGCGTGCTTGCTAGTCCAGCAGCTCCTTGACGAAGCGCTGGTGGACGCGGCCGAGCTGCGTCCTTTCGGGACGGAAGTGCAGCGCGTGCAGCACCGAGCTCGACGCGGGCGACCACACGGCGATCAGATAGACCCCGAACACGAGCGCCGCCGTGCGCAGCCTGCGCGAGCGCGACAGCGCGGCGAGCGGAAGCACCCACACCACATACCACGGCAGCACCCAGCTGAGCGTCACGAGCAGCGCCATGCTCGCCCAGCCGGCGGCGGTTATCGCGCGGGCCTCGCCGCCCGCGTCGAGTGGCGCCTGCGCGCGCCTGCGCGCGCCTGCGCGCCGGTCCCACACCCACCAGCAGCACACCAGCACCGAGACGATCAGGGCGCCGTCCATGACCGCGCGCAAGCCCAGGCTCTCGCCGCCGAGGCCGAGCGCGAGGCCGATCAGGTTGGGGATGCTCTCGCTGGCGACCAGCTGACTCTGGGTGCTCAGATCGGGGAGGTGGGGGCCGAAGGCGAGGATGCTCGCGAGCGCCAGCAGCAGCCCGCACACGAGCATCCCGAGGACCGCGCTCGCGAGCCTGCGCGGGGCGCGCACGACGCCTGCGAGCAATACCGGGAGCAGCACCGCCGCGGACGCCTTGATCGCGACCGCGCTGACGAACGCGGCGCCGGCGCCCATGTCGAACGCAGACAGCGCCGGCAGCATCCCACCTGGCCGCGTCCAAGCACGCGCACGCGGCGCCGCGCGGCCGCGCCCGCCGCTTGCATCAGCGGCCTCGGGCGGCGGCGCCGCGCGGCCGCGCCCGCCGCTTGCATCAGCGGCCTCGGGCGGCGGCGCCGCGCGGACGCGCCCGGCGCGTGCGTCAGCGGCCTCGGGCGAGCGTGCGCTGCGCTCGCTCACGGCCCGTGCGCGCACCCCCCCGCGCAGCAACAGATAGAAGCCGAGCACGATGCAGAAGACCATCAGGAAGTCGTTGTGATCGCCGCCGAGTCCCCACACGAGCACGACCGGGTTCATGCCCGCGAGCACGACCGCCGGCAACGGGTCGCGACCGAGCAGGCGCGCGCTCTTCCACACGAGCAGGATCGTCGCGAGGCTCGTGACCATCAGGATCGCCTTCAACGCCCAGAACGAGCCGGCGATTCCGAGCGGCACGACCGCGAAGGTGATCAGCGTGAACAGCGGGCCGTACGGGCTGAGCAGCTCGTGCCAGTTGCTGAGCAGGAACGCCGGGTCGCTGTGCGGCTCGAGAATCGGGATCGTCGTGTACGGGTTGAGGTTGTAGAACACCTCCATACGGCCGTAGTTGACGTAGTTGAAGAGGTCCGTCAGCGACAGCGGCGGCGCGAGCAGAAAGATCACGTGAACGGCGACGATCGCGGCGATCACCCAGCGCGCGGGCAACCGCCGCACGTGACGCAGCGCGAGCAAATACGCGCCGTACATGACGATGATCACGCCCGTAAACCCCCACCTGAGGGTGGTGCCGTTGTCGGTGAAGCCAGCCAGCAGGCCGCCCAGCGGACCGGCCATCCAGCGCGGGAAGTAGCCGGCGTGCGTCGTCGGCGTCAGCGGACCGGGCCGGTTTGCCGCTACGAGCACCAGGAACAAGCTCAGCGCGACGACGGTCGCGAGCGCGAGCGCGCCCGCGCGCACGCCGGGCTCGGCGCCCGCGCGCTCGCCGGCGCGGCCGCGCAGCAGCATCCGCACGCGAGCCTGCGGCCGCGTCGCCGTCGTGCCCCGGAGGGGAAGTGTGCTCGCATCGCCCGGCATGGTCGGCGCCGAGACGATATCCGAGGTTGGCCCACACGCGCCGAGGGCCCGCCGGAGCGGGCCCTCGGACGTCAGCATGCTGGTTGCGCGCCTAGATGGTCGTGACGTTCACGGCCTTCGGGCCCTTCTCGCCCTGCTCGGGGTCGTAGGAAACCTTCGCCCCCTCCTGCAGAGAGCGATAGCCCTCGCCGTTGATGCCGGTGTGATGAACGAACAGGTCCTTGTCGCCGTCATCAGGGGTGATGAAGCCGAACCCCTTGTCGTCGCTGAACCACTTTACGGTGCCAGTTGGCATGGTGTGAATTTCCTCCACGGTTTGTGCGTGCTGCTACGCGGAGGATGCTTCACGAAGCTTCGACCTGCGAGCATTTGCACTACTTCGCCGGTCTGTTGTGCGCCGGCCATACACGACGACCGTAGCACGTCACAGCGATGGCGTGTTGTCGAAATGTTGCCGACCGCCGAGCGCGGGCCGGCTCTGGGCGGGCGCAAACGCACGGGTGCATCGCCCGGCGCCGGGGCGGCGGGCGAGCGTCGCCGGGCGATGCGGCACGGGCGCGCGAGCGTCTAGGGTGACGTGTCGATGGACCAGCCAGCCCAGTCGCGAGCCTGCGCTGGAGAGCGCGCGGCCCGGGAAGGCGCCGGGCCGCAGGACGCGGCCCCGGCCGGCGGCGGCCCGCCGGCGAGCGCGCACGGCGACACGCCCCGGTTCGAGCGCCTTGCGGCGGCGGGCGCGGCACAGGGCGCCGCCCACGTCATCGAGGAGCTTGGCCTATGGCAGCGGCCCGCCGGTGAGCGAGCCCGGTTGCTGCTGAACATGGTCAGCACCGCCGACGGTCGCGCGACGCTCGGCGGGCGCTCCGGCCCGATCAGCGCAGACGCCGACCGGGCCCTGTTCCACGAGCTGCGCGGCGCCGTCGACGCCGTGCTCGTGGGGGCGGGCACGGTTCGTGCCGAGCGCTACGGGCGAATCATCCCGGACCCCGCACGCAGGGCGCTCAGGCGCAGCCGCGGGCTGAGCGAGGAGCCGCTCGCGTGCATCGTCTCGGGGCGCATGGCGCTCGACGGCGAGATCCCGCTGCTGGCGGCGCCTAGCGCGCGGGTGGTCGTGCTGACCGCCTCGGCGGCGAGCTTGCCGGGGCCCGCCGCGCACGTCGAGTACGTGCGCGCGGCGCGCGACGGGGCGCTCGACCTGCCGACGGCGCTCGCCGAGCTGCATCAGCGCTTCGGCGTGCGGCTCATGCTGTGCGAGGGCGGCCCCCACCTCGCCTGCCAGCTGCTCGCGGACGGGCTGGTCGACGAGCTGTTCCTGACGCTCTCGCCAAAGCTCGCCGGCGGCGCGGGGCACCGGGGCACACGCTCCGAAGGACCGGGTCGGAGCGGTTCCCAGGACGCTCAGGCGTTGCGGATCCTCGCGGGCGAGGAGCTGCAGCCGCCGGTCGAGCTCGAGCTGCTCGGCGTGCTGCGCAGCGGCGCGAGCCTGTTCCTGCGCTACCGCGTTCCTGCACGGGAGCGTCAGCGGCACCCGATCGGCTAGGAGCTCGACACGTGCGCGCGGGTCTCGCGCGAGACGACCGACAGCAGTTCGCTCGCCAGATGGCGACCCTGAGAGGCTACTCGCGGCGTCGCCGAGATCAAGACGACTACCTCCTCGCCGTCGAGCTCTTCGAGGGTGATCCGCGGGGCGTCGCGCAACGGCGTCTGCAGCGACTTCTCGAGGATCTCCTGGAGGTCGCCGGGGGTCATGCCGGCCCGCAGGCGCGCGCGCAGGTTCACCGCCTCGGGCTCGCGCAGCGGCAGCACCGCGACGTTGAGAACCACGCTGTTGGGCACCATGATCGAGTCCTCGCCGGTCGCGAACGTCGTGTACAGCAGCCCGAGCGAGCTGACCGTGCCCTCGATCTGGCCGGCGAGGTTGCCCCCCTGCAGGCGCACGCGCTCGCCGACGCGGAAGGGGCGCGCGCTGAGCAGCACCATGCCGGCGATCAGGTTGCCGAAGGTCTGCTGGGCCGCCAAGCCGAAGATCACGGCTGTGAACGCCGTGCCGAGCTCGAGCGTGCGCGCTTCGATGCCGGCGACCTGCAGCGCGATCACGAGCGCGAGCACGACCGTGGCAAGGCGGATCAGAAAGCCGACGGTCCCGGCGGTCGCGGGCTCGAGGCGCCTGAACAGGGGCGGCCCGAGGCCGCGACCGAGATCGCGCGCGATCGCCCAACCGAGGATCACCAGCGCGATCACCGTCGCGATCCGCACGACCGCGTCGAACGGTTCTTCGAGCACCAGGTGCGCGGGAATCTGGCCGCCGTGGACGCCCGGCGCCGCCGGCGCCTCCGTGCCGAACAGGCTCACGCGGTTGTCGTACACGAGCACGACGCCGACGAACAGCGGCACGAGCACGAGCGCCTCCAGGCGCGCGCGCTTGACCACGCGCGGGCTGATCTGGCGCAGCAGCCCGACCTCCTTCCAGGCCTGGCTGCGAGTCTCGAACATCTTCGGCGGGGTCCGCGGCACGGGCATGGCTGTCAATGATGGTGCATGCACGACGCCGACCCCGGTCCGCCGGGCCGACCCCGCGTCCTTCTGCGCGTCAGGTGGTCGTGTAGATCACCATCGCCAACCCGAACAGCAGGCAGTAGATCGCGAACGGGATCAGCGTCTTGGTCTTGAAATAGCGCACGAGGAACGCGACCGTGAACACTGCGGTGACCGCGGCGGCCACACACGCGACCAGCGCCTGGCCGCGGACGCCGTTGCCGTTGTGCCCGAGCAGGTCGGGCAGCTTGAAGACGCCCGCCGCGAGGATGATCGGCGTGGCCAGCAGGAAGGCGAAGCGCGCCGAGTCGCTGTGGTCCAAGCCACGCGCGAGGCCCGCCCCCATCGTCACCCCGTCGCGGCTGATGCCCGCCACCAGGGCGGTCGTCTGGGCGGCGCCTATGACCAGCGCCTCGCGGTAGTCGAGCGTGTCGAGCTCGCGCGCGCCATCTCGCTTTGCGCCCTCGCGCAGCGCCAGCTCGCGCACCTGCGCGCGGCGGCGGAACCGCTCGGCAGCCAACAGCAGACAGCCGTTGACCATCAGGAAGATCGCCGCGATCTCGGGCTTGGCGGTGAGCGTGCGCAGGTCGTGCTCGAGCGCCAGGCCGAGGATCCCGGCGGGGATGCTCGCGACCACGATCAGCCACGCCAGGCGCTCCGTCGAGGTCTCGATGCGGCGCGTTGCGAGCGTGTGGAAGAACGCCCGAACGATCTGCACCCAGTCACGCCAGAAGTACGCCAGCAGACCGAGCGCGCTGCCGACGTGGAGCGTCACGATCAGCGCGAGCCAGAAGGATTCCTGTTCTGACTGCGCGTCGACGAGCTTGTTCCAGCCGAACAGGGTCGGGAACAGCACCGTGTGCCCGAGGCTCGAGATCGGGAACAGCTCGGTGATCCCCTGGAGGGCGCCGAGCACGATCGCCTGGAAGTAGCTGAGCGCCGCGGCGAGCGGAATCACGAGGGGGGCCAGCATCCGGCGGAGAGCCTATTGGGTGGCGCGAGCGGAAGCTCCGCGCACGGCGAACGCGCCGCCGGCGCCGCGCCACTCGGAGACACGGCTTGCGATCTTCACAACCGCTTCACACGATTGTTGCCGCTTGGTCACAAGAACTCGCAATTTGCGGGCGAATCTGTTGTCATGGACAGTCAAGGAACGACGTCATACGCCGACGGCGTGGAGCGTGTGCGGGGGAGCGCGAGCAGAGCGGACATGCACTGTCACTCGACCGCCTCGCAGGTGTCGCGGCTGGGGGTGCAACGCGCGGTCGGCCTGCCCGAGTGCGCGACGCCGCCGCAGGAGGTCTACGAGCTCGCCAAGCGTCGCGGCATGGACTTCGTGACGATCACCGATCACGACACGATCGCGGGCGTCATGCAGATCGCCGATCAGCCGGACGTGTTCGTCTCGGAGGAGCTCACGGCGCGCTTTCGCGGCGAGCCTCAGGCGGTGCACGTGCTCTGCTACGGCATCACCGGCGAGGACCACGAATGGCTGCAGGCCCACAGCGACGACGTCGAGCTGTGCGCCGCATACATGTTCGAGCGCGAGGTCGTGTGCGCGCTCGCGCATCCCTACTACACGGTCGCCGCGCCGCTGAGCGCGCGCCACCGGCGCCGCCTGGCGGAGCTGTTCAGCGTCTGGGAGACCCGCAACGGGGCACGCGCCCGCGAGCTCAATCGCCCGGCGGCGACCTACATCGCCACGCGCGACGGCATCGGCATCGGCGGCAGCGACGACCACGCGGGCGTGGACGTCGGCCGCACCTACACCGAAACGCCGCCCGCGCGGACTCCCGCCGAGCTGCTCGCGCACGTGCGCGCCGGCGAGGCGCTCGCGCGCGGCGCCCAGGGCAGCGCCGCGAAGTGGGCGCACGCGGCGATCGCGCTGGCGGCGCGCTCGCTCGGACGCTGCGCGCCCGGCGAGGACGCCGGGCGCCCGGACCCGGCGCGCGTGATGACGATGGTGCGGCGGCTGCTGCGCGAGGGCGATGCGCGCCATGGCGCGGTCGGCGCCGACCTGAAGCCCGAGGACGCCCGCTGCCTGCTGCGCGCATGGCTGTGCGCGGTCGGGCTCGACGAGCTCGACACCCCGGCGGGCGCCGTCCATGAAGGAGGACGGGCAGGCGAGCGCGAGTTGATCGCCTTCATGCAGCAGGACGGCTTCAGCCACGAGGATCTCTACCGCCGCGCGTGCCGAGCGCACGAGCGCAAGCTGCGCCGCGCGGTCGAGGCAGCGGTCGCGGCAGCGAGCGGCCAGGAGCACGTGCTGACCGCTGCGCAGGGGCTGTTCGAGGCGTGCATCGCCGCGATCCCGTATGCGCCGGCGAGCGCGTTCCTGGCCGCCGAGCAGGCGAAGCTCGCCGCGATCCCCGACACGACCGCACGCGTGCGAGTCGCGCGGGCGAGCGAGCGGCGCGGGGACGACGGCGAGCGCCCGCGCGTGGCGATCCTGGCCGACGGCATCGGCTCCACGCACGGCGTCACGCGCACGATCGAGGAGATCCGCCAACGCGGCGTGCCGGGCTTCGAGGTCGAGGTCGTGGGCACCGACCCGGAGGTGGACCGGCGCTTGTCGGCGGTCGCGGAGATCGACGTGCCCTTCTACCCGGGTCTGCGAATCGGCGTCCCCAGCCTGCCGGCGGCGGTGCAGACGATCGCGGGCGCGCACGGCGGCGGCTATGACGCGATCCACGTCTGCTCTCCGGGCCCGGCGGGCATCGCCGGCGCGCTGGTGGCGCGCGCGATGAGCCTGCCGCTTCTCGGCAGCTACCACACCGAGCTGGCCGCTTACGCGGACGCGCGCTCGGGAGACGAGCGCGTGGCGGCTGCGATGGCGATGGCTGTCAGCGCCTTCTACGGCGCGTGCGACGTCGTGCTCTCCCCCAGTCCCGCCTCCGACGAGGCGCTCGCGGCGATGGGCCTCGGCGCCGAGCGGGTGCTGCGCTGGGACCGCGGCGTGGACACCGGGCGCTTTGACCCGGGCCGCCGCCGGCCGGGGCTGCTGCCTGGAGCGATCAACGTCCTGTACTCCGGGCGGATAACGCGCGAGAAGGGCATCGAGCTGCTCGCCGATGCGTTTGCGCTCGCGCGGACGCGCGAGCCGCGTCTGCACCTGGTGCTCGCCGGCGGCGGCCCCGAGCAGGAGGCGCTGCGCGAACGCCTCGGCCAGCACGCGAGCTTCCTGGGCTGGCTCGAGGGCGAGGAGCTCGCGCGCGTGTACGCGAGCGCCGACGTGTTCCTGTTCCCGAGCTCCACCGACACCTTCGGGCAGGTGATCCTCGAGGCCCAGGCCAGCGGCGTGCCCGTGGTCGCGCTCGCGCGGGGCGGCCCGCTGTCGCTGATCGAGGATCGCGTCACGGGCCTGCTCTGCGAGCCGGACGCCGAGGTGCTCGCCGATGCCGTGCTCGAGCTCTCGGGCGCGCCGCTGCTTCGCGAGCGTCTCGCGCGCGCGGCGCTGCGCGCCGTGCGCCAGCGCACGTGGCAGCGCACCCTGGAGCTGCTCGCCGACGGATACGAGCAAGCCCTGGGCGACACTCCCGGCGGGCGCTCCGGAGGGCTGGCTCGCACCGCGGCAGCCCGGCTCGGGGGATCGGCTCGCGCCGGCGCGAGCCAACCGCGAGCACAGGAGCGCGGCGGCCTGCGCACGGGGGCCGGCGACCGCGCCGCCTGAGGCGGCGGGGCGAGCAGCGATGGCAACGGTCGTGCCGAGAGTCGCTCCAACCTCGCTCGACACCTCCGTGCGCGCGCGGCGAACGATCGCGGTCGCGCTGCACGGGATCGAGCCGGCGACGTTCGAGCGCTGCGCGGTGATCCGCGACTGGCTCTCCGACCACGGCGTCGACCGCGTGACGCTGCTGGTGATCCCGGCCCGCGACCTGCACCCGGTGGGCGCGCGCTCGCCGGAGATGGTCGAGTGGCTGTGCGAGCGTCGCCGCGCCGGCGATTCGATCGCCCAGCACGGCTTTCAGCACGTGCGCCCGTGCGCCGAGCGCTCCGCTAGGCGGCTGCTCGCACGCGCGCACGGCCAGCGCGGGGGCGAGTTCGTGGGGCTCGACGACCAGGAGACTCGTCGCGCGGTGCACGCCGGCTGGCGCGTGCTCAAGCTCGCGGGCATAGAACCCGACGGTTTCGTCGCGCCTTCCTACGCGTATACGCCGGCGCTGCGCCAGACGCTCGCGCAGCGCTTCCGCTGGTGGGCGAGCCTGCTGCGTGTGCACCGCAGCCAGCCACTGCCGGGCGCCGGCGCAGACGCGCGATCGGGGAGTTGCGAGCCCTTCGCGCCAGAGAGCGTCCGCGAGCCGGCGCCCGCTGAGCTGGCCCCCGCCTGGAGCCTCGCGACGAGCGGCCCGGTCAGCCGTGCGCTCTCACCTGCGCTCGTGCGCGCCGGCGCGCTGCTGCCGACGCGCACGCTGCGCCTGGACCTGCACCCGACAGACCTCGCGTCCACACGTCACATGCTCGCGCTGGAGTGGGTGCTCGCGCGCTCGGCCTGCAGACGCACGGCGATCACATATGAAGAGCTCGCCGGCGTCTGAGCGCTCGTCCGGCGGGCGTCTGGATTTCACGCGACAACCGATATGATCGCGTCCGGTGCTGTACATCGCGACCGTCCATTATCGCTCGCCGCGGTGGATCGAGATCCAGGCGCGCTATTTGCGTGAGCACATCTCTGTGCCGTATCAGGTGTGGACGTCGCTCGAGGGCATAGACTCGTCCTATTCGGTTCACTTCGACCGCGTGATCGAGCAGGCGGGCCCGCACTCCGGCAAGCTGAATCACCTGGCCGTCGAGATCATGCAGGAGGCCGCCGACGAGGATCTGCTGATGTTCCTCGATGGAGATGCCTTTCCCGTCGCCGACCCGATGCCGGTGGTCAGCGATGCGCTGGCGCGGGCACCGCTGGTCGCAGTGCGCAGGGCCGAGCACCTCGACGATCCCCACCCGCACCCGTGCTTCTGTGTCACCACCGTCGCGACCTGGCGTGAGCTGCCCGGCGACTGGTCGATGGGTTACGCGTGGGTGCAATATCCCGGTGGGCCGCTGTGGACGGACGTCGGCGCCAATCTGCATCGCAGGCTCGAGTTGACGGGAACCCCGTGGGTGGCGCTGCTCAGGTCGAACCAGACGAGCATCGATCCGATGTACTTCGCGATCTACCACGGCGTCGTGTATCACCATGGCTCGAGCTTCAGGCCCGCGACGCTGAGCGGTGTGCACCACGCCGCGGGACTCGGGCCCAAGCCGCTGCCGGTGCCGGGCTTGCCGGTGCTCGGCAAGGCGATCCGGGCGTTCAACCGCAGGCGCTGGGGCGTGTGGGAGCACGGCGTGCTCGAGCAGCGCGCCGAGCTCTCACGGGCGGTGTTCGAGAAGATCCGCGCCGGCGGCTCGGATTGGCTGGCAGAGATTGGCGAGCCGGGGACCGCGTCCGGCGAGCCGGCGGAGCTCGCCGCGCAGCGGCTTTCATAGCGTCTCCGGAAGCACTCCCCCAAGCGTTCCCGTGGCGATCTTCACGGCCGAGCGATAGTAAGGATCGTTCTCCTGCAGGTACGCTTTTGTGTCAAACGCGACCAGGCGACCGTCGAGGATGACCATCACGCGGTCGCAGGAGTCAAGCGTCGACATCCGGTGCGCGACGATGATCAGCGTCAGTTCACTGCGCAGGCCGTCGAGCGATTCACCGATCAGCTTCTCCGAATAGGGGTCCAGGGCGCTCGTGGGCTCGTCGAGCACGAGCACCTGCGGTCGCGCGGCGAGCGCGCGCGCGAGGCAGATCCGCTGCTGCTGGCCGCCGGACACGGCGTCTGCGCGCGGTCCGACGATCGTGTCGTAGCCCTCCGACCAGCCGGTGATGTCGTCGTGGATGCGGGCGAGCCGGGCCGCTCGCTCGATCGACTCCCCGTCGATGTCGCGATAGAAGCGGATGTTGTCAGTCACCGATGCGTGCATCAGGCGGGGTTCCTGGGGCACATAGGAGACAAGCCTGTGCCAGTCCGCGCGTAGGTACTCCTGTACCGGCACGTCGTTGAGCAGATAGCTCCCCTCGCAGGGATCCCGCAGCCGTAGCAGCAGCTGGACGAGCGTCGACTTGCCCGCCCCGGACGGCCCGATGACGCCGATCGTCTCGCCTGCCTCGATCGTGAAGCTCACGTCTGAAAGCACCGGGCGACCGGGGTTGTATGAGAAGCCCACCTCCTCGAACGCCAGCGTGTGCACGACCGACAGCGCCCGCTCGCCGTCCGCAGGCTCGCTGGCCAGGTACCTCTGCTCCGCAGAGCGCAGACGCTCGATGAACGGCAGCGACTGTTGCAGGCCCTGGTAGCAGGACTGTACCGTCTGCCCGGCCTGGGAGGAGCGGTAGAGCAGCAGGATCACCGCCCCGAGCGACGCCGCGTGACCCACCCCGGCCTCGTCGAGCACGTAGAGCGCAATGATCAGCGCCACATAGATCAGGCTCGAATACAGGGACGGCACCAGCCTGATGATCACCTGCGTGCGGTAGAAGATATCGCGAGCGAAATCCGCGAAACTGGAGACGCGTTCGTATTGGGCGTGCGTCACTCCGAAGGCGTGTGACTCTTCGGCGAGCCGGTTGGACTCGGCCACACCGCCGGCGAATTGCACCAGCGCCTGGGACAGGGTGCGGCTCTGTCGCTTGCCGAATGCCCTGATCGGCCGCAGGATGTTGAACATCAGGACGGCGAGAACGAAGACACAGCCGGCGGCGATCGGGCTGAGCGCGACAGCCGAGCCCATCAGGATTATGAAAGTGAGCGATGTGGAGAGCAGGGCCGTCGCCTGCAGCGCGCCGCCTGTCGCGTTGTATACCTGGCTGGTCATGTTCTCCTGCAGCAATCCCTCGCGGTCGCGGGACTGCACCGCCCAGGACGCGCGCGTGAACGCCCCGAAGACCCTCACCCGCACGCTGCGCTGAACATCGGCGGCGATTCGGGCGGGCAGAGTCGAGTTCGGGTACTGCAGCAGCAGCCGCACGATCGTCAACGCCAAACCGGCCCACAGCAGCGTGTGGATCGACGCGTGTATGTGGAAGATGCTGTTGTTGGCGGCAACCGTGTGACCGTGCTTACCTTTTCGCGGTCTCGGGCTGACCAGATCGGTCGCGATCTCCGAGACGATCGCGATGATCCCGGTTTCCAAGAAGGCGCCGATGATCGAGAGGAACCCGAGCGCGAAAACCAACCCGCGCTTGTCGCCAATCAGAACGTCGAGCTGCGACCACATCGACGATGGCGACAACTTCTCGTCGGTATGCAGCCGGTATTTGGCTCTCATCCGATGCCATCCGTTCGCTTGACGGCGCGCCCGATGATCTCGCGCTCGGCGACCTGCTGGCGCGGAGCGTCGAGGAAGGATGGGCTGGCTGTCATAAACGCGGAGTGTAACGAAGTCGTTCGCCCAGGGCAAGGCGCGCGGCGGGGCGAATCGCCGGCGTCTCGCCGAGGTTCACTCGCCCGCCGTCAGGAGCCGGCGAACGTGGCGCCCGGCGCTTGCGCTTCCAGCGTGGTCCCCAACGTGGGCGTGACCGCGAGCTCGAGCACCGCGCTCGCGGTCGCCTGCATCCCGGCGCAGCCCGGGACCACTACGCGGAAGGCCTGCTCGCCGGCGCCGGAGAGGACGTGTTCGATCGTGAAGCTTCCCCCCGGCCCCAACGTGGCGGTCTGCACGACATGAAAGCCACTCCCGGCTGCGTTCTCACGCTGTAGATCGACGACCTCGCCTTCGCTCGCGGGCGTCGCCGTGCCCGTGAAGGCGACCGACTCACCGCTCGAGACGCTCGACGATGAGGGCCGGGCGTTCAGCTGTCGCTTGACACCCTCGAAGATCGTCGTGGAGTGCACGCGTCCCGCACTCACCTCATACCAAGTTGCATGCAGCGGTGACTGGGGGCTGAAGGCATAGCTGCCGTCGCCTTCGGCGGTGGTCGTGGCGACCGGCACAAATCTGCGCCCGGGTGTGCCCGCGAGCAGCGTGAGCGGCTCGTGTCCACCTCCGGAGGCGACTCCGCTGATCGTCAGCGCCCCGCCGAAGGTGAGTGGGCTGACGCTCGCGTCGATCGTAAGCCGGCGGTTCTGGCGCTGCGCGATCTGGTAGGAGAGCACTTCGGAGATCCCAGGCGGGAGTTTGCGGGCCTTGACCAGCGCCCGTACGTTCGCGGGTCCCGGAATGCCGAACCTGTGCGTGATCGAGTAGGAACCCTGCGGGCCGACCCGGCTCCAGGCGATCGTGCGCCAGCTCGCTTCGACGTTGGCACCTTCACGCTGGAGTTCGACGAGCGCCCCTTCCTGTTCCGGACTGACCGTGCCGGTGAAGGTCACCGTGCTCCCCGCTTCCGAGCCCGCCACGGCGTCGCGACCGAGCATCGTGAGCTGCGGGCGCGCAGGGCCGCTGATCGTGACCAGGGGCGCCACCGCGACCGGCACCCGCACACTGCGGGTGCCGGAGATTCGTGCGTAGAAGGTGCTGTCGGTCTCGAGCGCTTCGGTGGTGAGGTGAAACGCGCCGCTCGCTTCGGAGTCGACGCTTGCGAGCGGACTGGAGCCTGGGGTGCCAGCGGAATGGACGTAGATCGTGACGGTCTGTGCGCCCGCATGCGAGGGATCCGAGCACGAGATCAACCCCGACAGCGCGGCCGTTTCGCCCGCGGTTACACGCCGCGGCGCCGCTTCGAGCGCCACCCGGCAGGCGCCGGCGCCTGCGTCGGCGTCGGCGTGCGATCCACGGGCGTTCGATCCGCCCGCCGCCGCGCCGTCCCCGCCGGCGCCGGTGGTGGATTCGCCCGACCCGGTGGGGGACTCGCCCGACCCGCTGGGGGACTCGCCCGACCCGCCGGTGGATTCGCCCGCGCCCGTCGCCGACCCGCTCGCCCCGGAGCCGGGTTCGTTCGAGGCGGCCTTCGGGACGTCGCCGTGTGCGCCCGGGCGCCGGGCGCTGGCGGGCGCCGCCGAGGGCGCAAGCAGACCCAAGGCGAGCACGAGCAGGGCGGCGGCGAGCAGCCCAAGGGTGCGGAAGCGCCCGCTCACCCCGGGCAGCGAGCGTGAGGGCGGTCGGCGACCCGGGGCGCGCCCGGTGCTCGAGTTCATGTCGTGCTCATCGGCAGGCACGGCGGGGCGCTTTAACGGTTGACGAACAGCGACGGTTCGAGGGACTTCACGGCCGGCAGCGCCGCGTAGCCGAGGTGCTTGAGCGCGAACAAGTCCTCGATCGTGCGCAGCAGCGAGAAGTCGTTGAACGGTTCGTGGCTGGTCGTGGCGCCCTTCACGAACGGCGAGAGCAGCAGCGCTCCGACGACGCCGCCGCCGCGGGGGGTGCCGATGAGCGTCTTGGCGGGGTCGTTGGGGAACAGCGGCTGCCCGCAGCACGAGCTCGATTCGGCGAAGGCGCCGCTCGATGGCGCCTCGTCGACGGTGATCACCAGCAGGCCGTTTTCCTTGTACGCCTTCGAGCCGGTGATCTCGGGCACGACATGCTTGAGGAACGCTTCCGAGCGCGCTACGCCGGCGGCAGCGCCGGGCGTGCACGGCGTGGGGTTGGCGTCGTCGCAGCGGTCGGGGGCGATGTAGGCGAAGCTGGGCGTGCGGGCCGGAGTCGCCAGATCGCCTTTCAGGCTCGCCAGACCAACGTCGTCGGCTTCGCAGTGCAGCGAGTCGACGATCGAGCCGAAGTACACGAAGGGGTTGCGGAAGGTCGCGTACGCCCCCGTGCTCGCGGTCTGTTCGGCGGTCGGGTCCGACGCTCCCACCGTCGGGTGCGCGCACGCCCCAGCCTGCGCCCCCGGTTCATCGATGCCCTGGATGTAGGCCCGCCACGTCAGGCGCTTGGCTTCGAGCTGCTTGGTCAGGGTCTGCGTCGAGCGCGGATACACGCAGCCAGTGCCGAGCACCTGTTCGTCGGGACCGGCGCCCGTGGGCACTATTTCGGTGTATTCGGGGCAGTTCGCGGCTGTCTGCGCGGTCGGGCCCTGCCCGCTGATCAGCGCCGCCTCGTCCGCGAGCTCCTCATGTGCGACCGCGTGAAATCCGATCAGCAGCTCGCCCTCGTGCGCGAGCGTCGTCGACAGGTACGGGGCCGCGGAGGAGGGACCGAACACCGACGCATACGGCTCGTCCGAGAGCATGATCACGAACACGTGCTTGATCGCGGGCAGCTTCTTGGCGGGGGTTCCCGCGGCGCTTTCGGAGGAGCCCGAGCCGCCTTTTGAGCCCGACCCGCCTTCGGAGCCGGCGGATTTCGAGCCCGCGCGGGAGGGCGACTTCGCCGGCGTCTGCGCATTGGTGGGCGTCGCGGACGGGGTCGCTTCGCTTTCGGAAGACGGCGTTTCGCCGGCCGGCGATTCGGACGGGGAGGGCGACTGCGAGGAAGCGGACGGGCCGCTCTGAGCCGTGGTGCCAGAGGCGGGGAGCAGGAGCTTCAGCGGCGAGCGCGCCGACGCGGGCGTGTCGGCCACGCGCGAGGCCGCGACGCGGCCCATCAGCACTCCGAACGCGAGGAACACGCCGACCAGCAGCGCGGAGACGCGCGGCGGCGGCAGCCTCAGGCCACCGCCGCCCGGCGCAATCCCCGGCGCTCGCCCAGACGCTCCCGCGCCGGCGTCGGGCGCGATCGCGCCCGGCGGGCGCCCGGTCGCGTTCGTGCCGGCTGACACGCGATCGAGCAGCCCCTGCAGCTGTGGGTCGGGCGAGCCCACGCGCGCACCGCACTCCAGGCAGTAGCGCTGGTCGGCGGCCAGCGGTGAGCGGCACTCCTGGCAACGCTGTGACGGCTTCGCGCTGATGATCGCCCCGCTACTCGCTCATGCTTGCAGCGCCGCTGGGCAGACTCTGCATGAGCCTCGCCCCGCACTGCCAGCAGAACAACGCACCGCGACTGTGGGGCGCGGCGCACTCGGGGCAGCTGCCCGCGACGCCGTCCTGCTCCATGCGCAACAGGCGCTCGACCTCCGCCAGCTCGGCGTCGCGTTCCTGGAGGGTCGCGGCGCGGCGCACGAGCACGTCGAGACGAAAGTGGTCGCGGATCGCCATCTCATACGCGAGACCGCCCAGGTCCCAATGCAATTCGGTGACCTGCGCCGCAAGCGCGTCGCGCCTGCGCTCGAGCTCCGAGCCGCCAGCCGCGCGCGCCGCGGGAGCCGCGCCGGCGCTCGACGGCGGGACGGCGGCAGTCTCCAGCACGAGCGTGTCGGCCGGCGAGCCCGCCGGCGCCCCGTCGAGCGCGACCGCCGCCGGATCCGCCCGATTTCGATCGCCGTCGCCAGTGTCGCGGAGGATGCCCATACGCCTAGCCGGTTTCGACCACGTCAGGCAGCTCCTTCGACTTTTCCGAATAGCTTTTGCCCTTGGCGCCCTTCTCGGTGTTGAGCACCGACGGCGGCGCCGGGTGGCTCTCGCTGCTGCCGACAGCGCCGGAAGACGAGCTCGCCGGTTCGCCGCTTTCCGCGACCGCGCTCGACCCGCCGTCGGAGACCTTGATCACCTTCGCGCCCGCGAAGCTCTTCTTCAGTGCGCCAAGCGCCTTCTCGGCTTCGGCGCGCTTGTGGTAGACGCCGGAGTAGATCACGTAGCTGCCCGACGGCAGGCTGCTGAATTCCTCGGACTTCAACGCGCCAACCGCCTTGGCTCCCTTCGTCGTCGCCGCCGTCTTGGCCGCTTCCACGGCGCTCACCGCCGTCCCGGCCTGCGCCAGCGTCTGCAGCTGCACCGTGAAGCCACTCGTCCCGGACGGCCAGCTGCTTGTGAACGACGCTTCGGCGGCTGTCGACGTGCCGGCTGGCGGAGCGGACTGCGCGACGCTGATCGTCTGTGGCGGGACCGCACCCTGCTTGGGGGCGCCGGCGCGTCCGATCAACACCCCGACGCCCATCGCCAGCAGCAGCACGCCGACGCCGGCGATCACCGTCAGCGTGTTGTTGTTGCCGGGAGCGGAGCCGCTCGGCGGCGCAAGACCCGGCGGCGGGCTCGGCGGCGTCGGAGCGGCTGCAGCTTGTGCATAGCCGTGCGAAGGCGTTCCGCCGAACAACAGCCCGCTCGTCGGCACGCGTCGCTCGCCGCACTCGAGGCAGTAGCGCTGGTCGAGCGCGAGCGGCGCGCCGCAGCTCGGGCACGGCGTAGCACCGCCTAGATCGGGCGGCGATGAGCTGGCGATCGATTCGGTGGACAGGGTGGCTACCTTCGGTTTGCGGCCGCGCAGCCCTTTGAGGCTACACGCGCGTCGCGACGGCAGCGCTCTCGCTGCCGGGCCTGCCTATGGTCGAGCCGTCCGCGAGCAGTTGCGTAACGATCTTGTGAAGGCGCGATCCGGGTGTCTACGCCGCGACGCCCTTGCCGGTCGCGACCGGGGCGGCGTCCTCGACCTCGCCCACCGCCCGGGCGCTCACGCGCGCCTCGACGCGCACGGGCATTGGCCCGAGCGTCGGCATCGCTGCGCGCACCGGCGTCGCCGGCTCGCATGTCGGCGACGCTGCTCGCCTCCCGCCGGGCGCGGAGGGCGCGTGGGCCAGCGCTCGTGCGTGAGCTTGCGCGTCGCCCGCTCGCGCTGCCGCGCACAGGCCCACGACCAGCGAGATGACGAGCAGCCACGAGGAGATGATGACGAGGAGGATCATGGAGACTCCGATTGCAGGTTTTCGCTTTGGGACTTGGGGCTTTGCCGGGACTTGCGGACTTGGGGATTTGCTCGGGCTTGGGGATTTGCTCGGGCTTGGGGATTTGCTCGGGCCGCCTTTCCTCACTAACTATATCAGGTTTATCGTCAAGTTGGCCCCCGCCGACCGCTGCTCGGCTGCATCGGCGACCTCCAAAAAGCCGCACGTTGCTAGGATTTGCCGCATCGAGCGCCCTACACGGCGCGAGGATCTTTTTCGCGGCAGCGCATCGAACGGCCGTCTAGCGGGTTACCATCGATGGTTGCGTGCGCCCGCGCAAGGGGTTTGCGCGTCCGATCACGAGCATCAGCACTAGGAACACGGAGGGACCTCGGATATGACCAGCTTCAGGTTCAAGCCCGCAGCCGTCCTCGCGGCGTTGGCGCTCGCCGGCCTCACGGCCACCACTTCGTCGCTTGCCTCGCAGGCGTCGGGGACGCGGGCGCCGACCGTGACGACGGGCAGGGCGCGCCTGAGCAGCGCCACCGCGACCTCGGTGACGCTGACTGGGACGATCAACGGGCACGAACAATCGTTCGAATACTATTTCCAGTACGGTGCGACCGACCTGTACGGTTCGCAGACGCCGACCGTGAAGGTGACCGAAGACACGCACGTCGAGAAGATCAGCGCGTCCGCGTCGCACGTGCTCGCCGGCTATCACTACCGCCTGGTGGCGATCAACTCGGCCGGCGAAAAAAGGGAAGGCCGCGACCGCACCATCCTCCCCGCAAAGGTCAAACGGACGAAGCAGAAGAAGCTCGCATTCGACCTTCCCCACTCCTTCCAGCCGACCGTGGTCGGCGCCGCGTTCGTGTTCGACGGCTCGCTGACCGGCACCGGCAACGGCGCGCGCGAGGTCGTGCTCCAGGAGAGCCCCTATCCGTACAGCGCCGGGTTCACCGACGTGGGCGCCCCGGTCCTCACGAGCGCCACCGGCGCCTTCTCGTTCCGCCTCCCCAGCCTCAGGAGCAGCACGCGCTTCCGCGCCGTCATGCTCGGCCCCCCGGAGCTGATCAGCGACACGCTCACACAGCTGGTCGAGGTGCGTGTGACCCTGAAGGTGCATGCGAGCAAGCTGGTCAAGGGACTCGTGCGCCTGTATGGCACCGTCTCGCCCACGGCGACCGGAGCGCACGTCTTCTTCCAGCTCGAACAGGCACCCAAACCGCATTCGCTGAAAGCCGAGAAACCCCAGAAGGAATCCAAGGTCCAAGCACGGCAGGAAAAGGAAAAGCCGCCGACGTTCGTGACGAAGTTCGGCACCGTCGTCAAGCGCGCCACCAGGAGCTTCTCGCATTTCAGCCTGGTGGTGAAGGTCAAGAGCGCCGGCAACTACCGCGCGTTCGTGCAGATGCCCGTCGGTCCGCTGGCCTCCGGCGAGAGCCAGACGGTCGCGCTCAAGACCGCCAAGAAGAAGCGCAAGCACAGCGGGCTGCACGCGGGCGAAGAAGAAAAATGAGCGCCGAGGACCGCGCCGTCGAGGCTTAGGAAGTCGGCCTCCTCGTGCGACGAGTGCGCGGCAGCCGCTCCCGCCTGCCGGCGCCGGCGCCCCGCTCGGGCCTTCGGGTGAGAAGCCCGCGAGGCGGAGCGGCGAGTCAGCGCGCGCCGGCGATCAGCCGCCGGCCGATGAGCAGCTCGAGCACCCGCTCGACCTCTTGCTCGACCGTTTCGCGGGTGCTCCCGAGCACGAGGTCGGGCTTCGCCGGGCGCTCGTATGGCGCGCCCACCCCGGTCAGCCCGGCGAGCTCGCCGGAGCGCGCGCGCGCATACAGCCCCTTTGGGTCGCGCTGCTCGCACAGCTCGAGCGGAGCGTCGACGAAGATCTCGAGGAACGCAAGCTCGTCGACCGCGTGCAGGTCCGAGGCCGCGTTCCGATCGGCCGCGTACGGGCTGACGAGGCTGACCAGCGCAATCGTCCCCGACTCCGCGAGCAGCCTCGCGACGTGCGCGGTGCGCCGCACGTTCTCGCGCCGCGCGTTCTCGTCGAAGCCGAGGTCGCCGTTGAGACCGTGACGCAGGTTGTCGCCGTCGAGCAGGAAGGCGGACTGACCGGCGGCGAGCAGACGCTCCTCGACGGCTGCCGCGACCGTCGACTTGCCGGCGCCCGGCAGGCCAGTGAACCACAGCGTGGCGCCGCCGTGGCCGAGCTCGCGCCAGCGGCGCTCGCGCGTCATGCGCGTCCCCTGCCAGCGCACGTTCGGGCTGCGCTCGGTTTTCTCCACGGTCGCGCCGGTCGCCGCGGCGCCCTCGACCTCGGTGTCGAGGATCACCCCGGCCGCGACCGTGTCGTTGCTCGCCTCGTCGATCACGATCAGGCTGCCGGTGACGCGGTTGCGCCGGTAGGAGTCGAACACCAGCGGCGAGCTCAGCTCGATCTGCACGCGCGCGAGATCGTTGAGCTCGAGCGAGCTCGCGCTTTCGTCGCGGCGCAGGCTCTCGACGTCGATCCGGTAGCGGACGTCCACCTTGCCGAGCATCGCCGTGCGCGTCGTGTGCTTGACCAGGTAGCGCCGGCTCGGGTGCAGCGGCTGCTCTGACATCCAGCACAGCAGGCACTCGAAGCGGTCGGAGACCGTCGGCTGGTTGTGCGCGCGCACGATCACGCTGCCGCGTCCGACGTCGAGGTCATCGCTGAGGCGAAGCGCCACGGACATCGGCGGAAACGCCTCCGAGACCGGCCCCTCGTAGGTGTCGATGCTCGCGACGGTCGTGCGCAGAGCGCCCGGCAGCACGACCACCTCATCGCCCGGGCGGATGATCCCGCCGGCGATCTGGCCGGCGTACGCGCGGTAGTCGATCACGCTCGAGGACGGCGGGCGGATCACCCACTGCACCGGAAAGCGGACGTCGATCAGATTGCGATCGGAGGCGATGTGGACGTGCTCGAGGTGGTAGAGCAGCGGCGGCCCCTGATACCACGGCATCGCCTGCGAGCGCTCGACGACGTTGTCGCCGAGCAGCGCGGAGATCGGGATGAAGGTCACGTCCGGCAGCTCCAGGCGCGCGGCGAAGGCATCGAACTCCTCGACGATCGCATCGAAGACCGCTCGGTCGAAGTTGACGAGGTCCATCTTGTTGACGCACACGACCACGTGCGGGATGCCCAACAGCGAGCTGATGAACGCGTGACGCTTCGACTGCGCGACGACTCCCTTGCGGGCGTCCACCAGCACGATCGCGAGGTCGGCCGTTGAGGCGCCGGTCACCATGTTGCGCGTGTACTGCTCGTGGCCGGGCGTGTCGGCGATGATGAAGCGCCGCTGCGCGGTCGCGAAGTAGCGGTAGGCGACGTCGATCGTGATGCCCTGCTCGCGCTCCGCGCGCAGCCCGTCGGTCAGCAGCGAGAGGTCGACGAACTCGTGGCCCATCCGCTTGCTCGTCTGCTCGACGTGCGCGAGCTGGTCGGCGAGCACCTGCTTGGAGTCGTACAGGAGCCGGCCGATCAGCGTGCTCTTGCCGTCATCGACCGAGCCGGCGGTCGCGAAGCGCAGCAGATCGATCGGACGCTCGCTGAGGCGGGCGAACACCTCCGCGGCGCTCTCCCCGGCGAGCGCCTGTGCGTCTGCGCCGGCACCGTTCGAGCGCGCGCCGCCGTCGCCGTTGACCGCCAAGCCGCGCCCCGAGCCGGATCCGCCGACTTCGGTCATCAGAAATACCCCTGCCGCTTGCGATCCTCCATGGCCGCCTCGGTGACGCGGTCGTCGGCGCGCGTCTGGCCCCGCTCGGTCACCTCGGTGGCGGCGATCTCCGCGACCACGTCGGCCAGCGTGCTCGCCTGCGACTCGACCGCGCCGGTGCAGCTCATGTCGCCGACGGTGCGGTAGCGCACACGCGCCGTGAACGGCTGCTCGTCGTCCATCAGCTGCACGAACTGGCTGACCGCGTAGAGCATCCCGTCGCGGGCGAACACCTGGCGCTCGTGCGCGAAGTAGATCGAGGGCACCTCCAAGTCCTCCTCGGCGATGTACTGCCACACGTCGAGCTCAGTCCAGTTCGAGAGCGGGAATACGCGCACATGCTCGCCTCTGCGAATGCGGCCATTGTAGAGGCTCCACACCTCCGGACGCTGGCGCTGGGGCTCCCACTGGCCGAACTGGTCGCGGAAGGACAGGATCCGCTCCTTCGCGCGCGCGCGCTCCTCGTCGCGACGCGCGCCGCCGAAGGCCGCGTCGAAGCCGTGCTCGGCGATTGCGTCGAGCAGCGTGATCGTCTGCAGCGCGTTGCGCGAGGCGCGCGGGCCTTGCTCCTCGACCACGCGCCCGCCGCGGATCGACTCCTCGACCGAGGCCACGATCAGCCGCTCGCCGAGCTCCTGCACGCGGCGGTCGCGGAACTCGATCGCCTCCGGGAAGTTGTGCCCGGTGTCGACGTGCATCAGCGGGAACGGGAACGGCGCCGGTCGGAATGCCTTCTCGGCCAGGCGCAGCAACACGATCGAGTCCTTGCCGCCGCTGAACAGCAACACCGGGCGCTCGAATTCGGCGGCGGCCTCGCGCATCACGTGCACCGCCTCGGCCTCGAGCGTTCGCAGGTGGGTTAGGTGATAGGTGGCTGGCATCCGTGCTGGGCGGTGGGGATGAAGCAGGCCGGCCGCTCCAAGGCTAGGCCCCTCGCGCCGGCAATTGTGAATGAATTTGTGAACTTTAGGGTCAACCCGCTCGTTGTCAAGCCTTTGCCGGCGCGGCGAGCTGGCGCCGGCGCGGCTCGTCATGCCTGCGCTAGCGCGATCGCACGCTCGTAGAGCGCGAGCGTGGCCGCCACATGGCGCTGCACCGTGAACTCCCGCTCGACCCGTTGGCGCCCCGCGCGCCCCAGCGCCGCGCGCAGCTCGGCGTGTTCGGCCAGGCGGCCCAGCGCCTGCGCCCACGCGTCCGGCTCACCCGGGGGCACCAGGTAGCCCTCGCGCCCGTCTTGCACGATCTCGCTCGGCCCGCCGACGGTCGTCGCGATGACCGGGACTTCGAGCGCCATCGCCTCGATCAGCGCGCGCCCGAAGGGCTCCTCCCGGGAGGGCAGCAGCAGCGCGTCCAGCGCCCGCACGAGCTCGGGCACGTCCGTGCGCTCGCCCAGCCACGAGACGCGCGCCTGCAGGCCGGCGCCAGCCACGAGCGCGTGCAGCTGCGCGACATAGCCACGGTTGTCAAAGCGCGTGGCGCGCGCCACGAACTTGGCCGAGCCGATCAGCAACAGGTGGGCGTCGACGCCCTGCTCGCATAGCAGCCGCAGCGCTTCGATCGCCGTGTCCTGGCCCTTCCACGGGCTCAGCTGCCCGACGACGCCGAGCAGCATCGCGCGCGTGCCCGCCTCGCCGAGCGCCGCGCGCGCCTGCGCGCGGTCGATGCGCGCGGGGTCGAAGCGCTCCAGCTCGACGGGGTTGTGGAGCACCTCCAGGCGGGCGCGCGGCGCCATCGCGCGCACGCCGCGCGCCGTGTAGTGGGAGTTGGCCACGACCGTCGTCGCGCTCGCCGCGATCAGGCGCAGGATGGCGCTGCTGAGCGGGCCCGGCGGCAGGCAGTCGCGCACGTGCACCACGGTCGCCGCCGGCGACGGGCGTGCGAGCGCGAGCGCGATGCCAGCGCGGATCGAGTTGGCGTGCACGACCTGCGCGCGGTGCCGGCGTGCGGCGCGACGCACCTGCGCCGCCGCGAGGCTCAGCTCGAGCAGCGCCCGCGGGGTGTGCAGCGGATGCAGCCGCAGGCTGCCCGCGGTGCCGGTGATCGCGGTCGTGGGAACCCCCAGCTGCGCGCTGGCCGCCGCCAGGCTGCCGCGGGGGCACGCGAGCAGCGGCGCGACCTGCTCCGGCAGCCCACCGAGCAGGCTGAGCAGCGAGCGCTCGGCGCCGCTGATCACCTCCGTGTGGTTCACGTACAGGACGTTCACGCGCCGATGCGCGACTCGAGCGCTTCGAGCAGCACGCCTTCCACGCGCTCGACTATCTTCGGCCACGCGAACTCCTGCGCGCGCAGCTGTCCGGCGCGGCCGAGCCTGCCCGCGAGCTCCCTGTCGAGCAGCAGCCTGGTGATCGCCTCGGCGACGGCGAGCGCGTCGGTCGGGTCCACGAGCAGGCCCGTCTGCCCGTCGAGGACCGCGTCGAGCGCGCCGCCGACGTCGCCCGCGACGACCGGCTTGCCGGATGCAGCCGCCTCCATGTACACGATCCCGAAGCCCTCGCCGGCGAGCCCCGCGTCGGGTAGGCGGCTCGGCATCGCGAGCAGATCCGCGCGCGCGAGCCACTCGTCGCGCTGCTCGTCGGAGACCGCGCCGAGGAAGCGCACCGAGCCCTCGACCCCGTGCTCGCGGGCCAGCGCTTCCAGACCCGTGCGCAGAGGCCCGTCCCCGAGCACGAGCCACTGGACGTCCGGCACGCGCGCGCGCACCAGCTCGAGCGCGCGCACCAGCACATCGTGGCCCTTATAGCTGTCGCGCAGCCGGGAGATCGTCACGAACGTCGGGCGCTCGCACGGCGGCGAGCGCCGCGCCGGGGGCAGGTCCACGCCGGGCGGGATGATGCGCAGCGCCGCCGGCGCGGCGCCCGTCGCGGCGATCAGGCCGGCGGTGTAAGAGCTGACCGCGATCACGACGTCCGCGCGACGAGCGGCGAACGCTGCGAGCCGCGGGCGGCCCACGATCTCGTTCGCATGGAAATACTGCACGGCCGGCGCGCCGAGCGCGGCTCTGATGGCGAGCGTCGCGGGGCTTGCGACCGGATGCAGGCACAGCGTCGCCTGCGGGCGGAACCTGAGTGCGTGGAGGGCGCCCAGCGCGTTGAGCTGGGCGTTGTGCAGCGCCGGCCGTGAGCCCGCGGCGCGCACCCGCCGCACCACGAGCGCGTTGTTCGCGTCGAACGCGCGCGCGCCGGGACCGTCGAGCGCCACGACCTCCCGCTCGAAGCCGCTCAGGCCGGCCGCGAGGCGATGGGCGATGACCTGGATGCCGCCGTGCGCCGGGGGAAAGTCGGGCGTGATGATCAGCAGCCGCGGCCTGCGCCGCGCGGCGCCCTCGCGCCGGGCTGGCCGCTCGCGCTCCAGCTCTGCGCCGGCTGGCGCCGCGGCCTGGCTCGATCCCGCTGCTCGGCTCATCGCGCGCAACATACCGAGCAGGCGTGCGCGCAGACTCCTGTGTGATCTGACACTAAACTCGGTGCAATGGAGCCTCGGCCTGCCGATGCACGCAGCACACGGCCGTAGAGCGTTGAGGGCGGCGCTCGTGTGCGCGCTCGCCTCTGGAGGTCTCGTGGGGATCGCCGGCTGCGGCTCGGGATCGGGCGGCGAAACCCGCGCCGGCTCCAGCGCGCCCTCTGGCGGCAAACCGCGCAGCGAACCGAGCGAAGAAGCGAGCGCGCGCGCCGAAGAACAGCGCGAAGAAGCAGCGGAACTCGACAGAAACCGCGAACTGCTGTCGCAGATCGAAGCCAAGAAGCGCGAAGAAGCCGCCGAAGCGGTCGCCAAGCGGCGCGAAAAGGCGGCTGAACTCAAGGACAAGAAGCGCGAAGCGCAGGCGCGCGCGGCGGTCAAGAAGCGCGAACAGGAAGCAAAACGCGCGGTCAGACGCCGCGAAGCCGAAGCTCGCGCACAAGCGAAAAAAAGCGAAGAAGCCGAAGAAGCCGCGCTCAGACAGGCGGAAAAGCGAGAAGAGGCACAGGAGCGCAAGCACGCCCGGCCGCCCACGGGCACCACGAGCCCCGGCACCGCCCCCGCCTCCACGCAATCCGCAGGCACGGTGAACGGGAGTGAACCATGAGCTCGGGGCGCCGGTCGGCCGGCCGCGAGCTGGGAGCGCTCCGGGGCCGCCACGAGATCGGAAGCAATACAGTTAGGCGGATGTCTCAACGACCGTCCAGGCCGTCTGCCGCGACCCTGCGGCTGGTGCTCACCTGCCTGATGGCGCTCGCCTGCGCTGGGCTGATCGCCGGCTGTGGAGGAAGCGGCGGCTCGAACGCGGCCGAAGCGCGCGAAGGCTCCGGCGCAGGCGCGAGCAACCCCGAAGCGGCCGTAGAAGCGGAAATCAAGAAGCAGGAGGCGGAAGGCAAGAAGCGCGAAGCCGCGCTGCGGGCCGAAATCGCCAAGAAGCGCGCGGCCCTCGCGGCCGAGGGAGGGTCATCGGGAAAGTCCAAGAAGGGCAAGAAGTCGAGCAAAGGCAAGGGCTCGAGCACCAAGCACGGCAAGCACCCCGCCAGCAAACACAAGAGTGAAAAATCCAAGCATGAAAAGGCTGAAGGCGGCAAGGAACACGAATCGAAACTCGAAGCGACCGCGCGGGAACAGCTCGAGCACGAAGAAGCCTCCGAAGCGGCCGCTCTGAAGAAGGCCGAAAAAGAAGAAGCCGCAAGAGGACACTGATGTCCGGCCCCGTCGAGCTGTAGTGACCGGCGAGGTGGAGTCGGTGATGCTCCTCACACCGGTGTGGGGCCGCGACGGGGGCGTGGCGACGCATGTCAAAGCGAGCGCCGCGGCGCTCGCCCGGCATGGGCTCGAGGTGCACGTGCTGGCCGCGCACGTGTATCCGAGCGAGCCGATCGCCGGCGTGACGGTGCACGAGCGCCCGGGGTTGCTCAAGCGCGGCACGCGAGCGGCGGCGCGGCTCGGCGGGAGCACGCGCCCGCGGGCGGCGGTCGTACACCTGCACCAGCTCGACGACCCCGCCGTCGTGAAGCTCACGAGCAGGAGCGCACCCGTGGTGATCAGCGCGCACACATACCCGGGATGCACCTCCGGCGTTCACTACTTCGCTCCGGGTCAGGAGTGCGCGCGCGCCCACGGACCGGGCTGCATACCCAACCTGCTGGCACGGGGCTGCGCGCACACCCGCCACCCGAAAACACTGCCGCTGAAGTATTGGAACGTCACCCGCGGCCTGGCGGCGTTGAGGCTCGCAGACATGGTCGTCTCGCACTCGAGGACCATCGACCGCCACCTGGCGAGCAACGGCTTGGCGCGACGGGCGATCGTGCCCCTGTTCCCCACGATCCCGATGCCCGCGGGCTCCCCCGCGCCAGCCGCTCGGCGCGTGCTGTTCGCCGGTCGCCTGGAGGCACCGAAGGGCGTCGCCGTGTTGATCCACGCGGTCCGCGAGCTGGACTGCGAGCTCGTGATCTGCGGCGGCGGCCGGCTGCTCGAGCAGCTGCGGGGCTTGACGGCGCGGCTGGCGATCGAGGACCGGGTGCGCTTCGCCGGATGGCTTGAGCCGCCGGAGCTCGCGGGCGAGCTCGCCCAGGCTTCGGTCGTGGCGATCCCCTCGTTGTGGCCGGAGCCGTTCGGGCTGGTCGGCATCGAGGCGCTGGCGGTCGGGCGGCCCGTCGTCGCGAGCGCCACCGGCGGGATCCGCGACTGGCTGGCAGACGACGTGGGCGTGGGCGTGAAGCCGGGAGATGCACGAGAGCTCGCGCTGGCGCTCGAGCGGCTGCTGTCCGATCGCGACGGGCAGCTGGCGATGGGGGCGGCCGGCAAGAGGCTCGTCGCCTCGCGGTTCTCCGCCGAGCGCCACGTGGAGACGCTGCTCGGCGCCTACCACGCAGCTCGCTCGCGGTGGTCGGCGGCGCGCGCGCCGGGTGCGACGGCCGCGCGACCGACGACGAGCGCCGGCTGAGCGCGCCGGTGCAACTTCCGCCGGGCTTACCGGGAGCCCCGCTCGAGGACATCCTCGAGCAGCGTCCGGACCGCGTTCGCGCTGCGCGCCACCGCCATCTCCCGCTCGGCGAAGGCGCGCCCGCGCGCGCCGAGCGTGCGGCGCGCCTGCGCGTCCGCGAGCAGGCCGGAGATCGCATCCGCAAGCGCCGCCGCGCCCGGCGGCACGACCCGGGCGGCGTGGCCGCGAACGAGCTCGCCCCACGTGTGCGGGCCGTCGATCGCGACGACTGGGACGCCCGATGCGAGCGAGGCGGCGAGCGTCGTCTTGCGCGACGCCGGCCCTGAGGCGTCGGGAAACAGCAGCACGTCGCAGCCAGCGAGCGCATCGGAGAGCTGCTGTGCAGGCAGCCTCCCGGAGAAGGACAGGGCGTCCCCCAGGTCTCGCGCGGATGCTGCCTGCGACCACTCCTCGCCCGCGGCGGAGGCGCGCCCGGGCGCTCCGAGCATGCTCAGCCGCACGTTCCGCCCGCGCGCGCGCAGCTCCCGGACGGCGTCGAGCACGGGCGCGACGGCCGCACCGTCGTAGGCGTATCCGAACAGACCGATCAGCGCGTGCCCGCGAGCGCCGGCCGGCCTCGTGCTAGGCGCCGGCAGCGTTGAGAACACCGGCGCGACGCACATCGGCCGGGTCGGCAGCCATCTGCGCGAGGCGATCCAGCTCGCGCGGTAGTCCGCGGTGACGATCACGGCCGCGCTCCTGCCCAGGAGCTCGCGGAGGATCGCCCGCTGTGTCAGCGCCCACACATTCCCGCGCCAGCCCCCGACACGCCACGGGTATGCGAACTCGTGCATGAAGGACAGGATCGGCAGGCCCGGCGCCGCCAGCGCAGCCAGCGTCGGGCGCACAAACAGGGGCACGCCTTTGTACGAGTAGGAAAAGACCGAGTAATGCAGGAGCACGGCGTCCGGAGGGCGCTGGAGCAGCTCGCCGGCCAGGCGCCTCGACCACCCTCGCATCTGCGAGCGCGAACCGCGCAGCGAGGCCTCGGTGCGGGTCAGCCAGTGCAGCTCGCAGCTCACGCTCTCGTGTGCGAGCTCGCGCGCGAGCAGGGTCGCGTGGTCGCGCACGCCGCACGTCGCGCCCGTGGAGACGCCGATGACCGCCAGCGCGAGCGGACGGCTGGCGCCGAGGTCGCTAGTCACCCAGGATCTCTCCGCGATACGCCGAGTCGATTGCCTCCGCGAGCGCGTGCACGTCGCCGGTCGGCAGGACCAGGCCGTCACGATCGCCTGTGATCAGCTGCTTCATGCCGGTGTCCTCGCTGACGAGCACCGGCACGCCGCAGGCGAGCGCCTCGGCCGGCGCGTAGGCGAAGCCGTCCTCATAAGCAGGATGCACGCACAGGCGCGCGCCGCGCATGTGCGTGAGCGGGTCGCCGGGACGCACCGCGATGCGGGCGTCCCGGGCACAGGCCGCTTCGATGAAACGTCTCATGCTGCGCGTTTTCCAGCCTCCGACGAGCACGAGCCGCAGGTCTGGGTGCTCCAGGCGGCTGAACGCATCGAGCAACAGCGGCACGCCCTTGTGCACGAGCAGGCTGCCGACGTAGACGACGTCGAACGTCGATGCGCCGCTCGGCTGCGGCAGCGGCTCGTAGCGAGGGTCCGGTGTGAGCGGAAAGCAGGCGAGCCGCTCGTCGGCGAAGCCCTCCTCTCTGAAGGACTCCCAGATGTAGTCTGAGGCGACATAGATCCGGTCCGCCTGCTCGTACTCGCGCAGGTTGCGGCGCAGGATCAGCCGCGACCACGGCCGCTCGATCGGGTACTGGCGGTATGCGCGCGAGTGGCGTGCGACGACGCGACGCATGTGCGAGTTGGCCGACACGAGCGAGACCGACTCGAACTGCGCGCGCCGGGCGGCGCGGAATTGCGCGAGGGCGCTGCCGTTGAACGCGATCAGATGCTCGCCCGAGCGCAGCGTCGCGGCGCTGCGGGCGTCGAACCTGGCGCTGCCGAGCTGCACGCGCACGGCCGGCAGGTGGCGGGTGAGCGGGGTCAGCGGTCTGAGCAGCCTGAAGCGGTCGAGCGGGGGGCGCGCGCGCTCGGAGTCGGGGTCGGCGCCGCAGATGCCGACGGCCGGCTCGCCCGTTCGCTCGAAGGCATCGAGGATCTCCTGCACGTGCCGACCGAGGCCGCCGACGCCGAGCGGAGCCTGGCAGGAGACGACGCTGGCGCCGCCGGGCAGGACCTGCTCCTGGGCGCGCAGCGCGCGCGCTCGCCAGACCGCGTCGAGCGCGCTCGCGCGCAGGCTCGCGGGCACGATCAGTCGAGCTTGTCGTAGCCCCAGAGAGCCACGAGATCGCGGTCCAGGTATTCGCTCAGCGCCGCGACCTCGGGCTTGAAGCGACGGCGCAGCTCGAGCATGAAGCGCTCGTCGGGCGCGGGCGGGGCACGGTAGACGACGCGCCGCTGCAGCAGCGGATGGATCAGCTCGCGGCGCAGCTGTTCGCTGGTCAGAGCGACCGTCGCGTGTTTGATCGCGCGCGGCACGGCGCCCTGGCCGCTGCGCACCTTGCGCCAGAACGTCTGCAGCCTGAGCGAGCGCACGGCGACCGTCGGGTTGGCTCGGCTGGGCGGTGCTGCGACCGTGTCATCGACCTGCAGGAAGCGCAGCACCGTGCGCAGCGTTGCCTGGTTGTCGCGCTTGAAGTCGTCGTAGATCAGCGCCAGCACCCGCTCCTGCCCGAAGGCCGCGCGGTAGCGGCGCAGCTGCTCGACGTAGCGCACGCGATCGGTGTACAGCAGGCAGGCGGGCCACACCGAATGGCGAGGGATGTTGCGACCTTCGCGGCGGGCGTCCTCGAGCGCGATCGCCTTGCGAAAGCTCTTCTGCGTCTCGTGGCCGTTCTGCGCGAGCTGCATGTGCAGCGAGCGCAGGAAGCTCGCGGGCTCGCGCAGGATCGCGACGATCTGGGCGCGTGGCTGCGCCGCGGCGATGCGCTCCGGGGCGGTGCGCGACCAGAGATAGTGCGTCGATGCCTCCCCGACGCGCTGGTCGTCAGTGGCGTCCTCGAACAGCGCGAGGTATTCGTCGAACGTTTCCGCGCGCGTGCCGGTCTGCTCGAGCGTGCGCCAGCTCCGCCCAGACCGTGTCGGCGGCTGCGGATTGTCGACGGCGAAGTAGTAGGGCTCCTTGACCGCCGGCATGTAAATCTGCGGATGGCGCCTCAGCATTTCGTAGAGCGCCGTCGTGCCGGACTTCGCGTGGCCGACGATGAAGAAGTCGGGAACTCGCGCGCGCGTCGCGCGCGCGGGCGCCGCCGGCTTGCTCGACTCACTCGAGACCGTCATATCCCCAGAGGCTGACGAGGTCGCGGTCGAGGTACTCGCTGAGCTCCCGCACCTCCGGCTCGAAGCGGCGGCGCAGCTCGAGCATCAGGCGCTCCTCGGGCGCCCGCGGCGCGGCACGCACGACGCGCGCCAGCGTCACCCGCAGCGCGTCGTGGCGCAGCGTCCTTGGGGTGAGCGCCTTGACGCTCGCCTTGATCGCCCCGGAGACCGGCCCGCGCCCGACGGTGAGCGCGTGGAGCATGTCATCGAGGGCCAGCGAGCGCATGCGTACGGTCGGGTTGGCCTGCACGACCTCGATCGGGACGCTGTCCTGCACGTCGAGGAAGCGCAGCACGCGGCGCACCGTCGCCTCGTTCTCGCGCGCGAAGTCCTCGTAGATGAGCACGAGCACCTGCTCCGCCGGGAACACGGCGTGGTAGCGGCGCAGCTGAGCCGTATAGCGCACGTACTCGGAATACAGCAGCATCTGCGGCAGGTGCGAGCGCGCGGGCACGTGCCTGCCCCGGCGCCGCTCGGGCTCGAGCGAGATCGCCTTGCGCAGGTCTTTCTCCCACTCGATGTGGTCCTGCACGAGCTGCAGGTGGAGCGAGTGCAGGAAGCTCGCGGGCTCGCGCAGGATCGCGATGATCTTCGCCTCCGGACACACCTCGGCGATGCGCTGCGCGGCCACCGCGGACCACAAATAGCAAGAGGTTGCCTCGCCGACGCGTTGCCCGGGCCCCGCGCCTGAGAACAGCGACAGGTACTCCGCGAGCGTCTCCGGGGGCATGTCCGCGATCGACGGCTGGAAGCGCGGCCGCGCGTCGGTCGCGAAGAACCACGGCTCCTTGAGCGCGGGCATGTGGACCTGGGGGTGGCGGCGCAGCATCTCGTACAGCGCGGTCGTGCCGCTCTTGGCGTGGCCGACTATGAAGAAGTCCGGCCCCACGAGCCGCGCCGCGCCGGCCGCCGGCGACGGCTCGGCTGACACGCTCACCGTCCTCGGCGCTTCACGCGAGCACCCCCGCGCCGGCGGGCATTCCGGTGTCGGCGTGTGCGTCCCCGCCGGCGCTCAGGGCCGCTCGTCCGGGCCCGAGGAACCAATAGGAGACCGTGCCCGCGAAGAACCAGAAGAACGGGCCGAACACGGCGTCTGTCAGCGTCGGGCCGTAAAAGCCGATGGCCGTGATCGCGAGGAATGCGCTGAACATCGCCGCGATGCCGAGCAGGAGCTCGACGTCCCGGACGCGCCGCAGCCCCGTGAAGACGCGGTAGATCAACGTCGCGGAGAGCCCGACCCACAGCAACAGGCCAGGCACGCCGGTTTCGTCGGCGAGGAAGTTGTACTGGGTCTCCGCGTCGGGGTTGTGGGATTCCTGGCTTTCGCCGGAGGAGCCGGCGGAAGCCGTCCCAGAGTTGCCGAAGCTGGCGGCGCCGCCGGCGACGCCGAGGCCGACGCCGAACGGCGACTTCGACAGCTCGGCGGGGATATGTTTGAGGCTGACCTGCTTGTTGTCGCTGTTTTGCCCAGTCAGGATGCTTTTGTAGCGGGCGAACGCGCTGCCTCCGAGCGCCGAGACGAACACCGCACCCACCGGGAGCGCGAGCAGGATCACGCACAGCAACGTGAGCAGCGGTCGCAGGGCATGCCGGCCGCTGGCGGCGAGCGCGCCGAAGCTGAGCGCTACGAACGCGAGCGCCGCGAGCACCGCGCCGATCACTTGCGAGCGCCCGGCGCAGGTCGCGATCGCGACGAGCGCGGCGGCGAAACACAGCAGCATCCACCAGCGACGACGCAGGCCCCCGAGCGCGAGCAGCGCCATGGCCGCGGGCAGCGCGACGAGGCCGACGTCGCCGCCGTCGCCCTCATCGGTGCCCAGCGCGGGCGGACGCACCCTCGCGACGCCTTCGCTCACGAACGTGCGAGCCGAGAGGCCCTTGACGCCGAGCGTGATTTCGGCGTAGCCGGGACCCCACGCCGCGAGCTCCTGCGGGGTCAGACGCGTCTGGTAGGTGCCGACGACCGCGTTCGCCACCGCGATCGCCCCCAGAACGATGAACAGCCTGCGAAATCGCGCCTTCGAGCGCATGATCGCGTACCCGAAGAAGAAGAAAGGCACCCACTCCAGCAGCTGGCGGAAGCCGCCGATGCTCTTGGTGAGCCCCGCCGTGTGCGGATTGAGAGCCTCGGTCAGCACGATCGCCACCCACGCGCACACCCACCCGGACAGCGGCGGCATGCTGATGGGCTCGCGTTTGACGAGCAGGCGCGCGATCGCGCCGGCGCAGACGGCAGCGATCAGCACGTCGCGCACCGCTGAGCCCGATTCGTGCCCGCCGATGCCGAGCTTCACGGGGCCGCCGAGCAGCCCCAGGTACAGCGCCACCAACATGACCGAGACCTCGAGGCGAGGGTTGACGACCAGGTATACGATCGCCAGCCCGCCGAGGAACAGTCCAAGCAGCAGCGCCAGGTCGGGATCCGGGGTCGCGATGCTGATCGCCAGCGCGATCGCGAGCGGGATCAGAGCGGCGGCGCCGGTGAGCGCGAAGGCGCGAATGCGGCGACTGCGAACGACCGGGTGCACGCCCCCGCCGGGCCCGAGAAGGCGTACGGGGATTGCGCTCATCGGCGGCTGCGCTTGCGGCGCCTGGCCTGCGCCGTGGGCGCCCAGACGAACCCGTACCGCTCGATGTCCTTGCGCGGCACGCAGTTGGCGACGGCCCCCAGCACGGGCGCGGTGGCCGTGCGTCCCAGCAGCTGCGTGAGCCGCTCCGCGGAGACGCGGTGGGTGTGGCCGACGCGCGCGACGATCACGATCCCGTCGACCAGCGCGAGCAGCGGCATCGCGTCGCTCACTTCCAGGGGCGGCGGGGCGTCGATCAGCACGAAGTCGAACTCCTCGGAGACCGAGCGAAGCAGCTCGCGCATGCCCTCTCCCGCCAGCAGGGCGGGCGGGTTGGCCACCTCACCGCCGCTGACGAGCGCCGAAAGTGAGCCGGCACGCAGCGGCTCGACGACGGTCGAGACGCCGGCGGCGTCCGCGACGGGCTCGGGTCGTGGCACCGGCGGGGTCGAGGACGGGACGCTCTGGATCGCCGCTCCGAGCGGCACCTCCCCGCCGAGCACGTCGGCGAGCCCGCGCGGAGCCGTGACGTCGAGCAGCCGAGCCAGCGCGGGGCGGCGGAAGTCGGCGTCGATGACCGCGACGCGCTCGCCTGCGTCGCTCTGGACACGCGCGAGGTTGGCGATCAGCGTCGACTTGCCGTCGCCCGCGTCGGTGCTGAGGAAGAGGATCACCCGCGGCCCGCTCTGACGGGCGCCGTCGATCACGTGCCCGAGTTGCAGCGTCGTCTGCAGCCGGCGCAGCGGCTCGAGCAGCGCCGGCGCGGGTGCGCGCCTGCCGTCGGGTCGTTTCACCGGTGCCTTGACGGAAGGCAGCGCGACCAGGATCTCGGTCTGGAAGACCTGCTCGATCTCGGACAGCGAGCGCAGCCGCCGGTCGAAGCGGCTGAGCAGGTAGGCGGCGATCGCGGCCAGCACGAGACCCAGCACGAACCCGAACAGCGCGTTGCGCTTCGGAGACGACGAGATCGGCGCCAGGACCGCTTTCGCCGGGCTCAGCTGCTCGACCCCGGAGAACGTCGACAGGTCCGTTTCGAGCTCGCTGATCTTGTCGGCGAGATCCGTGGCCCGGAGGGTCGACGATGCGCTGGTCGTGTTGGCGCTTTTCTTGGCGGTCGTGGTCGGGACTTCGAGCCGCAGGAGCTGTTGGCGATCGTTGAGGAGCTCGGTGTCGATGTTGCGCACGTAGTTCGCGCGCTCGCGTGCGATGTACGTGCGCGCGATCGCGTTTGCCAGGGTGGCGGCCGCGCGCGGGCTGTGGGCGGTGGTCGAGATCGTGATGAAGTCGCTCGTGCTGCTTGCCTTGACCTTGAGCGTGCCCTTTGACGCCAGGTGGTCGTGTTCTCTGCGCAGGCGCTTGCGCACTGCTTCGGCGACGATCGGCGAGTCGATCAGGCCGACCTGGTTCTGCAGCGAGCGGCCGCTCAGCCCGGATTTCGCCGCGCCGCTCGCCTGCTGTTCGGAGGCGGCGCCGAAGTAAAGCTGCGTCGAGGAGCTCCACGTCGGCGTCTGCTGCTTGTAGTACTCGTACGTCGCCAGCCCCACCACGACCGCGACAGCTAGGATCAGCCACTTGCGCTTCCACAGTGGGGCGAACAGGTTGGCTGCGTCGGTTGTCGTGTTGCTCATCGCCGTGCGTCCGTCCGTGGGCCGGGGAACAGCCATCCTAGAGAATGCGCCAGCCACAGGCTAGCGTTTCGGGGACGACGCAACGCAACCGCGGGTGCAACGATTGCAGCCGTGAGCGCGCGGCGAGCCCTGGTAATCAGCCATCCCGCCGTCGTCAGTGTCAACCAGGTTGTTTATCGCGAGCTGGGGCGACGCGGATGGCAGCTGACGGTCGTCGTGCCGAGCCGCTGGCGGCACTCCTATTCTCCGCAGCAAGTGACGCCACAGGCGCTCGAGGGGATGCAGCAGGCGCTGCGCCCCACCCGGGTAGCGTTCGCCGGACGCCCGCAACGGCACGTCTACCTGACGCGTGCCCGCTCGATATGTCGCAGCCTGCGCCCGGACGTCGGCTTCATCGAGGCCGAGCCGTACTCGTTCCCGGCGCTGCAGTGGAGCTTGGCTTTCAAGCGCCAGGTGATCCCGTTCGGCGTGCACTGCTTCGAGAACATCGACCGGCCGCTGCCCTATCCGGTAGAGCGCGCCCGCTCCCTGGTGCTGCGCGACGCGGCGTTCGTCGCGGCCCGCTCGCAGAGCGCGGCGCGCCTAGTAAGCAGCTGGGGCGCACGCGGTGAGGTGGGGCTCGCGCCGCCAGCGGTCCCCGCTTGGCCCGAAGCGAGCCACGCGCACACGGCTCGCCCGTTCACCGTTGGTTACGCCGGGCGCCTGGTGGCGAGCAAGGGACTCACAGACCTGCTCGCCGCGGTGCGCAAGCTGAGCGCGCCCGTGGAGCTGTTGATGATCGGCGACGGCGAGCTCAGAGGGCAGCTCGAGGGCGAGCCGATCCCAGGCTCGAAGCTGCGCGTGCTGGACAGCCTCAGCCACGCACAGATGGCCGACGGCTACGCGCAGCTCGACGTGCTCGTGCTGCCGTCGCGCACCACTCGCACATGGAAGGAGCAGTTCGGGCGCGTGATCGTCGAGGCCCTGTCGTGCGGCGTGCCGGTGATCGGCTCGGACTCAGGCGAGATCCCGTGGCTGATTGAGCTGACCGGGGGCGGCGTGGTGTTCCCGGAGGGCGACAGCGACGCGTTGGCGGCAGCGCTGAACAGGCTCAGGGACGCACCGGAGCTCCGCGCGAGCCTCGCGAGCAGCGGGCGCGCGGCGGTTGAGCGCATGTTCTCCGTGCCCGCCGCGACCGACGCGCTGGAGCAGCTGCTGCTTGGGGCGATCGCGCGTCGGGCGACGTCGCGTTGAGGGCGGCGACCCCGCGACTGCGCCATCGCCGGAGCGGCGAACGCCCCGGCGACCGGCGCTCGCCATCGACGGCCGACGATCATGCGAGCGGCATGGTCGTCGCCGCGCGCGCGGCCAAACGCGCGTACAGCTCGTGGTGCTCGGCGACCATCCGTCGCGAGCTGAAGCGCAGCACCGACTCGCGCGCGGCGCGCCCGAGCCGCTCCCTGAGCTCGGGCTCGTCCGCGAGCTGTTGGAGCCGTGCCGCGATGTCACGCGGCTCGCGCTCGATCAGAAAGCCGTTTTGCCCGTCATCGATCAGCTCCCTGATACCGCTCACGGGGGTGGCGAGGATCGGCAGCCCGCTCGCGGCCGCCTCGAAGGTGACGAGCGAGAAGGTCTCATAGCTTGATGGGAGCAGGAACGCGTCGGCGAGCTGGTAGACAAGCGCAACGTCGGTGCTGACGCCCAGCCAGCGTACCCGTTCGCCAACCCCGAGCTCCTCGGCGAGCGCCCGATATCGCCCTTGATCGCCGCTGCCAGCGACGAGGAGAACCCACCGGGGCGTGAGCCCGAGCGCGCGGATCGCGTGCTCGAGGCCCTTGCGCTCCCACTCGCTGCCGACGAACGCAACGATCAGCCTGTCCCCGGGGATCTGCAGCGAGGACCGAAAGGCGTGCGCCTCCCCGGGCCGGGAGCCGGGCGCGAACGCGTCGGCGTCGACGCCGTTGTGGATCGTGAGGACGCGCGGCGCAAGGCGCGGAAAGTGCGCGCGCACCTCGTCGGCGACGCCATCGGAAACGCACACGACGGCGACCGCGCGCGCGGTCGCGAAACACAGGCGCTCACCTAGCCGCTTGAGCATCCCAGCCACTGCGACGTGACCGCGAAACAGCCACGTCGAGCGGCTCGGATTGACGGGACCGACCTGGTGGCAGTAGTGCACGGCGATCACGTCCACGCGACCGAGGACGATCGCGCCAGTCGCCTGCACGACGCCGCGCCGCCTCCTGCGCAGCGCGAGCGAGCCGGCGATCATGAACCACGGGTATGCCAGCACGAATGGACGCCCGGGGCCGCGCACGCGGTGGAATGCGACGCCCGCGTGGGCCGGCAGCTCACACGTGCGGGCTATCACGGTGACTTCGTGTCCCATCGAGCGTAGGCCCAGCAGCAGCTCGGTGAGCTGACGCTCCATGCCGCCGACCGAACCGATGTCATGCGCAACGACGGTCACCTCGACCGGCGGTGCGCCCGTATCGGCCAGGGCGGGCGCGGCCGCGCGATCCACGGCGTCCACATGATTCTCAAGCTCGGTCTCGCTGTCGGATTGCATCGCGCGCCCACGGGCCTGCCGTAGAGCACCAGCCTACTCGCGGCGGCTCGGCGAGGATCACCCGGACTGCGCACCTACTCAGATCGGGTGGCCTCGGCGGGAGCGCCAATGGACGAGATCTCGCTGGACGACCCCGCGGGCCGCCCACGACCGGGGCTGCGCCCGCTGGACATCGGCTGCGGGCGCGGCGATCTCGCATGCAGGATTGGAGACGAGTGGCTGTCAGCGCAGCCGCGCCTGCGCTGCGACCGCCGTCCCGCGAGCAGCACCCGATCGCGCTGGCAGGCAGCAAAGTCGCGAGCCAATCGGCGCTCGCTGCCGAGTACCGTCTCGGGCATGAGCCAAGCAGATACGCGAGCCATCGCCGCGCCCCCCGCGCACACGCGACGGGACGCTGCCCCACTGCGGATCACGCTCGTACACGATTACCTGCTGGTGATGCGCGGCGCCGAGCGCACCTTCGCGGCGATCGCACAGCTGTACGAGCAGGCGCCGATCTTCACGCTGCTCTACGACGAGCACGCCACCGGCGGGCGCTTCGCGGGGCGCTCGATCACGACCTCAACTCTCGCGCGCCTGCCCGTGGACCAGCGGACCTTCAGGCGCCTGCTGCCGCTGTACCCGTGGGCAGCACGGCGGCTCGAGCTCCCGCCCTGTGACGTGGTGCTCAGCAGCAGCAGCGCGTTCGCGCACGGCGTGCGCGCGCCCGCCGGGGCGATCCACATGTGCTATTGCCACACGCCGTTTCGCTACGCGTGGTATGAGGAAGGACGCGCGCTCGCCGAGACCCCGCGCCTGCTGCGAGCGCCGCTGCGCCCGTTGCTCAGACGCATCCGCCGGTGGGACCTCGCGGCGAGCCGGGAGGTTGACGCATACGTCGCCAATGGCGAGCTGACCCGCGCGCGCATCAAGCGCTACTACGGGCGCGAGGCGCCAATCATCCATCCGCCCGTCGAGACGCACCGGTTTGCGCCCGGTGAGCCCGGCGAGAAGCTCCTGGTCGTCTCGGAGATCGTTCGCCACAAGCGCCTGCATGTGGCGCTCGAGGCCGCCCGCCGCGCGCACGCGCCGATCAGCGTCGTCGGCTCGGGACCCGACTACGCGGCGCTCCGCGAGGCCTACCCGGAGGCGGAGTTCCTCGGGCGCGCGAGCGACGAGCAGCTCGCGCAGCTGTACGCGAGCGCGCGCGCGGTGATCGTGGCGAGCAGGGAGGAGTTCGGGATCACGGCGGTCGAGGCGCAGGCCGCCGGACGGCCCGTGATCGCGGCTGCGGCCGGCGGCGCGCTCGAGACGGTGCTCGACGGCGTGACCGGGCGCCTGGCGAGCCTCGACGACGTCCAGTCGTTCACGGACGCGATCGAGAGCATCGACGAGCTCGACTTCGACCCCGCGCGTGCCGTGGCGAACGCCGATCGCTTTTCGGTGTCCGCCTTCCGGCGCGCGCTCGCCGGGCACGTGACGGACACGCTGCGCGTCCAGGCCGAATCGTCGCCCTGAGCGCACCGACGCTCCGATAGGGTGCGCGGCGATGCCCGGCAGGTCGCTGCACATAGCGTGGCTCGGGCCCGACCCGGTCGAAGGGCCCGGCGTGCCGGGCGTCGCGGCGGAGCTGCTGCACGGGCTCGCGGGGCTCGGCCACCGGATCGACTGCTTCTATCCCGCCGCCGAGGAGCAGCTGCCGCCCGCGATCGAGCAGCACCCGAACATCACTGCCACGCGCGGCACCAACAGATGGCAGTGGGACCGCTGGTACAGCCGCACCCGCTTCACGGCGTTCGCGACGGGCATGCTCGCCGCCGCGTTCGCCTCGCTGCGGCTGCGCCGGCAGATCGTGCGCAGGCACCGCCAGGATCCGTATGACGTGATCTATCAGTTCTCGACGATCGAGAGCCCCGCGGTGCCCTCGGCGCTCACCCGCACGGTGCCGCTGGTGATCCACCCCGAGACCCACAGCGCGGGCGAGCTGCGCTCGCTGATCGCCGAGCGCGCGCTCAGCCTGCGCTGCCAGCCGCGCTGGCGCTTCGCGATGGTCCTGAGCGTGATGCTCACGCGCTCGCTCGTGCAGCGCTTTCGGATCCGGCGCGCCACCCTGCTGGTGTGCATCAGCGCGGTGTTCCGCGACCACATGGTCCGCGACTACAGCTTTCCGGCGAGCAAGACGATCGTGGTTCCCAATCCGGTGCGCCTCGAGCGCTTCGCCGCACCCGCGGGCGAGCTGAGCAGGCCTGCCGGACATCCGCCGGTGATGCTCGTGCTCGGGCGCGTGGTCGTGCGCAAGGGCGTCGAGAGCGTGATCGCGCTGGCGCACACGCTGCTCGAGCGAGGGGCGGCCGTGAGGATCAGGATCGTCGGCGGCCCGAGCCTGTGGTCCGATTACACGCGGCTGCTCGAGGACCTGCCGCGCGAGAACGCCGAATACGTGGGCAAACTTCCCGGCCCCGAGATACCGGGCGAGCTCGCCGCGGCCGACCTGCTGCTGCAGGCCAGCCGCTACGAGCCGTTCGGGCTGACCGTCGCAGAGGCGCTCGCGGCGGGGGTGCCGGTGCTGGGCACGACCGAGGTCGGCGCACTGGAGGGCGTCGATCGGTCCGTCGCGATCGCGGTCGCGCCGGGCGATGTTGAGGCGATGGCCGGGGCGGTCGAGGAGCTGCTCGCGCGGCTGGCGGCGAATCCTGCTGCGGTCAGGTCGACCGCGTGCGCGGAGGCCCGGCGGCTGTTCGCGCCCGAGGTCGTCTGCGCGCAGATCTCGACGGCGCTCGAACGGCTGGTGGACGGCGCGGCTCGTGCGAGCGGCGAGCCTCAGCCGATGGCGACGGCGGCTCGGCCTAGCTGAGCTCGGCCAGCCACTGCGAGCCGCCCGCGCGGATCTTCTCGTAGATCTCCTGCGCCTGTCGCAGGTTGCGCCGTTCGACGCCGCGTTCCCAGCGCCGCCAGCGCTGGTGGTCGATCGCGCGCGCGGCAACGCCAAGCAGCGGCAGCCGCCCGGCGGGCAGCGGCGCGGGCGCGCCGGCGCGATGCGCGGGGCTCAGCCCGCCGCCGCGGAAGCCAGCGCCGTGGTGGTAGATGACATCGCCGTAAACGGCGAAGTTCAAGGGGTCCAGGTCATGGCGATTGGAGCGCAGCACCTGCACCCACGGCGTGCCGGTCAACTGCAGCCGGCGCAGCAGGCCGGCGCCGACGTCGGTCGTCGGCGTACCTCTGGCGCCGGGCCACATCGGACCCGCGCTCCAGTCGCCCGGCAGGGTGCGCCAGGTCTCGACGGTGGTCACGCAGAAGCACGGGTGGGGCTGTGGCTCATCGACGTTCTCCGCCCGGCGCACCGCGACCAGCGGCGCCTGCGCGAGCGCCTGCTCGATCAGCGGGAGCGGGTCGGCGATCGGGAAGGCGTCGCCGTCGAGGAACATCAAAAGGTCCCGCGGCGCGGCCCCGTGGCAGATCTCGAGCGCCAGGTGGTTGAGCTTGGCCGCGTGCATGCCGCCCTGCTCGACCACGTGGTCGAAGTACGAGGCGTACGCGGGGTCGATGCCCTGCAGCGACGTCCACGTCTGGTAAGGGACGGCAATGTGCTCGCGCAGGTGGCGGGTCTGGATCTCGATCCAGTCGGGGCTCCCGTGGTGGACGGTGGCTATGTGAAGCACGGGAGGCTCAGCCGCAGCACTGATGCAAACGAGGGCACGGGAGGCTCAGCGCCACCATGGGAGGCTCAACGACGGCACGCAGGCTCAGCGTCGCGACAGCCGCCAACGGATTGCGTTGCGAACGCCGGCGCGCACGCGCGCCGCGTCAATGAGCGCTGAGAGCAGCAGCTCGGCGGCGCCCCGTAGGCGCCGGCCGTTGACCGTGTCGGCCGATCCCATCCGGTAGTAGTAGTTGCCGAGCGCCTTGCGGCGGTGTCTGAGGCGCTCCCGGGCCGGCGCCGCCGCGAGCTGCGCGGCGAACTCCTGGCGCCCGATCGGCGGACGGCCGCTCGCGCGCCTGCGCTGGTTCTCGGCCAGGCGCAGCAGGCCTTCCTGTTTGTCCCAGAAGCTGGCGAGCTGCACCGAGCCGGCACGCTTTCGATAGTAGACGAGCGGCTCGGGCAGGTTGAGCACGACCCCGCGCTCTGCCATGCGATTGAAGAACTCGAAGTCGTCCGCGGCCCCGTACTCGACGGTGTAGCCGCCGAGGGCGTCGAAGTCGGCGCGAGTGAAGAGCACGGAGGAATGGATGACGTAGAAGATCCCGCCCGCATTCACGAGCTGCTCGTAGTCCTGCTCGCTGGTCGGCCCCATGACGGCCGGCGAGATGACCCTCTTGGCGTCGTTCGTGTTCCAGCCGTGCGTGCCCAGCAGCGCGATCGGGCGGCTGCCGTGCCAGTCGCGGATGAATTCGACCTGGCGCTGCAGCTTGGACGTCGCCCACATGTCGTCGGAGTCACAGCACGCGATCCAGCGCCCGCGCGAAACCGATATGCCCCTGTTGCGCGCCGCCACCACGCCCGAGCGCGAGGACAGGCGCACATACTCGACGGGCAGCTGCGCGCGGTGGCGGGCGGCGAACTCGCCGACGATCTCGGCGGTGGCGTCGTCGGAGCCGTCGTCTGCGACCACGATCTCGCCGGGCCTCAGCGTCTGGCCGGCGATCGAGCTGAGCGCGTCGCCAATCCGCCCCGCGTCGTTGTAGGTGGGCACGACGACCGAGATCGACGCGGGGTCGGGAGCGCGCATGAATCCGTCCGCGGGCGCCGAGGACTCGGGCGAGGCCTGCGCGGCAGCCCGTCCTGCCGGCGAAGCCTGCGCGCCAGCCCGTCCTGCCGACGAAGCCTGTGCGGCAGCCCGTCCTGCCGGCGCGGATGGTGTCTCAGCCGAGGCTCTCATAGCCCCAGAGGCTCACGAGATCGCGGTCCAGGTATTCGCTCAGCGCGTGCACCTCGGGCGCGAAGCGGCGGCGCAACTCCGCCATCAGCTGCTCGTCCACCTGTGGCGGACGGGAGTGCATGAAGCGGTTGCGGATGGCGATCGCGCGCTGGCGGGTGAGCCCGCGCGGCGCGAGCGTCCTGGCGGTCCGCAGCAGCGCCCCCGGCACGGGACCTTCGCCGGAGGCGAGCGCGTGCATGAGGGTGTACGCTCGCACCGAGCGGATGCCGACCGTAGGGTTCGCCTCCTGGACCTGGACGGGCTGTGCGTAGTCGACTTCGAGGAAGCGGTAAACGCTGCGCACCACCGCCTCGTTGTCGTCGCGGTAGTCGTCGTAGATCAGCACGAGCACCTGCTCTGAGGGAAAGTGGGCGCGGTAGCGGCGCAGCTGCTCGACGTAGCGGATGTACTCGGAGTAGAACGTGCCCCGCGGGCCCCAGACCGCATACGCCGGCAGCTGCCTGCCCTCACGTCTGGCGATCTCCAGCGCGAGCGCCTTGCGCAGGTCCTTCTCGGGCTCCACGTACATCTGCAGGAACTGCAGGTGCAGCGAGCGCAAGAAGCTGGCGGGCTCGCGCAGGATCGCGATGATCTTCGCGTCCGGCCGCAGCTCGGCGATGCGTCGGGCGGCGGTGCGCGACCACAGATATGGAGCGGAGGCCTCGCCGGTGCGCTGCTCGGGGGCGGCCGGCGCGAACAGGCCCATGTACTCGTCGAGGGTGGCGGGGGTGTGGCCGAACGTGCGCGGCGTGGCGGCCGGCGGGCGCAGCTCGTCGGCGAGGAAGTACGGCTCCTTGTTCTCCGGCATGTAGATCTTCGGGTGGCTCTGCAACATGGCCCACAGGGCGGTCGTGCCACTCTTGGGATGGCCGACGATGAAGAAGTCGGGGACGCGCTTGCGCTGCTGCAGCGCGTCGGCGGCGTGCTCAGCGGCGGAGGTGTTCATCGCGCTGAGATTGTCGCACGTCGATTTTCCGAGTTGCGTCGAGGACGTTTGTTCGGCAGGGCCCGTGGGTATCAAGCTTTTCGGGAAGACGACCGATACGGGACGTGCCTGGAATCCCTCCCTCGACGAGGCTTCGGGCCGCGCACATGCCAATGATCCTTATCGTCATCCCGATCGTGTGGCTCGCCGTCGTGGCGTTCGTCATCCTGCTGTGCAGGATGGCTGCCAGGGGCGACGCGGCGCTCGCGCCGGAGCGTCGACCGGGCCACAGAGGATCCCGCTTTGCGACACGCCGCGTTCTCGCTCTCAGGCGTGAGGGCTCGGCGTCGGCCGGGCTGCGGCGTCGCGGTCGGCGAATCGCCACCCCGAGCTGATCGCGTCGTTGCTGTTCACAGTCCTTTGCGTCCGAGGACGTGGGGGATGGTGCGGAGGAGGATCTTGATGTCGGTCCAGAGGGACCAGTTGGCGACGTATAGGTAGTCGATCGCGACCATCTCTCGCAGGGGCACGCGCGAGGGGCCGAGGATCTGCCAGGGGCCGGTCATGCCGGGCATCAGCTCGAGGCGGCGGCGGTGCCAGCCCTCGACCCTCTCGTCCTCATCGACGACCAGCGGGCGCGGGCCGACGAGGCTCATCTCGCCGCGGAAGATGTTCCACAGCTGCGGCAGCTCGTCCAACGCGCTCGCGCGCAGCCACCGGCCGGTGCGCGTGATCCGCGGGTCCTTGGCGATCTTGAACAGCCCCTCCTTGGCCTCGTTGTGCTCCCGCAGCGACTCCTTCAGCTGCTCGGCGTGCGGGACCATCGTGCGGAACTTCAGCATCTGAAAACGCTGGCCATGGCGGCCGACGCGCTGCTGGCCGAAGAACACCGGCCCGCCGTCCTCGAGCTTGACGAGCACCGCGATCACGAGCAACAACGGCGAGACCGCCAACAGCCCCACAGAGGCGCCCAGCAGGTCAAACGCGCGCTTGAACGTCGCCGAGGAGCGCGTCAGCTCGAAGCGCCTGACCCCCATCACCGTCACCCCGTGCAGATCATCGAACTCGACCGAGGAGCCCACGACCTCCAACAGCCGCGGCAGCACGCTCACCCGCACCCCAACGGCCTTCAAAGTACGCACCAGGTTGAGCATCTCACCCCCATCGACGCTGCGCGGCGCGACGATCGCCCGGTGCACGTCGAGCGTCTGCGCCAGATCCCTGATCTCCGCCAGCCGCACCTCCGAGAAGCTGTCAGTCGACCACGAGGACACCTTGTCCAGATCGAGGTGCGCGACCATTTCCGCCTTGACACCCCCATGCGAGAGCTTCGAGCGGATCGTCTGCGCCGAAACCTGATCGCCGATGAACAAACACCGCTCCGCCGGCGCCAACCGCAACGCCAGCGCCCGCGCCCCAGCCCGCGCCGCGACCAACCCAAAAGCCAACGCCAGCCACAAAAACAACGCCTCATGCCGATCCAACGGCCGATGCGTGATCAACCCCCCCAAAAGCCAAGTCACAAGCGCACACAAAGTCGCCAGCTGAAACAACCGCGGCGCCTCATCCAACGTCGTCTTGCGCAACAACGTCTCATCCCGGTCATACAAACCAGTCAACTTCGCGCAAACCACCAACACCGGCACCCCGGCAACAGCAGCCCACGTCAACGCCAACGACCGCCGCGAAAGCTCAACCGTCAACAAAAACGCCCCCACGACCGCCACCACATCCCCCACCACCAACAACCGCCGAAACAACGCATCCCGCCGCAAACACGCAGCCGGACCACGCACCAACCCCACATCCGACACCCCAAGCAACCGCCGCGAACCACCAAGCAACCCACCAACGGCGGAATCGCCCCAGCGCGGGGCCCCGGACGCAGGACGCGAGCCGGCGAGCGGCGTGCCGGAGTCGGCCAGCGAGGACGGGCCCCAGATCACTCCCGCCTCCGCTCCACTCCCCGTCTCCACGCCCATCGCGCCCTTCGCCTCCTTGCTCGCCACGAACGGAACCCGTCTAGCCAGCTCCGACCAGGGTTCGACCCGAACATTCGTCGAGATCCAGCGACCCCTGCTCAGGGCGCCATCATAAACACGACCGCGACCTAAAGCAAGCCCTCTTTAGGAAATCCATGTTGCGATTTCGTGACCGTATCCCAGCAAATCGCACTTGCAACGTGAGCAAAGACGACGTATCCTCGTAAATCGCACTTGCAACGTGAGCAAAGACCGAGCTGGCGCGGCGAGAAACGAGGGCGTCGCGATCGGCTCGCCGGCCGCGACGATCGCCGCGGAGGGCTCCGGCGGGTGGGAGGAGCGAGAACATGCACATCGATCCGTACATCGTCCTGGGCAGCGCCGTCGTGGGCTTCCTCGTCGGCATGACCGGCGCCGGCGGCGGCGCGCTGATGACGCCGATGCTGATCCTGCTGTTCGGCGTGACGCCGTCGGCGGCGATCTCGAGCGACCTGGTCGCCGCGGTCGTGATGCGTCCGTTCGGGAGCGCGATGCACCTGCGCAAAGGCACGGTCAACAGGCGCCTCGTCGGCTGGATGGCGCTCGGATCGGTGCCGATGGCCTTCGCCGGCGCCTACCTGCTGCATCTGATCGGACACACCAAGGAAGCCCAGACGAACATCGAGACGGTGCTCGGCGCGGCGCTGCTGCTGGGCTCGGCGGCGATGGTCGCGCGCTACGTGCTCGACAGCCGTACAGGGCAGGAGCGCACGGGCGCGGTGCACGAGATCGCCGTGCACCCCGTGCGCACCGTCGCGATCGGCATGATCGGCGGTGTGATCGTGGGCATGACCTCCGTCGGCTCGGGCTCGCTGATGATCATCCTGCTGCTGTTCCTGTACCCGATGATCGGCGCCAAGCAGCTGGTCGGAACCGACCTGACCCAGGCGGTGCCCCTGACCCTGGCCGCGGCGCTCGGCGCGCTGGCGTTCGGCCACGTGGAGTTCGGTGTGACGGCCTCGCTGATCATCGGCAGCGTGCCGGCCGTGCTGGTCGGCTCGGCCGTGTCCTCGAGCGCGCCCGACCGCTACATCCGCCCGGCGATCACGTTCGTGATCTTCGCCTCCGGGCTGAAGTACGTCGGGCTGGGCACGACCGCGCTCGGCTGGACGCTGTGCGCGGTGCTGCTCGCGGCGGCGATCGGATGGCTGGCGGTCAGCCAGCTTTGGCGGCGCCCGGCCGAGCCGGCGGCCGCGGCCGCGAGCATGAACGGGTCGGCTGAGCCCAAAGCCACTTCCGTTGACGAGATCCGCGAGGTCGCGGAGGTCGAGTAGAGGGGGCCGGCGCCGCTCGACGATGAGCGGGCGCTGCGCGACGAGGGGCGCGGGCCGAGGAGGCTCATCTCGCCGCGGAAGATGTTCCACAGCTGCGCCAGCTCGTCCAACGCGCTCGCGCGCAGCCACCGGCCGGTGCGCGTGATCCGCGGGTCCTTGGCGACCTTGAACAGCCCCTGCCGAGCGGCCGGCCACGACGGAGACGGCGAACCGGCCGCCCCATCCCTGGGGCGGCCGGTTCGTCTCAGCGCTTCCAGCGCTTATCTACGTCACTCGCTCGCGCGGGTGCTCACAACTGCGACGGTCGGTCAGGCTTCCTTGTTGCCGATTTCTTCGGCGCCGACCGCGTCCTCTTCCTGGACAGCTTTCGGCAGGGCCTCGTAGTCGCTTTTTTTCAGTTCGTCCTGGCCACCCGTCTTCGCCGTGACGAAGTCGAGGAAGTCATGGACACTGGTCGCTATCTTCAGCGATTCTGCTTCGGTGATTTTGTATGGCTCGAGGAAGTACCACATCTGCCGCGGCGCCAGCACGTAGGTCACGCCGCAGATCGCGTACGTCTTCGAGACGTCTTCGCCTTTTACTTTCGACCAGTCATCGCGGGTGCTTTCCGGCGGGAATTTTTCGCCTTTCGCCGCCACGTACTTGGTGTCTTTGCAGTTCGATTCCTCGGCCTTTTCGATGTCGCCTTTCGTCTGTGGGTCGCTGAACGTCTCTGTTTTGCCTGTTTTCGCTGAGTCCTGGACGACGGCCCAGAACTGTTCGTTCTGTTCACCTTTTTCGTTTTCGCCGCCCTCGCCTTTGTTCGAGAAGAAGCCCCGTTCCTGGGCGACCGCGAGGTCAGCGTAGCCGATGCTGCTTTCTGTTTTGTGAACTTCGTTGATGACACCGGGGTTGCCCGTTTCGACCGGTCGTAGGACTTCAGCTTCTTCCGGCCAGCGCTGGTTTTCGCAGCCTTCGGAAACCTGCGCCCAGGAGACGATCGCGCCTTTCTGAAGTTCGCCTTCGCCTTTGCACGGGTTTTCGCCTTTGTTGACTTCTTTGAATTCTTCAGCGGGGAAGGTCCCACTGTAGACCTGCAGGAGGAACGCCTTGAAGATGTGTGTCGTGCCCGATTTGTCGGCGCGCACGACCGGACGGATCCTTTTTTCCAAGCCGCCTTCGGGGCATTCCAGGTGGTCGTCACCGTCGGTGCCCTGTTTTTCCATCGCCTGCGCCCACGTCTTGATCTTGCCGCGGTAGATCTCCTCGATCACTTCCCTGTCGAGCGCGAGACGGCCGAGTTTCTCTTTTTTGCCCGTCGGCGTTTTGATTTCACTCGACGCCAGGCAGCCTTTGGGCAGGTGGACGATGATCGCCTCCGCACCCTGGGCGACCGGGAGCGACTCGATCGCTTCGCCTTTCCCGCCTTCGAAGCCCGCGACTTTGTCGACAAATTTTTCGTAGCCTTCCTTGACGGACTGCTTGGGCGCTTCGTCTGTCGAGCACTCGGGAAACTTGTTCAGGTCCGGGAACTTCAATTTCTGGCCGTCGACCGTTTTTTCTTCCCCAAATTCGGTCGTGCCTTCGCCGAAGGCCCTCAGACAAGCGCCGCTGCCACGGAACTGTTCTTCCTGGTTGTAGTAGACTTCAGGCTTGGCTTTGGTGCCCTGAGTTCCGGAGCACGCGTCTTTGCTTTTCGAGTGGTCGTAGCCGGTTTTGAGTTTTTCGTTGCCTTTCTCGCTGTTGACGCCCGTCCAGATGAACTGGAGAGGCGCCTGGAACGTCGAGCCGGCTCCTTCGATGCGCGGGCCGGAACATTGTTCTCCCACTTCACCTTTGGGTGCGGCGTTCGCGATGCCCGGCATCATGCCTAGCGCAAGCACGGCCGCTGAGGCAAGTGACACCGGCAGTGCACGACGCGCGGAGACGAATCTCATGCGTGACTTCCTCCTTTTGGGTTCGATTCTCACGGATGTCCTATCCGTAGCTACGGCCGAGTGGCGACCGTAGCCTTAGTCTCGCGTGCGTCGCAAGTCGCGGCGTTACGATCCTGTCACGATGAACGCTAACAACGGCTTCACCATCGCTTGACATCGGCTTGACACACGCAATGTAGTCGCGGTTCTAACCACCTCTACGTCGCGGGTGTGCGCACGTGACGGCGCGCGGTCCCGAGCTCAGTGCCTGCGTGACTTCTTTTTTACAAGGCGCAGCGTGACGGGGTGCGTGCTCGAGCTGTTGCGCCTGCCGGCCGTGCCACGCGAGAGGATCGTCAGCTTCGCGCGCAGCAGCCCGTGCGAGCGGCCGAGAAGCGCCCTCGCGGTCGCGTTGAGGTGAAGAGTGATCGACTTGCTCCCGCCCGACAGTGAGAAGCCTCCGTTTGCGAGGGTCACGACCTTCTTCTTGGCGTGCTTGCCGTGCGAGGAGGCGACTGCGTCGAGCGTCTGCAGGGTCAGGGTGCCGCTGCAGGAGCCGCCGCTCGGGCATGTGATCCTCACCGACGTCGCGCCGCTCGCGCTCACCGACAGCGAGGAGCCGGCAAACGAGGCGATGTAGCCCGCGACGCCGCCTTTCGCGGCTTCTTCTTCGGCTTTCTTCTTCGCAGCCGCTTCTTCTTCGGCTTTCTTCTTCGCAGCCGCTTCTTCTTCGGCTTTCTTCTTCGCAGCCGCTTCTTCTTCGGCTTTCTTCTTCGCAGCCGCTTCTTCTTCGGCTTTCTTCTTCGCAGCCGCTTCTT
>Ga0335075_10000349_pt1 | contig 83064 bp, 79 predicted proteins | sample Lox_Sample_24_FD_206723 | JGI IMG/M metagenome (GOLD analysis project Ga0335075, IMG submission 206723) | Soil microbial communities from Loxahatchee National Wildlife Refuge, Florida, United States - Lox_Sample_2.4 | ecosystem: Environmental > Terrestrial > Soil > Wetlands | place: USA... | reverse complement strand
GAGCCTTCTAGATCGTGCCGCTGCCGGATACACACCCCTCTCTCAACTCGGATAGGCAATATGGAAAGCTACCGATATTGGTAGATAACGACCAGGGAACGGGGTGGCAGCAGCAGAAGAAGTACAGCTGAAGACCAGAGAAGTGGGTTGAGCTTGATAGCAGCGTTCTTCGAGACTAATCCCGCTTGGCAGCCAGTATCATCTGGATCGTTTAGTGGTGCGAAGGGGATTTATCGACAGGATTGGCTCGCAAGGCTGGATGCGCGGAAGCAGGGAAGGTGAAAAGAGCTGATGGGCAGCTTGACGACTTCGGGCGTTCCCTAATCGCACCCGAATCTTCAGCTCTGTCCCGTGGCTTGGTCCGCCTTGATTGCACGCCGCGCGACGGGCCGCGAATCATCCCATAACGTTTTGAATTGTTTGTCGTAGAAGCCAAGTACGTCCTTGTCAGAAGGAACGTAGAACACCGGGCAATGATCGCCGGGTGTTCTCAATCCGTAGGGATACGTGAACACCACGTCGTCGAAAATCAACAGTGCATATGGTGGCGGGTTGACGAACAGCCTAAATTCGAACTCCGCGATACGGTTCTGAAGACCCTCGAGACGGTTGCGAACATGTTCGGGATTGGGCGGAATGGCTCCGCCGTACTCCGCGCGCAAGCGTTGCTGGACAGCCGCGCTATCCCAATCCGCCATAGCGACCTTCGCCTGCAAATCTCCCCTAAGAACACGGTCGCAAAACACGTCCAGGACGACGTCACGACGAAATAGATGCAATCCGATCCCGAAACATCGCAGATACTTGCACGTCGATAATTTGTGTTCCATCGCTTCAAGGCACTTCGTATCATCACCACGCTCAAATACGAACACACTTCTGCTACCAAGTGGCTGTACGTTCCGTCGAACCAATGACGCCTCCACGCTCCGGATGTCTCTTTCCATACCGAGCAAGATTTCATCAGTCATACCCTGATGCTTCGAGGTCCGCCATCCCACTTCTTTCTCGACGTATCCTACGAGCCGCTTGAACCAGCCGGCATTGCTAGTAGAGAGCGCCTGAGGCACGCTGAGCGGCGTACCCCCAAGCCGGACCGTCGGGAAACCCGAATGGCACACGGGCACTAATTTGCGGCCCCATGCCCTGCCTGTCTCAAAGTTTACCCATGGCGCTTGCACCGACTGTTCGCTGGCGAGAACAACTGCAATCTTCGTATCAGCCAACGCGTGATCCAACAAGTCCTTCCATAGCCCTCCTGGGTCGATCTGACTAGACTCGAAGAATTCGATGCATGGTTCGCCCGCTCCGAAAACCTTCTCTAATTGCTCGCGCAAGCATTGAGCGAGCGCGGCTTCCTCGTGGAGATGGCTTATAAAAACGGTCGTGGACATTACCAACCTTCTTTCAACCGGTGAAGTTTATCACACGATACTGATAAGCTATCCGGAAGCAGAGCCCATGTTGCACCACTGCTTAGCTCTCAGATTTATGAATCATCTGAGCGCAGTCTGGCGTTGGGTTATCTCATGACGCGGAATCTCAAAGTTCTATCTTTTGACCCGGTTAAATTCGCACCCTATCCAGGATTCACGTACCTGTTTGATAACCCGGCAGTCGATCGCAGGCCGGGTCATCGCGGCGTGGAGTTGCTAAACGCGGATCTCGCAGACCCAAGGCATGCCCTTTATGCTGCCTTGCATCAGTTTGTCGCCGGAGTGTTTACAGCCGAAGAGATTCGGCAATTTAAATTCTGCCCGCTGGATCCGACAACATATCACGTCACCGCCTGCGACGGCATGACCGTTTCCGTCATGAAAGAACTGGGCGACAGCAGCCGTCTGGACGTTGCGGAGCGGTTGGCGCGTGACTACGGCGCTATGGAAAGTCTCGAGTTGCTGAGACGACTCGCGCCTCCCTTCGAGGCCCAACCCTCGGAATCAGGTGTTTGTTTCCGGTTTCGCGACCTCGCAGTGGTTAATCGCGACGGAGCGGCTCTGGTCGCGGTGCTACAGCCTGCCGATGCAAACGCAAGCCGATTTTTCGAGGTATTGCGTGCCGAGAGGTGTCGTATTTCGACTGCCTTCGGCCTTCAGCCTTCAGCCGGCCCCGAAGCGCACGTGTCACTCGGATATTTTTTCGACAGCGAACTTGGAGGTTTATTTGAAAATGAAATTCCGCGGCTAAGAGTTGACAGCCTCCAAGCGGCGGCGATCTCGTTTTACAGCATAAGCCTCTATTGGTTCGCCGACATGCAGACATTCTGGAGAGCGACATGAAGCCGAAGGCTAAGCGACCCACCGCGATCCGGATACCACCTACCGCTCCCGCCAATGAGAATAACGGGTCCAAAATAGGCGTTCGCCTTCAAATCAGCTTCCCGTATCGCGCCAACCCGGAGGACGGAACGTTTGATCGCCTCTGTTGGCTCATCTTGGCTGCACAAAGAGGCCGCCTGCGCACGTTATCGACCCCTTTAATGATCGTGAACGTCGACTCGCTGGATGAATTTAAGGCGTTTCGGGCTTTTGCTCGCGAGAAGAAGCACCTCGATATCGACTCTACATGCGACATTCGCAACGTCTACTCTGTCGATACCTGCCAAATGTGGCTGCACGGATTCGGCGTGTTTCTCGATGCGAATCGAGACCCGGCCGGAGCCCGTCAACTGGGACTGCTGCATGTCCCCGGGGACCTAAAGCGGATCGAGAGCAACGAGCGATTCCTCCGGGGATTGAACGACATGATCGCACGGGTGGAGGCGAAAGATGGGGCAGATTTCGTGGTGGGCGACTTCGACATAAACCCAAAAGAACCCGGCGTCCCTAGCGCCAAAGCACTGATTGATATATATGGAACTTACCCGCTGATGTACAATTGGTTTCCTTCTGTTGCCGCAGACATACGCCGGCTCGGTGTTCAGCGACCGCGATCCGAGTTCTTTGCGGCGTCTACTTCCTTCCTCGAAACATGGCTACAGAGGCGCAAGTTCGCCTACGAACAAACGTTGGCCTTCCTGATTTATGCCTTTTCGTGGGACCCCAGACAAACAGGCAGAGTCTGGCGAGTCGAGAAGGTCGATATCGGAGTGGTCGCCGATATCGAGGATGAGCGCGGGTTTAGACAGGCCACGGATCAGGTAGAACGAACGGAACGAGTCATCCGGCTGCTTTGGCGCGAAGATGCCGAGCGAAGCGGAATCAGTCAAGATGTCGAGGCCCGCGATTTTCTTGTTTTGGACCATCGCTCAACATCGATACGCGTCAATGCCATAATCTGCTTCAAGAACATTCTTACTCCGGCTGCCGCGGGACACCCCCGAGCCTGATTTCCCGCCCACGGTTGGCCCTTGGAAAACGTCGACTCGTGCCACTCCGGACCGCTGGACGTCCTGCCATTATCCGCGATGTAACGTGCATTTGAGTCCTCCGGGATGGGAACTAAATGGGCAGGGCTCGGTTGACGGCGGTGAGCGGCATCCCGGCATGAGGCCCGTTTCCTGGCGCGCCGACGAGAAACTGTTGATAACAGCCCTTCGCACTCACGATTGGCCCGCGTGACCCAAAACATTGCGGCTGGCGGCTGATCAGAATGAACCTTTGGTCGCTAAAAATCCGCATTGCATCATCTATGCGAAATCGCCGGAGGAGGCGTTGCTGGTGGCGGCTTCCAGGTTGACGTGCGTGTCTTCAAGACAGGCGAGGCCGCCGGCGGCGTCGGCGCCGATCAGAATGCACTCGATTGGCTGAAGGCGATAAGGGCCCGCTACCCGCAAGAGCACGTCCGGATCGAACCCGCACCAAGTTATCACGTTTGTTGGGTTCGATGCGATGCTTGCCATCACCTGTCCACACTGTGGCGTAGCCGCAAAGGTCGACGGCCCGATTCAGTGAGGCGAATCGTAGATACCTAAGAGCTTTCGCAGCCGCTCCTTCCTGAGAATGTCTTGCGGCCGCGAACGGCCCGTATATCGCGAACTCCTCGATTCGGCTCAGCGCAATCGTATACGCGATCGGCGCGACCGGCTGGACCTCGACGCGGCAGTGGCAGGCAGGGCCCGGCGCGTGGCCGTCCCAATTGCTTGAGCGAAAGCGATGAACCGCCAGGGCAACAGCTTCGAAAAGCGTCTCAGCTTCGACTTCTACCTGGTGCTCGATGCCCTCGATGTCTCGGTACCCGACTCGGCAAAACGCCACGGCGCGAGTGTGGCATTTCGCTCTGTGGTCGCCTTCGGCCATATTGGAGGCCTTAGTACCTAAAGATTTCAGAGCGTCAGGTCGAGAGGAAGATGAGGAGGATTTATGCACTTTACCTTTGTGGCCCAGAGCGTGATGCTCGTCGCGGCCGCCAGCTCTCTGGCGCTCTATCTGGCACGACGCCGATCGCGAAACTCGAAACCGGTGAATTGAACGTAGCGGCTTAGGCGGAGGAGTGGCCGAAGACAGAGCAGGACATATCCTGCCGCAGGTGCTGGGCTTTTGAGGCGCTTGACGCGGTGCTGGTAGTTGCGGAAACGCTCTAGAACAAAGAACAAAGGCGGGATTTCACTCCCAATTCAGCCGAAGTAATTTCGAAGTGCCTCTCAACTAGTTCCCGAGCTCGTTTGAAATCGCGCATAAGCCCACGTCTCACGGCGGCCAAATGCCTCCGATCCTTATGGCGCGAAGAGGACGGCCAAGATCTTGTGGAGTATTCCCTGTTGATGGGCTTCATCGCGGTAGCTCTATGCAACCCTCCATGCAGCTGGAAGCAGCGTTACAGCGCTCTGGCAAGCGGTGAGCAACGATTTCAGCCGGGCTGTGGCCGCCGCATCGTATAAGAGCTGTCGATCGCCCATCGGCCGACCAACATCATTATTCGATCAATCGAAGAATGGCAGCCGTGGCTGGCTTGGCGGTTTAGGCGACCGAGCCTTAAATGCCTTTTGCTGATTGCGCAGCATGCCGGCCACAAATTGCCAGGTGGGGCCGGGGGTTTCTCGCCACGGGGCTGGAACAGTCACTCGACAGTATGTTCTATGGCTTGGCTCGAAATGGACCAACGTGCCCGATTGGGCATCGGGAATCGCACGCTCCTCATGGGTAAAGGTTCCAACTTCGACAAGTCCACATTCGATCGGCAGTTCGGCCGTCTTTAACAATCCAGGGGGCGTCACGAAATAGAATTCATTGGAATAGCGCAGACCGATGCGGCGCTTCAGCGGCTGCTTCATTTCGCATAGGAAGTCTGCTCGCGACATTTTTACTTCGTAACACACCCGGCGCATAGACGTGTGCGGGAGGCAATTCAACGCGAAAGCGTCGAGACGCTGCGCGGCGCTGCCGTGGAATCCTGTACCCACACGCAGCTCTCGAAGGAAGATCCACTCCGACGACTTGGCGTGAAGACAAGCTTCGAGAACGTCAAGCAATGCCGTTGACTCGAGTTCCTTCAGGTGCGAACAGGATTCGAGCCTTTCAGAGATCATTTGTTCCGGGAGGGGAGCACTGCAAGCTACGGCCATAGTGGACATTTTATGGCCGCCACATCGCTCAACCGCCAGATTGCCCTTCGTCTTCTGAGCGCGGAGGTGTGCCGTGTCACCTCAACTCCAAAGAGCCTGGTGGTCGCAACGCTTACCTCAGAGCTCGAGTATTGGGTCATACGTGAGGAGCGACGGCCACTGACTCCAAAGAGCGCATTCGATCGTTGACGCGCAATTTCGGTGCGTAACTCTAAACATCGCCCGAACCCGAGCTTCGGCCGTGGAGGTTGACGTTTGACGGTGCCATGCTGCGGGCATACAATTGCCCAATATGACGAACAGAGTCAGCGGGATATGGCTTTCGGTCGTAATCGGGATTTGTGCGCCCGGTCGACTCTTGCCGGAAGACAGTCCCCAAAATGTTCCGCAAAAGACGCCTGCCGGTGTCACGTTCGCAACGCCGGGAGGATGGAGGGTCACATCTGATTCAGGAACGATCACTGCAACTGCGCCGGAGAATGATACTCACGTGGTCGTGTTGGACGAAAAGGCGCCGGACGCTGCAACAGCGGTCGCACAGGCGTGGACCACTTACAAGCCCGGATTTGCGAGGCCGGTGCGGGCTTCGGTGAACATACCCGATCACGACGGATGGACCAGCGGCAAGCAGTTCGTCTATGAGACGTCCCCCAACGAGAAGGCCACGGTGGTAGCGATTGCTCACCGTGCGGGAGACGACTGGACAGTGGTGCTTCTAGATGGTTCCGACGCGACGTTTGGGAAGCGCAGCGCTCAGATCGGGCTCATTGTCGGTAGCCTTCGACCCAAGAACTATCAGCGTGAATCTTTCGCTGGCCGCACACCGTTGCCGCTCAACAGCGAACGGATCGAACAACTTCGCAGCTTCGTTGAGACATCCATGAAGAAACTGGATGTACCTGGCGCCGGCTTCGCACTTATCGACCGCGGAAAGGTTGTGTACGAGGGCGGGATCGGAGTCAAGAAGCTGGGCAAGCCGGATCGGGTGAACGCAAACACTCTATTTATGGCTGCATCGAACACCAAAGGCATGACGACCTTGCTGTTAGCAAAGTTGGTTGACGAGAAGAAGCTGGACTGGGATGAGCCCGTGATCAAGGTCTATTCCGATTTCAAGCTTGCTGATGATGCGGTCACCAAGCAGATAGAGATCAAACACCTGATCTGTGCCTGCACGGGGATGCCGCGGCAAGACCTCGAATGGATCTTCGAGTATAAGAAGCTGACGCCGGAATCCACTTTCACGCTGCTGAGCGGCATGAAGCCGACAAGTAAGTTCGGCGAGGTTTTCCAATACAGCAATCTAATGGCGTCCGCAGCGGGCTACATCGGCGCGCATGCGTACGAGCCAGCAGGCGAACTGGGCAGGGCATACGACCGCGCGATGGAGAATCAAATTTTCAGGCCGCTGGGCATGCACAATACGACGTTTGATATGGAAAAAGCCCAGCATGGCGACTTCGCCAGCCCGCACTCGAACGACATCGACGGGCATACAACGCTTATCAAGATGGAGCAGAACTATTCAGTAGTTCCGTTTCGTCCCGCGGGCGGCGTTTGGATCTCAGCCCATGATATGACGCAATACGCGCTGCTGGAGCTTCGACACGGCAAACTTGCTGACGGCCGGCAGTTTGTCTCTGAAGAGAATCTGCTGGTACGCCGCAAGCCGCAGATCCCGATCGGCGAAGATGAGACCTACGGGATGGGTCTTGAGGTGAACAATCACTGGGGCATTCCGATTGTTCATCACGGCGGCAGCCTCTTTGGATACAAGAGCGACTGGATGATATTGCCCGACACAGGCATTGGCGCGGTGCTGCTGACCAATTCCGACAGGGGCGGTGCCCTGCTGGGGCCATTAATGCGCCGTCTGCTCGAAGTGGTCTACGACGGGAAACCGGAAGCGGTGGCGTCGGTTGATGCCTCGGCTAGTAATTACCGGACTGTGGTAGCGAAGGAGCGTGCGCGCTTGACCTTTCCGGTCGCCCAGGACGAGGCGTCGAAGCTGGCACAGCACTATGTCAACGCACAGCTCGGGAGCATCAACGTAAAGAGATCAGGAGAATACACCATCTTCGTTTGGGATGGCGGCGAGAGCCGGATGGCAACGCGCAAAAACGACGACGGCACAATTTCTTTTGTCAACGCCGACCCGCCACTCAGCGGGTTTGAGTTTGTCAAAGGCGAGCAGGCTGGGAAACGCGTGCTTATCGTCCGCGATGCCCAGCATGAATATGTGTTTGTAGAGACAACATAGCTATCTTCTGCAAGAAGGTGAACGGAACGAAATCCGGGCGTTTGTATTTCGCCTCCGAAGCGCGCCGGTTGCCGAACCCGCCCAGTTTAGCCGGGGCGAGACCTCATGAAGCCTGCTTCGGGCACCTGGGGCAAGATAGCTATACACTGTTACGGCAGGAGACAGCGCATGGCAGCGTCATTTCAAACCGTCACCATGGCCACTGATCCCTACAGCACGATCATTCTAGCGAAAGCACCAGTTGGCTATTGGCGTTTGGGCGAGTCTAGCGGTCCCACGGCTGCAGACTCGTCGAACAACTCCAACAATGGCACTTACCTCGGCGACCCTAATTTCGCGCAGCCAGGCGCGATCGCCGCGTCCACGAACACAGCCGTTGGTCTCAGAGGCTACGGGTCCGGCGATTACATCGAGATCCCCGATCCCGACAGCGCTTCGTTCAGTCAGTCTACGAGCGGTGCAGGTCTGAGCGTGGAGGTCTGGATGCGTCCGGATCTATTGGTCTTCCCCGGCCAGACAGCCCAACCCTATATTCACTGGCTGGGCAAGGGCGAGCAATCCCAATATGAATGGGGGCTGCGGTTCTATAGCCAAGACGTGGCCGACCGGCCCAGTCGGATCTCAGCTTATCTCTGGAACCCTGCCGGCGGTGAGGGGGCCGGGGCCTATTTCCAGAACCCGAAGCTCGAGCCCGGCGCCTGGATTCACATCGTGGCCTGCTACGACCCAGGCGACTGGACTAGCGATCCACCCGCCGGTGTGAGCATCTACCAAAATGGTGAGCTGCAGCTCGGGCCCCCTTCGAGCGGAACACTCTACCGCACGTTCAACATCTCTCCCGCGCACGGTTCCGCGCCAGTTCGCTTGGGCGCGCGCGACGATCTCACCTTTACGCTCGCAGGCGGCTTGGATGAAGTCGCCATCTACGCGCGAGTCCTGACCGCGGACGAAGTGCTGGAAGATTACAGGACGGGAATGGGTCTCTGTTAGGCCCAGCTCAGTTCCTTGATCGCTAGACCAGCGTTCCGAATCTGGTCGCGTGCGCGATCTTGTCTCCCTCCAAGACGAGGGTCATACCGTCGATCTGCCACGTCGACGTAACTGGCCGACCCGTCGCGGTTTGCCAGCCGAACCATTGAACAGTTGCCTCAAATAATCGAACGACGGAGGACCGTATGGAGATCGATCGAATGTTGTCCCAGTTGCGATTCGAGCTTGAACAGCTCAACAATCTGATTCAGAGGTTAGAACGGCTGGCTAGCGCACGCGGCGGCCGCCGTATCGGGCGACCACCTAATTGGCTCAAGGATGCCGCACAGCAAGCGCCTCCGAATGCAGCCGTAAAGCCGTCACCTGCCACCTCAGTGCCTCGCCGCGATCACATACGGGAACCAAGGTGAAAGCAAGTGGCGCTTCTTGAGTAATTCGTTAACAGGTTTCTGACCCTTATGGCTGTGGCTAATAGATATTTGGTTCTTGATCGCGTTACGAGTGAACAGAAAGTGGCTGAGCAACCGAACCCGCTACCGATATCAACGCTTATCGGCCTGCAAAGGCCGCGTTTGGTGTTTTTTCGCGGCAAGTCGCTTAGGTTGGACCGTCAACATCGCGAGCCTTCGCAAGTTTCCGTCGGCAACTAGGCCCTGTGGAGAACCGCGGGAAGCGAAGCCCGATGGTCCCCAAATTGAGCGCTCCGGAGAGCGTCAGAGAATGATGCTAATTACGGCGTCCGAGGCTCTAAAGCCTTCGCCTGGATTCATTGCAACTCTTCTGTCTCTATATCGATCGCGATTGCCCCCTACGTGCACCGTCGCGTGCGAATGCTGGTCCATCGCGCGTTTTTTGTTGGCAATAACGAGCCATATTTCTTTGTCAGCGTGACGAATCTTTCAGGAGGACGCGAAGTCGAGTTCGCTCATATGTGTTTGCGACGGAGCCACCTATCATCATTACTATCGCTCGAGGTTATGACCAGCCGGTCGGCCTGAAACAGGAGGGCAAGTTTTGGGTATGGCAGAATCGATTGGAAACACGGCCCTGTTAAACTGCTCGGCGGCTTCCCACTAAGATCTTAAAGAACGGCAACAAAGCGGAGCTTCGATGGCGAACAACGACGCAGTGACCGGCGACCTGAATTATGCCGACAGACTCTGGAAGGCCGCCGACGCACTCCGTGGGCAGGTCGATGCCGCGGAGTACAAGCATGTTGTCCTGGGCCTGCTGTTCCTCAAGTACATCTCTGACAGCTTCGAAAGCCGTCGCGACGACCTACGGGCCGAGCTGACGAAAGACGGCATCAAGGGCGAACAGCTTGACCGTCTGCTCGAATCCCGCGACGAGTACACGGCTGAGCGCGTCTTCTGGGTGCCGCCCGAAGCGCGGTGGTCGAATCTGCAGAACCAGGCTACCCGCCCCGACATTGCCACGCTGATCGACGACGCGATCCTCGCCGTCGAGCGTGACAACGCGAACCTCAAGGGCAAGCTCCCGCGCGACTACGCCCGCCGCGGCATCGAGCCGGTGAAGATGAAGAGTCTCATCGACCTGATCGCCGGCATCGGCTTTAAGGGCAGCCAGGGCAAGGCTCGCGACATGCTTGGCCGGGTGTACGAGTACTTCCTCGGCAAATTCGCCGCTGCCGAGGGGAAGCTTGGTGGCGAGTTCTACACGCCTCGCAGTGTCGTGCGCGTGCTCGTTGAGATGTTGGAACCTTACGAGGGCCGCATCTACGATCCTGCCTGCGGCAGCGGAGGCATGTTCGTCCAGTCGGAAAAGTTTGTCGAGGCACACGGCGGCCTGCGGACCGACGTCTCCATCTTCGGGCAGGAGAGCAACCCCACGACGTGGCGCCTCGCCCACATGAACCTCGCCATTCACGGCATCGAGGCCAAGCTCGGCGAGCAGCCGGCCGACACGTTCCTCCGCGACCAGCACCCCGACCTCAAGGCCGACTTCGTCCTCGCCAATCCGCCCTTCAATGTCAGCGACTGGTCTGGCCAACTCCTCCGCGGCGACAAACGATGGGTGTACGGCGACCCGCCTGTCGGCAACGCCAACTACGCATGGATCCAGCACTTTATTCATCACCTAGCCCCGCCCAATGGGCGAGGTGGTGGCGTGGCCGGGTTCGTGATGGCCAACGGCAGTTTGTCGAGCAACACCGGCGGCGAGGGCGAGATCCGCCGCAAGATCGTCGAGGCCGACCTCGTCGACTGCATTGTCGCCCTGCCCGCGCAGCTCTTCTTCACCACCGGCATTCCCGTCTGCCTCTGGTTTCTCACCCGCGACAAGACCGGCCGGAACATCCGCCGGGGCACGCCGAACCGTTCCGGCGGACGAGCGGGCGAAACCCTCTTCATCGACGCCCGCAAGCTGGGCACGATGCAGACCCGCGTGCTCCGCGTGCTCGCCGGCATCGAGGAGGCCGAGTGCGTGCCCGGCACCGGCGACCCGCTGCCGACGTCCGACGTTGGCCGGATTGTCTACGCCTATCGCCGTTGGCGCGGCGAGCCCGCTCCGGGCTGGTGGAACGAGAAGGAGCACGGCGAGTGGGCGTTCGCGCCGGCCCCCGGCTTCGCCAAGCCCGCGACGATCGAAGAAATCGCCCAGCACGGCCACGTCCTCACCCCAGGCCGCTACGTCGGCGCGGAAGAGCAGGAAGACCACGCCGAGCCGTTTGCCGAAAAGTACCCGCTACTCGTGGCGGAACTCGAGGAGCAGTTGACAGAGGGGGAGCGGCTGGCTGCCGTCGTTCGTGAGAAGCTCGGCCTTGTCATTGCCGGAGAGGCGGGCCATGAGTGAGACCACACTGACGTTTGGTGAACTAATCAAGTCGGGCATGATTAGCGTCACCGACGGCTATCGCGCCAAGAACTCCGAACTAGGTGGCACCGGTCTCATCTTCCTTCGCGCGGGGCACGTCACCGATGCTTATATCGATTTCGGCGACGTAGAGCGATTTCACGGAGAGCTAACGCCGATGCTGCAAGAAAAAACTTCTCGAGTCGGCGACGTAATCGTGACGACCAAGGGCAACTCCACCGGTCGAACGTCGTTCGTGGACGCGACGATGCCGACCTTCGTCTACTCGCCGCACCTGAGCCGGTGGCGAGTGGAAGATAAGAACAAAGTCAACGCAGCATTCCTACGCTATTGGTCTCGCAGCCCGCAATTCGTCAATCAGATGCGGGGGCTCGCAGCGTCGACTGACATGGCCCCGTACCTCAGCCTGCGTGACCAGCAGCGGCTAGAGATCACACTGCCACACATCGATGCTCAGTGCGCAATCGGCACGGTCCTCGGCTCGCTGGACGACAAGATCGAGCAGAACCGGCGAACGGGTCGGGCGTTGGAGGGGCTAGCGCGGGCGACGTTCAAGGCGTGGTTCGTGGACTTCGAGCCGGTCAAGGCCAAGGCCGCCGGCGCCGCCGGCTTCCCCGGCATGCCCCCCGGCGCCTTCGCCGCCGTACCCGACCGCCTGACCGACTCCCCCCTCGGCCCAGTGCCGGAGGGGTGGGCGGTGGGCACGATGGGCGATCTGCTTAAGGAGCGTGGAGAGCGCGTGACTCCTGGTGATGAGACGCGAAGGCTGCCGTACGTCCCTATCGATTGCATCACTTCCAAACGAGTCACGCTGGAGACGTTTAAGAGCGGCGAAGAAGCCCAGAGTAGCCTTATCCGCTTTCAGGACGGCGACATTCTCTTCGGAGCCATGCGACCGTATTTCCATAAGGTATGCTTGGCTCCATTCTCCGGCACAACACGCACGACATGCTTCGTTTTGGTGCCACGTACCGACAGCGATCGCGCGTTCGCGTTGATGCTTGCCAGCGAACCCGCTACCGTGCAGTTCGCGACAACGCACTCTGTAGGCAGTACCATCCCCTATGCGAAATGGCAAAGCTCCCTACATGAAATGCAATGTTTTCTACCGCCTGAGGTTTTGAGGGCAGCATTTGGAATGTTCGCGGACTCGCTGCTTCATCTCAGCAACCAAACCGTCCGCGAATCCGCTAAGCTCGCCACCTTACGTGACTACCTCCTGCCCCGTCTACTGAGCGGCGAGGTTCGGGTGGTTCAGCCGCAAAGCGAGGAGGAGCCCTCGTGACCCGCAGACTCAAACCTTGGAACTATGCGCCGTTTGAGGTTTTGCTTCACGCGGAGATGCACTATCGCATCGGCGAGGATTTCGACCGCCGTATCGCGATGATCGGTTTTGACAATGCTATCGAGTTCAACATCGCGTACTACCTCAACCTTAAACCGATCCATCGAGGTGGACGCAGTTACAACGGCGACAATGTGTTGAACTGGCTAGCGTCGTATCAGTCTCGTATTGAATTTTTCTACACCGAATGCCAAACGCGCGGTGTCGTTGTAGCAGAACAGATGGATGAAGTTATCTGGTGCACAACCTCCGCAACGAGCAGTACCACGGCGGCGGACCGACCGTGCCGCAATTGAGAGACCTCGACGCGGCGCGGGCATTTGCCGTACAGGTCTTCTCGATCCTCTTTGATGAACCTGATGTGAATGGTCTGTTTGACGCCTACATCAATCGGGACGTGCCGCCACCACGTACCACTGACGAGGATCGTCTGATTGATGAAGAGCACGGGCTAATTGAAGTCTGCGGTCAGATGGAGAACGCCAGTCAAGTGCTCTTCGCCATCGATCCGACCCGTTACCACCAAATCGCGTCACTCTTGCGAGAGGCCGGCAATCGCTAAGGGGACTGCCATGAGCGGATCTGAACTAAGCGAATCCCTTGTAGAAGATCTGGCGATCGGCTCTTTCGTCGCGACCGGGGGTAGCGTGCAGACGGGAACCAGTTTGGGAGCGCTGGGTCTCGATGTGTCTGGCACGTTGATCATAACCTTACTGCGGGAAGCCCTAGAGAGTTTGAACCCAAGCATCCCGCGCGAAGAACGCGAACAGCTCATTCGTGTTCTACAAGCTCACCCCCATCCGACGGTGATTGAAAACAACCGTTGGCTGCATGGCTTGCTCACCGACGGCGTGCCGGTCGAATACAAAGATGTAAAGATCGGTGAGATACGCGGCAGACGTGCCCGGCTGATCGACTTCGACAACCCGGCCAATAACGACTTCCTCGTCGTCCGCCAACTCACGGTCGCGGGGGCAAACGGCCAGACCATCCGGCCGGACCTGGTGCTGTTCGTCAACGGCCTGCCGCTGGTCGTGATCGAGCTGAAGGACCCGGCCAACACCGCGGCCGATCTCAACGTCGCGATCGACCAACTCGGGCGTTACAAGACGATCGCGCCGGAGTTGTTCGTGCCGAACCTGCTGCTGGTCGCGAGCGACGGGCTGCTGACGCGGGTGGGCAGCATCACCAGCGGGCGGCAGCGGTTCGCGCCATGGCGGCCGGCCGGGGGCGGGGAGCCGACGCTGGAAGCACTCATCCGCGAGTTGCTGAACCCCGCGGCGCTCTTGGACTACCTGCAGTCGTGTGTGGCGTTCGAGGAGGATGAGCGGGGAAACATTGTCAAGAAGGTGGCGGGATATCACCAGTTCCGGGCGGTGCGCAACGCGCGGGTGACCGTGATCGGCGCGATTAAGACGCCGGACCGCAAGGGCGACGAGGCCGCTGGTAAGGGCGGCGTGGTCTGGCACACGCAGGGCAGCGGAAAAAGCCTGACGATGCTGATGCTCGCCGGCACGCTCGTGCGGGCAGCGGAGATGGCGAATCCGACCGTGGTGATCGTCACCGATCGCAACGACCTGGACGAACAGCTCTTCGATACGTTCGCGATGGGACGGGCGCTGCTGCGGCAGGACCCAGTGCAGGCGGACAGTCGAGAGCACTTGCGGCAGTTGCTCGACCGCCCGAGCGGCGGTGTGGTGTTCACAACGATCCACAAATTCACTGAGGCGCACGGCACGATCAGCGAGCGGGCGAACGTCGTCGTGATGGCGGACGAGGCGCACCGCAGCCAATACGGTTTCGTCGATGGCGGGGCGCGGTGGATGCGCGAGGCGGTGCCGAACGCGACGTTCGTCGGGTTCACCGGCACGCCGCTGACGGCGGGCGACAGGATCACGCGGCACGTCTTCGGCGACTACGCCGACATCTACGACATCCGTCAGTCGGTAGCCGACGGCGCGACAGTGCCAATCTACTACGAGCCGCGGATCGTGAAGCTGACGATCGACGAGGCCGGCGCGAAGGCGGCGGAGGCCCAGATCAGACAAAAGATCGCGGAGTACGCGACTCTCGACGAGAACGGGCGCGAGACGCCTGAGAACATCCGCATTCCGCTCGAAGACCTGTACGGCGCCCCCGAGCGGCTGGAGCGGGTCGCGAAGTTCATCGTGGAGCACTGGGAAGAGCGCCGCGCCGCGATGGAAGGCAAGGCGATGATCGTCACGATGAGCCGCGACATCGCCGCCCGGCTATACGACGACATTCGCAAGCTCCGCCCGGGGTGGCACGAGGAGGACGACGCGAAGGGCGCGATGAAGGTGGTGATGACTGGCGGGCCGGATGATCCCGAGTACATCGCGCGGCATGTGCGGAGCAAAGCGCAGCGGAGGGCGCTGGCGGACCGCTTCAAGGACCCGGCCGACGACTTCCGGATCGCAATCGTCGTGGACATGTGGCTGACGGGCTTCGACGTGCCCAGCGCGCACACGATGTACCTCGATAAGCCGCTGGCCGGGCATAACCTGATGCAGGCGATCGCCCGTGTAAACCGCGTCTACGGCGAGAAGCCGGGCGGGCTGATCGTCGATTTAATCGGACTGGCCGACCCGCTCGCAGATGCGCTGGCGACGTACGCGAACGCAACGGGGGAGACAGACAAGCCGGTCAAGGAGCTGCAAGACGAGGCGATCCCGACGATGCGGTCGGCGTTCGAGCAGCTGCGGGCGTTCTTCCACGGCTGTGACTATGCGGCGGCGCTGGAAGCGGAGTCGGCGAACGTGCTGCGCGTGTACCTGAGTGCCGTAGACCACGTGCTCGACGTGAAGAACAACGCCGGGGAGGAGACAGGTCGGCAACGATTCCGAGGAATGGTCAAGCGGCTAGCAACCGCCTTCGCGCTGGCCGTGCCGCGGGAAGAGACGCGGGAGATCGCGCCGCACCTAGCGTTCTTCCAGCGAGTCGCAGCGATGATTCGCAAGCGGTTGGCCGATGAGGCGGGACCGACGCCGGGTAAGGGCGGCTCCGATTCCGAGTCGCGCGATATAGAGGCCGCCGTAAGGCAGGTTATCGGCGGCGCTGTCGATGCGGGCGAGGTAATTGACCTGTTCGCTGCCGCCGGTCTCGACGCGGCGCGGCTGGATATTCTCAGCGATGAATTCCTGGAACGGGTGTCGGCCCTAGAGCAGAAGAACCTCGCGCTAGAGACGCTGCGAAAATTGCTGAACGACCAGATCAAGATTAGCGAGCGGACCAACCTTGTGCAGGCGCAAAAATTCCGTGAGGCGCTGGAAAAGGCAATGCTCGGCTACACGAACAAGCAGATTTCGACGGCCCAGATGATCGCGCACCTTCTGGAGATGGCTAGATGGGTGCGCGAGGCGAAGCGGCACGGGGAGGAACTCGGCCTCAGCAACGAGGAGACGGCGTTTTACGATGCGCTGGCGGAGAACGGGTCGGCTAAAGAGGTGATGAAGTCCGACCAGCTCCGTCTGATGGCCCGCGCGCTGGCGGAAATGGTCAAGAACATGCCCAAGCTCGACTGGACGCAGCGGGAGAGCGTGCGGGCGGACCTGCGGCGGAAAGTCCGTCGGCTGCTGGCGATGTACGGCTACCCACCGGACCTCTCGGAGGACGCAACCCAGCTCGTGCTCAAGCAGGCAGAGTTGTCGACGGAATATAGCGAGTGACGCGGCTACGGACGCCTGGTCGGGGGGGAACGGCAGCAGGCAGCGGAAGGCACTCCGCGCCGTTTCTGATGTTCGGCCTTAGCCTGTCATCGACGCCATTCCGCTGATTCAATCGAATCACCTCCGACTCGACAAGACGCAGCGGCTGTTCTGCGTTGTTCGCGATCCAAGCGGACTGACCGTAGCGGTCCGCTTACGACTTGATGTCTCCAGCGACTAGCGGTAATGTCCTGATGGCTTCCGATATTGCCCAATAACAGGACCTAAACTCATGAACGATCTTATGGTTGTGGCGGACCGAACGGCCGAATGGCGCAAACTGAAAGCGCTCGTTCTGGACAGTGTCTCCTCTCCGATTACCAAGCGTGTCTACAATCTCGGCCTGGACGAATTCATCGCATGGTACATGCAAGAGCCACGGCCGGGCTTCAGCAAAGCAACGGTTGCAGCTTGGCGCGTGCATCTGGAGGGCCGGGACCTAGGTTCTATTTCCATCAACGTTCGGATCACCGCGGTTCGAAAACTGGCGCTCGAAGCTGCCGATAACGGACTTCTCGCAGCCGAAATCGCGTCGGGCATCGGGCGCATCAAAGGCGTTCCAACTCGGGGAGTTCGTACCGGCAATTGGCTGTCACTCGCACAGGCACAGCTGCTTTTGAATACGCCAAATATCGCAACGTTAAAAGGTCTGCGCGATCGGGCTATCTTTGCTGTTCTGCTTGGATGTGGATTGCGACGCTCCGAAGTGGCGGCCATGACGTTCAAACACGTTCAACAGCGTGACAATCGCTGGTGCATTGTCGATCTGGTCGGAAAACACGGCCGCGTTCGGACCGTTCCCATGCCGACTTGGGTCAAAGGTGCGATTGATGCATGGGCTGACGCAGCCCAGGTAAGTGACGGGCATGTGTTCCGGCCCGTCAATCGGGGCGCTAAGGTTTGCCGAGAGCGGCTCAGCGAAAAGGTCGTTTGGCAGATGCTAAGGCCCTATGTTACTGCGGCCGGTCTGCCGCCCATCGCACCACATGATCTGCGCCGAACGACAGCCAAACTCTGCCGGGCGGCGGGAGGGGAGCTGGAGCAAATTCAAATGCTCCTCGGACACAGCTCGGTGCAAACGACGGAGAAATACCTCGGTACAAAGCAGAATCTCGTGTATGCGCCGAATGACGGAATCAAGTTGATGGTTGATTCTTAAGTTGGAAACCCTAAGACAACATGGCGGCGTTCTCGGGCTCATTCACGCGATCGTGCACAAAGAGCGGCCGCCCAGCTCCTCTTCGATTTTCAGGAACGTCGCAGTGAGCAATCTGATCGTCGCCAGGCACACCGGAGAGGCCGTTCCTGACGCTCTGAAGAAATGCATACGATTGCGGACCGCGAATGCCGCTTGGGCTTAACTATGTTTACTATCATGTAGTTACAAGTGATAACAATCAAAGCTCCCAAGGTCAAATGTCCCGAAATTTCGAAGATTTCGACACGTATATAAGTAGAATCTGACGCGAGGCCACTGACCACTCCAAGGCTTCAGCGTTGTTGTCTGAACGTCCCTTATTCCGTCCGCGGCGGTCCGCACGGTGCTGTCACCCAATCTGGGGAATCAAACGTTTCCAACTAAAATTGTTGTATTGCTCAATGTCAGAGAAGGCCCTTGTTGAGACGTGTTCGCTCAGCGAATATGCTGTCGCATATTTCCGACGGTAAATTCTCGGCTACATCTCTCCAAACTTCAATCACCCACCAGTTATCTTTCGTCGTCCCGAGGATATATTGAGACCTATAAATCGAATACGCTCGAATGAAGAAGCAGAAATTCCACGGTGGCGAAAGGGAACGCCTACAATTACAGCCACCCAGCTCGCTTCTCTGTTAGATGCGGGATGCGCAAACCCGCACTATGACGGAAACGAAAGGATCTGGGATCCGATTTTGGCAACGTTGAATCTGGCGCCCTGCTATCAGCCCGCCATCGCGGTTGTCCTCAAGGAAGGACGATGGCGAGATGTGGAAAACAAGCGCGGGTACATTGCAACTGCCGCGTACCGCCAAGGATTGAAGCTTCAATTGCGAGAGTTTCGTGAGAGGGACTTTCGGCGCGTCTCCGGAAGCCGAATCATCGAGAACGAAGGACCTAAAGGAGAATATTTCGAAAGCGGACTGTCAAAGCAGGACGAATTCGAGATTCTACAGCACAAGACTAAGTTTCGCGCGAGCCCTCGATCTGGCTTGGCGGTCGTGCAGGAACTTGAATGCAAGATGCGAATCCCGCAATGGCTTCAAAAGAAGCAACAACCCGGCACTGTGAATTGGAAGAAATTAGCTGGACACGCAGCTTTGAAGCGAGAGAAAACTGGCGCCCTCTCGAAGGCTCTTGAGATGAGATTTGCCGAAGGCCTCAGCCGAGACGAAGCGAAGAAAAGCGTTACGTCAGCCGCTGAAAAGAGGCAAATTGGTGCGGCGTGGAAATGGATTGACCGGAATCTTGAGGCTTGCATCCTTCCGTTATTTAATCTAAAAAGTCCACCGCCAAAGATCTCTGGGAAAGCCACAACCGCTGCTCGCCGTCGGTTCATGCCGCCATGGGAAGCCATCCGGCAGGCTTGCCGGCGTGAGCTAATTTCGACTCTGAGTTCTGTCTACCCGTCCATCATGACCGAAAAGAGAACCTGCCAACGATTTGACGTTGTGGATTGGCCGCCTATCTGCCTGTGTTACGACAGCCGCTGGTCCCCCACACTCGTTGATCACTGATGAGCCTGAGCATTCACCTTCAAACTGTGAGCAAATCTACCATTTATGTCTGAGATCGGTAACGTTGTGCTTATGCTTGTTTACGAGCCCGCTAGCCCAGAGTCTACCCCTGTGCCTGTTCTTCGTGTGTCTGATGTCGGCTTGGCCGCTGCTGTAGCGCAAGCCGCAGTATTGGAAGCCGAAGCCCGTGCCCGCGAAATCTCGCTTCTTGACGAAGTCTTGGGCAAAATAGAGGAGATCGAGGCTCTGAGGCTTCGAAGACTTTTGGGCCTTTTGATCCCAGAATTTGCGAGCCAATCATCCCGTTGCGCTTCCACGTTTTCAGTCATGTAACTCCCTGAGCGATCCGCTAACCGGACCGTTGTTCCTTCTCCTGGCGCGCTCTTCCTAGCTCACGACCGTAGGACTTGCCCATGCGGCACTCGCCAATCAGAGCACACAGGCCAAATTATGACCGATGGATCAACCGACCACGGCCGCTTCTTCTTTCGCCCTGGGAGTGACTTATATAGCGCTTGACATCGAATCCGCTGGCCTTTACGATAGAGAAGAAAAGACAAAACTACGCGGGCGCTTACACGCGCCTTTAGTGCTTAACCTGTCCCAAAATACGGTGAGAGGCGCAAGATAGCGACCCTCTTGCGGTTAGCTTGTCTCAAAATCGAGACCTGATTTACCGGCGAGAAGTCTTAGAAGACGCCGGCGGTCATGCTCGCAAACGAATGTAGTTGTAACGTGAAACGGTGCCGAGTTGAGGGCGAATCGGCTGCGGGAACATATCGCGCGATGGGCACACTAACAATATGCGCTCATCACGAATTATCGGCCGTACCCTGTCCGCGTTAGCAGTTGGCGCGGAGTGGCATTCGTGTTCAGCCAAAGCGGGCCCAGATCAAGTCCTCCTCACCATAGCCCGGTAATACACTCCCAAAACGAGAATTAGAATCCAAAGGAGCGGGAGCGCATTCGTGCGTCAGTTCATCCCGCTTAGATCCGAGATGGGCTGCAGCCGAATCACCGGATTGATCCCGATCGCGTGCCCGTTTCCGATGATGGAAGCCTGCGAGATCGAGGGCAACCGGCCGCGTTAATAGCGTTCATTGCAGATCTTCAAAACTCGCGCTGTTCGCGAGTTCATTCCGACAACGCCAACCGGAAGACATCGGCAGTAGAACGTCACCACACGAAGTTTTGGCATCTGCTCCCGGGTACCGGTACGAGCCGCAGCTTGTGCAGAACCGTGTCAGCCGCGCGACTCTGTTTACCTTCGCAGCCGCTATGCGCGCCAATATCGATTCCTGCGAGCGGAGCCCAAATCCGCCTGACGGGGTCGCACGCGATGCAGTCGAACTGCGCGCCGGCCGCACATTCACGGATTCCGAATGGGCCGCGGCACGCGCCCGCCTGGTAGACTTCGCGGACATATTGCGCAGTTGGGAGAAACGAGCGAGCCTTTCTGAACGAGGTAATGTTTGAGGTGCTATGCCTGCGAGAACGCTAACTGTAGTACCCGCCCTGATGAAGGGGACGGCACATACCCAACGCGCTGTGTTATATGCGCGCGTTTCCAGTAAGGATCAGGAGAAGGAAGGCTTTTCGATTCCTGCACAGCAGCGCTTGTTGCGAGAATACGCAGTAAAGCAGGGCCTAATCATCTCCGAGGAATTTGTGGATGTGGAGACTGCCAAGCAGTCTGGCCGACATGCATTCACGGCGATGCTGGCATATCTGACGAAACACCGCGCAGCATGCAAAACGATCCTCGTCGAAAAAACCGACCGCCTATATCGCAATCTCAAAGATTGGACGACTCTAGACGATCTCGGCACCACTATTCATTTGGTCGTGGAAGGCCGGGTTATAGGCCCGGATTCACGCTCTTCGGACCACCTAATGCACGGCATCCACGTCTTAATGGCGAGGAACTACATCCAGAATCTAGGCGAGGAGACTCGGAAAGGGATGACCGAGAAAGCTCGGACGGGCATTTACCCGAGTAACGCTCCAATCGGGTATAAGAACGTGGATGGCCCTCACGATAAGCGAGTGATCGTTCCCGATCCCGATACAGCCTTATTAATTACGGAATTGTTTGACCGCTTTGCCGCAGGCCGCCATTCAGTGAAGTCCCTCGTGAGGGAACTGAACTCCGAGGGGCAGCAGCTTCGGGGCCGCAAACTGTATAGCAGTGTTGTTCATCAAATCCTAAGGAAACGCCTATACACCGGCGAGTTTGATTGGAACGGCGCTACTTATGCGGGCACACATGAGCCGCTGGTGACTCGCGAATGTTGGCAGCGGGTCCAAGAATTGCTGGATGCACGCGCCAAGGCCAAGACCCGAAAAATGAAGCACGATTTCGCGTACACCGGGCTGGTGCGCTGTGGCCATTGTGGGTGCCTCTTTGTGGGTGAGCTGAAGAAAGGAAAGTACATCTACTATCACTGCACCGGGAACCATGGGAAATGCCCGGAGCCGTACACGCGTCAGGAAATTCTCGCTCGGCAATTTGCCGACGTCTTACAGGATCTGGTTATACCGGAGCCAGTCTTAGAATGGCTCTCCGAAAGTATGCTACGCGCGGACCGAACAGAGCAGGCAACCCGGGCCGAGGTCAGTAAGAAGTTCCAGACCCGGTGCAACCAAATCCAGGCCCGCATTGAGACGATGTACCTGGACAAACTCGACGGACGGATCACACAGGAGTTTTTCGATCATCATTCGGCCAAGTGGCGGTCGGAGCAAAACGGTTTGATGCGGAAGATCCGAGACTTACAAACGGCATCCCCTGCCCCGCTTGATCAGACCATCGACATGCTTCGGTTGACTAGCCAGGCTAGTCAGTTGTTCCTGCAACAAGGCGCTGAGGAGCAACGCCGTTTGCTCCAGATTGTGTTGGACAAGGCTACTTGGCGGGCCGGAACTCTGCAGACCACTCTGCTCGAACCCTTTCATTCCTTGCGCCACTCGAACCGGGAAAGTTATACGAAAGAAAAGGAAAACCCCGGATCAGGACGTGATTTAGGAATTTGGCTCCCCGACATGGATTCGAACCACGATTAACGGCTCCAAAGGCCGCTGTCCTACCATTAGACGATCGGGGATTAGAGACGCGAAAGCCTGCCGCTTCGCTCAGCGCCGCACCTCGCTTTACCGCACTTCAGTTTACCAATCGAGGCGAGTCTCCGCCTCCGCGCCGGCGCGCGTCACCAATCCGAGTACGACGTCCCGTCTAGCGCCGTCTTATCCGACCCGCTGCGCACATCGAACACGCCCGGTGAGCTGGTGCTTCCTCCTACGGGCGTGTCTTCCATAATCACCCGCCAGGTGTCGGAGGAGCCGGTAATGGGATCCTGCGGAATCTGCCGCAAATAGCCTTCCGAAACCAGGTCCTGCAGCGAATCGGGCGCTTTCTGTTTGTCGATCGTGTACTCGTCAATCATCGTGCGAAGCGTGAAAAGATTATTGCGCAGCACGCTTTCCTTGGCGCGCGTGATGGACTTCTGGTAAATCGGCAGTGCAATGGCCAATAGCACCGAAATGATGGCCATCACCACCATCAATTCGATCAGCGTAAACCCGCGCACTGCGCGCTTCCATCTCGCGAGATTGTGGTTCACTGGCGCCGTCACCATTCCGAGTACGCCGTCCCGTCGCTCGCCTTGTCCATGGTCTTCGAATGCACGTCGAAGACGTTTTGACCGCCCCACGAGTCCGACGTCGGGTCATCCTGCATGCTGCGCTTTCCCCAGTCCGTGTCGCCGGTAAACGGGTCCTTCGGGATGCGCCGCAGAAAACGCATCTTCGTAGTTTGGTTGTTGCCCGCTAGCGTGTTGGTCATCTGCACGCCTTCCACCAGCGATTCGAGCGTCGTGGGGTAACAATATGCGTCCTGGTTCTGGGATTGAATCTTGCCTTGGTCGCACAGGTCTTTATATTTGTCGATGGCGGCGCGCATGTCGTGCAGATCGGCACGCAATTCTTTCTCGCGCTGTCGCCGCACTTGGAAGCGCGCCATCGGAACAGCCATCGTGGTCAGGATCATGAGGATCGTAAAAGCCACGATCAGCTCGACCAACGTCAGGCCCGCCTGACTCCTCCACCGGCGCTTTAAACCAGGATTGTCACTGCCGCGCAACATCTACCGCTATCTCCATTTTACCGGTCACTTCGACTCGGGAGGATTGCTCGCCGGCGTGGGCTCCGGTGCTCTCCTTGGCGCCAAACCCGGCGTCGTGGCCGGCTGCTGCGTGGCGCTTGGCTGCGTGGAGCCCGCTCCGGGATTCGGAGCATTCGAAGCTCCAGGCGGCATCGCCCGCGGCCGGCTCGGCACAGGTGACAGTGGCGGAGCGCTAGGCATCGGGACCGACTCCGTCCCGGGCGCCGGTAGCGGAGCAGACGCCGTGCCGTCAGGTTTGCGTTGCACCCGAATCTGCCGCTCCGATCCCGCAAGTATCGGTTCCTCTCCCATGACGCTCAGATCCGGCGCGCGCAGGATGTGCGGAATCATGGCGATCAAAACCTCGTCCTTCGTGCGGTTCTTGGTCTTAGTCCCAAACAAGTAGCCAAGGACCGGAATGTTCGTCACGCCCGGAATACCCGAGACCGACAGGTCTGTCTCCTCGTCGTAAAGGCCGCCCAGGACGCTCACCTCGCCATCTTTCATCCGAATGTTGGCCTCATCCACCCTTTGGCTGATGATCGGTTGTTGCACACCGGCGATAGTCTCCGTCTGAGTCACGTCGGAAACCTCCACCTTGATATGCATGCTGATGTCATCGGTACCGTTAACATGCGGCTCCAGATCGATTTGCGTTCCCACGTCTACCTGTTGAAATTGCGTCGTGGCATAGGGAATCGCACCTGGGGTCGCGACTGCGGAGTTCAAGGAGCCCGAAACGTACGGGATTTTGCTTCCTATCTTTAAAGACGCCTTGCCGCCATCCGTGGCGCGAACCTGCGGCCGTTGCAAAATCTGCGTCGAAGCGTCCGATAGCAGCGCGGAAATCAACGCACCGGGCAAGCTGATCGAAAAATCACCGGTCGAGACATGTCCTACCTGCGAGAGCGAAATGTAGGAGTTTGTCGTCGTCGTTGTCCCTGTCGTCGTCGTTGTCGTGGTGCTCGTACTTGTGACGGTGGTAGTCTGTCCCGCGGTCGTAGTGCTGGTGGTGGTGCTCGTGGTCGTGCCGGTAGTTGTGAATGTGCTCGTGATGGTGCTGGTACTCGTTCCGGTCGTCGTACTCGTTGTGGTTCCAGTGGTGGTGCCTGTCGTCGTGAGCGTGGTAGTTGCCGTGGTGCTGCCGACGCTGGTTGACGTATTCCCGAACAGAACCGGGTTCCGCGGCGTGAACTGAATCGGCACATTCAGCCCGCCCGTCTGTCCCGCCAGCGCGGCCCCGAGCGTCGTCATCTTAGTCTTCGAAACTTCCATCACGATCACATCCACCAGAACTTCCGGTTTCGGCCGATCCAGATCGTGAACAAGTTTCTCCACTAGCGCGATGGTATCCGTACTGCCCCGGGCGACGATCGCGTTTTGACTCTGCACCTGGAATACGCCGGTATTTAACTTCGCGCTGGTGCGGATGGCATTGAAGATTTCTGTAAACTCCTGCGGCGTGCTGGCGTTCTGGATATAGAACACCTTCACCACTTCATCCTGGTATTCCTGCCGCTTCGGCTCGGTTTCCTGCGTGACGAAAATGGCGTTGCGGCTGATAGGTTTCCAGAACGTGTGGGTGACCAGACCCACATAATTCAGCGCTTCTTCGAGCGTCACGTTATTCAGGTCCAGATTGAAATTTCGCGTGGTCCCGGTATCGATGCCGCTCGGGTCGAAAAGCACGTTGATGCCCGCGAGCTTGCAAACGCTCTCATACAGCACCCGCGCCGGCTGATTGTTCATCTTCAGGCTGGCGATCTGATTGTTGATGGGCCGCAGGCTCGGCGGCGCTTCGAGCGAGTCAATCCGCTGCTCCATCTCCCGCTGCGCCCTTTCGGCAGGCGTCAAAATGGGCGTCCCCGGCGGAGCCTTTTCGCGTTCCTTGATCATCAGCGTCGTTTGCTGGATCTCCTGGAGCGCGATCTGCGAAGACGGATCAGCCAGAAACGCCTTCTGGAACTGCACCAGCGCTTCCTGCAGCTTCTGGGCTTTCTGGAGCTTGCGTCCCTCGCTTACGTGCGCTTCGGACGCCTTTACACGAACATTTTGATCCGGCAAAAGATATGCCGGCTCTTTGGGGTCGGTCCCAACCGCCTGGTCGTAATAATTCAGGGCGGCGTCGTAGTCCTTCTGCGCCTCGGCCTTCTGGCCGAGCTTCAGGAACTTATCGCCCTTCTTGTTTCGCGCCTCCAGATGAACAACCAGCAGCAAAGCGGCGCATAGCGCAAAGGGCGCGGCTGCGCGCCGCCATACAACAAACGAATTCTCTGGACGCTCGGGCGGCGCGCTCGACACCGCGACCGTCTTGCGCGGGCGTCTTAAAACCCGCCATCTTTGAAAAACCTTCACTATAGGAGCTTCCCAGCCCATGTTAGACTACGAAGGCGCGGAGATTGGCCGAGCCGCCCGCGTCCCCGGCAGAGCGCAACCCTGCTGGCACACATTGGCCACTTTCTTGACCGAGGCGGCCAAAAAACACTGTCCAAACGGGACTATATTCCTCTCTCTTTCGAATGGAAGACGATGTGAGCAGAGGGACCGTGCAGGCGGATACGCAACTTCCACGGATTTTGCGCCCGCGCAGTCAAACAGTTGGATGGAACCTCAGAACCGGCTTATCCAGGCGCCCCCCCCAGCGAAGCGCGCTGCCATCTATAGAGCGAAGCGCTTTGCCATCAACGCATTTCTTTTGTTTCACCTGCTTGCCATCACTTGCTGGGCCATCCCTCTGGATTCCCCGTTGCTCGCTGCCTTTAGAAGGACGATCCGGCCATATTTTCTCTGGTCCGGGCTCTTTCAATCCTGGAACGCGTTCGCCCCGGCGCCAAAGGCGCTCAACAGCTATGTGGAAGCGGTCGTTATTTATAAGGATGGCCGCATCCTGAATTGGAAGTTCCCCCGCATGGAGCACATGTCTTCGGGGGAGCGCTATTTCAAGGAACGTTATCGCAAATTCGTCGAGAATTTGAAGGAAGACAGCAACGTGGCCTTGTGGCCTGACGCCGCCCGCTACGTTGCGCGCCTCAATAACGACCCTTCTAATCCTCCGGAAATCATCATGCTGATTCGACATTGGTCGGATATCGTACCGCCCGGCAACGGCTCCTCCGCGCCCCAACCTCAGCACGTGCAAATTTTCTACGAATACAAAGTGAAGCCCAAAGATTTAAACTGATGAGCCTTGAAGTGATGAGCCTTGAAGTGATGCGCCTTGAAGCAATGAGACTTGAACTGAAATGACGCTGCGGCGAGTGGCAGATGCCTGGAACGAGTTCTTTTTTGCGCCCCAGGTCCCCACACCCATCTCGCTGTTCCGCATCCTTTACGGCTGCTGCGTCATTGCGACGCTGATTCTGCTGCGCCCGGATTGGCTGACCTGGTTTGGCGTTCACAGTTGGGAAACGCTTTCCACCATTCGTACGATTGAGCCTGGTACCCGGCTCAACCTGTTCACCGTTATTCCGCAAAGCGATCCATGGATTAACGCGCTGTTCTGGGTATTCCTGGTCTCATCCATATCGCTCACGATAGGATTTCTGACGCGGCTGAACACCGCGATTGTTTATCTTTGCCTGACCTCGATTCATCAACGAAATCTCTATATCAATCACGGCGGAGACACGTTCCTGCGCGTGGCCGGGTTCTTCCTGATCTTCGCTCCGGCTGGAGCGGCGTTCTCAGTGGACCGCCTGATCCGAATCAGGCGAGGGAAAGAAGGCGCTGAAATCCAGCCCCGAAGCCCATGGGCGCAGCGCATGATTCAGTTCGAATTGTCGCTGATTTATCTCACTTCGTTCTGGTGGAAATCGATGGGCGACCCCTGGGTCAATGGCACCGCGCTTTACTATGTCACGCACCTCGAAGAGATTCGACGATTTCCGATACCGGGGTGGATCCAGCAGCCCGTCATACTGAAGCTGGGAAGCTGGTTCGCGCTGGCCCTTGAATTCTCGCTAGGAGTCTTGATTTGGTTCAAGGAATTGCGGTACCCGTTGTTGCTGGCCGGGCTCCTGTTTCACTTGACGCTGGAATACGCATTGAACATTCCCATGTTTCAGTGGGATATTATTTCGGCCTATATTCTGTTCGTCGATCCGGCCGATCTTACGCGTGCCTGGAACCGGCTGCGCGGCTTGCGGCTGTTCGCAAAATTCCCACTCGATAAAGAAAGCGGCGTGCCCGAATGGCCCAGCAAAGCGAAATCAAGATCCTGAGCGACAACCGCTCAGCCGGCCACAACTATCACCTTATGGACCGCTATGAGGCCGGCATCGCCCTAACCGGAACCGAAGTGAAGGCCGCCAAAAACGGCAAGGTGCAGTTGAAGGAAAGCTACGCCGAGGTGAGCGAAGATGAAGCTTGGTTGATGCAAGCCCACATTAGCGAGTATTCGCACGGCAACATCATGAACCACGCGCCCGTCCGGAAGCGAAAACTGCTGCTGCACCGCTCCGAGATTGAAAAGCTGCGCACCGAAACGCGCGAAAAAGGCCTGACGCTTATTCCCACCCGCCTCTACCTGAAAGCCGGCCGGATCAAAGTCGAAATCGCGGTCGCCAAAGGCAAGAAGTTCCACGACAAGCGCGAAGCGACTAAGGCGAAAGAAATGCAAGCCGAAGCCAAGGCAGCGTTGGCCAGGCGTGCGCGGCAATGATTTCCTCCAAAATGCAAACTCAAATTGAAACCTCACCCGCCGAAAGTCTGAGCGTTGACGCGCTCGCCATCATCTGTTTCGAAACGGACGCGAATCAGGTGGCCGAAACCTCTGAGAGAAATGCGGTCGCCTCCAGCACCACGCCCGACCCGGAGATCGCGGCTCAATCCGGTTGGCTCGCCGATTTGCGCGCCACCGGCGAATTCACCGGCAAGCTCTACGAGACCGCCATGCTTCATCGCCCCCAGGGCGTCAGCGCCAAGCGCATCGTGGTGGTCGGCGGAGGCAAGCGCGACAAATTCTCGACCGTCGAAGCGCGCCGCATCGGCGGCGTTCTGGTTCGCAATCTCAAAGGCAAAGGCGTCCGCAACATTGCTTTGCTGATTGCCGCTGAGCCTGCCGCCGATTACGTGACAGCCGTGGTAGAAGGCGCGTTATTGGGCGACTGGGAACCCAATAAATATAAGACCGACCCCAAGAAGGCCGACAAGCAAGTCGATTCGTTCACCGTTACCGTGCCGGGCGGAGATTCGAACTCGCTCACCGCGGCCGCGCAGCGCGGGCGAATCATCGCCGAGTCGCAAAACCTCACCCGCGATTTGGCCAACGAGCCTGCCAATAAACTCACTCCGGCAGCTCTCGCCGAAGCGGCGCATCAGATGGCCACCGAGTTCGGGCTCGAATATGAGTGCCTGGATCAGGACGCCATGGCGAAGCTCGGGATGGGCGCATTGCTGGGCGTTGCGCAAGGCAGCAGCAATCCGCCGTTTTTGGTTGTGATCAAATACCGCCCTTCCATGCTGCCCGGCGGCCCGTCGAGCGGCGATCATCTGGCGCTGGTTGGCAAGGGAGTGACATTCGATACCGGCGGCATCTCCATCAAGCCGTCCGAAGGTATGGAGAAAATGAAGTACGACATGGCGGGTGCGGCCGCCGTCATCGGTGCTATGCGCGCCATCGCGCAGCTCAAGCCCGCGATTCCCGTCACCGGCTATGTCCCAACCGTCGAAAATATGGTCAACGGAAACGCGCAACGCCCCGGCGACATTGTGACCTCGCTTTCCGGCAAAACCATCGAAGTGCTGAATACGGACGCCGAAGGCCGGCTCATCCTGGCCGACGCCATCACCTACGCCCACCGCAATGGCGCGACCCACATCGTCGATGCGGCTACTCTGACCGGCGCCATCGGCATCGCTCTGGGGCACTATAACGCCGGTGCTTTCACCAACGATGAAGCATTTCTAAAGCGCTTGCTCGCAGCGTCGCGAGAAGCCGGCGAAAAAATCTGGCAGCTTCCGATGGACGAAGAATACAAGGATTACCTCAAGTCCGCATTCGCCGATCTGCCCAACATCGGCGGCCGCTATGGAGGCTCCATTACCGCCGCCTGGTTCTTGCGCGAATTCGCCGACCCCACGCCCTGGATTCATCTCGACATCGCCGCTACTGCCTGGCTGGATGACAGCAAATCCTGGATGGCCAAAGGCCCCACCGGCGTCGCCGTTCGTACCTTCGTGCAGCTCGCTTCCCGCTGGGATCGCGCCGAGTAACTCGGCCACGCAAATAATAACAACGCCGAGCGCAACCTATCTCGTAGTACTAAACCGGTGTTACTTTTCCCTCCGCCGCTCATCCAATCGTGGTTACCCTCTAATCCTCAAATGCTTAAACACAACGCACATTACAGAGCGAGTGGGCAAAATAGACCAATCAGTCTCTCGGTAGGTCTTGAAACTACCATGCGGCGGCTCGGAACCGCGATTGCCTGTCTGGCGATTTTCATTGTGGTACCAGTCAGTCGCGCAACCTCGCTCGACCCACGAATCGTTATCGGCGACCCCGCCACGGGAACCCCGACAGACTCCGCGAGTTTCTCGTTCCGCTCGGACGTTCACGGCGGCGGGATTTTTCAGTTCGTCAATGATAGCGGGCAGACCTGGACGACTTTAGATTTCTTCGTGACCCTGCCGAGTAGTGACACTATCACCTGCGGCTCTCCGTTTTACGGGTTTTGCGGCTTCACTACAACGAGCTCTGGAGACGGTCAATCGCAGTTCGATATCGGCTTTGAACAACCAACTAACGCCGGAATCTTACCGGGCGCCGCATTCAGCATCGATCTAAATGACCAGGGTGACTCCGCGAATGCTGATAAAGGCGGCTGGGGGCCTTTCACCCAGATCACCGCTATCGCGAACTTCGATATTCCCGAGCCCTCAGCCTTGCGGCTCGCCGCTGCCGGGCTGCTCTTCTGTATGCTGATCGCGGCCTACCGGCGCGCTTCCGCCTGAGACTCAAACGTTCGCAGCAGCTTCTGAAACTCAGGTATCGATCGGAGCGCCTTCAAGTCGGCGTCGGCCTTTGCTTCCTCGACTGAATATCCGTTCTCCAGCGCTTGTTTCAGAACCGTCAATGCCTGCTGGGATTTCCCGCTCAAGGCGTTTACCACTGCCTCGTCGTACATAAGCTGATTGTCGGCAGGATCGATTGCGCGCGCCTGCCGAACAAATTCCGCGGCCTTTTCGAGATCGTCCTTCCTGACGTAACACATGGCCAGATAGCCCATCGTGGCCGAGTCCTGGGGATTCACTTGTAACTGCTGGTAAGCCAGCCGTATCGCATCCCCATTTGCCTTCGCGGCCTCTTCTTTCTGCCCCGCTTGCCTGTATGCATCGGCTAAGTTGGCCATATATTCTATGTTATTGTCGTTGATTTGGGCTGCCTTTTTGAAATTAACAATCGCTTCGCGGTAACGCCCAAGAGCAAAATAAGTGGTTCCCAGATTCGTGTACGCATCCCCCGAAGGCTCCAGCTTGATTACTTTCTTGAACTGCTCGATCGAATCCTGTAGCCGGCCCATCCGCCAGTAAGTGGCGCCGATTCTGTTATATTCTTTTCCATTACTTGGATCTAAGTCCGCCGCATTCTTAAATTCAGCCAAGGCCCTGGTATTACGGCCCATCCGATAATACGCGAGGCCAAGCTGATCGTGGTTATACCAGTAATATGGATTTAAATCCACCGCCTTCCGCAAAGCGCTCAGGGCGGCTTCACTTTGCCCTGTGGCGAGATAGGCCCTCCCGAGCCGCAGATATCCGTTGTCCGAATTCGGCTCCAGCTCAAGAGCCCGCTTCAGCTCTTCCACCGCTTCCGCATTCTTGCCGGTAGCAGTGTATACGCTACCCAGCGTGAAATGCACCTCGGGAAGATCGCTCCCGCCGCTCGCCGCGTGGCGTGCTGCGTCCAGCGCTTTCGCCGCCCAGAAACTCTCGCGTTTCGTGCGATAAATCTGCAAACTGGCATCCGCCACTCCGGTCCACGCGAGTGCGAAAGAAGGATCTTTCGCGCAGGCCTGCTGAAAAAGATCAACCGCCCGCATCGCCCCGTCCACATCGCGCTTTTCCTTCAGCAACTCACGTCCCTTTAAATAGAGGTCGTACGCTTCGGGATTCCCTGTCGGATGTGCCGTTATATTTTCAAGGCTTGGTTTTGCGGTAGTGCGTGCGTCGAGCGCGCCTGCAATTTGTCCGAAGATGCCGTTCTCTATATCGAGAAGCGAATTTGCGTCGCCGGTGAACGTATTCTCCGCAAGCACCTTATGGTGTCCGGCATCGAGTACCCTGCTGTGCACAACAATTCTGCCGTCATGGCTTCCGATGCTCCCATCGGCAATCACATTCGCTCCCACCTGGCGTGCTATTGCTTCAACAGGCTTTTTCAAGTCGGCCCGCTCCACCGCTGCCTGCGAAATGGGGTGCACATCCTGCAAAGTGAATAGCCGCGTCGCAACCGCATCCGTAATCCCTTGCGCATACGATCGCAGACCGTTATCGGACCCTGCGGTTTCGAATGGGAGGACAGCTACGTACTTGCCTTTGCTCAGCGGCGGCAGCTCGCCCGTTCGCCGCCTCAGCGCGATGACAGCTACAACGGCGAGCACGGCGACGGCCGCAGCCGCATAAACCCATCTGCTGTTCCAACTCGCACGCTTGGATCTCGCCGCCGTGTGATCCGCGCGTAGATCTTGCGACAGCTCGCGAACTGTCGCATAGCGTTTCTCCGCTTCGGGCTCCAGACAGCGCAAGAGGATTCTTGCGAGCTTGTCCGAAATCGCAGGATTTGCAAGCTTCGGACTCGGCGCTGCTTGTGAGAGCCGCTGGCGAAGATCTGGTGTGTCCCCAGTCGCCATCTCGTAAAGCACCAGGCCCAGTGAATAGATGTCGGTCCGGTGATCGATGGCTTTCCCGGCCAGTTGCTCAGGAGCCATATAGCGAGGCGTTCCCACCACGTGCCCGGTTTGCGTCAGGTGCGCGGATGCCTCGTGATCTATGGTTTGCGCCAATCCGAAATCGGCGATGCACGCCTCCCCGTTTTCATTCATCAAAATGTTCTGAGGCTTAAGGTCGCGGTGAATGATGCCTTTGTCGTGCGCTGCCTGCAGCCCTTCGCACACCTGCTCCGCGATCCGGAAGATCTCCTTCTCATCCAGGCGCCCCCGGTGACCCATGTAATGCTGCAGGTCTTCGCCCTCCACCCAGGCCATCGAGATAAACCGAATTCCTTTGGCTTCCCCGAGATCGTGAATCCGCAGCACGTGCGGGTGAGAAATTTCGCTAGCCAGCCGAATTTCTTGCTTCAGCCGCGCGACCGTTACCTCATCATGGGCGAGTTCGGGGCGAATGATCTTCAAGGCCACGGTGCGATTCAACTCGAGGTCCATGGCCCGGTAAACCCGGCCCATTCCGCCCTCCCCGGCTTCCGCTTCGATTCGATAGCGCGAGCCCAGCATCTGCCCGGCTTCCAATCGATCCCGTCGACTCGGCGCCGTAACCGTTGCGGTACCCTGCGATGCGCCACTCACGGCCGGTCGCGGCGCAAGCCTCGTCTGGTCCGCTGCGACGGCCGCAGTTTCTTGGCCCAGAGGCGCGCCGCACCTTTCGCAAGCAGCAGCATTGTTCGAGTTGTGCGTTCCGCAAACAGGACAGAGCATGCCTGGCTCACAGATCATCAGTCAAGATTTGGGTTCTATGTTGAGAGTATCCTAGAACCGGCCCGGTCACCACTCCCTTGCGCGGCTTCTCGATTTCGTGGATAATTGGAGACGGAATCGAGACTTAGTGTCCGCGCTCCCGACCACTCCTGTCATCTCCGGCTACTCCTTCGACCGCTCACCCGATCTGACGGATCCGAAAGTCCGTGAACAACTGAGCGGCAGCGCCATCAAAGCGTTCGTAAAGATCGCCCGCAAATGGGAGCTCACCGAATCCCAATCGCGCGGATTGCTCGGCGGCATCGCGTCTTCTACCTTTCACGCCTGGAAAACCGAGCCGAAGAAGCAAAAGTTGACTCAGGATACCTTGTTGCGAATCTCGCTCGTCATCGGTATTTACAAGGCTCTCCATATCTACTTCGGTGAACAATGGGCAGATCGCTGGGTGACGCTCGGCAATCGTGGCTCGCTGTTCGGCGGCGCCGCTCCCATCGACTACATGATCCATCACGGGCAGCCCGGAATGTTTCAGGTGCGCCGGATGTTGGATGCCTGGCGTGGCGGCCGTTGACCGATCTTCCCGTTCGCGCGTTCGATTGGGAAAATTCGCATCGTCTGATCCCCTCGCGCTATAGCGAAACCGGAACCGTGCTCTCGCCGCTTGCCGGCAGCAACCGCGAGTTGGACGATCTCGTGCTTCTCGACGGCGCAACCAATGACCGCGTTCAGGCTGAACAGCGAGGCTCTATCGGCATCAGCACCTTCGAGCTGGTCTACGCCATCCCCAACGCGCACGTGGTGAATGCCGCCTACACGCACCCGAACGAATCCGGCTCCCGATTTAACGATCACACCCGCGGCGCCTGGTATGCCGCGGACTCCCAAAAAGCCTCCATCGCCGAAGTCGTCTACCACAAGAGCCGGCGTCTGAGCGAGATCATCGTCCCCGATGCCCCCTATCAGCGCCCTCCGCACGACGTCTCTACCTTCGATGATTGGCTCGCGAACTTCCGCGCGGACTTCCACGTCCTCGAGCCGCGCGAGCAATTTCCCCAGTTCCTCGAACCCGAGCCCGTGCCGCAGTGTTACGCCGCCTCGCAAGCGCTCGCGCGGGACTTACTCAATGCTGGCTCAAATGGGCTGGTATACCCGAGCGTGCGATATCGCCGTGCCCAGTGCATCGCGTGCTTCCGGCCCGCGCTGGTCTACAATCCGCATCGTTCGCAACGCCTTGAGATCGCCTTCACCGCGAACAAAGCAGGCTACTCTACCGCTGTCCGCCGTGTGCCCTTTTAACTTCGGATTAATAATGTGCCCGAGGCAACCTCATGCCACAATGCGGGAATGTCGAAGTTCTCCGTTCTTCTTCTGCTCGGATCTTTGTCGCTCCCAGCCGCTTCTCTGCTTCCGCCCGAACCTGACCAGCACCTTGCGCGCGAGATCTACGCCGAAATGATCGAGAGCAAGTCCGGCTTCACCACCGGTGCCACCACACCCATCGCGGAATCCGTTGCCGCGAGGCTCAAAGCCGCAGCTTTCCCGGAAAGCGATATCTTCGTCGGGGGCGCCATCCCCACCAAGTACAATCTCGTCGTCCGCTATCACGGCTCCGGCACGCAAAAGCCGATTCTCTTGCTGGCCCACATCGATGTTGTCGAAGCCAGGCGCGAAGACTGGAGCATGGATCCGTTCCAGCTAATTGAGAAGGACGGCTATTTCTATGGTCGCGGCACGTCGGATGACAAAGCGCAGGCCGCAATCTGGGTAGCGAACCTGATCCGCTACAAACGCGAAGGCTTCCGTCCCGACCGCGACCTGATCGTCGCGCTCACGGCTGACGAAGAGGGCGGCGGACCGTACAACGGCGTCGATTGGCTGCTCAGAAACCACCGCGATTTGATCGAGTCCGATTTCGCTCTCAACGAAGGCGGCAAGGGCGAAATGATCAACGGTAAGCGCATCGCCAACGAAATCGGCCTCGCCGAAAAAACGTATGCCGATTTCCGCTTCGAAGTCCACAACAAGGGAGGCCACAGCTCGCGCCCTGTTCCCGATAACGCCATTTACCATTTAGCGGGAGCCCTCTCTCGCCTGGCCGCCTACAATTTTCCGTTCCAGTTGAACGATGTCACGCGCGCCTACTTCGCCCAACTCTCGAAGATTGAAACCGGGCCGCTGGCAGCCGATCTCGCCCAGGTTGCACACGGCGATGAGAAAGCAATGGAGCGCGTCGCCAAGCAGTCGCCCGGCATGAACTCCATGCTGCGCACAACCTGTGTGGCCACCCAGCTAGAAGGCGGCCATGCGCCGAATGCGCTTCCGCAACTCGCAGCGGCCAACATCAACTGCCGCATCTTCCCTGACGACACGGTCGAGCACGTGCTTGCCGCCCTGAAGCAAATCGCCGCGGATGATCAGGTGATCGTCAGCATCAAAACAGCCGAAGCGAAAGCGCCACCTTCACCCATGCGCCCCGACATCATGAACGCCTTTGCCCAAATCACGGACACCATGTGGCCGGGCGTGATCGCCGTTCCGGAAATGTCCACCGGCGCATCCGATGGCCGCTACCTGCGCGCGGCGGGCATTCCAACTTATGGCATTCAAGGTTTCTTTCTCGACCGCGACGACGTCCGCGCTCACGGCCGCGATGAGCGCATGCCGGTCCAGTCATTCTACGAAGGGCAAACATTCTTATACGAGCTCGTCAAGCGGCTCTCGAGCGAACCTATGGCACACTAAAAGCTCGCGAGGATGGACGATTCAGCCATAAAGCAATCGACGTTGTCGCAGTATCGCGCCGCGATGGAGATGCTCGGCCGCGCCATTGAGCTCTGCCCGGACGATCTCTGGTTCAGCACCCAATATCGAAACCGCTTCTGGCACATCGCTTATCATTCGCTCTTTTACACGCATTTCTATCTTCAACCGTCCGAAGCTGAGTTCCAGGCGTGGAGTAAGCACGTGCCGAACTCGAATTACCTTGGCCGCAGGCCATGGGCGACGAACGAGCCGTTCCAAATTCCAGACCCGTACCTCAAGCCGGACATACAGGAATATCTCGCATTCTGCCGGAGTGAGGTCGAAAAACAGGTGCCTCTGCTTCGTCTCGAAGATAGTTCCGGATTTAGCTGGCTGCCGTTCAACAAACTCGAACTGCAGTTCTACAACATTCGCCACCTGCAGCACCATACCGGCCAATTGATTGAGCGGCTCAGAGCAGCAGCCGATATCGGCATCGGTTGGGCGCGGTCGGGTTGAGTGTGCCGGATGTTCAGGGCTTCATCGCCACTTGATGAGCGTCTCGGAGGCTTGGAACTTCAACACCTCATCGAGCTTCAGTGTATAGTTATAGGCGATCTCTTCAGGCGTTTCACCGGCATCCAGGCACTCAGCCACCAGCTCGGCAGGCACACGGGTCCCCTTCAGAACAGGTTTGCCGCCCAAGCGATCAGGTACCTGCTCGATGCCCGGATAATCCCTGTAAGGATTCGTCTTCACGCTTCCATGCTATCGATGTTCTGCTCGGTCGCAAGCAGCCGAAACGGGAATGCGGTTTCAGTGATGCTCAATTAGCGGATCTCAATGAGGCGATTCGTAAACCGGATGATCCGTTTGGCGAGCTGCGTATTCGACTGCCGCGAGAATGTCCTCCCGTTGGAGATACGGATAGTCCTCGAGAATTTCCTCGTAGCCGGCGGCGGAAAGATGTGCAACTTCGGCCGGCTGGCGTGTTGAGCGCAGATTGACGTTTGAACTCCAGGCTGTATCAGCCCTTGTGATTTCGCACCAGACCGGACACAGCCCCGAGTTGTACCAGACTTTCGTTCTCAATCTCTGACAGACGCTGCCTTCGCAATCCCTCCGGTAACGTCGGATGTTGAATCCGTGGCGGAAACTCATTGTACGTCCGGCCAAGCAACTCTCTTCCGGCAGCTTTCTTCCTGACGCCGCCCCATTGCTTAAAGAAAAACGGCACGTTCATGGCGTGGCACTGCTTTTGAATCGAAAGCACCCAGGCCTCTTGTATAGGTCGCGCACCCGGCCCGCTTTCCCCGCCCACGATGACCCACGAAATGCCCTGCAAAGGCAGCTCACCTAAATCTTCCAGAAGCGGCTCTACTGACAGAAATCGAACGGCTGCAGGCGCTGCTTGCAAGTCCGCGATCCTCGGTAGGCCGTACTTGCGGTCCTCCACCGAAACGCCCCACCAAATATGATCCTCCCTTGCAGCCGAACTCAACGGCCCGCGTAGCATTTCGCGCAACCGTCCGGACCGCTTTGTGAGCACTTGATATGTGTGCCAACGAGCCAGCCGCATCGTCGCAGCCACCCGTAAGATGTAAAGCGGTGGGATCTTTTCGTGAAAAAGATCGCTCATGGAGTTGACGAAAATCATTCTGGGCTCGCGCCATCGGAGCGGCTCGGCTAGTTTTTCAGGAACGAGTCTCAAATCAAAGCCCTCTTCGAACGGATGATTCTCCACGCCCCGGAAGCGTTCGGCAAATCGCTCGGCATAACAGTGTTTGCAGCCCGGACTGATCTTCGCGCAGCCGCGAACCGGGTTCCAGGTTGCGTCGGTCCATTCGATCTTCGAGAGTAGAGACATAAACGTTACTCGAAAGGCAAATCAGGTTGGTCGGTACCGTACTTCAGTACTTCGTCCCAGAACCTATGAGCCGTGCGGTGCCGAGAGAACAAAGCTAAGCAGTAGAGCGGTAGGTTCTTCTCATCCGACCTGACCCATTTCATTCGGTTGTATCGCGTTGGAAGATACCCCAGCGATTCCATACTCCTCGAGAATTCCGTCGCAAGGAACCTTCTGAAGTCGCTCCTTCTTGTACCTGCGGCCTTCCACCGTTCCCTCCAATGGGCGTTTCCAAGAGCCTCATCAATCTTGGAAGAATGGCCTTCGACGTAGTGATCATAGTTCCGATTCGCGTCCATGCCAATCGCAAGCAGCACAACGAAGTCCATATACATTTTCGAGAGTTCTTTCAGGCTCTCGAATTTAAGTCCGAAGTCGAAGGGATCGACAATGCAAAGGCTTAGAACGCGGTTCTCAGGCGACGCTTTGGGAATGGCCTGCACAATCTGGCCAATGTTTGCGTCGCAATTTCCGAGAATGTATCTCACCTCCGCATCAGGCGCGAACCTTTCTGATCGCGCCTTCAGCGCTGCTAGCAGAGCCCCACTTTCCTCACAGAAAATGTATTTGTCGAATCGGCAGGTTACCGTCAGCGCAATAATGGGCGAACCCTTCAGTAACCTGCGTGTTCCCTCCACACGGCTAAACCCTCCTCCCGCGTAGAGATCGATATAAACTCGCTGATCCCACTTATTCTTCATGCCGCTGGAAAACAGCTCATCGTAAAGGGCCAGAATGCGGTACTTCTCCTCGGCCCAGTTGCCGACGACCGCGCAAAGTGATCCGTCATCGTCCACCCTTAGACTGTCCGAAGTAGAGCCCATTGGATATATTGTATTGAACATTTGTGGATAAAAATGTCGCGGCGGGCTGGGGGAGGCTAGTAGGAGTCACCAACTTAGTCCGGCAGTCCGTAACCTTCCCGAACCCCGCACACCGCTAGCATCTCCTGCAGCCCAAACCCTCATAGGATGTATGCCACCGGCACACTCCTGCCTACGTAGATACAAATGTATATACTCAAAGCATGAGAACCAGCCCGCTGCCCCCATCTCGCACAGCCGTAGCGAAGTGGGGCAATGCGCCTGCGATCCGAATTCCCAAAGCAGTCATGCAAAAAGCCAATCTGCGCGAAGGGGACACGGTCCATTTTGAAGTCGACCGCCCCGGTGTAATCGTGGTGCGCGCTGCCGCAGTACAGAAATCGCTTGAGGACCTGGTAGCCGGTATCACTCGGAAGAATCGCCACGCCGAAAGCGGCTGGGGGCAGCCGCAAGGCCGTGAGGTCTGGTGAGTAAGTCCTGGATACCCCAAGCTGGCGATTTGATCAAATTAGACCTCGAACCGCGAATCGGGCACGAGCAAGCCGGCTGGCGCCCGGCCCTGGTGATCTCCGAAGGCGCCTATAATCGGCCCGCAGGTCTCTGCCTCGTTTGCCCCGTTACCAGTCAAGTAAACGGCTATCCCTTTGAAGTGCGGCTGCCTGACCGCGGCGGAATCGCGGGCGTAATTCTGTCTGATCACGTCAAGTCCGTAGATTTTAAAGCAAGGCATGCCAAGCTCATTGACACAGCGCCCAGAGAGGTTTTGGATATCGTCCGCGGCTATGTTGCGCTCCTAATCGGCGCGAAATGAATTACCCTTCGGGCCACAATACCCCGAGCGCCTCCAAACCGGTGACAAATCCGAAAAATTTCCCCAACCCCCTTCCCCTTCATCCACTTACCCACCTTTTCCACACCCCCGAAGTTCGTTTCTGCTCTTGGCCGTGCTATCTTCCGGCAGGCTCACGCGGCGGCCATCCCGCTCGTGGGCCATTTCTGCAAACCGAGCCGCGACTGTAAAGGAGCGGTTACGAATTCCAAGGAGCCGAACCATGTCCACTTCCGCCCAAATCACCGCGAACCAGAAGAACGCCCAGCTCTCTACCGGCCCCACCTCGCCCGATGGCAAGGCCAAATCTTCATTGAACGCCGTCAAAACCGGCCTCACCGGCCGCACCGTCCTGCTTCCCGGAGATGACGCTGCCGCCTACGAAGCTCACGTTGCCGCCTTCTTCGCGCGCCACCAACCGACTGGCGAAGAAGAACGCAACCTCGTTCAATCGTTAGCCGATACCGAATGGCGCCTGTTCCGCATTCCCGCCCTCGAATACGGCATCTACGCCGTCGGCCGCCTCGAACTCGCCGCCGAGTTCCCGCAAGAAGACCCCGCCATCCGAAGTCATCTGATCGAAGCCAAGATCTTCCTCGCCTATCAGCGCCAGCTCAACAACCTGTCCATCCAGGAATCCCGTCTCCGCCGCCAGCGCGAAAAAGACACCGCCGCCCTCCGCGAGCTACAGCAACTCCGCAAGCAGCAGCAAGCGAAGCGTCTCAACGAAGCCGCCCGCCAGTACATCGCCGCCGTCCATGAAGAGCGCCACGACCTCTGGGAACCGGACGAAAATGGCTTCGAATTTTCACTCGAAGAAGTCGAAGTCCGTGCCATTGAAATCGAGCCCGATCTCTTTGCCGAGTGGGCGGACGCGAACGCCGCGCTCGAAAACGCCGGTGCCAAGAACACTACTCCAAAGGCCGCTTGACGCGCCGCGCGTGATATACTCCCTCTATTTTGGCCGCGCACAACGGAACGCCCTGTGCGCCCCCGCCGCTAATTCCTGTCTTTGAGGAGCACCCGCATGTCAAAACTGTTGCCGCTCGTTTTTCTGATGGCCGCCTCCGCCACTCTTATTGTTGCCCAAGAATATGGGACCGTGCATGCACCCAAGCTCACTCCACAAAAGAGCGGCACCACGCAACTGCTTATCGCCGTGAGTCCGGTCAACTCCCGCATCGTGTGGGCAGCCGGAACCGGCGGTACATATGTCCTCACCACTGACGGCGGTGCAACCTGGAAAGCCGCTGTGGTCCCCGGGGCCGAAAGCCTGCAGTTCCGCGACGTCTACGGCGTCAGCGACAAGATCGCCTATCTCTTGTCCATCGGCGATAACACGACAGATTTTCGAATCTACAAAACGGTCGATGGCGGCGCCACCTGGAACATTCAGTTCACGAATCAAACCGCGAATGCCTTCTATGACTGTTTCGCGTTCTGGACTCCCACTCGCGGCATCGCCCACAGCGACTCGGTCAACGGCGTCTTCCCCGACCTCCGCACCAGAAACGGAAGCACCTGGCACTCTATCGCCGATAATATGCCGCCCGCATTATCCGGCGAAGCCTCCTTTGCCGCTAGTGGAACGTGTGTAGCAACCGAGGGAGAAAGAAATGCCTGGATCGCCACCGGCGGCTCAACCGTCGCTCGAATTCTCGCTACTAGAGACGGCGGCGACACTTGGGCCGCGTTCGATACTCCGCTCGTGAGTTCGCCGAGCGCCGGCGGAATCTCGGTCGCCTTTCGCGACGATTGGCATGGCGCTCTGGGTGGCGGCGATCTCGCCTCCAACAATTCGGCTGAGATGGCAACCTCCGATGATGGCGGCCAAAGCTGGATTCTGACCAACAAGCCGCCTGTGAAAGGAGCCATTTTTTGCCTCGCCTATATCCGCGGCAATTGCCGCCGCGACGCTCTATCCCCCGGCGACCGTCGCAGCAACTGCCATGACGACAATGATGATCACCGCGATCGCGCCATCGTCATTACCGCCGAAACCCAGCCGAATTTCACCTCTGGATCTGCCGCCTGGACTCCTGATGAAGGCCGCACCTGGTTTCAATTACCCGAAGCGAGCGGTTACTGGGCCATCGCCTTCGCCGATCCGGAACATGGATGGTTCGTGGGCAATGGAGGAAAGATTCTAAAGATTAGCTTCTGACACACTCTGGCGCATACAGTATTCTAATCGGCGGAGGGCGTCTGGATGCAGCTTCGTGTTCTGGCGTTTGTGCTGGCAGGTGGGAAGGGAACCCGGCTTTATCCGTTAACAAAGGAACGTGCCAAGCCGGCGGTCCCCTTCGGTGGCCGTTACCGCATTGTAGATTTCGTTCTGAGCAATCTCCTTAATTCGGGCATCTATTCCATCTATGTCCTGACCCAGTTCAAGAGCCAATCGCTGCTCCAGCACCTGCGCGAGGGCTGGGAAGTCAGCGGCCTGCTGAAAAACAATTTCATCATCCCTGTTCCCGCGCAAATGCGCTCGGCTCAGGAGGACTGGTATCGCGGCACCGCGGATGCCATCACGCAAAACGTGAATCTGATTGAGCAGGCCGACCCTCACGTCGTCGTGATCTTCGGCGCCGACCACATCTACCGCATGAACATTCGCCAAATGATCGAGTACCACGTTGAAAAACGTGCGGGCGTAACGGTCGCCGCGATTCCCGTGGAGAAGGAATATGCGTCGGAATTCGGCGTAATCGAGACCACGCCGGAAGGAAACATCATCGGCTTCCACGAAAAAAAGGCCGACGCGCCAACTATGCCGGGCGACCCCAATCGCGTCTACGCCTCCATGGGCAATTACGTTTTTTCGACCGACGTGCTGCTGCGCGAGCTCTATGACGACAGCAAGAACGAGCAAAGCTCTCACGATTTCGGCAAGGACATTCTTCCTTCGCTCATCGGACGCGCGGACATGTACGCCTACAATTTTCAAACTAACGTGATTCCGGGCGATCCCATCGGAGCCCCCCAGTACTGGCGCGATGTCGGAACTCTGGATGCCTATTACGAAGCCAGCATGGACCTGCGCGCCGTCTCTCCGGAGCTCAACCTTTACAACCGGCAATGGCCATTGCGCACGGCCGGCTATTTCGATGCTCCTGCCAAGTTCGTCTTCGACGAAGAGGGCCGTCGTGGCATGGCGGTCGATTCCATCGTCGCCGGAAGCTCCATCGTTTCCGGCGGATTCGTGAAAGGCTCGGTGCTTGGACGCGGCGTAAAGGTGCATACCGGCGCCCGGGTTGAGAATTCAGTTATCTTTGATAATTGCGACATTGGCCGCCATGCCAAGGTCCGGAACGCCATCCTGGATAAGAACGTAAAGATCGAGCAACACGCCGAGGTCGGTTATAACCTGGAAGAAGATCGCAAGAAATACTTCGTCACCGAAAGCGGAATCGTAGTGATCGAGGGGTACCAATCGACCGTCGATATCGCTACCCTGCAAGTATGAACCGGCGCTACTTCATTCGGCTCGGCACGGCAGCGCTCGCCGCAAGCCCGCTTTTCGCGGAAGAGTTTGATTACCCCTGGAAGCTCGGCATCATCACAGACGAGGTCGATCCCGATCTCAGCCGTGTTCTCAGCAGCTTCTATCCCAAATATCAACTTCATTGGGCGGAAATTCGCAATCTCAAACTGGATGGGAAGACCCGTTACGTCTACAACAGCGCGACACCCCAGCAGGTGAAGCAGATCAGGAAGCAACTGGACGATGCGGGCGTCAAACTCTCGATTCTCGATACCGGCGTTTACAAGATCACGCTGCCCGGGACCCAACCGGTAGGTGAAAATGCGAGCGACCTGAATCCCGTGCAGGGTGAATACGAAAAGCAGTTGGAGGATCTCAAGCGCGGTGCCGACGCGGCGCACATCCTGGGAACCGATCGGCTGCGCATCTTCACTTATAAGCGCGTTGCCGACCCCAATGCGATTTTCGACCGCATTGTCGAAGATCTACATAAGGCGATTGCTGTCGCCAAACAACAGAGCGTTACCTTGCTGGTCGAAAACGAATTCGATTGCAACGTGGCCACCGGAACGGAAACCGCACGGCTATTTCGAGCCATCCCGGATCGCACCTTGATGCACAACTGGGATCCCGGCAACTGCTACATGGCCGGTGAGCAGCCGTTTCCGAAAGCCTGGGATCAACTGGACCACAGCCGCATCAGCCACATTCATCTCAAAGACGCAGCCGGCAAGTCCTGGAAGCCCATCGGCGGAGGAGAGATCGACTTCGTGGGCCAATTCCGCGCCCTGAAGCAGATGAGTTACTCAGGAACCATGTCTCTCGAGACCCACTACAAAAACCCGCAACACGATCCCTATACATCGAGCGTCGAATCTATGGACGGACTCGTGAAAGTACTGAAAAAGGTGTAGTCATGCAAAACGATCTTCAAAACCAGGGCCGGCGCGATTTCCTGAAAACAGGTGCAATCGCCGCCGCAACCATCGCCACCTCAACGCGCAAAGTTCTAGGCGCTAACGATCGGGTCCGCGTTGCGGTCATCGGTTTAAGAGGCCGCGGTTGGGATCACGTGAAGGGCTACAAGCCCATTCCCGGCGTCGAGATCGCCTATTTCTGCGACGTCGACGACAACGTCATGCGCAAGCGTTGCGCCGATGCCGAGCAGATGGGCATCCCCAAACCCCAGACTTACGTGGATGTTCGGAAGCTGCTCGAAGACAAGAATCTGGATGCGGTTTCGATAGCTACGCCGAATCATTGGCACTCTCTCATCGGTATCTGGGCTGCGCAGGCCGGCAAAGACATCTACATCGAAAAGCCTTGCTCCCACAACTGGTGGGAGGGCCGCCAACTCGTGCGCGCCATCGACAAATACAAAGTCATCTGCGAGCACGGCAGCCAATGCCGCTCGAGCGCCGCAATTGTCGACTCGATGAACCAAATGCGCGACGGCCTCATCGGCAACATCTATATGTCGCGCGGTCTCTGTTATAAGTGGCGCGACACCATCGGGCACGCGCTGCCTGAGCCCGTTCCGGCCGGCGTGGATTACGATTTGTGGACCGGTCCCGCGCCGCTCAAGCCGTTTACGAGGAACCGATTCCATTACAACTGGCACTGGATCTGGGACACCGGCAACGGCGATTTAGGCAACCAGGGAATTCATCAACTGGATCTGGCGCGCTGGGGCCTGGGCGTGGGACTGCCCTATAAGATCACCGCGATGGGCGGCCATTTCCTGTTCGATGACGATCAGCAGACCCCGAACGTGCTGACGGTTGCCTACGAGTTCCGCACGCCGGAGGGCAAGACCAAGATGATGAACTTCGAGGTGCGGGGCTGGATGACCAATCACGAAGCCGGCATCGGCACCGCGGAGTTCGGCGGTGGCGGCGTTCCCGCGGCTGGATTGGCCTCTGCGAAGCCACATCAGGGAACGGGCCTTGGCCCGGCGAGTGGAAAACCTGGCACCATCGGCAACATGTATTACGGCTCGAAGGGGTATCTCGTCATCGCCGATTACGACTCGTACAAATCGTTCCTGGGTGACCACAACGAGCCTGGCCCAGCGAAGCATGTCCCGCTTAAGAACGAGCACTTCGTCAACTTCATCGAGTGCGTCCGCAGCCGCAAAGCCGAAGATCTGCACGCGCCCATTCGAGAAGGTTATCTTTCGACCACGCTGGTCCACCTGGCGAACGCCTCGTACCGGCTCGGCCGCACCATCAACTTCGATCCCGAAACCGAGTCCGTGATCGACGACTCCGAAGCAACCGAGCTGCTGAAAGGCACGTACCGGGCGCCCTACGTAGTTCCGGAAAAGGTTTAGTTCTCGACGCCACGAGTTGACACGACGGCGCGCGAGCCATTGACACACCTAAACATCTAGGTGTATGCTGGCAATCAGGATCATCGACCTAGTTGCCATGCCGAAAAACGACTTACAGGGCGCTCTCGACCTGCTCATTCTCAAAACGCTCTCGCAAGTTGGTTCGCTGCATGGGTACGGGATCGTTCTACACATCCAGAAAGCCTCCAATCAGTTGCTGCAGGTGGAAGAAGGCTCGCTCTATCCAGCCTTGCACCGCATCGAGCAGCAAGGTTGGATCAGCTCCGAATGGGCGTTAACAGAAACGAATCGTAAGGCCAAGTACTACCGGCTCACCGCGGCCGGACGAAAGCAGTTGCGAAAGGCTGAGGAAGATTTCGCGCAGCTAGTGAAAGGCGTCTCTACCGTGTTGCGCTATGCCTGAGGTGAATCCATGTTGCTGATACGGCGCATTGCCAATCTGTTTCGCCGTGCGAAACTGCAAAGCGATATCGAAGCCGAACTGCGCGCGCATATCGAACTGCGCGCCGACGACAATCTCGCGGCCGGGATGACCCCCGAGGAAGCCCATCGCGACGCACGCGTCCGCTTTGGCAATCTGCCCCTGCAAGCAGAGCGCACAACCGCGGTCGAGCTGAATCAAGTCGTCGAAAGCCTCTGGCGCGATGTCTACTACGCCGTCCGTCAACTGCGCCGCTCGCCCGGCTTTGTCGTGACTGCCGTAACCACCTTGGCGCTGGCGGTCGCCGCCAACGTGGTGGTGTTCAGCGTGCTCAATTCACTCGTCCTGAACTCGGTGATTCCCGGCGACCCCGGCCGCCTCTTCAATGTCGTGCAAGGTCCTCATGGTTACGACAACCAGTCGTACCCGGACTACCTGGATTACCGCAACCAGAACACCAGCTTCAGCGGCCTTGCCGCCTACCGCGTCGGGCAGGTCGGGCTCAACGCCGGCGCGGCAGCCTATAAGTGCTGGAACTACGAAGTCTCCGGCAACTACTTCGACCTGCTTGGAATCAAGCCGGCCTTAGGCCGCTTAATTCATGCGACCGACGAGCATGGCCCTGATTCGGCGCCCTACATCGTCCTGAGTGATGCATTCTGGCGGTCTCGTTTCAATGCCGACCCGCGCATTGTCGGCACAACAGTTCGCCTGAACCAGCATCCCTTCACTATCGTTGGCGTCGCCCCTGCATCCTTCCACGGCACGGATGTGTTTCTCTGGCCCGACTTCTGGATGCCCATGGTCAACGAACGGCAGGTGGAGGGTTACGACTTCTTAAGTAAGCGTTTCAATCACGGCATCTGGATAATCGGGCTAATCAAGCCTGGCATTACGTCACAGGCCGTTACAGCGGATCTGAACGTTGTCGCGGCCCGTTTAGCCAGGCAATATCCAACCACAGACGACGGCATGAAAGCACGCCTTATCAAGCCCGGCCTGATGGGTGATCAAGTCGGCGACGCCGCGCGTGCGTTCGTCTCCGCCATCATGATTCTGGCTTTGCTCGTGTTGGTCGCTGCGTGCGCCAATCTGGCCGCTATCTTCGCTGCGCGAGCGGCCGATCGGTTCCGCGAACTCGCAATCCGCCTGGCAATCGGCTCCAGCCGCTGGCACGTGCTTCGTCAACTGCTCACAGAAGCAGTCCTTGTCTCGCTATTGGGTGGGTTCCTGGGCACGTTGTTGGCTACCGCCCTGCTTCAGTTTCTAAGCCGATGGCAGCCGTTCGCGGATTTTCCCATCCACGTGACGGTTATTCCCGGCGCCCGTGTGTACTTCATAGCTGCTCTGCTGTCTCTCGCGAGCGGCGCCCTGCCCGGCTTGGTTCCCGCACGGCAGCTCTGGCGCACTGATCTGGTTCAGGCTATGAAGAACATGGCCGCGTCAGCAGGCGGCCGGCGTCGCTTAGGCTTGCGCGATGTTCTACTCGGTCTTCAGATCGCTCTCTGCGCGCTACTGCTGACCTCCTCGCTCGTCGCGCTCCGCGGCATGCAACGCTCCTTGCACGCGCCGCTGGGTTTCGATCCGCACAACACCGTGCTGGCCACGACGGATATGCACATGGCCAACTACTCGGATGACGCCTCAGTCGATGTCCAGAAGCGCATTCTAAATCAAGCTGCGGCGATTCCAGGCCTTATAGCGGCCGGCACAATTAGTGAAGCGCCGCTCGGGACTGGCGGCAGCACTACGCCGGTCTATCCGCCCGGTACGGTGGATTTCCGTCCCTCCAATAGCGCTTTCGGCGCAAAATTCTTCTCCATCTCGCCTGGCTATCTGCGTGCCGCCCGCACTGGTTTGCGCGCAGGCCGCGACATCACCTGGCACGACGATAAGCGGGCGCCCGGCGTCGCCCTCGTGAATGAAATCTTCGCGCGCCAATTGTTTGGAACGCCGCTCGCGGTCGGCCGCCGCTTCTTGATGGCTGACAAATCGTCGCTCGAGGTCGTCGGAATCGTCGAGGATGGCAAGTACGATTCTCTGACCGAGCAACCCCAGGCAGCCATGTTCTTACCAGTGGCTCAGCTCCCGGATAGCGATACCACGCTGGTTGTGCTCTCGAACTTGCCCGGGCCTGAAACGGCCGCCACGCTGAGTGACATGCTGGGCAAACTGGATCCGAATCTGCCGTTCACGATTGAAGGTTGGCCGCAGGCGATGGCGCTTGCGCTCTTTCCCGCTCGGGCGGCCACCGTGGCCCTGGGCGTGATGGGTTTGCTCGCGGCCATGCTCGCGGTAACGGGAGTGTTCGGAATGGCCGCCTACTCGGTATCCAAACGCAAGAAAGAATTCGGTATCCGCGTTGCTCTTGGAACACGGCCGTTACAGCTAATCGGAACCGCGCTTGCGCGCCCAGTCGTTCTATTGGTGATCGGTTCAGCCGCTGGATTATCGATGGGACTCTTGGCCAGCAGGCTATTGGGGCAGATTGTCTACCATGCAACCCCGCGCGATCCTCTGGTCTGGAGCGGTGTGATTCTTTGCATGGCGCTGCTCGGAATCTTGGCTACTTGGATTCCCGCAACGCGCGCTCTCAGCGTCGACCCGGTCAAGCTGCTCAAAGACGACGCATGAAGCTCAGCGCCGCAACGGCTCGACATTCACCCAACAGCGCTTCTTCCACGATTCAAGCCCTTTCTCGGCCAACTGAACGCCTTTCGCGCCTTCGAACAGGTCCCAGCGGAACGGCTCGTTCTTCACGACGTGCCGCAGAAACAGTCCCCATTGCCGCTTGAACGCATTCTCGAACGGCATCTGCTCCGGCACTTTCTGCCATCCGTCGAAGTAATCCACGGCGCTCGGTACGTCCGGGTTCCAGACCGGCCGCGGCGTCGCCCCGTAAGGTTGAATCCAGCAGTCGCGCAGTCCGGCGACCGCCGAACCTTTTGCGCCATCCACCTGAATTGTCAGCAAATCATCTCGTCGCACGCGCACTGCCCAAGACGAGTTGAAGTGCGCGACAATGCCGCCCTCGAGTTCGAACGTCGCGTAGGCCGCATCGTCTGCGGTGCACTGATACCGATGACCGGATTCGTCCCAACGCTCCGGTATGTGCGTCGCCCCCAGGCACGAGACGGCTTTCACCTCGCCGAACAAGTTGTCGAGCACATAGCGCCAATGGCAGAGCATATCCAGAATGACTCCGCCGCCGTCCTCTTTGCGGTAGTTCCAGGACGGCCGCTGCGCCGGCAAGACATCGCCTTCAAACACCCAATATCCGAACTCTCCACGAACAGAGAGAATGCAGCCGAAGAAATCCAAGTCGCGCAAGGCTTGTAGCTTGAGCAAACCAGGCAGCCAAAGCTTGTCTTGTACCACTCCATGTTTGACGCCCGCCTTCACCGCGAGCCGGTAAAGTTCCAAAGCCGATTCGGTTGACTCCGCGATGGGCTTCTCGCAATACACGTGCTTGCCGGCCGCAATCGCAGCGCGCACCGCTTCCGCACGCCGGTTCGTCGTCTGGGCATCAAAGTAGATCGTGTATTGCGGATCTGCCAGAGCCTGATCCAGATTGGTCGAGTAGGGAAGGCCGCCGAACTCGCGCGAGATCGCTTCCAGCTTGTGAGCGTTCCGGCCCACCAGCAGCGGGCGTGGCATGACTGTTTCGTCATCGCTCAGCCGTATGCCGCCCTGCTCGATGATGGCGTAGATGGATCGCCGCAGGTGCTGATTCAGCCCCATACGCCCGGTCACACCGTTCAGGATGATTCCGACTTCACGCACGTTTTAACCCCGTTGCCGCTGAGCGCCTTCGGGTAGCGGCGGTGCATCCACGCCCGCTCGCGCCAGTGTGCCATCCAGTTCCTGCCGCCAATGCGCCACATCCCCGGCTGGTCCGTAACAATAGATCATCCGCATCGGCATTGCGCCCGTATTCGTCAACTGATGAAATACACGCGGCGGAATATAGACCGCCTGCCCGGCTCTGACGGAAGCCCGCTCCTCGCCAAGGCACATCTCACCGCTGCCCTCCAGAATCAGATAGATCTCTTCCTGGTCTTGATTGTGCCAAGGGACTTGCCCTCCGTTCGGGTCGAGCGTCACATAGCCGAGAGAGAAATTCGCCGCTTGAATCGGGCTCATTCCGCCCACCAGATTCTGTGTCAAACGCCCGGCCGGATAGCTTCGGCCGGCGATTTGCGAAAGATCTGCAATCCTCATCGGTCCTCTTATAGCGTGCGCAAATGAAATCCGCCGTCTGCATGGATCACTTGTCCCGTGCAGTAATCGAGTTTTCCATCGGCGATCGCGCGAACCACCTTTGCAACATCTTGCGGCTCGCCCATGCGCCTCTGCGGCACCAGCCCGTCCGCAATCTTCGCCTCATAGCTGGCGGCAGCGGGCGCGATCATATCCGTGCGAACGATGCCCGGCTGGATCTCGAAAACCGGAATGCCGTGCGCAGCCAGACGCGCGGCGAACAGTTTCACGGCCATGCTGATTCCCGCTTTCGCCATGCAGTAATCGCCGCGATTTGTTGAGGCCGTGAAACTCGATATCGAGCCGATAAACACGATTCGCCCGGAGCCACGCTCGAGCATCCGGCGCGCAATCTGCTGAGTAAGAAAGTATGGACCCCGCAAATTCGCCGCCAGGATCTCATCGAAGCTCTCCGGCGTCGCCTCCAAGATGTCTCTACGCTCCCGCGGCGCCATCGCCGCGTTGTTCACGAGCAGATCGACTGGACCCACTCGTTTGAGCAAGCGGTCGCATGATGCAAGATCCCCAAGGTCGCATTCGAACATGCCGACTACCCGGTTCGAACGATATGTCGCGATAATCTCATGCGTGCTCGATAGCTCTTCGACGATCGCGCGGCCAATGCCCCGGCTTCCGCCCGTGACCAGCGCAACTGGCTTCGGCGCGCTCATGGCTCGCAGCGCGGCCTTCCCGCCGACAACGCCAGTCCCACGGCGACCACGACCAGACAGCCGATCACGTTGTACCAAAGGAAAGAAATCTTCGTGAATAGCGCGGTCGCGAAGATCGCGGCTTCGCCCGCCAGCACGCCCCAAAACGCCGCCGTGCCTCCCACGTTCTTACAGAAAAACGCCAGCACAAATACGCCCAACATTCCTCCATAGAAAAAGGAGCCGACGATGTTCACACGCACAATCAGCGCCCCGAATCCGCGCGACCCCAGAGCCGCGAACGCAATCGCATATGCTCCCCAAAATACCGTCAGAAACCGCGAGGCCAGCAGGTAATGGCGGTCGTCCCGGTCCCGCACGAAGTAACGCTTGTAAATATCCACCACCGAGACCGTGGCTAGCGAGTTGATTTCGCCGGACGTGGATCCCATCGAGGCCGAAAAGATTACTCCGATTACCAGCCCCACCAAACCCACAGGCAGGTACGACTTCACAAACGACAGAAAGATGTAGTTTGTATCATCGAACGTCTGGCCGCCGTGCAGGCGCTGAATGATTTGGAGACCCTCCTTTCGCCGCTCTTCGAATTCGCGTTGCGCATGTCGGAAGCCGGTGAGCGCTGGAGCGCTCTCATGCTGCGAATCACGCATGGCGTCAGCCAAATGAAACGCCGCATCCCGGCGGCTCTCAAAGGCGCGCTGGTAATTCGCCTCGGCCGGTTTCCAGGCAGCGGTCGCCGAAGCGCGGCTCGCTTCCACCGGCTGGAACACCATCGGCGTCACCACGAAAAGCGACAGCACGAACACCATCACTCCAATGAACAGGATGAACAACTGCATCGGAATCTTCGCCACCGCGTTGAACAGCAGGCTCAAGCGGCTTTGCGCAATAGACCGGCCGGTCAGATAACGTTGCACCTGGCTCTGATCGCAACCGAAATAGGCAAGGGCGAGAAACCCTCCGCCGATCACGCCGCTCCAAACGTTATAACGGTCATCCAAGTTGAAATGCAGGTCGACAATATTCAGGCGTCCCGCCGCCCCGGCCAGATGCAGCGCGTCGAGCACAGAGATGTTTGGCGGCAGCGCGTGGATCATAACGATGACGCTCGTAACCAGGGCGATGAAGATCATACTCATCTGCTGCACGTCGGCCCACGTCAGGGCTTTGATGCCGCCGCTCGCAGTGTAAAGAATCACCAGTGCGCCGATCACTACTGTGATGAGCCGGTCCGACCAACCCAATACCGCCGAAAGAGCGACCGCCGGAGCGTAGAGGCCAATGCCGGCGGCGAGCCCCCGCTGGATCAGGAATATCAACCCGACCAGGGCGCGGGTCTTCGAGTCGAAGCGCTGTTCCAGATATTCGTAGGCCGTGTATACCTTCGCTCTGTGAAAAATGGGAACCGCGGTGGCGCAAAGAATTACCATCGCAACCGGCAGCCCAAAATAGAACTGCACGAAACGCATGCCATCCACGTAACCCTGGCCGGTCGTGGAGATGAATGTTATGGCCGTTGCTTGCGTCGCCATGATGGAGAGCCCCATGGCGTACCAGGGCATGGTCTTGCCGGCCAGCAGGTATTTGTTGACCGTATCGCTGCCGCGGCCGCGATAAAGCCCATAGGAAACCAGCGACGTGAGCCATGCAAAGAGCACCACCCAATCGAGCGCTCTCATAGCAGCGCTTTCAATTTTGCCACCTGTTCCCGGCTGACGAGCCCCGCGGTCGTGTGCGGAAAGCGCGCTGCACGGCCCGCGTGAAATTCGAAGTCTTCCGAATGGTTCGCCATTTCTGTCAAGACCGACGTCTGCAAGCCCACCCCAATCAGTATCCTGATTTCCGGTTCGGCCGCAGCCCGCCATTCCAATAACCGCGCCTTACGCTGCTGCCAGCTTCCATCTCCACCGCTGGTCAGAATACGGTCGATTTGCGGAAGAGTTTTGGCTTCTCGTATGGCCGCTACTGAATCGCCGACATACTCGAAGGCGCGATGAAGTGTCGCGCGACGGCCGGCTACATCCGCGAGCACTTGGCCCATGGTCTCAAGATCCAGACTCCCATTCTTGACGAAGCCCAAAACGAAACCGTCGATCGGCAATTGCGCCAACTGGCGTGCCGAAGCCTGCAAAGCGCCGATCTCGCGCGGGTCGGAAGCGGACATGGAGGCATTCTCTCGCAGCATCACCCGCACCGGGATTGACACGGCATTGACGACCTGTTCCACAACCTCCGGAGTCGGCGTCAATCCTCCGGTCTCGAGCGCCCGCACCAGCTCGATGCGGTCAGCTCCACCCAGTTCTGCTTCACGGGCCTCTTCGACCGAGGTGACAATCACTTCCAGGAGCTTGGGCATCAGTATCGGAACATCTGAGTGAGCGCGTACAACGCCGTGATCAAGAGCAATAGATAGCAAAGCACGGCCGTATACACTCGAGGCCAACTGCCCAGGAACGGCGGCGGCTCATCCTTCACCTCGCGTTCGGGCACAATCTGGCGTTCCATCCTGTTCCAGGATGCGCTAGAAAACTCGGCAGTAGCAAGTTAATGGGTTCGAGTTATACTCTGGAGGTTCAAGCATTTTCCGGGCGGGTCGAATGAGTAACGATGCGCTCGTGTGTTTGAAAGCGAACAATGCTTCGTCGGCTACACTAATAGATCGTGGGAAATTCAACCACACGCCAGGGAACTAATGTTCTTGTCGTTGACGATGAAGAATCGCAGCGGGAACCTCTCGCTAAGATGATCTCCACATGGGGCTTCAACGTCGAGACCGCATCCGACGGTCAGGAAGCTCTGGACAGGCTGGGCGGCTTCTCAGCGAACGTTATCGTTACGGACCTGATGATGCCCCGTATGGACGGGTTCGAGCTCATGAAGCGTTTGGGTGCGGATGGCAGTATGCCGCCGGCCATCGTTCTGACCGCGTTCGGCAACATCGAAACCGCCATTCAAACTATTCACGATCTCGGCGCGTTCTGGTTTCTCGAAAAACCGATTCAGCCGGCCGCGCTGCGTGTGCTTCTGGAACGCGCCGCCTCTCAAAGCCAACTGGCCGAAGAAACGGAGCGCTTGCAGCGCCAGTTGTCCTATCAAGGCGTGCTGGTGGACATGGTGGGCACCTCGCCGCAGATGCAGCAGGTCTTCTCAGTCATCCGGCAGGTAGCGCCGAGCAAGGCGGCGGTCTTGGTAGCCGGTGAGAGCGGCACCGGCAAAGAATTGGTTGCGCGCGCGATTCATCAGCTAAGTAACCGGCGCGGTGGCCCTTTCGTCGCCATCAACTGCGCGGCCATGCCGGAGACGTTGATGGAAAGCGAGCTGTTCGGCCACGAAAAAGGAGCTTTCACCGGCGCTCTTGAACGGCGTGCGGGCTGCTTCGAATTGGCTCAGCACGGAACACTGCTGCTCGACGAATTGGCCGAGATGCCGTCGGGCACGCAAGCCAAGCTTCTTCGAGTGCTGGAAGACTCCCGTGTGCGGCGGCTAGGCGGCAAGGGTGAAATTTCCGTCGATGTGCGAGTGGTGGCAGCCACTAACCGCAACGTCGACGAGGCGCTGAAAAAAGGCGATCTGCGTGAAGACCTGTATTATCGACTCAACGTTTTCCAAATCTCCTTACCGCCTCTTCGCCAGCGGCTAACCGATTTGCCGGTGCTTTGCGAAACGCTCATCACGCATCTGAACCGCAAGCACGCCTGCAATATCACGTATGTCACGCCGGACGTGATGGAGGCTTTCAAGAAATACACTTGGCCGGGAAATGTCCGCGAGTTGCGCAACGTGCTCGAACGTGCGGTCATCCTGGCGGGCGAGGGCGCTATCCAGATGGCGCATCTGCCGTACGACTTCGGAGTCTCGGTTGGCTCGCGGCCGCCAGCCCAGGTGTTCGAACCCGACAGCGTTCGCTTGCCAGTCGGAACTACGGTTGGAGAGGCTGAGAAAGCCTTAATTCAACTCACTCTTCAGCACACCAAGAACAACAAGACACGGGCTGCCGAAATTCTCGGCATCAGCCTGAAGACGCTCTTCAACAAGCTGAAAGAATACGGCGCCACAGAGACCGCCGACGTTAGCGCATAAGCGGGAAATCCTTTCTAAATCAGGCTTTTTACGCCCGCAATCCGCGTTCATCGCCATGTTACGCTGAGGTTTCCTGCTCATGAGCGCAGCCCCCGCTTCCACGTTGAAGAGAACGCCGCTGTTCGATACTCACACCGCGCTGAAAGCCAAGATGGTCGATTTTGGCGGCTGGAACATGCCCATCCAGTATTCGGGCATTCTGCAGGAGCACCACGCGGTTCGCAACTCCGTTGGCCTGTTCGATGTCAGCCATATGGGCGAGATCGAAATAAGGGGTCCGCACGCGGCCGAGCAGGTCGATTTCGTCTCCACCAATAATGCCGCAAAGATGAAAACGGGGCAGGCGCATTATTCAGCGCTGTTATATGAACACGGCGGGTTTGTCGATGACATCCTGGTTCATAAAGTTTCAGATACACATTTCTTTCTTTGCGTGAACGCCTCGAACCAGGAAAAGGACTTCGAACACATCCGCGCATTCAACCGCTTCGATGCCGAAGTGGAGTTCGCAAGCGACCGTTATGCGCAGCTTGCTATTCAGGGACCGAAAGCGGCAGCTACGTTGCAGAAACTAACGCAGACCGATCTTTCCGGCATCAAATACTATTGGTTTACCGATGGCTATGTGGATGGTGTCGCAGCTCGGATTGCGTATACGGGGTACACTGGCGAAGATGGTTTCGAGGTCTACATTGCCCCGGATTCGGCTGCAAAAGTTTGGAACGCGATCATGAGCGCCGGCAAGGAGTTCGGTATCAAACCCTGCGGTTTGGGTGCGCGCAACACGCTTCGGCTGGAAGCCAAGATGGCGCTTTACGGGAATGAGCTCACGGCCTCGATCAATCCGTTCGAGGCGGACCTTGCGTGGATTGTCAAGATGGACAAGGGTGAGTTTGCCGGCCGTGGAGCGCTGGAGACCGCGCTGCAGCACGGTATTACGCGCAAGCTGGTGGGCTTTGAGATGATTGGCCGTGGCATTGGCCGCGAGGGCTATGAAATTTGGATCGATGGCGTACCGGCGGGTTGGGTAACCAGTGGAGGACCATCTCCCACGCTGAACAAGAACATTGGCCTTAGTTATCTGCCGGTTGAGAAGGCCGTTCCGGGCGTTCCCATTCAGGTTCTTATCCGCGACACTCCGGTGGATGCGATTACCGTGGCTACGCCATTCTATAAGAGAGCAAAAGGATGAGCTATCCCGAAAATTATCGATACACACGAGAGCACGAATGGGTACATGCGGACGGGAGTGAAGTGACGATTGGTATTACGGACCACGCGCAGCATGAGCTGGGCGACATCGTTTTCGTCAATCTTCCGACCGCCGGATCGAACGTGAAGCGAGGCGAAACGTTCGGCTCCGTGGAATCGGTGAAGGCTGTTTCGGATGTCTATTCGCCAGTTACAGGAGAAGTTACAGCGGCAAACGACTTACTATCTCAAAAACCTGAAACGCTAAATACAGACCCACACGGGGATGGCTGGCTGATAAAAGTCAAGCTTGCCGCACCTGAAGAAATAAATGGATTGATGTCAGCCGCGGATTATCAAAAATATATCGGCACCGAATAACTGGCGTTGCTCATTCAGCTTAGGAAACATTATTGCGATACTTACCGAAGTCAGATTCCGAGCGCCAGGAGATGCTCGCCGCGCTTGGTATGCAATCAGAAGAAGACCTGATCGCCTATCTGCCGGCCGAGGTGCGCTTCGACCAGCGCCTTGCAATTGAGAACGGCAAGAGCGAATACGAAATAGTCGATTATTTCAAGCAACGTGCCGGAGAGAACGCCAACGGTTTTGCGAGTTTCCTGGGCGCCGGAGTTTACAATCACTACCGGCCGGTGCTGGTTGACACGGTAGTGTCGCGCGGCGAGTTTCTTACCTCCTACACGCCTTACCAAGCCGAGATCTCACAGGGAACGCTGACCAGCATCTTCGAGTTCCAGTCGATGATCTGCCAGTTGACGGGCATGGAAGTGGCGAACGCGTCGATGTATGACGGTTCTTCCGCCATACCGGAAGCCGCCATGATGGCGGTTCGCATCACGCGCCGGAATAAGATCCTGATTGCGCGCACAGTGCATCCGGAATACCGCGAGGTGCTGCGCACGTACACCCGGCACCAGGGCATTCCGGTTGAAGAGCTCGCGTATGCCAAGAACGGCCGCCTGGATCTGGACGATTTGAATAAGAAGTTGAGCGACGACGTCGCCGCGGTGATCGTCCAGACGCCAAATTTCTTCGGCCTGCTGGAGCAGATCGAGGAAATTTCACGCTTGGTGTCGAGCAAGGGCGCTCTGCTGGTGGCGGTATTCACCGAGGCGGTGGCGCTCGGTCTGATGGAGCCTCCGAAACAGGCCGATATCGTTGCCGGGGAGCTGCAGAGCTTTGCAATTTCGCCGAGTTATGGCGGCCCCTATGCGGGCATTATCGCGACCCACGAAAAGTATATCCGGCAGATTCCCGGCCGCCTGGTCGGTGAGAGCACCGATGCCTCAGGCCGCCGGGCGTTCTGTCTCACGCTCGCCACTCGCGAGCAGCATATTCGCCGCGAGCGAGCTACTTCCAACATCTGCACCAATCAGGCGCTGCTGGCCCTGATGGCGACGGTCTTCATGTCGCTCTATGGCAAGGAAGGATTACGCGAGCTGGCCGAACAGAATCTGGCCAAGGCGCATTATCTTGCGCAAAAGCTGCCGCTACCATTCGATGCGCCCTTCTTCAACGAATTCGTCGCGCGGAGCGACGGCAAATCGCCTGAACAAATTAACGCTGCGCTTCTGGATCAGAAAATCATCGGCGGACTGCCGCTCGCGCGGTTTTATCCCGAACTCGGGAATTGCATGCTCCTATGCGCCACTGAAATGAACCGCCGCGCGGATATGGACGCTGTCGCTCACGCGTTCCTGAAGCAGTAACCAAGATGATCAAGAAGGTCTCCAAACACATTGTCCAGGAGGAGTCGCTCCTGTTCGAGCTGAGCTCGCCCGGCAAGCGTGGATACCAGCTTCCAGAACTTGATGTTCCAGCAGTCGATCCTGAAAAAGTTCTTGGCAAGGAAAACGTCCGCGCCGAAATAGAAGGTTTTCCGGAAGTGAGCGAATTCGAAACGCTGCGCCACTTTACCAGGCTTTCTACCTGGAACTACGCGATCGATCTGGGGTTGTATCCGCTGGGCTCATGCACGATGAAGTACAACCCGCGGGTCAACGAAGTGGTGGCGCGCACCGAGGGTTTGGCGTGGGCGCATCCGTATCAACCCGAACATCTTTCGCAAGGCTGCATGGAAGTGTTTGCCGCGTTGGAGCGCGCGCTGGCGGAAATTACCGGAATGGACGCGGTGACGCTGCAACCCGCGGCCGGCGCGCACGGTGAGTTCACGGGTATTTTGATGATTCGCGCGCTGCTCGAGAAGCGCGGCAACCCTCGCAAGAAAGTTCTGGTGCCCGATTCGGCGCACGGAACGAATCCCGCCACTGCCACGATGGTCGGCTATGCCGTCGAAAACATCAAGTCGAACGAACGCGGCATGATCGACCTCAATGTGCTGCATCGAGTTGTCACAGACGACGTTGCCGCGCTGATGATCACCAATCCAAACACCGTGGGAGTGTTCGAGGGGAATATCCGGGAAATCTGCAGCATCCTTCATGACAAAGGCGCGCTGGTTTATATGGACGGCGCAAATATGAATGCGCTGGTGGGCATCGCGCGGCCCGGCGATTTCGGCGCAGACGTGATGCACCTCAACCTGCACAAGACGTTTTCAACTCCGCACGGGGGCGGCGGTCCGGGTTCCGGCGCAGTGGCGGTTGCAAAGGTACTTACTCCGTTCTTGCCGGCGCCCCGCCTCAAACGCGAAGACAACGCCTGGAAGTGGAATTATGATCTGCCGGATTCCATCGGCCGGGTGCGTGCCTTCTATGGGAACTTCGGCGTGCTCGTCCGCGCACTGGCCTACATCATGGCGCATGGCGGCAACGGACTGCGGCAAGCCACTCTCGATGCGTTGCTGAACGCGAACTATCTGCGCGCCCTGCTCGAACCGAGTTATCAGATCGCCTATAAGGCGCCCAGTATGCACGAATGCGTGTTCAGCGACGACCGCCAGGCCAAGCACGGCGTGCGAACGGGAGACATCGCGAAGCGGCTAATCGATTATGGCTTCCATCCGTACACCGTAAGCTTTCCGCTCATCGTTCGCGGCGCGCTGATGATCGAGCCGACCGAAACCGAGAGCAAGCGCGAGCTGGATCTATTTGCCGACGCGATGATTTCGATCGCCCAGGAAGTGGAGGAGAACCCGGAATTGGTGCTCAAAGCTCCGCATTCCACGCGCACTTCGCGGGTGGATGAAGTCACGGCGGCGCGCAAACCCATCGTGCGATGGCGGCCGCGATTTACCGGAAGCCAAGCAGCCGATTAGCAGTTCTCAGGACCATTTCGAGACTCAGGCGTTCCAGCGGATCGGACACCAGAATCGTCACTTGCGGGCCGCGCGGCGCCCACGTCTGCGGCGAGAAAGGCCCGAATAGCACCAGGGTCGGGACCCCGGCCGCGGCCGCCAGATGCGCAATCCCGGAGTCATTGCCGATGTAAAGACGCGCTCCCGCGATCCAGCCGGCCAACTCTGCGAGGTTTGTAAATCGTGTTGCACCGGCCCACTCCTCCTCTGGCCCGACGTTCCATTCGACTTTGCAGGGGAGCTTCGCTGCCAGCTCGCGATATCGCGATGCGGGCCAGTTCTTCCACACGCTGCCTGAGAACGGATAGATTACGACGCTGTCTCTCGCCGGGCATCTGTGCTCCACCTTTATTCGGGGGTGCTGACCAAGCGGCGCGCCGACCTGCCGTGCAAAGAAATCACTTGCGTGCTCGCGGTGAATGGCCGGCGGCAGCGCTGGGTGGAACTCACAATCGACCGCCAAACTTTGCAGCGCGTGGCGGAATTCCGGCCGGTTCGCGCCGTACCAACTTACGATCGAATCGAAACTTTCGAGCTCTGTTTTCAACGTGGCGGGCATCTCCAAATCGCCGACACCCACCAGATCAATTCCGGTGGAGGCAAGCGCGCGAACGCGCTGCGCAAATGGGATCAGCGGAACAACGGCCGATGGAACCCACACTTCGGTGTAATCGGCAGCCAGGTGTTCGAGAGCGGGCAACGAGACGATGCAGTCGCCAATGGCACCCGGGCGAATCAGCAGCCGCCGCATGCCGCGCAGCTAGAATCCATAGAGTTGCCGCGCATTCTCACGCATCACCATGTGGGCGATCTGCTTTGCGCGCTCGGTTGTGATCTCGCCGTCCTGCAGCATGCCTGTCAGAGCCAGACCCAGCGCCAGCCGTCCAGTTGTGGAGCCGATCCATGCGGTCTCTTCCCATCCGATTGTGTCGGTGAAAGGGCTTGCATCGGAGCCATACATCACGCGCTCCGGCGCTGTCTCCAGGTAATAACGTATGGCGCGCGCCCCCTCCGCCGGATAGGTCTCATACATGAACGCCGAGAAATCCACATACACGTTTGGCTTCCATATCTCCGCAGCAGCTTCTTTCGAAAAAGGCCATCCGCCGTGTAACATGACGAATTTTGTTTTTCTCATCGTTGGATCGTTAAACAACGGATCTAACTGGATGGGATTCGCATTCGCGGCGCGAAAATAACTGCCCGCGCCGAGCGCGCAGTGAAAGTGTACGGGCATCCCCAGGCGGCCGGCCTCCTCTGCAATATGGCGGAACAGATAATCCTGCAGTATCTTGTATTCTTCTGGCGCCGGTTGAGAGCCGTGAGAGTAAATCGAATAAACGCGGTCGGCATTCTCCCTTTGCGGATTTCCGATCTGCAAGTCGCGTAAGTATGCCAATTCGAATTTCACGGCCACGGCGCCGTTCGATTTCCAGTTTTCCAGGCGGTGGGAAACAAAAGTGAGATATTCATCGAAGGTAGCGGGAAGCTCATGTAACTGCGCGCTATCCATATACCCTTTGAGCAGTTGTTCCTCTCTCTGCATGAATACTCGATGGTCCGGGTCCTGCGCCTTCAGCAAGTCGTTATTCAGCGGAAACAGGAACATATCGGCGAACGGAACCCATTTGAACCGGTCGCTCGAAAGGCCACGCCCCATGGAGACGCGATTGGCGAGCATGATATCCGTATTCGCGTGGTTAAGCACCCACGCGGGATATTGATCGCCCTTTTCTTTCGCGATTCGGCTCTTGATTTTCTGGAGCTCCGCCAGATGCTCCGGCGCTTCGTCGGAGTAGTCATAGCCGAAAAGCGCGTGCCACGCTGCTGGAAAATAGGGATTGCCCGGCCTGAAGGGCGCCGGCATTGAAAGGTCCTCTATACCCTCCATCGACAAAGCGTCATAGTCGTGATCCGCCTCTCCGGCCGACACAACTTTCATGGGATGCGCATGATTGTCGATGGCATGGATCTGCCGCAGCTCGGATTCGATGGTGCTATCTACGTAAGGCCGCGACGGGTGCGTGCGCGTGCAAGAGGCAATCAGCAGTAAAGTAGCTGCGTATAGCGGCAAACGAGCCATGCGGATCTGCTACTCTATCACAACCGGTACTTTGACTTCGATAGTGGCAGGCCGGAAACACATTTCGTTGTTACATGCCTGGTATCGCAGCTTGCCCATCATGGTCGCGTTCCCAGGCTGGGCAGCACCGGAAGTCTTGAACTCAGTTTGAATATTAAATGTTCCGGTAAAAACATTTAGTAAGTCTGCTCCAACTTTCACTTCTTCCGGCTTTGGATAGGTGATTGATTTCGCTTCGAGCGGGCCGGGCGCCCATGTCAGCTTCAGAGGAATTAGAAACTCATCCTTCGGCTTATCGCTATTGACGTGGAAGCCGCTGAGCACTTCGACCCGAAGATTCTCGACAGCGGTTCCCCCGCGCTTTAGAGTGATCGCGTCGGGCGGTCTGACCGACAGCTTATTCTGCTGGGCTTGACAACACAGCGGGACGCAAAATAGCGGCAGGCACAAAGCGCACAGGGCTCTGAGCAGAGGCGCTTTGCCGCGTGCTAAGCAAGCTCTCGATTTCGGAAAGGTATTCATTTTTTCCTGCAAGGCCGATATGAGGACTGAATGCAAACTTCCCGTCGCGGGCGATCATGAAAGTTGTTGGAAGCGCGTCAAGGCCGCCGTATAGTTGACTCACCGTCTCGTCGCCCAGAAGGATACGGTAATTGAGCTTATGCGCTGCGATATAGGGCTTAACCACCTTCCAGCCATCATCGTCCATGGATACACCGACCACTTCGAAGCCCTTCGACTTGAACTCCTGCTCGAACTCCATAAACCACGGAATCTCAAGTTGGCATGGTCCGCACCAGGTGGCCCAGAAGTTCAAAAGAACCACCTTGCCTCGATAGTCGGAGAGCTTTACCGTCTGACCATTGGCATCCTTTAGCGTGAAGTCCGGAGCAGCTTTCCGGTCTGCCGACTGCTGCCCGGCCGCGGAAGAGTTCGCCGCGGAGGATGTGCCGGAGCACGAGCAGAGCGCGAGAGCGGCAGCGACAGCTAAGATTGGTAGAACTTTTAGGCTCACCGGCTAGACCTCAACTTTCAGTGTATCGCTGCGATCAAGTTTCGTTAGCAAGTGCAACCGGCTTTGAACGCTGCCCTGAACCAATCGGCGCGCCGGTTTTGCCAGCGGCGGGCCAATGTGAACGACGCATCGGACTGCCGGTCTGCATAAAGCCAGGCTGCCGTATCGCAGAAGCTTTCGCAGATGTAATCCCGCCACGCCACCGAATTCCGCAGGCGATCGCTATCAGCCACACGTTGCTTCTTGAAAGCGGAGGAATCGCCTAGTTCTCCTCGTGCGTGAGCGACGCGCTCTTGCAGTATGAGCGCCGAAAATTCGGCTCGCCGCCGATTTCCTAATCGCCGCCAGACGAAGTGGAAAAGCTCATGCACCAGAATGAAGCCGAACGCCTCCGGCTCTGCCAGCAGCTCTGTGTGCAATACGATTTCTCGCTCGCGAAGGAAACTCGCGGCATCGACTGCAATGCCATGTTCTGCAGAACTCGACAACAACTTGCCCCTGTGGACCCTCAGTTGCGCACGGTCTCGAATGCAAATAGGGCCGCCGCTCAGTTCGGGCAGTCGTGCGAGCAGATCGCGCCAGCGGAGACTTGGTCTACGGCTGAGCTGGAGGTTTAGTAGAGGATGCGGCTGAGCCGGATGGTGGCGTCGCCGGAACCGCGGTTCCGCCCGGCCGTTGCAGGGACGGAATATTGCGGGCTGGCGCGTTGGAAGCATTGAAGAAGTCCGGGTCCTTCACCTCGATCTTATATTTATCGAGTTCCTGTTTTACGGCTGCCTGGTTCTTCTCGTTCTGCAGGCGTTGTGCGATGGCGGGGCGCGCCTGGTCAAAAGGCTGTTTCGTGCGGCTTTCCACCTTCAATATGAAGAAGCCGTTCGGCATACGAATCGGTTCGGAAATCTGACCGGGCTCCATTTTCAGAACCGCAGCTTTGATGTCGGCAGGAAGTCCCGCATCGCCGGTCATGAAGGTTCCTAACTCGCCACCTTTGGCCGCTAATTGCTGGTTGTCGGATTCGGTTCGCGCCAGCGCTCCGAAGTCTCCATTAGCCTTCAGCTTTTTTTCCAAGTCATCCGCCTTCTGCCGCGCTTGTTCCTCTGTCCGATTGGCGGCCGCGTTGCCAGAGGTGGGCGTACCGGGCGGGCTGAATGCGATGAAGATTCCGCCCAGTTTCACCTGGTCGAAGTCGTTCGGGTGCGAATCGTAATACTGCTTCGGGTCCTCGCTCTGCGCCGCCGTCGTGCCGCTGGTGCCGCTGGCAACCTTGCTTAGATAGGCCTGAGTCAAAATGTTAGCTCGAGCCATGCGCAACTGCTCTTTCCACGGCGACTGCTGGTCCAAACCCATCTTCGTGGCCTCGTCGGCCAACTGGTCTTCCATATAAATCTGCTGGATCAACCCTTGCAGATTCGCCTCGAACCGTTTTCTTTCCTGCGGGGGCAGCGGCTTGAGCAGATCCAACGCCTCACGCGCCGTAAGCGGCTTACCGCCGATGGTCGCAACTACACGGCTCGGATCCTGTGCGGTGACGGCTTCGGGTCCTCGCGGCTTGAGGGCAGTCGAACCCGCGGGCGATTGGCCGGTTGGCGCGGACCCGCTCGGGTTCGAAGGCTTCTGCGCCGTTTGCGCGGACGAGCTAGGCGCGGACGGTGTTGAAGAAGACTGGGGAGTTCCCTGCGAAAAAGCAAGCGCAGCGCAGGCTGCGGACACGAATAGACAGATACTACTTTTCATTCAGAAGATATTCTAAACTCTAGCACGCGAGGCCTAGCCGAGCGCGCTGGTGCGCAGGCTCTATTGTTGCACCGATGCCTTCTTCAGACTGGAAATATCTTTCGACGCACCGTTGACGTGGATGTTGTTGACTACCTGCACTGCTCCGGCCGCTCGCGCCATTCGGGTTGCCGACCCCTTATGCTGCATTACGTTTGTCGTGCCTTCCCAGGTGACCACCCCGCGCTGCACGTGAAATCGGAACCCATCTTTGCCGATCTTCGACTTCGCCAACTTAGTCCGGATGGTGGTTTCAATCTGCGAATCGGTCGGCGTCGCGGTGCGTTGCGTGCTGGCGCGTGAAGTTGTTCCCGCATCCGCCGGAGCCGCCAACCCCGCGGCAAGCAACATCGCCATCAACAAAGAGGGGAAAAACCGCTGCATAGACTCCTCCGTTCGTGAGCCAACTTTTTAGTGGAGTCTGCAGGTGATTCTTCGCAGGTGAAAATGAACTGCCACTACCGCTCCGGCGGCCGTGCCGATTGGCGAACCACCAGGCGGGTGCCCACGCGGTACTCGCGTCCATTCAGCTCCGGGTCCGCCATCATCGCCCATAATGCGCCGAAAGCCACTTTCCCGATCTCCGTCCGCGCCACCGCGACCGTGGTCAGGGCCGGCTGCGTGTACTCCGCAAACAGAATATCGTCGAACCCCACCACCGAGAGCTTCTCGGGCACCCGGAGTCCCGCATCGTAGGCGCGATGCAGAACGCCAATTGCCGTCAGGTCATTACCCGCCACAATCGCGGTCGGTGCGCTCCGCTCGAACAACTCCGAACATGCTGCATAGGCGCCTCTTACGGTGAAGTCCGAATCAATCGTCCGGCTCGGCTGCAGTCCCAATCGGCGGGCCGTATCAATGAAGGCCTGTTTGCGCCGCTGCGCCGAAGGCAGTCTCGGCGGGCCGCCGACGTAGGCGATCTCTTTGTGGCCGAGGCTGGTCAAATGCTCGAGCGCCTCCGCAATGCCGTGTTCGTAATCCACCAGGATGTTGCTGATGCTGTGGTCCACTCGCCCCAAATCCAGGTACACGGCGGCAATCCGCTGTCTGGCAAGCATCTCGATCACCGACTGGTCAATCTGGGACGTAAGAATCGCCACCCCCGGGACCTGCAGACTTACGAGCCGCCGCACCGAGTTCAGCATCCGCTCCGCGTCGTAGTTGGTATTCAGAACCAGCGCATCCATCCCGTGAAGCAACGCCTCATCCTGGAAAGCGGCCGTGATTTCAGGGAAGAACGGATTCCTGACGTCCGAAACGATGAGGCCCAAAAATGTGCTCTTGCCGCGCGCCAGGTTGCGCGCCGCCTGGTTCTGGGCGTATCCCAGCTCCTGCACCGCTGTGAGCACACGCTGGCGCGTGTGGGGGCGGATGGGCCGGGTCCCGTTCATCACGTGCGAGACGGTCGCGATCGATACGCCGGCTCTGGCCGCTACATCTTTAATGCTCGAACGCAATAGTTGCCTCCGAGAAAAGCACTCTGATCCCGTGCACAAGCAATAGCGCACGCCCACTATGTCCGATTTCGTGATCTTAACAGCGTCTGCTGCCAACTTCCATACCCCAAATTGCAACGCGGTAGTATGTGGGTTCAGGGCTGCCGTACCTCCACGAAGAATGCCGCCCACTGCAGATACGCCAAATCTCTCCGGAAAGACCGCGCTCATCTCCGGCGCCAGCAAAGGACTCGGCAAAGCCATGGCTCTGGCGCTGGCGGGTGCCGGTGCGACGGTAGCTCTCGTTTCACGCAATGCCGAAAAGCTGCACGCCGTTGAGCAAGAAATTCGAACGGCGGGCGGCCATGCAGGACTCTTCGTCGCGGACGTCGCGCGTGAGGAGGAGGTGCAACGCCTGGAAGCCGAGGTCTCCGGCCAGCTCGGGCGCGTGCAGATTCTCATCAACAACGCCGGCATCAACATTCGCAAGAACCTGATTGACTTCTCGCTGGAGGAGTGGCGCAGCGTCCTCGACACGAACCTTACCAGCGTTTTTATGATGTGCCGCGCGTTCGTCCCGCATATGCGCGGCACCGGCTATGGCCGAGTGCTCAACATGACCTCCATCATGAGCCACGTCTCGCTGCCCGGGCGTAGCGCGTATTCCTCGAGCAAAGCCGCGCTGCTTGGACTCATTCGCGCTCTTGCCCTCGAGCTTGCGCCCGAGGGCATCACGGTAAACGGCATCAGCCCAGGGCCGTTCGGCACCGAGATGAACCTGCCGGTGATGAATAATCCCGAAGCCAACGCGCAGTTTCTCGCGAGCATCCCGGCGGGGCGCTGGGGAAAAGTGGAAGAGATCGGCGCGCTTGCCTGTTACCTCTGTTCGGATGCAGCCGGTTTCATCACCGGAACCGATATTGTGATCGATGGCGGCTGGGTTGCCAGATGACACGCCGCGACGCCGCCTGGGCCATCGTACGCGCTGCCGCTGTGGCCGGCGCACCCGAATTTCTCAACGCGTGGATGCGGCACGATGAAACGAGCGCGGCTCCGCCCGAACCCGACCGTTGGACTAATTACGAGCCGAAATTCTTTTCCGCAGAAGAGATGAAAGCTCTGGATGCCTTCACGGCCATTCTCATTCCGACCGACGAGACGCCCGGCGCGCGCGAGGCACATGTGGTTCCGTTCATCGATTTTGTGGTGGCCGCGGCGGCGGAATATGAGCCGGAACTGCAGGACGAGTGGCGTCAGGCCATGCGCCGTTTGCATGATTACCATTTCAACCAGTTCTCACCGGCTGACCAGCTCGCAACGGTGGAGCGCATGTCCCATCACGAGGACGATGGCAATGTTGCTTACGAGCTCATCAAAGAGATGACCGTACATGCTTTCTATACTTCTCGCATCGGGCTCATCGACGTGCTGGAATACAAAGGCAACGCCTACCTGACGGAATTTCCCGGCTGCAACCACTCCGAGCACCACCAGATCTGATGGCCATGCAACGGTACGATGCGGTGATCGTCGGCTCGGGAGCATGTGGCGGCTGGGCGGCGATGCAGCTTGCGCAAGCCGGCTTTAAAGTTGCGCTGCTCGAAGCCGGCTCGCAGATTGTTCCTTACAAAGAATTTCGCCATCGTTGGCCGTATGAGCTTCCCTTCCGCGGCGCAGGCCAACCGGGTCTGTTGCGCAAATACTTTCCGGGCGCCACGGAATTCAATTACCGGATCATGATCGATGACCGCGATAACCCTTACACCACGCCGCCCGATCAGCCTTTCCGCTGGATCCGCTCGCGCGTGCTCGGGGGCCGCACTTTGCATTGGTCTCGCGCCTCCGATCGCATGTCCGATCTTGAATTCAAGGCTGCTTCGCGCGATGGCTATGGTGAGGACTGGCCCATCGCTTATGGCGACATCGCACGCTATTACGATCGCGTTGAGCGGTTGATCGGAGTCAGCGCCGCGGCCGCCAATCTGCCTCAATTCCCCGACGGCGTGTTCCTTCCACCCATGCCGCTCAACTGTTCGGAGACGATCTTTCAGGCGGCCTGCGGAAAACTTGGCCTCGCTTGCACGCCGCGCCGGGTGGCCCAGCTCACCCGCATGTGGAACAATCGACCGCCCTGCCACTATTGCGGCAACTGCATCAACGGGTGCGATGTGGGAGCCATGTTCAACAGCATCGCGGTGACGCTACCGCCTGCGCTGAAGACCGGTAACGTGACACTGCTTTGCGATTCGGTGGCGAGTCACGTGCTCATGAATGATGAGAATCGCGCCTGCGGAATCCGCTACATTGAGCGATTCACTCAGCGGCGCGTCGAGATCGGCGGCAAAATCGTCATTCTCGCCGGATCCTCGCTCGAAAACACCCGGCTTCTTCTCAACTCTGATAAGGGCGGTCTCGCGAATAGCAGCGGCGTCCTCGGCCAGTATCTGATGGACCAGGTCGGGGGCGCTGGCGTCACCGGCTTTCTGCCGCCGCTCAAAGGTACGCGTATCCGGAATGACGACGGCAAGCTCGGCGGTCTTTACATCCCCAACTTTTCCAATCTGGGGCCGCGGTCCGGTTCCGGAAAATTCATTCGGGGCTACTCGATGAGCGCGTCCGGGGGCGCCGCTCAGTTTCCGATGTTCGCTCCCGGGCTCCCTGGATTTGGCTCCGCCTATAAGAAGGAAGTGAAACGTCTCTATCCGGCACACGCGCGAGTCTGGTTATCAGGCGGCGAGATGCTGGCGCGCAAAGAAAATTTCGTGGAGCTCGATCCGGTGGAGCGCGACAAATGGGGCATCCCGGTTCTCAAGATCCACTGCACGCACTGCGATAACGATCGGGCGATCTACCGCGCGTTCTTCGATCGCGCAACTGAGATCTTTCGAGCCGCCGGCGGGGAGATCTTTCATAGCGCGCCGTCGATGAGCGTGCCGGGCGCTCTTATCCACGAAGTAGGCACCTCGCGCATGGGAGCCGATCCGAAAACAAGCGTGCTGAACTCTTTCTGCCAGACGCATGATATTCCGAACCTGTTCGTCTTCGGCGGCGGTTGCTTCGTTTCGACCGGCGACAAGCATCCCACGCTCACCATGATGGCTCTGACGGCGCGCGGCTGCGATTACCTGATCGACCGGGCGCGAAAGGGCGAGCTCGCGTGAGCCAAAGCGCGGCGGCTCTCGACCAGCATTTCTCACCGGAGTTCGAACGGAGAACATACGCCCGGGTTACTCGCCGGATCATCCCGTTTCTGTTTCTCTGCTACATATTTGCCTTCATTGACCGCGTAAACGTCGGCTTCGCCAAGCTTCAAATGCAGCAGGATCTCGGCATCAGCGACGCGGTCTATGGCATCGCCGCCGGCATCTTCTTTATCGGCTATTTCTTTTTCGAAGTGCCGTGCAATATCGCGCTGCAGAAGATCGGCGCAAAATTCTGGCTCGGCCCGATCATGATCGTCTGGGGCCTGGTCTCGGCCTGCACCATGTTGGTCAAAACAGCGGGTGAGTTTTATCTCGTCCGCTTTCTGCTCGGGGTTGTCGAGTCCGGTTTCTTCCCCGGCGTGATTCTTTACCTGACCTTTTGGTACACCAGGAAGCATCGCGCCAAGATGGTTGCGGCGTTCATGACCGCTGTGCCGCTGGCCGGTGTCATCGGCGGTCCCATTTCCGGCGGGATTCTCGACAAGATGTCCTCTACGGGCGGGCTGCGCGGCTGGCAATGGCTCTATCTAGTGGAAGCCGTGCCATCGTTGCTCGCAGGCATCGCTACCGTGTTCTTCCTGCACGACAGTCCGAATAAGGCCAAATGGCTCGACCAGCGTGAGAGATCGCTCCTGCTGCACCGCCTCGCCGAAGAGGAGGCGCACAAGAAGCTTTCCGCACCCGGTCATTTCACCATGGCCGACGCATTCCGCAGCTCAAAGACCTGGCTGCTGTGCTTCATCTATTTCGGTTTCGTGATGGGAAATTACGGTATCAGCTTTTGGCTTCCGCAGATCGTGAAAGACACTCTGACGAAGAATCCGTTGCATATCGGATTGCTCACTGCCATTCCCTGGGCGTGCGCCGCCATTGCGATGGTCGTCGCCGGACATCATTCCGATGTCACTGGGGAGCGCCGCTGGCACATCGCGCTTACGGGCATCGTAGGCGCAGCGGCATTTGGAGTTTCAGCCATCCCGGGCATCTCCGGTGTGCTCGGCTTCCTGGCTCTCACAGTGGCTACCACGGGGCTCGCCTGCGCCTACTCCACTTTTTGGTCCTTGCCGACCGCTTTCCTCTCCGGAACCGCGGCCTCGGCCGGAATCGCCTGGATCAACTCGGTCGGCAACCTTGCCGGTTATGTGAGCCCTTACCTGGTGGGCAAGATTCGCGACAGCGTGCACAACATGACGCCCGCTCTGCTGTTGCTCTCTGCCTGCTCGTTTGGGTCTGCTTTAATCACTATTTTCTTCTTCAAGCAACGCACATCGCAGTCATGAATCGCCGCGAATTTATTCAAACCAGCTCTCTTATACTGCCGCTTATGATTGATCAGCCCGCCTCCGCTTCTTCGCAAAATAAACTGGGCATTGCCACCACTTCTTACATGGGTGTCTGGCGGCCCAAGGATACTTACGAATTCCTCGAGCATTGTCATTCGCTCGGCGCGGCGGGTATTCAAGCGCCGCTGAACGGCGATCTGCCCAAGCTCCGTGCGCGCGCAGAAGAGCTCCGTATGTATATCGAAGGTTGGGCGCCTATGCCGCATGGCAATGATACGTCCGGGCTCGAACAAGCGCTTGAACACGCGAAAGAGGCGAACGCCGTCGCCGTTCGTACGGCCTGCTTGGGTACTCGCCGATACGAGACCTTCTCCACCTATGCTGATTGGCAGCAGTTCGTTGGCGAGCGCAATAAATCCATCGAATCGGCTTTGCGGGTGGTCGATCGTTATAAAATCCCGATCGGGATCGAGAATCATAAAGACTGGCTTGCCGACGATCTCGCTGCCATGCTGGCCAAACATGCGAGCGAATACCTCGGCGCCTGCCTCGATTTCGGCAACAACATCTCGCTGCTTGACGATCCGATGCGTGTCATCGAGGTGCTCGCGCCCTATACCGTCAGTACTCATCTCAAAGATATTGCAGTCGCCCCCGCCGCTGACGGATTTCTGCTCTCCGAAGTCATACTCGGACAAGGGCTGCTCGATCTTCCCCGCGCCATTTCGCTGGTTCAGCAATCCCGCCCGAAGACGCGCCTGTCGCTCGAGATGATCACTCGCGATCCGCTTGATGTCCCCTGCCTTACCGACAGATATTGGGCGACCTTCCCTGACCGCAATGGCATCTATCTCGCCCGCACGCTCAGATTCGTTCGAGACCATCAGTCAAGGCTTCCGACAATTTCTCAGCTCCCGCATGACGAGCAATTGCAAACCGAGGAACAGAACGTCATCGCCTGTCTGCGCTACGCGCACGAAAAGCTGGACCTTTGAGCGTTTAGAGGCGAATGACAGTCAACCCCGGAATTCGTTCGAAATCCCGAAAGTTATGCGTTCCGATGGCATAGCCTAATTCCAAGGCACAAGCGCCAATGATGAGGTCGGAAAGAGGCAACTTCTGGCCTTTGGCGGCCTGTTCACCGTCAACTCTGGCAACAATTTCCGCCGTCTGTACCGTCATCGAATAGATGGGAAGCGTGGCTTTCACTTCTTCCACGAATGCACGTCTTCGGTTCCGACGTTCCTCGCTCGATGCTCGGTAAATCCCGTGCCCCAATTCCGCGACACTAAGTGCAGAAAGGCCAATGGCGATCTCGCCCGTTATCGCCTGGACGCTCGATACGGCTTGTGCCGGTGTAAGCCGCAGGCGTTCAGCTGTAATCAAGACACTCGTGTCGAGAATCAATCCCACGAAGGAGGATTCCACGGCTCGCGGTGGGAGTCGATTCCCGCTTGAATGTCTCTGGCAAAATCTTCATCCATCACCGCGTCAGACCCTCGCCGTTCCAGGTCCGCGATGACTTCCGAGATCATTTTGGCGGCCGGTTGAGTCGACCTGATCACCGCGACTGGCCGATGATCCTGCTCAACGACAACTTCACTTCCCTGTCGAACCTTCTCGAGCACTGCGGCGAAGTCTCGCGCCACCTCAGTTTCACTCATGTGAATCGTCGGCATGGCTTCAGAATAACTCCAAACCTGCGGAACAGCCTAGTGCGCGGGATTGGCTGCCGTGAGGCGTTCATGCAACTCCCGCTCTGCCTGCGCGCGCTCTGGCTCGCCGAGACGGTCATACACGCGCGCGAGATGATAGTGCGGCTCTGGCTGCTTCGGATCTAACTCGATGCTGCGCTCCAGTTCCTTCGCGGCTTCCGGGTAATTGTGCTTGCCTTCGAGTAGCGCGCCGAGCTCGTAGTGGGACTGCCAATCGCTCGCATCCAGTGCGATCGATTTCCGCAGCAGCGTTCCAACCCGCTCGTCACGGCTATTTGCCGCCAGCAGCGCTTTCGCCAGCAGCAACTCAGCCTTGGCGCTCCGCGGATCGCGCGCGGCCCAGGCTTGGTATGCTTTGGTGATCTCATCCAGATGCGGTCCAGCCTGGTCGAGCATTTTGCCCAAGAACACGTACGGCTGTTCGATCTTAGGATCGATATCGATCACTTTCAGAAACTCGACAATCGCATCATCGAAACGGCGCTGCCCGTAGCGAGCCACGCCGAGCGCCAGAACCAACTGCACGTCTTTGGAGTGGCTAGCAAGCCCCGATTGGGCCAGATCCGCGGCCTTTGTGAATTCGCCGCGCTCAAGGAACTCTTTCGTCCAATAGAAAGCGATCTGCGGATCCAGTTTGGCGGCGTGGTCCAGCTGCCCTACTTCCGAGTAATACATCGCCAGAGCATGATCCACAACCGGGTCATTGCCGGCGATCTTCTCGGCTGTTTCGGCCGCCGTCGCGGCTAGGTTCGGCTCTTTCGATTTGAGATAAGTTTGCGCGAGCGCAGCCCAGACAAAGGCATTCTTCGGCTCCGTCTGTGCCGCTTGCTCCAGGTCGGCCCGCGCGTCGGCGATTTTCCCTTGTTCAAGCGCGAGTAAGCCACGTTTGAGCAGATCTTGCGGCGGATATGGATCCGCCGCAAGCAAACTTACAAGAAACAGCGAAATGAGCAACTACATTAAGCTTAGAACCGCAGGCGCAATTGGAAGTCGATGTGCCGCTCGCTTCCCGCGTTCGTACAAGTGATTTGGCCGAAGTTGCTGTTGTTTTGGTTCAGCGACACACAACCCACGCTGAACTGCGGGGTATTGGCGACATTGGTTCCCTCGGCGCGGAATTCGAGCTGCCATCGCTCGGTGAAAGCGAAAGCCTTGAAGACGGAGAAATCAAGCGTCCGCTGCGGCGGTCCGACGTTGCTGTTCAGCCCGGTATTGCCCTGTGTTTCCAGCTCACCCAGGGTGAGCTGGGAAATCGGCACAAAGTTGGCCGTGTTGAACCACTCGTTCGGAGAACGCCCTCCCGGAGGAGCCTGGTTCGGATTGGTCAGGCCCGCCAGCAGCGTCGGCGAACAGCCTCCATTCTCGCTGATCACATCCGCGCATGCGCCGCCGCCGGAATTCAGGGTAAACGGCTGTCCGGTGCGCAGAGTCAGGATTCCATTGACCTGCCAGTTGCCGGCCAGCGTTTGAACTACTCTGTTCAGATTCGCGCCATACTGCTTCCCGCGGCCGAACGGAATCTCATAGTTGAAAGATCCCACAATCGCGTGACGGATGTCCCACGGCGCGCTCGAGTAGGACGTGCCGATTTTCGTTCCATCCTGTTCATAGAATCCGGGCGATCCCGAAAGCGTGGTTCCGGTATCGGACAAGGCATGGCCGTAGGTATACGACACCTGGCCCTGCAGGCCGTTCGTCAGCCGCTTAGTCAGCGATGCCGTCATCGCCTCATAATTGCCGATACCGAAGGTGGCCGTTCCGCTCACCGATCCGATATCCGGATAAGGCCGCAGCGCGGTACAGTTCAGCGAACCGGTGTTCACCACAGTCGGGCAGGCATTGGGATCAGGCTGGAACAACTGATGCGCCTGGTGGTTGCCTTCGTAGCCAACCTCCAAAGCCGCTTGGCCAGGTAGTTCGTGCTGAACCGCGAAGTTCCACTCTTGCACCATCGGATTGTCGAAGTCCGGGTAGACTTCCCGGAACTGGAGCGAGGTAACTGGATACCCGTTGAACACATTCGTCGGGAAACCGACGCTCAGCGCACCCGTGTAATTTCCGTTGGCCATTAAGGGGTCCGGTTGGAAAATGCTCACCGTTCCCGGACGGGCCAAGGAGGGCGACTCGTTGAAGGGCGCCGATTCGCCGCGATTCGGGTTGCCGCCCTGGTTTTCTTCGCCGCCGTAGAAGATGCCGAAGAATCCGCGGATCACTGTTTTGGGCTCGATGTTATAAGCGAAGCCTAGCCGCGGCCCGATATCGGTCTTGTCCCAAGGAATCAAATAACTGTTAACCTGCCCACGACTGACAGTGATGGGCGTCGTGAAGAGAGCCGGGAACGTTACGCCGTTGATCGTCGCAGGTGAGTTGAAGTTCGGAGGTAGAGGAGCATTTTGGTTTGGGCCACTGGGGATATAGAGGGTCAGATTGGAGAAATCGAAGTTCGATTGCCGCCCAAACTGTTCTCCAATCGGCGAGAACAATTCGTAGCGCACCCCGAGGTTCAACGTTAGCTTCGGTGTGACCTTCCAGTTATCCATGAAGTAGGTGGCATATGCCTGCTTGGTGGAAGAGATGAAGTTCGTTGTGGAAATCTGGGCTGTGGTATCGACCGATCCCAGAAGGAACGACGCGAATTCGTCTCCCGTGTTGGGAGCCAGTGCATTTGCGTTGCCGGTTGCGGCTTGCGCCCCTGTCTCCGCCTGTCCGAAGCTCAGTTCTCCGTGCGGATAGGGTACTTGGAAGAACGGGAAATGCAGTTGGCGGAATTCACCGCCCATTTTGAACTGGTGGTTTCCATGCACGATCGAGAGGTTCTCAATCATGTCCCATTCGTTGTTGTACTCCTTAGTCGGGAGCCAGTCATTGGCGCCGATCTGGCTGTAGCGGCCGAGGTCGATCTGCGGCGCACCGCCATTCAGCGTGGTGGTCGGATCGTAGCCGCCAATCCCGAGTTCCTTGTATACGTCCGTGTTGGCGTTAGCTTGGGTACGCGCCGTGACCAGACGGCTGAAACCCACGCGCGCTTCGTTCACCATCGTGGGTGAGAAGGTATGGGTCCAGCTCAACATGGCGTTCCGGCCGAGATCCTGCTCGCTCGAACCATTGAAATTGCCGCCGTCCAACGCGCCCGGGAACGGAGGCACGCTGCTCTTGGCCGTGTCCGACCAACTGATGGTGCCGAAAATGCTGTTCGCGTCGTTGTAATGCCAATCCACACGGCCGTCACCCTGGTCGGTATTCAATGCTCCCGGAGTGGCCACCGCATAGCAGCCCGCGCCGGCGGGCGCTCCGCTGCAGTTGGCTAGGGCCGTATTCGGATTCGGATAGAGCGCGGCGAGCTTCATCGCGACGGGATCCATTTCTGAGGCGGGAATGGTGTTATTCGGGTAAGGCGAGCGCGAATACGTTGCCCGTTGCCCTGAGGCCGCATTCAAGGTTCCCGGAACACAGCCACTGACGCACACGGTGTTGGTTGGATCATACAGTGTGTTGGCCAGGCCCGAGAAATTACCGGCTCGCTCCGCCGGGGTCGGTATGGTGAACGTGGGCCCAAACCCGAGATTTTGAACCGAGCCGCCCGCCGTCCGGATGCGGGTGCCCTGGTAGTCTCCGAAAATGAACAGTTTGTTCTTGATGATGGGGCCACCCGCAGCCCCGCCGAACTGGTTCTGGTTAAATTTGTTGCGCGGCAGGCTGTCTTTGTTGTTTTCCCATTTGTTTGCGTCGAAATCTGTATTCGACAAAATCTCCCAGAGCGTGCCATGAAGTTGGTTCGTTCCGCTCTTAAGGCTGATCTCCAGGATGCCGCCCGCCGCGCGGCCATACTGCGCGTCCGCACCATTGCTGATGATCTGCATGTCGCCGATTGCCTCGGGCGCCGGCCCGATGACGAATGCAGTCTGATTGATGAAGTCGATCACGTTGACGTTGTTGTCAACGCCGTTCAGCAGGAAGTTGTTTTCGCCGGTCGAGCGAACGCCGTTCGCAGCGAAGCCGCCGCCCAGCGCGTCACGAGCGCCGGGCTCAGCCGGCTGCACGCCGGGCGTTAAAACAGCCAGGAAGGTAAACGTGCGCTGGCCGCCCAGGGGAAGATCGGTGATTTGCTGGGTGTTCAGCGTCTCGCCGATGACTGGCGATTCGGTCTGCAGCAGAGGAGCCGATGCTGTCACCTCAACGGTTTGGTTGACGTTGCCCACCTGAAGCGTCACGTTTACCGCAACCGGTTCGTTGGGGCTGACCAGGATGTTCTTTTGCACGGCCTTTTGAAACCCTGGCGCCTCTACGGTAACGGTGTAGGTGCCGGGATTCAGAGCCGGACGGGTGAAAGCACCAGTGTCGGTGGTGACGGTATCGGAGGCCACGCCAGTCGCGTCATTGGTGATGGTGACTTTTGCATTTGCAACAGCCGCACCTTGCACGTCTGTAATGGTGCCGGTGATGGTTCCGAGGTCGCGCTGAGCGACAGCAAGCGTGCTTGCAAACAGCACAACAACAGCCGCCCAGAGGCAGCTTCGAAGACGTGACATAGATCCCCTCCAACGCTGAGATGAATCGACCGCTGAACTAAAGCAAACTTGGGATCGAACGTATCACACGTAAGCGTTTACTTCAAGAGTTTTTCTTGGGTGTAGCCACTAAAGGCCCTTCTCTCGCCTAGGCTATAATGGCCAATCCATGAGGTGCAGTGTGGCTGTAGCTTGTCTTACGCTAGCCGCGGCCGCTGCACCACTCTTCCCGCCCTTCAGAGCTGATTTTCGCGACATCGCCATCTCGTCCGGGCTTACCGGAATGAATGTCTATGGCGGGCTCGACCGCAAAGACTATATTCTTGAGACCACTGGGAACGGCGTGGCCATCTTCGATTACGACGGGGATGGCCGGAACGACATCTTCATCGCCAACGGCACGCGCTTGAACGGGTCCGCGGCGGGCCAAAGTCTCCCACAGCTCTATCACAACGAAGGCAACGGGCACTTTAAAGATGTCGCCGCACAGGCCGGCTTCAAGAATACCGGTTGGGCGCAAGGCGTCTGCGTCGGGGACTATGACAATGACGGCTGGCCCGATCTGCTGGTCACGTATTACGGCCACAACATCCTCTATCGCAACCGGGGCGATGGAACCTTTGAAGACGTCACCGAAAAAGCCCATCTGCCGGTGACCGGAATCCGATACGGGTCGGGCTGCTCCTTTGTCGATTACGACCGCGACGGCTATCTCGATTTGTTCATCGCGAATTATGTCGACCTGGATTTAGCGAAGACGCCGCATCCGGGCCAGGGCGAGTTTTGCCTTTGGAAAAACATCCCGGTCATGTGCGGGCCGCGCGGGCTGCCCCTCGGGCACAATATCCTTTATCACAACAACCGCGACGGAACTTTCACCGACGTCTCGGAAGCGGCGGGCATTCTGAAGCCCGGGGGCCGCTATAGCCTGGGCGTAGCGGCGGCGGATTTCGATAATGACGGCTGGCCCGATATCTATGTCGCTTGCGATATGACCCGCAGCCTGTTGTTTCATAACCGGCACGACGGGACATTCGAGGAGCGCGGCGTCGAGGCCGGTGTCGCGCTGAACTTTGATGGAGACCTGCAGGCGGGCATGGGTATCGCAGTTGCGGATTACGATGGCGACGGGCTGCTCGATATCGCGAAGACAAATTTCTCCGGCGACCTGACGTCGCTCTATCACAACGACGATGGTAAATTCTTCACCGATGTGTCGCGCGAAGCGGGGCTTGGCTCGCGACAGTTACTCGGCTGGGGTGTGGCGTTCGTCGATGTGGATGACGACGGCTGGCGAGACTTGGTGGTAGCGAACGGCCACGTGTATCCAGAAGTGCAGGGTAAGCAACTGGGCGACACCTATCTGCAGCCGACGGTGTTGTATCGAAACCTGGGCAACGGCAGACTTCAGGATGTGACCGGCGAGGCAGGTCCAGCGTTTCAGACGCCCAGGCCTGCGCGTGGGCTCGCGACCGGTGATCTGGATGGAAGCGGGCGGCAGGAAATCGTGCTCGTGAACATGAACTCGACGCCCAGTTTGCTCAAGAACAACGGCCCACACGGGCACTACTTGAATCTGTCGCTCACCGGTACAAAATCGAATCGCAGCGCTATTGGAGCAAGGGCGATTGTGACGGCCGGCGCCAGGAAAATGATCGACGAAGTCATGAGCGGCGGCAGCTACTACTCGCAGAACTCGTTTACGCTGCATTTCGGCCTGGGTTCGTGCACGCGCGTAGATCAGGTGGAGATTCGCTGGCCCAGCGGCATCGTCCAGACGGTCGGGCCCGCCGGCGCCGATCAGACACTCAAAATCGTCGAGACGTCGAAGTGACCCGGCGCGAGTTCTTAGCCGCGACCGCCGCGCTCCCCGCACTCGCGGGCGCACGAGCCTTGGCCGCCCCTGACGAGCCGAGCCACATCGCGCCCTATCTCGCGCTCCAGAAATTCATCCTGCCCGGCAGCGACGAGTTTCCCGAAGAAAAGCGGGCTTTCGAGATCCGCGCCGCCTTGGAACGCGCTCTGCATGCGAACGAATTGCCCGTCCAGCCGCTCGGCTCGGTGCGGCGCGCGCACTTCTATCCGCTGCCCGATGGCGTGGTGCGGTTCGAAATTGCGGGTGAGCATGAGGGAAAGCTTTACCATCGCGTCGGGAGCTGGAAGCTGGAGTGGCGCGACGGCAAGATCGTGTCTTTGACGATGGTCGAAGAGCACATCGCGACCGCGGACGAGCCGTACTTTCGGGATGTTTCCGCCGCTGTTTTCGCACATACGCCGTCGTTTGATGAGCAGCTTCTGAAAGGCGTGCCGTATTGGCGCGCGCGGCTTGATCCGGCCTCTGGCATAGACATCTATGGGAGCAACGGCGTTGCGGTTGGCGACATCGATAACGATGGCGCCGATGAGATCTACGTCTGCCAGCCCGGCGGCCTGCCGAACCAGCTGTACAAAATACAGCCCGATGGCTCAGCGGCCGATATCACCGATAGGTGGGGTGCGGGCCTGCTGGATGATACGTCCGCGGCGCTGTTCCTTGATCTGCGGAACATTGGGCGGCAGGATCTGGTTGTGCTGCGCAGCGGCGGGCCTGTATTGCTGCTGAACGAAGGCGACCACTTCAGAATGCGCGCGGATGCATTTCGCTTCGCCACGAATCCCGCAGGCGCTTTCACCGGCATGGCGGCGGCGGATTTCGATCGCGACGGCAAGCTGGACCTGTACCTTTGCTGCTATGTCTATTTCCAGAGCGAAGCGCAATACACGTACGCCTCGCCGTACCACGATGCGCGAAACGGTCCGCCGAACTTTCTATTCCGTAATCACCTGAATGCCGATGGTAGTGGATATCTGAACGACTGCACGGCCGAAACTGGCATGAACGAAAACAATGACCGGTTCAGCTTTGCTCCCGCCTGGTGTGATTTCAACGGGGACGGTTGGCCGGACCTGTATGTTGCGAACGATTTCGGGCGCAAGAACCTGTACGTCAATGACAAGGGCAAGTTTAGAGACATGGCGGCAGGCGCGGGCGTCGAGGACATCGGCCCGGGCATGAGCGCCTGCTGGTTTGATTACGACCGTGATGGCAAGCCGGACCTATACGTAGCAAACATGTGGACCGATGCCGGCCAGCGCGTGATCCAAAGCAAGAACTTCGCCCCGGCGCAAGGCGAGGCGCACGATGCTTATCGGCGTCACACCATGGGCAATACACTGTTCCGCAATCGCGGCGACGGCACGTTCGAGGACACCACGCTGCAGCAACATGTTGAGTTCGGACGCTGGGCATGGTCGTCCGGTGGGCACGATCTTGATAACGACGGGCAAGCCGAGATCTTCATCACCTGCGGCATGCTGACGAATACTTCGACAACGGACCTGGACAGCTTCTTCTGGCGGCAGGTGGTGGCGCGCTCGCCAGTGAAAGCGGCGGCATCGGCCGCGTATCAGAACGGCTGGAACGCTATCAATCAGTTCATGCGCGAAGAGTACAGTTGGAACGGGCGCGAGCCAAACGTGTTGCATGTGCGGCGTGGCAATCGGTACTTCGACTTTTCAGGTGTGAGCGGATTGGATTTTGCGGACGATAGCCGTGCGTTTGCGATCACCGACTTCGATGGCGATGGACGGCCGGACGTCATTCTCAAGAGCCGACTCGGTCCGCAGCTTCGGATTCTGCAGAACAACTGCGCGGAAGGCAATCACTCGATTGCATTCGATTTGCAAGGGACAAACTCAAACCGCGACGCGATTGGCGCGCGCATTGAAGTGGATGGCCAAACGAAATGGCTCGACGCGGGATCCGGCTTTCTTTCGCAGCACAGCAAACGCCTGATCTTCGGGCTTGGCGCTTCGGCTTCAGCCAGACACGTTCACATCGCGTGGCCGTCCGGAACGATTCAGGAATTCAACAATCTCGAATGCGGGAACACCTATTCGATCGTTGAGGGCTCGCGCGATCCGCAGGGAAAGCCTTTCCGGATGCATCGGCAATTGCCGGCCTCGGCGATCGAGGGCGACAATGAACTGCGACTGCAGGACACCTGGTTCATGGAACCGGTGCCGTTACCGGAGCCGCAGCATGGTCCGGGCTTGTTCCTGATTAAGGATGCGACGCCGCAATGGGAGATCTTTCGGCGCTATCTATTCGATTGGCGAACTTCGCTCACTGTGCCGCTTGCATTGCTGTTAAACGAATCGGGGCATGCGATCAAGATTTATGCGCAGCCGCCGTCAGAGCAGCAGGTGAGAGCGGATCTCGCAAATGCGGGAACGGCGCTGCCGTTTCCGGGCTGGTACGTCGCGCAGACGCATCGCGATTTCTTCAAATTTGGCGCCGCGTATCTGTGGGCGGGTTATCCAGATCAGGCGCTGCCGTATCTCGAAAAGGTGCTGGAGCGCACCCCCGATAATGCGCGCGTTCTGGTGCTGGTCGGGCAGATTCACCTGCAGGCCGGGCGAAGCGAACGGGCAGAAGAATATTTTCGCCAGGCGCTGCGATTTGACAGCCAGTCAGCGGAAGCCTCGTACGGGCTGGGAACGATCTTGGCCAAGCGCGGCCGTTATGACGAAGCCCGCACACTGCTCGAACAGGCGATCAAGTTTCGGCCAGACTATGCGGACGCGATCAACGATCTGGGAGCGGTGTTCATTCAAACGGGCAAGATCGGTGATGCGATTGCTGCATTCGAATACGGCACCCGCGTTGCTCCGGACGAAGATATACTTTATCTGAATCTGGGACGGACCTATATAAAACTGGGGCAGAGCGAGAAGGCACGCGAGGTGATGCAGCGGCTGCTGGATCGCAAGCCGGACAGCATGATAGCGCGGCGTGCGCTACAGGATCTGAGTGCGCGGCAATGAAGACCGGGCTGATACTTATGGCATTGCTGGCTGCGCCTTCACCCTTGGTTCAGGAAATTGCAGATTCTGGACGCTGCGCGGATCTGGGCGCTAGTGCGGACGAGCGGGTCACGGTGCAGCCTATGATAGCGCCCGGTCCACCGCCGCTGATCAGCTTCCGCTATTACGAAGGGAAGCAGCATCACCGCTTCGGCAATGCAGAGTTGATGTTGGATGATGCGGGCCATTAAGCTTGTCTTGTTAGCCGCAGCGCTGTTGCACGCGAGCGACGAGGGCATCCAGGCCTTCAAAGAAGGACGCTATTCGGAGGCTCTGGCGAAGTTGAAGGACGCGAAAGATCCAGCCGGCCGCGCATTCCGGGCTCTGTCGGAAGCCGCGCTTGGCGATTGCAAGAGCGCCTTGCCGGGATTGACTGCCACCTATGCCGATCCGATACTTTCACGGCTCACGGGCCTGGCCGCGGTCAAATGCGATCCGGCGAATGCGTTTGTCCGCATCGAGCGCCTCGAAGAGCGATTTCCGAACGACCCGGACGTGCTCTACACGGCGGCCAAACTGCACATGAGAGCGTTCAACGAGGCGACATACGCGATGTTCCAACGCGCACCATCTTCCTATCGCGTACATGAGCTCTCGGCGGAGATATTCGAGGTGCAGAATCGCTATGCGGATGCGGTCGCGGAGTATCGCAAGGCAATCGAGACGAATCCGAATGCGCCAGAATTGCATTTCCGGCTTGGGCGGGCGCTGTTGCTTCAGAGCCACGATCCCGCGGTGCTCGAGCAGGCCGCTAATGAATTCAGGTTGGAGCTGAAAGTCAGCCCGGAAGATGGTGCATGCGAGTTTCAGCTCGGCCAAATTGCGCAAGTAGAGGGCAAGGCGGCCGAAGCCAAATCGCATTTTGAGCGGGCCCTCGCGTTATCTCCGAATTTTGTCCAGGCGCTAATTGCACTGGGCAAGCTTTCGTCGCAACAAAAAGACTATAAGCAGGCAATCTCTTTACTCTCGCGGGCAACGGCGCTGCAGCCGTCCAATGAGACTGCGCACTATGCGCTGCTAACCGCATATCGCGATTCGGGAGATATGGAACGAGCGAAAGCGGAGAAGGCGACGCTCGACAAACTGCAGAAACCGCCCGAAGGAGAGTTCTCCGAGTTTCTGAAGAAGCTCGGCGAGAAGCAGCCGGAGCAGTGAGTTTCACACGCCTTTTGTTGCTGGCGGTGTTGTACACCGTTGACTTTCGGAACATTGCGAAGCGAGCCGGACTGACCGACGTTTTCCCGAACGGCGGGACGGTTTCGAAACAGTACATCATCGAGACCACCGGCAGCGGCATTGCATTTATAGATTACGATAACGACGGCCTGCTCGATCTGTTCGTGCTTTCAGCCGAAGGCGGGACGAACCGCATGTATCACAACGAAGGCAACGGCAAGTTTCGGGACGTGACGGATGAACTGGGTTTGCGGTCGTCCGGTTGGGCGCAGGGCGTCTGCGCGGGCGATTATGACAACGACGGATATACCGATCTGTTCGTCACCTACTGGGGGCAGAATCATCTTTATCGCAATGTGCGCGGCGGGCGGTTTCAAGATGTAACAGTAGCGGCGCATCTGAAGCAGGATCGAATCCGTTACAACACCGGCTGCGCATTTGTGGATGTCGATAACGGCGGGCGCTTGGATCTGTTCGTGTCGAATTATCTGAAGTTCGATCCGGCCACGACCCCGAAGCCGGGAGCGAATCCGTACTGCTTCTATCGAGGAATTCCGGTGAACTGCGGACCACGCGGGCTACCGTTCGATCGCAACATTCTGTATCGGAACAATGGGGACGGCACGTTCAGCGATATCTCGGAATCGTCGGGCATTGCGGCGCCCGAAGGGCACTATTCGTTGAGCGTATTGACGGGTGACTTCAACGAAGACGGCCTAACGGACATCTACGTGGCGTGCGATCAGACGC
>Ga0335075_10000348_pt1 | contig 83117 bp, 69 predicted proteins | sample Lox_Sample_24_FD_206723 | JGI IMG/M metagenome (GOLD analysis project Ga0335075, IMG submission 206723) | Soil microbial communities from Loxahatchee National Wildlife Refuge, Florida, United States - Lox_Sample_2.4 | ecosystem: Environmental > Terrestrial > Soil > Wetlands | place: USA... | reverse complement strand
GCCGCAAGATTCGCAAGTACATTCGCGCATACGCTAAAGTCGCCAAGCCCTTCCGCTGGTCTTACTCACATCCGCGGCGCAGAATCATTGCTAACCCAATCGCTGGGACAGCTCACTAGTAACGCGATTGGTGCAGGCTGCGCTAACTATTCGTGCGGGCTGCGCTAAATGACCCAGAAGAGACTTCCAGCAGCGCGCTAAGTGAGTGATTTGCCCAGGTTCCGAGAGTGGCCACCCACATGACATGACAATCTGTACTGCCATGCCCCTCAAGCGCGTTCTCTTATTGGTTGCAGCAGGAATCTGCATTTTGCCCAAGGCACATGCGCTGCCTTCGTTTGCACGGCAAACGGGGCAACGCTGCGCCGCCTGCCACGTCGGTGGAAATTGGCCTCAACTCACGCCTTGGGGGCGCTTTTTCAAACTGTCCGGGTACACCGCGGGGGCGTTCGATGGTGGATAAGGAGGGCTTCAACTATATCCCAATCGGCCTCCTTGGACAGGCAGGCCTGACTTGGGCGGCTCAACCGAACGACGCGCAAGGACAGCCCGTCGTGACACAGAACGGATTGCCAGAGGCGTACGGGTTCACTGCTGAAGTAGGCGCCAAAGTGACGGACTTTGCGGGCATCTTCTACGAATACGGAATCAGCAACAACTTTCCAGGCTGGACCGGCGCGGCCGGCCCGATCGACATTCGAGCAACACACTTCTTTCATCCAGGGAATCACGAACTCCTGGTAGGTGTTGACAGCAACAACGACCCGACCGTCCAAGATGTGTGGAACACGGTCCCGAGCTGGGGATATCCTTTCTACGGCTCGCCGCAGTCGCTGGGCGCGCCGGGTAGTCCCATGATTGCGAGCCTAGGGCAACAAACCGGCAGTGTGGGTGTGTACGCTCTCTTTGACCGGCAGTTCTATGCCGAAGTATCGATGTATCGCGTCGGAACCGGCTTTTTCCGCTGGATGACGACGGGAACCAACTTCCAATCTGGCGCAGAATACCTAAAAGGATTCAATCCATACTGGCGCGCTTACTGGACGAAAGAACTGGGTCCGCAGGTCTTTATGGTCGGGACGTTTGGAATGCATTCCAACATCTACCCGGATAGCTCATCTCCGAGCGGGCCGACAGATACGTTTTCTGACAATGGCTTCGACTCGCAGTATCAGTATCTCGGCGAGAAGAATAAGCTAACCCTCCGAGGTTCGTACATATATGAACAGCAATCATGGAATGGAAGCTTTCCACTTGGCGCTGTATCCAACCCGAAGGGTAATTTAAAGACGCTGAACCTGAGCGGCTCTTATGCGCTCCGGGACGCGTGGACATTCACCGGCGGCTATTTTTTAAGTAACGGAAGCAGCAACGCGGATGTTTATGGTGTAACCAATCCCTCTGGCGTTCAGCTTTCCGATAAGCCCAACACAAGCGGCTATATTCTGCAGGTGGATCGGACGCTAACGCAAAATATCGTGGCGTCCCTTCAGTATACAGGTTCAACGGACTTAGGAACAATATCGACGGATTGGGTCGAACCCCGAGCGACAATAACACGCTCTGGATCACCGTGTTCTTCGCGTTTTGATTCCCAAGGAGAACCGAATGTATATCCGTAATCTACTTAAAAGAGCCCCGGCGGGAATGGTGTTCCTGATCATGACGACCAGCGCTGTCGGGCAAAAAAGGTGGGATGCGCCGCGTATCGTAACTTCTTACTGCTCCGGCTGCCACGGAATTGACGGCAACGCCCAGTTGCCCTATTTCCCAAAGATAGCGGGACTCGACCCAAAGTACGCAGAAAAGAAACTAAGCGCATTTAAGGAACCGTTCTCGCCTCCTGTGGACGAGTTGTTTTCTGTTGTGGCGAAGCTATCAGGCACCCACAACGACCCAGGGAACGTCAGCCACGAAGAGCGCATCAACATGGAAGGCGTCGCACACGCTGCAAAGCCGGAAGTGATTAACGAGGCAGTGTTGTGGTATGCCAAGCAGGTGCCCACAGCCGGCCATTCCGCCAATAAGCTACTGATTCAGGAGGGCAAGGATCTGTTCATGCATGGTGTGCCTGCTCAGAAGGTGCTTCCGTGCATGACTTGTCATGGAGTCAGTGCGCAAGGTCAGGGCTTGGCTCCGAGCCTCGCGGGGCAGAACGGTGAGTATATTGAAGGCCAATTGGCAAAATTCCGCCGCGGTGACCGCACGCATGCACCAGAGATGACCATGGTGACGCGGGATTTGGATGACGAACAAGCGCGTGCGGCCGCAGCGTACTTGCAATCGCGGTGATACCCGTCAGCCGTTTGTCGATGACGATTCGGAACTCTGCTTGCTCTAATCATGGCGCGCTTAGCATGATCGCCGAGCCCGCTGAGTAGGAATCCGTGAGTGAGACAAATGAAAGCTATTGTGGTTGAAAGGTTCAAAGAACCGCTCAAGGTAGAAGAAGTTCCGGAGCCCCATCTGAGGAACGGGTTCGATGTCATCGTACGCATTTTGAATTGCGGTGTTTGTCACACAGACTTGCACGCTGTTGACGGCGACTGGCCAATCAGGCCGAATCATCCTTTCATCCCCGGACACGAGGGAATCGGAACGGTCGAACGAGTCGGGGATATGGTGACGAATGTACGTGTTGGAGAGCGCGTCGGAATTCCCTGGCTACATTCCGCCTGCGGATACTGCTGTCATTGCCTTGAGGGAAACGAAACGCTCTGCGAGCAACAGCAAAATACCGGCTATACCGTAAACGGCGCTTTTGCAGAGTACGCAGTTGCGGACTCGCGCTATATAGCTAGAATACCCGCTCAATTGTCCTCCGCGGAAGCGGCGCCTCATCTTTGTGCCGGCCTCACCGCGTATAAGGCGGTCAAGGTGTCCGGGTCCGGGCCGCACAAAACCGTTTTGATTTCAGGCGTAGGAGGGCTTGGACATATGGCGGTTCAGCACGCGAAAGTGACCGGAGCTCGGCTAATCGCAGTCGATCTCGACGAGGAAAAATTATCGCTCGCCAGAACGCTAGGCGCCGACGAAACGGTGAATGCGCGGTGCGTTGACGCAGCCGATGCGGTCAAAAGATTCGGGGGCGCAGATATCGTTATCGGAACGGCGGTTTCAAATCTAGCATTCCAGTCAGCTTTCCGATGCCTGCGAAGAGGCGGGCGAATGGTCCTGGTCGGGTTGCCCGCCGGATCGCTCCCCATCCCGATTTTCCATCTCGTACGAAAGGGAATCAGTGTGGTTGGTTCCATTGTCGGCAGCCGCAAGGATCTAAAGGAAACTTTGGACTTGGCTGGCCGTGGTGTGGTTACCTGTACGTACGAGCGTGCCGCTATGGAAGACATCAATGATGTGTTCCTTCAGATGAGGTCTGGAAAAATCAACGGCCGCATCGTCCTCGATATCGCCAAAGAACAGCGGCACGATTCGGAACAGCCCGCCGTCGCGCACACCGGCGCAGCGTAGTTGATTGCGTGCTTCTCCTTTATCGAGCCATCGCGATTGTAATCAGCGTCGCGGGCTTATCGTCAATGTCCAGCGCGGCGGAGCCTGCGGTCCCAATTCTTGTCTATCATCGGTTCGGCCCAGTCCGAGCCGATTCGATGACTGTTACTACGGACCACTTCCGCGAGCAGTTAGATATTCTTTGCAAGAACAACTTCACGGTTATTCCTCTTTCGAAATTCTTGGATTGGCGGCTCGGCCACGGGTCGGCACCGCCACCACGCTCCGTGGTGCTGACCTTCGATGATGGCCACCTTTCCGTCTATCGAGAGGCCCGACGTATTATCGTTGACCGCCGCTTACCGGTGACCCTGTTCATTTATCCGTCGTGTATTTCTAACGCCTCATACGCAATGACTTGGGATCAGTTACGGGAGCTCGCCGCTACGTCCTTCTTCGACGTGCAGTCTCACACTTTTTGGCATCCGAATTTCCGACACGAAGCCAAGAGACTGGATGCACGCGCATATAAGGTCTTTGTTGACAGTCAGCTTCAACGGTCGAAAGCAGTACTCGAGAAACAACTCAGCCGTCCCGTGCACACATTGGCGTGGCCTTTCGGGATCTACGATCCATTTTTGATGGACAGCGCTTCTGCCGCCGGCTACCAAGCCGCTTTCTCCATTGATTGCCGAGCCGCAACATCGTCAGATCCGATGATGTCGCTGCCCCGCTGTCTGGTCGCCGACGAATTTATTGGTCCCAGATTTCTTCAATTCATCACAGGAGCAATGGCTTCGGCTAGAAATTGAAATGCGATTGACTTCATGGACTTCGCTACGTCTGATCGCGTCAGGGATGGTGCTCATTAGTCTTAGTGATGCCCGTCGATCCATCACGGCAAGCTCAATCACCGGAACCGTCGTCGACTGCCGCACTCATCAACCCATTGAAGGCGCCTGGATTACAGCAGGCGGTCGGGTCGATCGGACAAACAGGAGCGGCCAGTTTCAGGTAACCGAGAACACCAGAGACGTCGGCGCTCGCGCGGTTGGCTACTCGCGTTTGCGTGCCGCAACTCACCCGAATATGCAGATCGCACTGGAACCATTGCGAGTCCACGGTCTCTATCTTTCTTTCTGGGGCGTCGGATCGAAGGTCTTGCGCGATGGCGTTCTGGACACCATCGAGCGTGCCCATCTGAACGGGATTGTCATCGATGTCAAGGGCGATCGCGGTTTCATCAGCTTCAAAACAGGTTCATCGATGGCAATTCAGGCCGGCGCAAATAAGATTGTGACCATTTCCGACGCGCCGGAACTCGTGAGGGGTCTCCACAGGCGCGGTATCTACTGCATAGCCCGGATAGTTGTGTTCAAAGATAACCCACTAGCTCGTAGCCGGCCGGACCTGGCGGTCAAAACAGCTCAGGGCGGATTATTCATTGATCGCGAAGGCCTTGCGTGGACAGATCCGTTCAACAAAGCTGTCTGGGAATACAACATCGCCATTGCAGTTGAAGCCGCAAACGCAGGGTTCGATGAGATTCAATTCGATTATGTACGATTCCCGGATAAGAAGGGATTGCAATTCTCGAAAGCAAACACCGAATCAAATCGCCGCGATACCATCACCGGCTTTCTCGCGGCTGCGCGAGAGCGATTGGCTGCGTACAACGTTTTTTTGGCTGCAGACAATTTCGGGTATGTCTGCTGGAATCTCGACGACACCGGGATTGGCCAGTGCTTCTCGGATATCGGAACCGTTGCAGATTACATTTCGCCGATGCTTTATCCATCGTCTTTTCAGTTCGGAATTCCAGGGTTGCGAAATCCGCTGAATGACCCCTATCGGATTGTCTTTTCATCGCTCGAACGCGCGAAACAGCGTACAGGATTCTCCTCACTCGTCTTTCGTCCTTGGCTGCAAGCGTTTAACGATTATGCCTTTGATCATCGAAGGTTTGGGAAACTCCAACTCGAGCAACAAATTAAAGCAGCTCAGGATGCGGGCGCGGACGGATGGCTATTGTGGGACCCGCGCAATCGGTACGACTCTTCGGCACTGTCTCAAATTTCTTCCGAACTAATGACCTACAACAGCAGATCTGGAGTGGCTGATCGATTGCGATGAGTTCCGTAGGAGATAACCTTATGACTGCACTTCAAGCCTGTTTGAATTACCTCGATGTAAACGAGATTCGCTATACGCACACGACTCACCCGGTTGCCTACACTGCCAAGGAGGTCGCCGCGGCTGAATTCATGCCAGCCCATCGCATTGCGAAGACGGTTGTATTTTCCGATGGGAACGGATATTTGCTTGTTGTAGTTCCGGCCGATACATACGTCGATATCGAGCAAGTTCGTGCCGCTGTCGGCTCTAGAGAGCTGCGCAAAGCAATTGAAGACGAAGTCCTGGAGATTTTCCCGCAGGCAGAGGTCGGCTCCATGCCGCCGTTAACCGCCTTGGCTCGGGTACCTGTCTATTTGGACCGTGCGCTTGCCGACCAGGAGTTCATTGCATTCACCGCCGGGACACATCGGGACGTGGTGCATATGAAAACTGCCGATTTCCGGCACTTGAGTCAACCCGTCATTGGAGAGTTCAGCCGCCCCGACCTTTGGGAAGAAGATCTCGCGGCCGGTTTCTAATGCTGCGCCGCCTCACGCACGGTTTCGCGCGAAATAACGCACCCTGTGACTGTCGCCGCCACGCCTATCTTCCCGTGCCAAAACGAAGAGTGGCGAGAAAATATCAGAGAGATTCTCTCGCCACTTTCAGACGGCTAGACCAATTGAGTACGCACTACCATGCTGCGGTTTCCAGCAAAGTCGCCAATGCCCGAAGCATCGCAATGTTCTCTCTCGATTCGCTGACTGAACGCGTGCCGCTCAGCCCAGCAAATCGGCTTGCAACGTGCATAGATCTTTACTGGAGCATGCATATGAATCCCCGAACCAAGAGCAACCTTAAAGCTGCAATGGAATGTGACGCGCTCGACGCCGCCATGTATGGTAGATTCGCGGCGCGCGCGCGAATGGATGATGACTGGGAACTTGCTAGAGTCTTTCAAGAGACCGCCGATAAAGACCGGACAGAATACTTCTGTAAAGAAGCGGAGTTAGAAGGTCTCGTCGCCACTAGTGCGCAAAATCTTCGAAACGCTATCGACGCGGAAATGCAGGAAGTCAAAACGTTCGCGCAGTTTGCACGCGAAGCAACCGAAGACGGCGATCTCGGTATTGCTTCGGTATTCGAAAGGATCAGTCACGACAAGGCTGAGCAGTGTGCGCGGTTTGAAGCCGTGCTGGCCGAAATGGGCATACACAGTAATTTCGAGACTGTCACTGCGTAGACGAGCCTTGAGGCTGGCATTCAGACGTGCTCTTGCTAGCTCGGCCAATGCCTTTTCACATCCCGCAGGTGGAGCTCGACAAATCCGCAGGCCGTGTCCGCCGCGCGCCGGCCTAGTGATTTGGGCTTGACCGATTCGATTTCCGGGCGGAATCCTCGAAAGACAATTGCGGGATGCTTTGACTCACAGTTCCAGAAGAACGATATCTAATCTCACATTCTTAGTGGATCCGAGATTCAATAATGTCGACGACCTCATCATATTGCTCGTCGAACAAGTTCAGCATGGTAACTTCCTGCGGCTTTGCATTGGCTTTCCAGATCCTGCAGAAAAACGAAGTACACCTTTCCGCGCCAGCGGACCTTAACAGTCCGCTCGTTAAAGCCTTGCCCACAGCATTCGAGATCGGCGCCTTCGGGAATCTTTGCAATGGGACCTAGGCGCACTTCGCCGGCTACGGCGGGAACGATCTCCATGGCCAGGATGTCGTCAGACAAGCTGTAGGTTTGTTGAGTAACGTCGTTGGACAAACAAACAGCATCAGGATTCCACACTTAAGTACCTCTCTGTGCCCTTACGTAAGCACTTTCATCTCCCTTGTTACCTCCCGAGTGGTCTTGCGGTCGGGATTGAGGTATAGCAGGCCCTCGAAAATCTCGGGAGCGCTGCTTTCGTGGAATTTAAAGCCAGCGCTTTCGAGAAGCCTCTGCATGGCTGGATTTTCTGCCAGAACCGACGCCCTCAGCAGTTCAACGTTTTCGTCCCTGGCAAACGCGACCAAGCGATTGACAAGCTCGCGGCCGATTCCTTTGCGCTGGAATGAGTCGCCGACAACGGCGGCCAGTTCACCTTCTTTTTGCAAAGGCGACTTGATTAGCCTTCCCACGCCGATTATTTCACCGGGCGAATCTTTCTGATTGGGATGTTCCGCGACAAGTGCCATTTGCCGGTCGTAATCGATGAAGCACATGCGAGTGAGCCGCTCATGCCGGATGCGGCTTTCGAGATTGATCAAAGCAAAATATCGGCGGTAGACGCTCTGTTCCGAAAGAGTCGAATGGAATCGGACGAGTTGCGGCTCATCCTCCGGGCGGATTGGCCGGATGTTCAAGTGAGTGCCATCTTCGAGGACAAATGGCTTTGCATATTTTGATGGATAGGGCCGAATGGCGGGTTTCGGGATCTCTGAGGCAGCAGTATCTGGGGCATTGAGGACGACCCGTGCATCCAGCGCCAGCAAGCCTTCCGGCGAAGCTAACAGAGGATTGATATCGATCTCTCGAATCCAGCTTTGCTCCAGCACAAGCTGGCTGAATCGAACCAGGAGCGTCTCCAGTGCCAGAATATCTATCGGTTTTCGGCCGCGCACGCCTTGGAGCGTGGCGAAGATTCGAGTCTGTTCGATGAAACGCAGTGCCAGGGTGGTGTTCAAGGGGGGTAAAGCGAGCGCGCGATCCTGGAAGACTTCGACAAGTTGCCCTCCTGCGCCGAACAGGAGCACCGGGCCGAACTGCGCATCGATGCTTGAGCCCACGATCAGCTCGTAGCCTTGGAGAGATACCATTGGTTGCACCGTAACCCCGGCAAAGTGCTCGGGGCCGGCCTTTGTAGCGACTAAGGACTGAATTTCTCGGTAAGCCGTCCGAACACTATCCGCATCACGCAACCCGAGCTTGACGCCCCCTACATCAGTTTTATGAGTGACTGTTAACGAATTCAATTTCAAGACCACGGGGTAGTCAAGCGCGTTCGCCGCAATAACCGCATCCTCTTCGGTATGAGCCAAGTGTGTCTCGACTGTTGGAATACCGTAAAGAGAGAGAAGCTGCTTGGATTCGAACTCCGTGAGCAAAGTCCGGCCAGCGTTGCGCACTTGCTCGATCAGCTTCCTGGCGGCCTCGCTGGCATTTGCATCAGTATCTGCTAGCGTTGGGGTCTCGTAGAGTGCGCGGAGGTTGTAGCTGTAACGCCACATATAATGAAACGCGCGAACCGCTGTGTCAGGAAACGGGAAGGTGGGAATCCCGGCACGGTTCAATACCGCTTCGCCTTCGGATGCCTTAACGCCACCCATCCAGCTCGCCAGAATGGGCTTACGACCGAGCTGAGCAAAAAGCGCTACCTTGAGCGCGATTTCGACGGGGTCGCTCATGGCTTGCGGCGTCATGATCACAAGCAAGCCGTCAGTAGTGTTGTCTTTCGCAGCGATCTCGATGGCTTTTTCGTATCGCTCCGGGCCGGCATCGCCGATTACGTCGATCGGATTGTTATGGCTCCAGTGTGCTGGCAAGACACGGTTGAGCGCCCCGATAGTTTCCGGAGTCAACGGCGCCAACTCCGCGCCAAGGCCAATCAGCGTATCGGTTGCTAATACCCCCGGACCGCCAGCGTTCGTGACGATGGTCAGGCGCGGCCCACAAGGACGCGGTTGCCGGGCCAGCGCTTCCGTCATATAAAAGATGTCTGCCAGCGCATCGATGCGAAGAACACCAGCGCGGCGGAGCGCGGCATCGAGAACCGCATCGCTGCCTGCTAGAGATCCAGTATGCGAGGCTGCCGCCTTTGCAGCCGATTCGGTCCGGCCTGCCTTGATCACGAGGATTGGTTTGTCCAACGCAACCTCGCGAGCGGCCGACAAAAACGACCGGGCATCGGCGATCGATTCCATATAGATGACAATGCTGCGCGTATGCGGATCATTACCGAGATAATCGATCAGTTCGCCCCATCCGAGATCGAGCATCGAGCCGATGGACAGAAAAGCACTGAAACCCACCTGCTCGCGCAGGCTCCAGTCGAGCAAAGCGGTACAGATTGCTCCACTTTGACTAATAAGTGCAACCGACCCGGGGCGCGCCGCGGCGGACGCGAAAGTAGCATTGAGGCCTGTAATCGGGCACATGATTCCCAGGCAGTTCGGACCAATCAGGCGCATATTACTTTTTCGCGCCGCTTCGAGAATCTGCCCTTCGAGCGCCAAACCGTTCGCGCCGGTTTCACGAAATCCAGCGGAAATGATCACAGCGCCCCGAACGCCGGCCTCTGCACACTCGGCAATCACCAATGGAACGGATTCCGCCGGTGTAACTATGACGGCCAGGTCTACTCGTTCCGGAACATCTCCAACCGATGCATAGGCTCGAATACCAAGCACAGCAGACCGCTTGGGGTTAACCGGATAAACCGTGCCTCCAAATGGGCTGCTGATTAAGTTCCACAAAATGGCGCGGCCGACATGGCCAGCCGCGTCGGTCGCACCAATTACTGCAACCGAACGTGGTTTAAAGAAGAGATCGAGATCGTGTGTTCGTTGATTTATCGCCGCCGCAGCGGCATCGAGTTCGATCGGTAGTTGCATCAAATGCGCTATTTCACTTGCAATCTCTCGACCCAAGTTTTGGCAACCGACCTACCCTGCCGCTTTTTGCAAGATCAGATAGAAGGAGAGTGCAAAGATGGCCCACATGAGAACCATCCAGAAATAAACGATGGCACTCTCACCTCCTGATTTGTGCCGTTGTGATTGCTTGGTTACCATATTCGCCCTCTCTTTACAACCGGCTTGCACATCAAACCGCCGATTTCACGGCTCCCACCGTTTGCTCGCAACCGGATTCAGAACGGATCTTGCCGAGCGCCTCTCCAAGCTCCCGCACTTGCGACATCTCTTCCTGACGGATATTTTCGAAGACAGCTGCGGCGGAATCGTCGCCAGCCGCCTCCGCCTCCATTGCAAATTTGGAGTACATCGTAATCATTGAATCCTTGTCGTTGATCGCGGACTGCAAGTTCCCAGCGTCGTCGCAAGGCACGTGCGCCAGATTGAATTCTTTCCGAAAGTGCGCTGTGTCCGCGGCTATTTGGAACAATTTGGCCAGATCCGGATTGTCATTCATCCGAGCACATGCGGCGAACCGTGTGTACTTGGCACTGGCGAAGGCTTCAACCGCCATCGCTTTTTCGAGATTTCGCTCCGTTTGTGGGCTCATTTTCGTTTCCCTGTTCTTGATGTTGCACGTGTGATGCCGCGATCAATACCTGTAAGCGCATGACCTGCGTTCGTCCGAATGCTCGGCTCTTGCGAGGAAGCGCGACGCGTTGCGCCATTTCACGCAGGCCGTGCAGCGAAAGCCGGAACTCAACGACATCAACCGGCTTGTTTATTGATTCAGGCCGGAAACCGTTTGGGTGGAAAACTGCAAGCACCCAGATCGCAAGAAGATGACGCCATGTGGGAAAGGATGTGCTCGACCGTGCGCTCGACGCCCACGAGCACTTGGGCGGAAGGCGGCGTACCGACAACAAAGTGCGCCGCCTCGATTCCATAAACCGTTAGCTGGTTTGGAAGCCGATGGAGAACCCTTGCAAGCTCGATGGCATCTGCCAGATTCAGCGCGTGAGTCGAGGAGCGAAATACTCGACTCCGCAAGTCAGCGCGCTGCGCATCCCACATGTGGAGTGTGCCCGGAACGGCGCCAGATACAACGGCATCCACGACCAGGGCGCAGTCTGCGGTGCGCAAGATTTCGATCAAATCGAGTGTGCCGCCGACATGTTCAATCGCTTGTATGCCTCGTTCTACAAGGCGGCGTGCAACCAGAAGGCCGGCTGCGTCGTCTCCTCGATCTGGATTTCCAAGCCCAATGATCAGCATGTTTGCGTTCGCTATCGCGCCATGAAAGTATATACGGGTGGTTGTGGCTAAAGAACAAGAAAGCGTAATCGCAGCAAACGAGCTGGGCGTGTTGATCGCAGCGCTATTGCGGCGGGATTACGAGGTGATTGGTCCCGTGATGCGGGATGGTGCGATCGTTTACGATTCGGTCGAGAGCATCAAAGACCTGCCCGCCGGCTGGACCGATGAGCAGGAACCCGGACGATATCGCCTGAAGCGGCGCAACGACGGTGCTTTGTTCGGGTATGCAGTGGGCCCGCAGAGTTGGAAGAAGTATCTACATCCGGCGAACGTTCGGCTATGGGCGGCTGAGCGCGAGAACGGAACGTTTCGGATCCTGAATCAGGAACAGCGTCTCAAGAAACGATATGCATTCCTCGGTGTGCGGTCATGCGATTTGGCTGCTATTGGGGTGCAGGACCGGGTGTTGCTGGAGGATCGGCGCCAGGATCCAATCTACGCCGCGCGGCGGGATGGCGTTTTCATCGTGGCAGTGCAGTGCATCGACGCGGTCTCGACCTGCTTCTGCGCGTCCATGGGAACCGGGCCGCAAGCCCGAGCTGGCTACGATCTGGCGTTGACCGAATTAATTGACAAGGGGGAGCATCGCTTTCTCGTGCAGACTGGCAGCGAAGCCGGCCGTGATGTGCTCGCCGAACTAGGGCAGCGCGAGGCGACGGACGAGGACAGGCAATTGGCGCAAGCGGTCGTCGACCGCGCGGCGGCTGCACAGGTGCGACACATGGATACAACGAACATTCGCGAGTTGCTGTACTCGAATTTCGATCACCCGCGATGGGACAACGTCGCGGAGCGCTGCCTGGCGTGCGCCAATTGCACATCGGTCTGCCCCACTTGCTTCTGCACCACAGTCGAGGACATGAGCGACCTAAGTGGAGAACACGCAGAGCGATGGCGACGCCTCGATTCCTGTTTCACTCTGGACTTCTCGTACATTCATGGAGGTAGCGTGCGAGCGTCCACGAAGGCGCGCTATCGGCAATGGATGACGCACAAATTAGCGTCGTGGATCGACCAGTTCGGCAGCTCGGGCTGCGTGGGCTGTGGCCGGTGCATTACCTGGTGCCCGGTGGGAATCGACATCACAGAAGAGCTCGAAGCGATTCGCGGGACGGTGGCCGATGGAAACCCTTGAGCGCATCATTGCGGAACATCCTTTCTTTGCTGGTCTCGAGGCGCAGTACACAACCCTGTTGGTGGGATGCGCCTCGAATGTGCGCTTCGGGGCAGGCACGTACATCTTCAAAGAAGGCCAGGAAGCGAACGAGTTTTTCCTCATCCGCCAAGGCAGAGTGGCGCTTGAGATCTTCGCGCCGCAGCGCAAGCCAACGATTATCGAGACTTTAGGTGAAGGCGAAATCCTGGGTTGGTCGTGGTTGCTGCCGCCGTATCAGTGGAGGTTTCATGCGCGTGCGGTAGAACAGACCAGGGCTATCGCGCTTGATGGAAGGTGTCTGCGGACGAAGTGCGAAGAAAACCACGATTTGGGTTATGAGCTGTTAAAGCGCTTCGCCAAGATCATTGAACGGCGCTTGGAAGGCACACGCTTGCAGTTGATGGACGTCTATGCTGCGGATTGAACCGAGGGAGCTCAGCAACCCGATGGCGCCCGCGCCGTACGTGGTCCGCAGCGTTTCGCGAGAAACGGCCGATACGTTCACATTGGTGCTGGAACCCCTAAACGGCGCATCGGTCGGAAGTTTCAAACCGGGGCAATTCGGCATGTTGTGGTCGTTCGGGGTGGGAGAAGTGCCGATTTCGATGAGTGGCGACACGGACGACTCAACACGCATGGTTTACACAATCCGATCCGTGGGGCAGGCAAGCCGCGCTTTAGTGACCACTCGTCCGGGAGTCTCATTGGGCGTGCGTGGGCCCTTCGGAACGAGCTGGCCAGTTGACGCCGCTTGCGGGCGCGACGTAATTATTGTGGCCGGTGGAGTTGGGCTTGCTCCGGTGCGCCCCATCGTCTATCGAGTGCTGCGCAACCGAAGCGAATATGGGAGGCTCATCATCCTTTACGGAACGCGCCGTCCGGGCGATCTGCTGTTCCGCAAAGAGCTAGCATTATGGGCACGGCAGCCGAACACCCAAGTGCTGATCACTGTGGATTCGGGCGGACAGGCGTGGCGCGGTCACGTGGGCGTGGTGACCACGCTATTCCGACATGCGCGATTGCAGCCGGCCCGATCTGTAGCGATGGTGTGTGGGCCGGAAATCATGATGCGCTTCGCAGCACGCGAACTGGAGACCCTGGGCGTGACGACTTCCGACATCTATTTGTCAATGGAACGCAATATGAAGTGTGCCGTCGGCTTCTGCGGGCACTGCCAATGGGGCCCGCATTTCATCTGCAAAGACGGACCGGTATTCCCTTACGACCGAATCCGACCGCTGCTGGGGCACCATGAACTCTGAATCAAAACGCAAGCCGCGTATCGGCGTTTTCAAATTCGCCTCCTGTGACGGGTGCCAGTTGACGTTGCTCGAGGCCGAGGACGAGCTCCTGGACATAGCGGGCGCGGTGGAGCTCGCCTATTTCCCGGAGGCCAGTCGAGCCATGGCGCGAGGGCCCTATGACATCGCGTTGGTGGAGGGCTCGATCACCACGCTGCACGATGCGGAACGCATTCAACAGGTGAGGCGCGTCTCAAGGACGCTAATTACTATTGGTGCGTGCGCCACTGCAGGCGGGATACAGGCATTACGAAACTGGAAGGACGTGGACGAATTCGTCCGCGCAGTTTATGCCACGCCACAGTTCATCTCAACGCTGAAGCTGTCCACGCCCATCTCCGAGCACATTCGCGTCGATTTCGAGCTGCGTGGGTGCCCGATCAACAAATACCAATTGATCGAGCTCATTTCGGCAACGCTCGCCGGCCGTAAGCCAAACATTCCGGCCTACAGCGTGTGCGTGGAATGCAAGCGCAAAGGAAATTTGTGCGTGATGGTTGCGCATGGAACGCCCTGCCTCGGACCGGTAACGCAAGCAGGCTGCAACGCGCTGTGTCCGACCTATATGCGAGGCTGCTATGGCTGCTATGGGCCCATGGAGACGTTTAACACGACGTCGCTGTCGAATCAGTTTCGAATCCTGGGCCAAACGAATGTGGAGATCACACGTGCATTCCGGGGTTTCAACGCGTGGGCATGGCCGTTTCGAAAGGCCAGTGACGAAGCAGAGCGCACATGAGCACACGCGGCACAAGAACCATTCGCGTCGATGCACTGGCGCGAGTTGAGGGCGAGGGAGCTCTCTACATCAGATTTCAGGGTGATCGCGTCGCTGACGTCAAGCTGAAGATTTACGAACCCCCACGTTTCTTCGAAGCCTTCCTGCGCGGCCGGCATTGCTCCGAAGCGCTCGATATCACATCACGCATCTGCGGCATTTGCCCGATTGCTTACCAAATGAGCGCGGCTCACGCAGTCGAGCGCGCGTTAGGGATTCAGTGCGACCCTGCGATTCGCCTGCTGCGTCGCCTGTTTTATTGCGGCGAGTGGATCGAAAGCCACGTGCTGCATGTCTACATGCTGCACGCACCCGATTTCCTGGGTTACCCGGACGCAATTGCAATGGCCAAAGATCACCGCGCGGTGGTGGAAAAGGGGTTGCGACTAAAGAAAATCGGGAACCGCATTGTGAGCCTGCTGGGCGGCCGCGAGATTCATCCCATTTCGGCTGCGATTGGCGGCTTCTACAAAATCTTTTCGCGAAGCGAACTGCGAGACCTGGTCGACGACTTGGAATGGGCGCTCGAAGCATCTCTCGACACAGTGAAGCTAGTTGCCGGATTCGATTTCCCGGATTTTGAACAGGACTATGAGTTCGTGGCGTTACGGCATCCGGAAGAGTACCCGTTCAACCAAGGAAGGCTTGTGTCGAATTGCGGCCTGGATATCGATGCCGCCGAATACGAAGATCACTTCAGCGAGATGCACGTAGAGCACTCGAATGCACTGTGGTCCGTGCTGAAGGGGCGCGGAACGTATTTGGTAGGCCCCATGGCGCGCTTCAATTTGAATTTCGATCGCCTGCCTTTAGTGGCGCAAGAAGCGGCGCGTGCAGCCGGCCTTATACCGCCCGTGAAAAACCCGTTTCGCAGCATTGTCGTACGAGCCGTAGAAATCGTTTTCGCCTGCGCCGAGGCGCTACGTGCGATCCGCGAATACGATCACCCTGCGCGCGCGCGTGTGGATGCACCAAATCGGGCCGGTGTCGGCCAGGCCATCACGGAGGCGCCGCGCGGGATTCTATACCATCGGTACTCGATTGATGAGAACGGCTTGATTCTGACGGCCAAGATTGTGCCGCCCACCTCTCAGAACCAAAGCCGGATTGAGGACGACCTCCGGGCATTCGCGGCGCAGCTCGTGACCACGCCACTCGAGGAAGCAACCTGGAGATGCGAGCAGGCGGTTCGGAATTACGATCCGTGCATCTCTTGCGCCACGCACTTTCTCAAAGTGCGAATCGACAGGGAACCTTGAGCATCAGTTTAGTTACGGCACCTTCTGGGTCGCACCGCAAACGCATTCGGTCACACGCTTGCCGCATCTTTGCAGTAACCGTGCTCTCAAAAAGCGATCACCGGCCGCTCACTTAATGCACTGACACCCGGTAAATCGATGCCTGCCAGGAATTCGAGCGTAGCGCCGCCGCCAGTCGAGATGTGTGTAATCTTTTCGGCCACCCCGGCGCTCTGGATCGCCTTCTCCGAATCGCCTCCCCCAACCACCGACACCGCACCAGACGCCGCAATACGTTTTGCCAATTCCACTGTTCCTCTGTTGAACGGTGGCATTTCGAAGATGCCCATCGGCCCATTCCAGATAATCGTTTTGGCCGCGCCGATGACCTTCGAGTATGCCTCAACCGTTTTCGGGCCGATATCGACTGCGATTTGGTCTTCGGCAATTGTTGTGGCCACCTCGTATGCCGCTCCCGGCTTTACCTCGCGCACCGTCACATGATCAACGGGAAGCATCAGCTTGGATCCTGCGGACAATAAGAGCTGGCGTGCGAGCTCAACTTTGTCGTCTTCGACTAGTGAACGGCCTGTGGAGATCCCCTTAGCGCGGAGAAAGGTGTGAGCCATGGCGCCGCCGATCAGCAGTTTATCGACTATCGTCATCAGATTCTGAATAACTTCGATCTTGTCAGAGACCTTTGCTCCTCCCAGCAGAGCGATGCATGGCCGGTCAGGATGAGTTATGACCCGGCCGAGCCACCCGATCTCCTTCTCCATAACAAACCAGCAGCGGCAACGGGAACGTAAGACACGATGCCTACTGTGGAGGCATGTGCGCGATGCGCAGATCCGAACGCATCGTTCACATAAACATCAGCGAGCGACGCGAGCCGTCTTGAAAATTCCGGATCGTTGGCCTCCTCTTCCGGATGGAAGCGAAGGTTCTCTAGCAAAAGAATTTCGCCCGGACTGGGCTTCATAGCGGCGACTCCAGCCCCTATGCAATCGGGCGCCATCAGGTGAGAGCGGCACGTTGAAATCCACGCGTATAAGAACGGTCTTCCTTTCAGTTCTACATCCTTAATCGATAGCTTCGTCATAATTCTGCTCCAGGATCTGCCCGGTTCACAGACTTCGGGCCATGCGTCGAGATGGCGCACTGGTTGGCTACGCAGGGGTCAATTGCACTGCCGGAGCTTCGTGGGCGAGGTCTTCTGCGCCATCCTCTTTGCTGGCAAGGAAACGAATCAGGTCTGCTACCCGGCTTGCATAGCCCCACTCGTTGTCATACCAGGCGACGGTCCGCACTAGATTGCCATCAAGCACTCTGGTAGAGGCTCCATCGACGATCGAGCTGTGGGAGTCCTCCTTGAAATCGCTCGAGACAACTGGATCGTCCGTGTAGCCAAGAATGTCTTTCAGCTCATTCTCAGCAGCAGCTTTCAATGCGGCATTCACCGAGGTGACGTTAGCCGGCAACGACACGATTGCGACAAAGTCGATCACCGAAACATCCGGCGTCGGCACTCGCATTGCTGCGCCGCTCAGCTTTCCTTTGAGTTCGGGGATTACCAAGCCTAATGCTTCCGCAGCGCCAGTCTTGGTCGGGATGATATTCATCGCGGCAGCACGTGCACGTCGAAGATCTTTGTGCGGAAAATCAAGAATGTTCTGGTCGTTCGTATAGCTGTGGATGGTGGTCATCCAGCCCTTTTCGACGTGGAACTTTTCGTGCAGGACGCGTACCAGCGGGGCGAGACAGTTGGTCGTACATGAGGCATTCGAGATGACCTGATGTTTCTTCGGATCGTACATGTTCTCGTTCACACCGAGAACGATCGTTATGTCCTCGTGTTTAGCCGGTGCAGTAATGATCACTCGTTTTACGCTGCCACCGATATGTTTTCGCGCGGCTTCACCATCCGTGAAAGCACCGCTGGATTCGACCACGATCTCGGCGCCGCAGGATGTCCAGTCAATCGCTCGCGGGTCTCTTTCGGAGAAAACTCGCATGTGATGACGACCGGCCCGGATCGCAACCGGCTCGACGCTGATCGGTTCGCGAAGGGTTCCGAACAGTGAATCGTATTTTAGAAGGTAGGCCAGGGTTTTGGTGTCGGTCAGATCGTTGACCGCGACGAATTCGATATCCGCTGAGTCAACACAGGCTCGCACCAGACAACGCCCGATTCTTCCAAAGCCGTTAATTCCCACTTTGATCGCCATGGCAATTGATCCTTTCCCCTTTCCTCCTTGCATCAGTGCTGCAATCAGCGGTCCAGACGATAGGTGTGAAAATTCGCACCAGTGCTGTGCTTCGAGCGATCCAGATTGCGGCGTCGCATACCGAAGCTGGGTGTGTTCGCTCAATCTCTGCTCGTAACTGGGCGAATAGGCACAGTTCTCGATGCTCAGTGGCCGGAACCAGCTGAGAGGCGTAACGTTTATGGGCGGAACGAGACATGCAGCCACTCTTGAAACCGGGCGACGTTCCCGTAGCACCTCAGCGCCTCTTTAACTTGTCGCAGCATGGCAATTCGGCGAAACTCGCCGACGTGCGTCCACCGATGTTCTCTATACTGCAGTCGAAGCATAGCCCTGACCAGCAGCACATCATAGCCGGCTGGATCTAAGTCGGTTCTGCTAAACCGGCGAGATATGTCACGGATTATCTATGGCTCAAAAGCTGCTCCACATTCCGGTTTCCGTGAATCACCGCTACGACGGTTAACGGCGTTTTATCCTACTCATGAGAAATCCGGGTTAGCGCTTGGATCTCCTCAAGCCATGCACGAGCTGCACCGAGACGTCTTCCAACCGATTCAGGACCTGAGCCTCCGTCGTTGCAGCAACACGAATGTGCTTCTTTTTGAACTTCCTACTGGTGATAAGGCTTGTCGGTCACAGGATTTGCGAATAATCAACGGAGCGAAAAGCCCCGCAGAGTACCAGTACCAAGCCACAAGAAAGGATGAAAAAACTCGCCCGCAAACGGGGGAATTTCGGAGTATCATCAAAGATCTTTAAAACTGCTGAAGTCTGTCTTGCTGCCGGCCCGGGTCCAAGCTGTGTCGCCGAGTTCAGACCAGAGCACGCAGGGGCAAGCATATGACACAAGCAAGTCTGATCCGCTCTGCCGCAATAGTCCTATTCACTCAGTTCGCATTTTTGCCGGCCGACGCACAAACGAACGTGCTTACATACCATAACAATGCGCAACGCACGGGCTGGAATTCTACGGAAACCGTACTCACGCCAGCAAACATTACACCCTCAACCTTCGGCGTTGTGGCTACAGTTCCTCTGGACGACCAGGTGGACGCGCAGCCTCTGGTCGTGACGAATCAGACCATCAGCGGACAGGGCACCCACAATGTAGTCTATGTCGCCACAGCGAATAACACCATTTACGCCATTGATGCCTCGAACGGCGTGGTGCTGCTCAAACAGAATTTCGGGACTCCGGTGCCGCACCCGTTTGGCTGCCCTAGTAACGGCCCCAATGTGGGCATCACCAGCACGCCCGTGATCGACCTCAGCACCAATTCGATGTATGTCATTACTTACACGAATCCTTCAAGCCCTACCTATACGATCCACAACCTCAACTTGAGCACTCTCGCCGACAATGTAACTCCGGTCGTGGTTGCTGCCTCGCACACTCTCACCGACGGTACTGTATACAACTTCAGCGCGACGTATCAGCGGCAGCGTCCGGCCCTTCTGGAAGCGAACGGAAACATCTATGCGGGATTCGGCAGCTTCTGTGAGATTAATCCGGCGCGCGGTTGGGTTTTAGGCTGGACCACGGGTTCATTGACACCGCTCGCATCGAACCAATTGAACGACACGCAAGCCACAGCGCCGAACAGCTTTTTCCTCACATCGGTTTGGATGTCAGGCTACGGCCTCTCCGCAGATGCATCCGGCAATGTCTATTTCGTTACCGGCAATTCGAACTCGGTGAAGACCAACCCTCCTCCGCCTAACACCTATGACGGTGTCACGAACATTCAGGAATCCGCGGTGCAGATGAAAAGCGACCTTTCACAGGTGTTGAGTCTTTTCACGCCTAACAACGTTTTCGGGCTCGATCAAAACGACACGGATTTCGGGTCGGGCGGGATCATGGTGCTGCCCGATCAACCGGGTGCTTTTCCGCATTGGGCTGTGGCCGCCGGGAAGGATGGCCGCCACTTCATCCTGAACCGCGACAATATGAGCGGTTTGCAGACGCCGGACTTTCCGAACCATGTTAGTGCCGGCGATTGCTGGTGCGGACCGTCGTATTTCCAGGGTTCCGATGGCGTGGGTCGGGTGGTAACCAGCGGCGGTCTTCAGGCGGAAACCTGGAAGGTGAACACTACGGGATCGAAGCCTAATCTGACCTTAGAGGCAAGCGCACCCTCTGTTACCGGCGGCCCGCAGGACCCCGGGTTCTTCACCTCGGTTTCATCCAACGGGACCCTGCCGAATACTCAAATCATCTGGTCCATTAGTCGCCCCATCGGTGGTACGGATTATGTTACGCTCCACGCCTACAACGGCACCGCCTCAGGCACTGCGTTGACTCAATTGTGGTCCGGTCCCGCGGGAACCTGGCCCAACACGGGATCCATCTCGAACCCCTTTACCTTTAGCGGCAATGCGAACCTGGTTCCCACTGTGGCAAACGGGATGGTTTACGTGGGCAGTTATCAACAACTCTGGATATTTGGCCCGAAACCGCCTGCCAGTCCGGCTCCCTGGGTTCTTGCTAACGAAGCGTCAAACGTTGTGAATCCAGGTAGCGGTCTCACGATTCCGGCAACCGGTTCCGGGAATCTGGTCGCGGTAGCGGTGGTGTTCAACGGCTCCACCTCAATCACCAGCGTTACTGATAACGCCGGAAATACGTATGTATCCGCTGGCGCCCGTTCCGTAACTGGCGCGGCGGCGACGGAGATTTGGTACGCCGTGAATTCCAAGCCCGGCGCAACGGTTGTAACGCCTCAATTTGCCGGTTCGCCTACACATGTTGAGGTCACATCCTGGGAAGTGTCGGGGCTCTTCGCGCCGGCCGTTGATGCCAAGAGCACATCGACCGGAACTGTTGTCAACGACGGTACTCCTGGGCCAGCGGTCACTACCTCCCAAGTTGGCGACTTTGTCATATCCGCGCTGCTTGCCACCAGCGCTACCTTTAACAGGATCACTACCAGCAATGAGTTCACAAATGATTTCTCGACCAATGGAAACGGATGGGCGCATATCACGAGCAATGGCGCCATCGCCGGCACTCATCAGGCCAGTTGGAATACAGGGGCTCCCTCCGGCACTTATGCCGCTGCCACCGTTGCCTTCTGCTCCTGTGCGCCGCCGCCGACTCCCTGGGTCGTTGTGAACAAAGCATCGAATACTGTAGATTCAGGTAGCGGCCTTACGATTCCGGCAACCAATACCGGGAATTTAGTTGCCATAGCATTGATCTTCAACGGAACCACATCGGTCACCAGCGTTTCTGATAACGCTGGCAATACTTACGTCTCCGCGAGTGCTCGATCCGCTAATGGCCCGATATCAACGGAGATTTGGTACGCGGTGAATTCCAAGCCGGGCGCTATCCTTGTAACGCCTCAATTTGCCAGTTCACCTACACATATTGAGATCACGTCTTGGGAAGTGTCAGGGCTTTCCACCGGCCTTCCCGATACGCATAACACGTCGAATGGAACTGTTGTTTCCAACAATACTGCTGGACCAGCGGTCACCACCTCGCAGGCTGGTGATTTTGTTATTTCCGCCCTGGCCGCCAATATCGCTAGCTTCACCACTATCACTCCCGGCAATGCGTTCACGAATGACTTCACGACAAATGGGAACGGCTGGGCGCACCTCACTAGCAATTCCGCCATCGCAGGCACTTATCAGGCCAGTTGGTATACCTCTGCTCCGAGCGGAATCTATTGCGCCAGTACCGTCGCATTTCTTCCGACTCCCTGATGCGGCGGACGCGGCGACCGCGGACCCTACAGGGATTCGCTCCTAAATCGCCCGTAAAAGCCGCATTTACCCAGATATGTTGCTCACCTTCGGTGATCGGAAGCCTGGAATTTGAACCGTCTTTACTGCGGCGGCTAATTGCCGGTGGTGAAAAGCCACGCCATATCGCAATTGCGATGGAATTCCCGCTGTTCTCAATGATCAGAGCATCATTGGACACTATCGAACCGGTTCGCGAGAAAATGGTCGCCGGGAACTTGCTTAAGAATGCGATTTTGCCGGAGCATCTCACCCAGCAGCAGCCCTGTAGCGATCCGGTTTTGCGGATCTAGTCGCGATCATAGCTGCCGAACTTGCGCGTAAGCACTACCCGAGTACCAGTACGCTATTCCGGAAGTTAAGTTGAAGCAATTCCGGACATGAATTACTCTATACACACGCTCGAACATTCAGACTGCCGAACTCGGAGCAGACTGGACCAGAGCTTTGCTCACTCGACACCCAATTGTTTGGATACCGGCAGGATGCCGAAAAAGGACCCCAAAAACTACTATGCTGAAACCAAGAGCTGTCGTCGCCTCTGTGTTGTTTTGCCTGTGTTTGCGAGCACAGGCCCAAACGACATTCGCTACACCACCTTGGCTAAAGTGGTTAGGTCATGGAACGAACAGTTACTCCTGCACGTCGGGCACCTGTAATTTGACTGACGAGTTGTGGTTTACATCGATCAATATTTCTTCCGGCGCGACCTTGCTCAACGCGGGCGGCAACGGTCCGCTGATTATCAGATCAACCGGCACGTGCACGATTGCAGGAACTGTTCTGGGCGGTCCTAGCAACGGGCAAGACGGGATCACCGGGTTTGGCGACTTCGGCGGCGGCGGCGGCGGCGGCGGTGGTGGAGTGGGGGCAGGGATCGCGGGTAGAGCCACTCAGGTCATCCAGGGGCAAGGGATTGTGAGCGGCGGCGCGGGAGGACTGGCGGGCGGAGGAACTGGCGGCACTGCGCTTTCTACAACCCAGGCGCAATTCAACACTTTTCTGAGCAGTGGCGGCTCCTGGCCGGGCGGAGGCGCCCTGGGAGGCCAGGGCGGTTCGGGGGGCGGCGCAGGCGGTCAGGGAGGCACGCCGATCATATTCATTTGCAAAACGATTAATTTCACGGGAACCATCAACGCCGCTGGCTTCAATGGCGCGAACTCATCCGCAAACGGCAAGGGGGCGGGTGGTGGCGGAGGCGGTGGATATGTTCTCCTGGCAGCTCAGACTTTTACGGCGAATTCGGGAACCATTAATACCGCTGGCGGGGTTGGAGGAACCTGCAACGGTTTTACAAATTGCGGGGCGGGAGGCAATGGCGGAAACGGTTTGACGATGTCGATCGTTATTCAGTAAAGTGGGATTAAATAGCCGAATCGCGCAGCGGCGTAGAACCGAATAGACGGTCTACGGCTCGCTTCACTGGCGTATTCCGAAGTTACAACACGTCGCACTGGAGGCAGGAATAAACTCCACGCCAGACCGTGGCGAATTCATAGCACAACGTCCCCTCCCTCTCCGGACGCTCACTCTTCAGTGAGCTCCTAGGTCGGGCTTTGGCCATCAAGCGGGCATTCGCTTTCAGTAATATCTGCTATATCCTGCAAAGCCCGAACAAGTTCGTTCGTCATCTCTGCATTTGTTATCTTCCAATTCACGGCCGGCATCCACGTTAATACGATAGAGCGGTCCAGAATTTGATAATGAAGGCCGAAGCACCGGAGATAGGGCAAGCGAACACCCGGCCTTCCAATAACAGGAACTTCATCGTAAATTCGCGGATGAGAAATTATGATGTCATCATGCCCAAAATGTGCCAGCCCCATAACTCGCAACAAGAACTTAGTCGCCTTGACGATACTTTTGATGTACAAGCGGCATATCCCTCGCGTGTTTTCAGCAATCAGGGCCTGTAGCCGAAACGCCGGAAAATATCGCCGTGCAGTGCGGCACATTATGAGCTGAGAGTCAATGGCTGCCTGCAGCCGTTCTCTTCGTTGCTGTCGAGTCGCAGTCCTATTTTGCATCGATTCCAAAAAGCGTTTCATCTGTTGTGTTGTCACTGATGCGCTGGCCAAATCCATATACCGATATTTGGAGATCGTCAAGAGTTGGCGAATATGTGGAGTTCTGCCTGTCAACCGCGATATCCCCAATTGCAGGGCCGCAACAAACGTAGCCACTGGGTCTAACCCACGGGAAGCAAAGAACGATCGTCCAAAGTCAGCCATTTCGAAGGTGGACCGCTGGTTATCTAAAACGGAAATGATATCCTTTCGAGCCTTACGCAATAGTTTGGGAGCTAGGGGAATGAGGAGTTCTCGCGTTACGAATCTTTCGCTCTCGACATCCGCGGCAGTGTCGAGATCTAAACTTGTTGATCGCTTCCATATCTCACTAGCCGCCCTCATCTGAATATTGCCGTCCAAATACGCATTAAAATTAAAGATTAGACACGCCTTGGAGTTCCCAAAAACAACAATTTGAAGGGCTGAGTTATACCACCTGTTCGCAAAATTCCTGCTGTGCGCGAAGACCGCTGCTTCCGATGCCGAAGATGGGGCTGGGGCTGAATCAAGGTCAAGGCAAAGTGTCACGAAGCTGTGCCGCAACATGCTAAGCGATTGGGCGGCGATAGAATCCTTAGACAGCTTTTTTAAGATCATTGCTTGAGTTGCAGGCTTCGCACCAGATATACAAGTGGGCGACAGATCGTCCTCAGTCGATGTTGCGGCGGTGCTCAGAGCTGCTATTTGGAATAGCGCCTTGAGCAATTCGGGTCCAGTCCAAATGCCTCCCGAGGCCCCAAAATCGATCAAGTGGACGCGCTTTGCAGCCACGACGGTTATCTGTGACGTACAGGTGCTCTTAAACAGTTGAAATCGCCTTCCGTCGTGGATAATGTGCGTCGAAAACAAGTTGGCGTATTGCCCCATTTCGAGATTGCCCCTGCCGGACTGATCCGGTCGAAAGTGACCCGAAAGCAGGTCCCTGTGCACAGCCTTAGCGGCCAGCAGCAACAGAGTTGCCCGTTGAAGGGGTTCAATGCGCCATGGGTGGTCTGCAATCGCCGCAGTTGCAGACATCACCGGTGCAAAAGGGTTGTTGCGAAGATTAACTGAACGGAGAAGACTTTCTACGATGGAAGTATCTCGTTGAAAACGCTCTACGCCACTCAATCGAAGCGCGATGCTGAGAAGACCTCGCGACCAGGAATTGAGTACCACTCCGAGTGGTTCGAAAGCCTTCAAACTATCTTGCGTCGAGAGCTCAAGAAAGGGCGGCTGTTCACAACCTGGAATATCTTCATAGATCAGCCGAGTACGTTCTTCGTGCTTTGCGCAATCAAGTGAGTCAATTTGCGTTGTAGAAGTATTCATATATCGGCGCTACCGTAAGCACCGTACCGCCCAATATTTACCGTGTACCCTAGACGAATCTATGAACCGCGCGGGGAGCCAGTTCGTGATATATCACTTGCATCATCTCGGATGCTGAGCAATGGCAGGATCCCACTCTGCCGCCCGCCATCCGAAAAAACCTGTTTCTTCAAACCAACCGCGGGGGCATGAAATTTAAGGTAATCTAAGTCGTCCTCTTAAACTGATCTAGTTCAGTGCTGGCCGGTGGCTTAGATTTCTTCCATCCATTCCTTGCCAATTTCTTGAGCTTGTTTCTTACATGCAGAACATTAAGAAGCTTTGTAGTCCACTGCCATACGAAATCCGTCGTCCAGTGTGCAGCCACCAGTGCAATATTCTTTATGTTACGTGGAAAATAGTAGATATCGGCGCAAGGCACATTGCCGGTGGCGAAGAACGCCTTGTAATCCGCGTCGCCAGTGCCTAAGTCCAGCATCTGGAATCTACGTTCCTCGAACAACCGCTCGAGCATGGAGCCTATCAGGGCGTTACCTGGAGAAAGGTGGCTCAGGGATGGATCGTAGCCGCAGAGCTCCCCGGTTAGGCAATCGCCGTTCACATGACAGAGCGTGTATGCTGCTGGATGGTTCTCATAAAAGAGAATGTATCCGCGCGTCCTATCTTGTTCTGCCATTCGCATGAGCCGCGCAACAGATTCCGGATCTTCCGGCAGCCCATGCCCTATGCGTCTTTGGAAAGATTTCCGTGAGACGGTGAGTGCCGATTCGTAGAAGGCGCTCATTTCGGCGCGCGAGCGATATTCGCGAAGAGTTGAACCTGCTCCTGCAAACTTTCGCATCTTGCGACGCAGTTCACCTCGTCTCTTCCGGGTGAGGCGCTGAAGATACTGCTCAAAAGTGCCGCTTAGTTGAACATAATAACGTGGGTAGCGAGCGGTTACATATCGAATCACCGCGGGGCCGAACTCAAGAGTTGGCACGCTTTCCTTTACAGGATGTGAAACAATCCACACTGGCTGCTGGCCTTCGCCGGGTAGGAACACCAAATCTCGTGCACTCGGTGGATGGGGCGGGAGATCCGCAAAGTGCGTAGTCACCATTTGCACGGACATGGGAAGGGTATAGAAACGCCAGTATCCGAATGAGAAATCGAACTTCTTAGATCCTAAAGATATAGTGGTTTGGTAAGAAATCATTCGTTGCATTGAAAGTAATCAATTTTACGAACTTGGCTCACTCGGTACGCACCCAACACAATACCAGGAATCTGAAGCATAAGAGAGATCTACTCTCATGCTGTTCATCTACGCTTCAATGCTCATCACTGCGACTCAAATTGGCAAGGGCCGACGCGTAGGAATCTCGGCAAGTACCGGTACGCCAGAATCCGAGATAAGTTGAAGAATTCGGGCACGGAGTATATCCTATACACACACTCGGACTATACTTAGCGAAGCCCGAGCACACTGGACCACCCGCACTCTGTATGCGATCCATCTGAAGCTTTGTTATTCTCGATAACTCAATTTGTTTTTGAAGACCGGCATGATGCCGAAAAAAGGACCAAAGGACACCTATGCTGAGACCAAGAGCTGTAATCGCGTGTGCACTATTTTGTCTATGCTTGCGGGCACAAGCCCAAACTACGTTCCTCACGCCCGCTTGGCTGAAGTGGTTGGGCAATGGGACCAACAGTTACACATGTACATCAGGGACATGTAATCTGACTGACGAATTGTGGTTTTCCTCATTCAATGTATCTTTAGGTGCAACCGTGGTCAATGCTGGAGGCAACGGTCCGTTGATTATCCGGTCTACGGGTACCTGCACGATTGCGGGATCCGTGATGGGCGGCCCGAGCGGCGGGGCTGCAGGAATCACGGGCCAAGGCGACTTCGGCGGTGGTGGCGGTGGTGGCGGCGGCGGAACTGCGGCCGGAATAGCGGGTAAGACGACGGAGGTCATTCCCGGCATACCGATCGTGAATGGAGGTTTCGGCGGCTCGGCTGGAGGAGGAGCAGGCGGCACCGCGCTGTCTACCGCGGCCGGACAGTACCGAATGTTCATGAGCAACAGCGGCTCTTGGCCGGGCGGCGGCGCAATAGGCGGTCAGGGTGGTTCTGGTGGCGGTCAGGGTGGCGAGGGCGGAACGCCGATCATTTTCGTCTGCAACACGATCAACTTCACGGGCACGATTAACGTGAGCGGCGGCAATGGCGGGAACTCCACTGCAAACGGTACAGGTGCGGGCGGCGGCGGTGGGGGCGGGTATGTGGTCTTGGCCGCTGTGAATTTTACGGCGAATTCGGGATCCATCGATACGGCCGGCGGCGTCGGCGGTTCGTGCAACGGTCATAGCACTTGTGGCGCTGGAGGCAATGGCGGCAACGGCTGGACTATGTCCATGACCATACAGTAACTTGGCTGGAGCAAGGGCAATCGGTTTGCCCCAAATCATCTTCGCCTTCTGGCTCTTCGGTTGCGTTGCGCCTGCGCAAAAGGAGCGAACTGGCACGGTCGGCGTCGATCCCGGCGCCGACCTGCAGAGCACAGTCGATTCGCACCCGCCAGGCACCATATTTCTGATCCATCCCGGCTTGTATAGGCTAAGCACTGCGATCAGGCCCAAGAACGGGGACGCGTTCATCGGCCAGGTGGCCTGTGCCCCGCCCCGAACCGCGTGTCCAGCCGTCCTGAATGGCTCCCGCTTGCTCAACTCCTTCGAATCGGCCAACGGGAATTACCGAATTGCTGCCCAGCGAGCGCACGCTCCGACCCAAGATGCGAAGCACTGCGAGCCGGAGTATCCTCGCTGCATCTATCCGCAGGATCTGTACCTGGATGGGAAGCCGCTAGTTCACAGAAACTCGGCGGAAGGGTTGAGCTCCGGTTCGTGGTTCTTCGACGATTCGGCGAACGCGATTTACCTTCGCGATAATCCGGACGGTCACATTCTCGAAATTGGCGAGAGCTTCGGCGCTTTCGATGCCAGCACTGCCAATAATGTCACGGTTGAAAACCTGACAATTGAAAAATTTGCGGACCAAACGACGCTGGCCGCAGTGGGTACCAATGTGATGCCTTCTCCGGAAGTGGGAGCAAACTGGGTGGTCGAAAACAATGAGATCCGGCTCAATCACGGAGATGGGGTGCGTATCAATTTCGGATGGCACATTCTGAATAACTACATTCACCACAACGGTAATCTCGGAATCGGCGGAGGCATGGGCGCAATCAGGAGCACACGGCCATCGGGTGTCGTCATCCAAGGCAACGAGATCTCGTACAACAACTATGCGCACGTGAAGCCCGGCTTTGGGGCGGGTGGCGTCAAAATCAATGTGGCTCGCGGCCTGGTCTTCCGGAACAACTATGTGCACCACAACGAAGGATCAGGTTTCCATGCAGATACGGATAACATTGACCTTCTGGTGGACGGGAACACGATCACGGATAATACGGACGAGGGCGCATTTGTAGAAATTAGTTATTCAGGTACCGTTCGCAATAACATCCTGCTGAGAAATGGGTTCCCCAACACGGAAGCCTGGCTTTACGGCGCTAACTTGCTGAGTTCAACATCGAGAAGCGTCGAGGCATATTGCAATACCGTAGAAGTGGCCGCGCAAGGAGGCAATGGAACAGATATCATCGCACAGCCTCGGCCGGGGTACAGCTCCGGAGGTAACTTCTTTCATCATAATTCCGTGACCTTCGACGGCAACTCCGGACTTACCGGCGGGGGCGGCGCGGACCCAAACGAGCCAAATTTTTATTCCGAAAATCGATTTGATTACAACAGCTATCACCTTCGATCTATGAATCGGCGGGCTTTCGCCTGGGCTGGAAGGACAAACACCTTCGCAGAATTTCGTACCGCCGGGCAGGAAGCTCACGGAACCATCGACACAAAATCTGCCGGTGGTGTGCCCAGCGTCGTAATCACCTCCCCCCTTGACGGATCTGCAGTTTCAGGCCGCATCCCTGTAATCGGAAACGCTCGGACTAATGGCGGCACAATCGGGAAGGTTGAGCTCGAGATTGACTGGTCGTTGCAGTCGACCCAGTCGGGAAGCCCCTTCCATTTTGCCTGGGATGCAGGAAGTGCAGCGCCGGGACGGCATACGCTGTCGGTCAGCGCCTATAGTAACGAGGGAGTTCGTTCCTGCTACGCGGTAAACGTCAACGTAGGTGCGCAAGGCTCCGTCCGATGAGGTCGGCGGTTTGTTTCTCGATGTGCGCCTAAACGATGATTTTGGCGCCGGTGACAAACGGCCCAACTTTTATTTTTACGTTTAAAATCAGGCGCTTGACTGAGTTTCTACGAGCGCTTCAGCACACCGCGAATGAGATCTTTCGCTTTGGAGGTCCGCTTTCGCAGGTTTTATGAAATACATCCTCATCGCACTCGGGGCCGCTCTAGGGACGGTGGCGGGCGCAGCTTACGGTCAGACATCCACAGCAGTGAATCTGGGTTCACAATCCCGCAACCCGGATTTTTCAAACTTTTCCTTCACCAGGCCGGTTTCCGTAGGCACCACTTTGCCTTCGACGTGCCAGGTGGGACAACTCTTCTTCAATAGTTCTGCCGCTGCAGGCGCAAACATTTTCGCTTGCACTCAGCCGAATGCATGGACTGTTGTGGGCATCAACACGTTGCAACCGGCCGGAGCCACTACGCTCGGCGGAGTTATGGTTCCGGCTAGTTCCGGCTTGACTCTAGGGAGCAACGGAACGCTGTCGGCCAATATCGGCACGCTCGGAGGCACGGTTGCGGCCGGCAATGATTCGCGCATCGTGAACGCTCTGCAACCGACATCTTCCATTCCAGCTTCGAATGTTACGGGCCTTGCTCGTTCGGCAACGACCGACACCACAAATGCTTCGAATATTACGAGCGGAGCGCTAAGCCCCTCCGTTCTTCCGAATCCGACTTCAACCACGCTCGGCGGAATCAAATCGTTTACGGCGCCGGCCCATCAATGGATTAATAGTGTTTCGACGGGTGGCGTAGCCGCCTCCACACAGCCCAGCTTTAGCGATCTAACCGGCTCGCTCACCGCAACGCAACTGCCGGCTCTCACCGGTGATACAACCAGCGCAGCCGGATCTGCAGTAACAACCACCGCGAAGGTGAACGGAGTAAGTTATCCGGGATCGCCCACAACAAACACCGTTCCTGTTGTGACCGGCAGTAACGCCATGACATACGAGCATGTGCCGAACGCCGCATTGGCAAATAGCTCTGTTACTTTGACCGGGACGGCTAATCAGATCCAGGTCTCCGGCGGAGGGTCATTATCATTGGGCGGAACAGCCACTCTGTCTCTCCCGAACTCGGTCACTCTCGGAGTCGCTGGATCGAGCAGCGGGTCAGTCGTACTCAGCGGTTCGACGTCCGGCACGACGTCCATACGGTCCTCCGCCGCTGCCGGCAACTGGAGCATCACTCTCCCGTCTTCCAGCGGTTCTGCCGGTCAATTCCTCCAAACAGACGGCACCGGCAATACGAGTTGGGCAACTGCTTCTGGGGCCTTGAGCGGGCTCACGGCAAATGCATTACCGCGAGCTACCAGTTCCTCGGCTTTGGGAAACTCTTCGATCAGCGATAACGGCACAACCGTATCGGTATCCGAGCCAGTGGCGATCTCAAGCGGCGGAACGAACGCGATCGGGATTGGGACCACAAATCCCGCAGCCGCCCTCGACATCAACTCAAACTCGCTCATCATCGAAATCGCGCAAACGCCCGCATCCTCCTCGGCCGCTTGCACGACTGGCACGTTAGCGTGGGACGTTAACTACGTGTACGTCTGCGTAGCCTCGAATTCGTGGCGGAGGTCGGCGCTTGCAACGTTCTAAAGCTCAGGTACTCGGTGCTCTTACACTGCTCTGCTTCGTTTCCATCGCCAGGTCTGCATCATGCCCTGGCAATCCCGTCACTGTCAATCCGACAGACAATCTTCAGACGCTGGTAACAGCCTGTCCGGCGAGCACAACTTTCATTTTGCAAACCGGAACGCACCACGATAGCGTGACATCGCTCAAGAATGGGGATGTGTTTACAAGCCCCAGCGGTACCACCGCTGACGGTGTCGTCGAAAACGGAGCCGTTGCACTTCCGCTCTCCGGACAAACCTGGACTCAAGTAACGATCAGCGGAACTGCCTACTGGACGACCCCCGGAGGAACTCCTCTAAATTCCGGTTCGCTCACCAACTGCCAGTCGGCCTATACATCTTGCTGGTATACACAGAACTTGTATTTCAACAATGTGGATTATATCCATGCTGCTTCGCTAACGTCGGTGACTACGGGAGCTTGGTACTACGACTTTGCCGGGGGTGATGGAGGCGTAGTAAATAACATTTACCTGACAGATAACCCAACGGCGGCGACAGTGGAGCTTGGCGCCAATTACAACGCCTTCATTAGCACTAGCGCAACGAATATCACTGTCCAAGGATTGATCATCGAGAAATACGCTTCCAACATTCAGAACGGTGCTGTAGAACCCGAAGCCTCCGGCTGGATCGTTCAGAACAATGAGATCCGCTTAAACCATGGCGCTGGAATCTCGGTGCGCCCGAGCGGCGATAATGCGCAAGTACTCAACAATTACTTACATGACAACGGGCAATTCGGAGTTAACATAGGAGCCGTCAACAACGCCACCGTGAGTAATAATGTAATCGTTCATAACAACATTGATCACACTCTTATCGGCTTTGGCGCGGGCTGCTGCAAATTCACGGGAACAAACAGCCTTATCAGCTATAACCTGGTGCATGACAATCTGGGAGATGGATTATGGTCAGACGTCTTCGCGAGTGGTATCACTTACGACCACAATATCGTGTACAACAATCAGGCCGACGGCATACGGCTTGAGATCAGCGACAAGCAAACCGTCACTAACAACGTGGTTTACGGCAACGGGCTCGGAAGTCCCGACGAGACGGGGATCGGCGGATGGCAAATTAACGGCGTGTCCTCCTCTCATGTAGTGATCCAAAATAACTTCGTCACCAATACCATCGGATCGCTCGGCGGCGCGCAGGTTACCTACAACAGCGGGCGAGGCGGTTGCGGCACAAACTGCACCATTCCTGTTGGTACTCAGGTGCAAGGCAACTTCTTTACTGTTCTATCCGGCGGCCCGATGATCACAGGTGTACAGGATTTCAGCAGCACTTCCAGCAGTTGGGAGACCGTCGGCATGTGGAACTACAACACGTACTGCGTTCCGAGTCTTCCCTGGACAAGCACGAACTGGGTCGACGGGAGTTCCAATGCCCACGTTACGTTTAGCTCATGGCAGTCAACTGGACAGGATTCGACCAGCGTTGTGAACACCGGGACCTGCAATATCCCGGGCACCACTATAAAGGGCTCCGTGAAGATGAAGGGAACAGTTGGCCTGCAGTAGTCGGGCTAGTATATTTGACGGTTGAACTTCTAATACTCTGGGGGCGTATGCGTTGCAAATCTCACTACAAGAAAAACGTGAGAAGGCCAAGAAAGTTAATGCACTCATATTGCAAATAAGCTATGCTAATAAAAACGCATAGTAGTATTCGAGTTTAGAGATAGCTCCCGGTTCCGTCGCTTCAAATGGCGGTTTCGGCCCGCGAAGGTCTGCTCGTCGACAGCGCCTTTTCTTCGCCTGCTTCCGACCGTAGTGGGAGAGGTGTGCCTGCCGGTCACCGGTAGGGCAGTCGGGCTTCGGTTGCACTCTGGCTCAGGCTCTCTCTTCTCATGTCGATGAGGAGGGAAGTACCCCTTGGCCGACGTACATCGGAAAAAACCGATCGCGTTCTAACTCGCCCGAATGGAGAAAGGAACCTCTTGAAACTAACGCCCCAAATCAACACGATCTCAGTTTTTTTATTGGCTGCCGCTGGCTGTTTGAGCCAGGCTGCCACAGTGACCATTTCGCCTGGAATGAACATTCCCGAGGAGGTCAGCAACAACCCGGCCAATACGACGTTTGTCATTGAGCCCGGCACATATCGTCTAACAACGCCGATTCATGCCAAGACCGGAGATATCTTCATCGGTTCGACGGCCTGCGCGCCGCCCAAGACCGCATGCCCGGCCATTCTGAGCGGCTCCAAGTTGCTCACTTCTTTCACGAAATCCGGGTCCTATTATTCCGTGACTGGCCAGACCCAGCAGGGAACAACGAATTCGAACGTCCATTGCAATCCGGGTTATCTGGGCTGTATCTATCCCGAGGATCTCTTTTTTGACGGCAAGCCCCTGCTGCATGTCACTGAGCTGTCTGAGGTTGCCACTGGCAAGTGGTATTTTGACTACTCGGCCAACATCATTTATTTCTACGACAACCCTAGCGGCCACACGGTGGAGACGAGTTACGTGCCGGCTGCATTTGAGTCTGACGGCGCCAACAACGTCACCGTTGAGCAACTCACAGTGAAAGAGTTTGCGTCTCCGCTAACCTACGGAGCCATCGGGATCACAGGCAGTCCGTCTCCCAGCTCCGGAGCCAATTGGACCGTGAAGAACAATACGGTCGAATTGAACCATGGCGATGCAATACGCGTCAACTTCGGGTGGCAGATTCTGAACAACTATCTGTATAACAATGGCGATCTTGGAGTCGGCGGAGGAATGGGCAGCATCGGCAATTCACAACCGTCCCACGTGGTCGTTCAAGGAAATGAAATCGCGTTTAACAACTATGCCCAGGTCAAACCGGTCTTCGGAGCGGGCGGGGCCAAACTGGAAGATCAGCAGGGGCTCGTATTTAAAGGCAATTACGTCCACGATAATACAGGCGACGGTTTGCACTTGGACACTGACCTTTTAAACACGCTGGTGGACGGTAACACCGTGGTTAACAACACGGAGCAAGGTCTCTTTGAGGAGATTAGTTATGCTGCGACAATTCGCAATAACATCGTCCAAGGAAACGGCTACATCTATCCTAACAATAGTGATTGGCTGTATGCCGCCCAAATACTGAGCTCGGAATCCCAGGGCGTTCAGGCCTATTGCAACAGCGTCCAGGTTTCTGCGAAGGGGGGAAACGGAATCGATATCATCGCCCAGACGCGCCCGGGTTATACTTCCGCGAATAACTACTTTCATCACAATACCGTGGTATTCCTGGGGGAATCTGGGTTTACAGGCGGTGCCAATGCTGACCCGAGCGATACCACCTTCTTCACCACGAATAAATTCGATTACAACACCTATCATCTCCCGAGCGTAAGTCGAGCTACTTTTGCCTGGAGCAAAGAGATGAATGGTTTTTCCGGGTTTCAATCCGACGGCCAAGACAAGCACGGAACTGCCGACACATATATGAGCATCACGCCTCCCACGGTCGCAATCACTTCTCCGGCCGACCAAGCGACCGTTTCCGGGAACGTTGCTCTGGCAGGCACCGCCAAGGACACCAGCGGAGTAATTAGTAGAGTTGAATTCTACGCCGATTGGACACTCGAAGCTACAACATCGGCGGCCAACTTCAATTTCACTTGGAATACCAGCAATGTAGCCGCTGGCCAGCACGTCGTGGCAATGATGGCGTACGGCCCGGATGGGCTTCGCGCCTGCAACGCGGTCACTCTTAACGTAAAGTAATTAGAGTGGACGGGGCGCCGAGCAATCGGCGCCCTATTGCGCGTTGACCCGCTGCAAAAGTGTGGTCTCAAAAATCGGCGTCAACACCATTGCGCCGTGAACGCTGAGGTGATTGTCATCCGAATAGAGAGGCCGTTGATCCTTGACGATTGCGCAGGTAGAGCGATTGCATAACAACTCGTGAGGATAGACGATTTGAGCCGAATACTCCTGGGCGGCGTCGCTTAACACCTGAAAAGCCCGGCGCTGTCGATCCAAGAATGCCGCATACTGAGGAGCCACGGGAAATGAAATGCCGGAGAGTAACTGACGGGCCAGCGCGGTTGGTACGTCAATTCCGATCTCTGGCGTGCTGGCGATGATTATGACCTTCGCGTTTAGCGCTTGTAGCTGCTGCAGTGTTAAAGACACTAATCGCTTAAACGCGGCATAATCCTGTTCCGGTTCTCGGCTAGGAGTTAGTAGAGCCGGCCCACCCGGTTCCTCCTTGTAGCGTGTTCCTTCGGCATATAACGCCCAGCGTCCCTCAAGAAAGATCTTTCCGATGTGATGGGCTTGTATCTTATCGAACACCGATTGATTGAATGCCTCACAATCGAACCGCTGGTCGAAACGCTTCAAGTGCAGAAGAGGAGCGCACGCCCCCTGATAGGCCACAAGACCGGAAAGGCCATGGGCAAGTGCGAATTGCTCTACGGCAGGAGCGACAGCACCGGCATGTGAATCACCCCACAAAATGAAGCTCTCTGGAACATCCGCTGCGCCCACGTGGCAGGTCTTGCCCAGGCACTCATCGCGCCTCTTCCAGACATCGTCGGTTCCGTCCACCAGTTTTCGGACCGGCCCTGTATAGCGGGTGGGAAATCCGTGACTGATGAATGCGAGACCACCAAAGGCTGCAAGCGGCAAAGATGCCAAAGCGGCGCCAGCGAAGATCCAAGGTCTCGATGCAAAGCTTCGCCTACGGATAGGAGTTTCGATAAACCGCCAGGATAGGGCGGCGGCAATGAAGGCAGCCGTCACAACAACCGCAGTTTCGATTCGGGTAAGAGGGCGAATCAGATAGTATCTCGCGAAGACGAGTAACACCCAATGCCACAAATACAGTGAATACGAGATAAGCCCAACGAAGACCAGCGGCTTTATACTAAGCAGCTTCGCCACAAATGATCCTTCCGTCGATCCGGTATAAATAATCAGCGCCGCACCCACGCAGGGAAACAGCGCATTATAACCGGGAAACAGAGTGTCCGCGGAGAATGCGCACACACTATAGACGATCAAAAGCAAGCCCGTAAGGCCGAGGAGGCTCGCAGTGAGGCTATGCCTTATCTCCGGGAGAACGCTAAGCGCAAGCAATCCGCCGGTCATCAATTCCCACGCGCGAGCGGGCGCGAGGTAAAAAGCCGCCACCGGATCTGTGTGCAGTTGCCGAACGCTCATCGCAAAGGACAGGACGAAGGCCGAGACTATTGCAAGCAGATATCGCTTGCGAAGATACCGTGCGACAAAGAAAAGAAATAGGGGATAGAGAATGTAAAATTGTTCTTCTACTGCAAGAGACCACGTGTGCAGCAGCGGTTTCATCTCAGATGGGGCATCGAAGTAACCGGCCTGCCTGGAGAAAATCACATTAGAGAAGAAGAATATAGTCGCGATGAGGCTGCGGCCGTACTCTTTGGCATCGTGCGGCAATAAGATCAGATACGCGGCAACGGACGCGACGGCAAGCAATACAAAGAGGGCCGGCAAAATTCTTCGCGCACGGCGTTCGTAAAAGTCGGCGATCGAGAAACGCCCCTTTTCAATGCCGCTCAGGATTAAACCAGTGATCAGATAACCGGATATCACGAAAAAGATATCTACCCCGACAAAGCCGCCCGGTACACGGAACAGGTGAGCGTGATACAGAACAACTGGGATGACTGCAACGGCGCGCAGCCCGTCGATATCCAAGCGATGGCGTGCGCCTGTCTTGACGACTTGTTGCCTTGTAATCGCGGCTGGTTGAACTGTGCTCGTCATTTCCCCAACTTAATTCGATGAAACATTGCGGGGGTGAGATAGAGAAACTGTAGTAATAAAGGGCTTTTGTACCAGCCCATCTCTACAAAGTTCCCGGGCTATCAACTGCCCAGCCAGGTAGTGGCCTTTTTCATTCCAGTGCCCCTGATGGTTTCCCCAAAGCGCATGGAGCGCAGTTTGGTGCTCTTCCGCGTACTGCAGAAACTTCGGTGCTAACGTGACTACCGGAATTCCGTTTCGCTCGCCAAAGGCTTTAATCCGATAATCAGGATAGAATAGATCTTTCACACCAAGGCGTTGAATTAGCTCTTTGCGAAATGGCGCATCAGGGTCGACTTGGATTGCATTACTCAGAGTGACCACAACGAACTTAGCCTCTCTCGCCGCCACTTCGTTGCGCATGGTTAATAATAGGTCCTCAGTTACGGACCAAGCCTCTTGCCAAACTGGATCGTTGGGTTCGCGATAGATTCTCTCGTCCAGGCCCATGTCCGTTGGCTTCAGGCCGTCGGCATTTTTGCCGGTCAGATAGCTTAGCCCCACAGCCGCAACCTGCAGCAGACGCGAATGGGCTACCGCCCAGGAGACAAACATTCGACCAGGTCCAAATCGTGAGCGAAAGTCAGGAACGGTTCGGAAGGAGTCGTCAAGCACCAGGCGGCCATTCTTATGCACGAAGTAAGGACGATACGGATCTTGCGCCAGCGCGCGAGAATTGTCTTGAACGTTATGGCCCGTGAAGAAGGCAAGAATGACTAGATCTGGAGAATAACTCCACACTCGGGAGCGCAGCATTTCGAGCTCGGCCGCGGTTCCATAGCCGGATACGCCAAAGTTAATTGTTTCGACTTTCTTACCCCTCAGGGTGCCGCATTCGGATAGTTTCTGTTGCAATACTGACCAATACGCCTTGTCGATCGAAACCTGGAAGCCTTCCGTGAAAGAATCACCTAAGACGGCAATCCGGAAGGTGTCCGGCGGTTTCTCCGTTTGGTGTTCCCGGTCGTGTTGACCTCGGCTGTTGACGCTCGCAAAGACTTTCGTACCTTCGCCGATGAACTCGCCTTTCGCGCCCGGATTTAAGGCTTGGCCGGTGTATTCATCCGAGGTATAAAATCCCAATTTCCCGCCATAATTCGGATACGAGATACCAGCGATCCGAAGGCCCAGTTCCGTCGCAGCAATCGTCACCAGGACGAAACCGGCCACGATCAGCAGCTTTCGAATGAACTGCTTCAATAAATAATGCTCCTTGCGAAGTAATTACGCCGATCTCTCGCTAGGCTTTGCTATAGATTCGAAGCGACGATGCCGGACGTTGCGAAGTTTTTGGAGCAGCCGCAAGGGCGCGTAACAATAAAGCAGGATGGTCAACGTATCCAGCACTCGTAAGCAGCGATAGGTACATCGATCGACAATTCTCTCAAGCCGAGACGGTTTAGCGGAATGGCGGGTGCCAGGTGACCACGCTACCGGCCATTGGCCCCCAGTCTGTTCTTGCCATAAAGACACATACCGGTCGATTTTACGCCTGACATGTGGAGGAACAATATCTGGGCGCTCAAGTGAAGAAACAATCTTTCCGCCTTTAACCATGGCGTGATGAGCGCCTTCGCTGATAGCCGATTGGTCGGCGCCGTCAAGACAAGCAAGTCCGGCGAAAAACGGAAGCTCGAGAAAGTTACATATTCCGGCCATTGTTCCTTCGGGATCTTTGACCAGAAGTTCGTAGTGTATCTCGTGAACGCGAGCGCCTTGGCGAATAAGCCGATCCCGTTGCTCTTTCAAATCCCTATGAGCCATCAAAAAGCGGAAACTCATTCCGGTCCGCTGGGCAAACCATGATCTTCCCTGCGCGGCTCGCATGATGCTCCGGAATATGGCCGCAGGCTCTCTCCAGATGATGACAAATCGGGCTTCGGGGAAAAAATTCGAGAGCGAGGCGAGCGAATCGTAAAAGTTGACTACCTTGTCGCCCCAAATCCTTGCTCCCTTCTGGAGAGCATAATCTTTGCAGGTGATCTCCATCGCTGTCTGAACCTGAGAGACGGTCGGAGGAATTTGGGCAACATCGAGTTGGTGGCGATCAACTGCTTTGTTCCAGAAGTTCCACCGCGCCAGCCATCCCGAAGCCCCACGCGTCCAAAACAAAGGCTTTAGAAGCAAGAGATCGCCTTCATATAGCAGGGCGATTTGCGGATGTTTGTTCAGCAATGCATACAGCAAGGACGTTCCGGACCGCCATGTGCCGGCAACAAACAAAGGGCCCTGCCATTGCGTCGCGGCCGCGGCATGATCTGAAGCCGACGCGCCTACGCTGGGCTGTAATTCAGTCATTCGGATCGGGCTGGATAACGCCAAAAGATAATGACGATTTTAGGCCGTAGCCGTCACGAGATCGCTTCCCGCGACGCTCTTCCCAGTCTCCGAGACTTGTGCTTCAATCCATGGATAAGTGTGTTGCAGACCTTCACGCAGCATTATCGAAGGCTCCCAGCCTAACACTGTTCGGAGACGGCTGTTATCACTATTGCGGCCACGCACACCTTGAGGACCCTTTAAGTTATGCCGGACATTCACGGTCTTACGGGCCACATCGCACACCAATCCAACCAACTGATTGATAGTCACTAGTTCATCGGTTCCGAGATTTAGCGGGTCGCGGTAGTCCGACCCCATGATTCTTAACAATCCTTCCACGCAATCGTCTACGTACATGAATGAGCGGGTCTGTTCGCCATCACCCCATATCTCGATTTCCTCATGATCCGAAGCCAGCGCTACCTTGCGGCAGATTGCAGCCGGCGCTTTCTCCTTCCCACCTTCATAGGTACCAAGTGGCCCGTAAACATTGTGGAAGCGCACAATTCGAGTCTCCAGCTTGTGGTCCTGCCAATAATAGCGGCACAACTCTTCGGCGTAGAGCTTCTCCCACCCGTAACCGGGCTCCGGCTCCGCTGGATACGCATCCTCTTCGCGCAGTGCGATCACGTTCGCATCCTTCTGTTTGCCCTGAGCATATACGCATGCCGAAGAGGAAAACAGAAAGCGCTTGACACCGTTCTCACGGCTCGATTCCAGCATATGCGCGTTAATGAGGATGTTATTCCGAGCAATATTGGCATGGGATGATGTGATATACCCGATCCCACCCATGTCGGCTGCTAGATTATAAACGCCATCTAAGTCGCCACGCGTTGCGGCCCGGCAGTTATCCCAACGGCGCAGATCCAGAATCTCAAATTCATCGGCATCGGAGGCCTCATACTCCGGATATTTCAGGTCCACTCCTCGCACCCAGTGACCGTCGGCCTTCAATCTTTTCACAAGATGATGGCCGATGAATCCGCCGGCCCCGGTGACGAGTAAGTGTTGTCGCTCCTTCATAAGTCTGTTATCCCTCTCCTTCTAGATAGAAAACTTCTTGAGCTTGAAAATCTGCAATAGTACATTCCACGCGAACTGTGATCCATACACTAGATACCGGCGCCAGAGTCTCCGTGGTTCCGCAAGAAGCCGGAAGAGCCATTCCAACCCGTTCTCCCGCATCCATCGTGGCGCCTGTCTGAGTTGACCCGTGTGGAAATCAAATGCCGCACCAACGCCCACAAGAACCGGCACCGTAAGTCGGTCCCGGTGCTCGTACATCCAGCGTTCCTGCTTCGGCGTACTTAGTCCCACCCATAAAATGTCCGGCGCGGCCCGCTCGATCAACGCGATAATCTCCGCGTCTTCGTCTGCTGTCAATGCCCGGAAGGGTGGCGAATAATCTCCGACCGTTCGGGTGCCAAACCGTCGCTGCAGCGTCTCGCCAAGCCGTTTTCCAGTCCCGGGCGCACCGCCGTAAAAGAAATGCGTAAATTGATCTCCCGTTTCACGGCAGAAGGTCTCCATCAATTCGGGGCCGTAAACCCGGCGTGCCAGGGAATGTCCGTGCCAGCGGCCAAGCCATACGAGCGGCATCCCGTCCGGGACCACTAAATCGGCAGAGTTCAGGATGCGTTCAAAACTCAAATCTCGGCGCGCTTCCATCACGCCATGCATTCCCGTTACTGCTATGTAATGCACTCCGCTAGGTTCGCGAATCCAGCGCTTCATACATTGAATCACGCCAGCAATCTGGACGGCACTTACCCGCACACTTAGAACGCCAAAGTTGGGCGTGGGTTCTACTAATTCTACTATTAAGTCGCTCATAGCGATGGAACTGGAACTACACAAGAGCTGGAACTACAAGAGAGCTTTGGCTTATACTTATTGTTGCGGCGGGGTTGCGCTTGTTCGTGCTCGGACGTAATCCAACCATGTCATGTAGCGGCCGCCTGACTTAAAGGCGCGGTATGCCCTTAATACACTCAACGGTGCGAAGCAGTAAACCCCGACAATGGCGGAATCCCAGCCGCGTAAGAGGGCGTAGAGAACTGCGTCAAAAGTTCTCGCAAGCAATCCCGGCTTCGGAGCCTCATCCTCGGGCGGCCGGAAGAATGTTACCCAATCCAACCTGTTGCCTCTCCAAAGTCGCTTGTATCCGTCAATTTTTCTCTTGAGTTTTACCGGAAGTACTTCCGCACGTTTCCGTGAAGATATGGTTTCGGTCTTAACAAGCGCGTTATGGTCGCCCGGGTGAAGGGCAGAGCGATCTGCACCTTGAAGCGAAATCATTCGACTATCGAAGGGGATCTGCAAGAAGTCACAGATCCTCAGCATTTCCTCGGTCGTATTGCGCACCAAGTTGTCATAACAAAGCTCGTGAATGGAAACGCCCCGGCCCAAGAGTTCGCCCCGCTCGATACCCATCCTTTGGCATCCTACGAGCACCCGGTGAGTTGCACCAAGACCACTAAAAAACGGAGATTCCTTGAGAGCGCGTAGAATACTTCGACAAACGTCACTCGGGTCGCGCCAGATGATGACGAACCGGGCGTTTGGGAATTGATCCGCCAAATGGCATAGCGAATCATAGCGGCTCGGGCATTTGTCGCCCCAAATCGCCGCTCCCTTCTGGCGAGCATATTCCTTGTAGGCCGTTTCCGTCGCTGTTCTTACATCGGAAGCGCATTCCGGTATTCGATCCAGGTCGATAGGATGGCGTTCTAGCGAGCCTGTGAAGAAGTTCCATCTCTCCAGCCAATCGGACTTCCTGCGCCGCGTCAGAAAGAGCGGCCACAATAGAGGCAGTTCACCCTCCTGCATCAGCGCAATCTGCGGATGCTGGTTAAGCAATGTATAGAGCAATGTCGTCCCGGATCGGGGGAGACCAACTACAAAGAGAGGGCCAGCGTTGCCTTTCGCACAAACGGGCTCTCGCATTAACTTTGTCGATGTCATTTAGCCTTTTGCAGTTTCGTGGTCTTGAACGAATCTGAACCGCTATAGGCGGAAGCCCGACTTAAGAGCATCCTGATAAAACATCCGAACGGTGTCGAGCGAATAATCGTGCAGGTCTTTGCCAACAAGCGACAATTTCTGAAGAATGTCGTTAGTCACAGTAATAATATGGCAACCGATTGTATCTGCCTGAAAAATGTTTAGTAACTCTCTCGGGCTGGCCCAAATAAGCTCTACGTTCGGATACATACGGACAATCTCAACGGCCGCTTGCATCAACGGGACAGGGTCGCAGCCAGTATCAGCCACTCGACCAGCAAATAAGGAGACGCAAGCTGGCGCCTTCCCGCGAAGGGCCGCACAGACGTCGCGTACCTGGTCCAGAGTTAGCAAAGCCGTCACATTCATTTGAATGTTCGCGCGCGCCAAGTTGGCGATAAGCTCAAGCGAGCACTCTCGCCGGGTATTCGTCACAGGTATTTTGACGAATACGTTATTTCCCCAGGTCGCGATCTCCCGCGCCTGCCTCTCCATTTCCGGAAAGTCGTCGGCAAACACTTCAAAGGATATGGGGCGGTCTTGGATGATCGTCAGGATATCGCGGGCAAAGGCTTCGTAGTCAGTCACTCCAGCTTTGCGCATCAAGGTCGGATTTGTCGTAAAGCCCTTTATCCATGGCTTACTGTACAAATCTAAGATGGTAGCCTTATCGGCTCCGTCTGCAAAGATTTTGACTTTTAGATCAGAAACCGCTTTCAAGATCCACTCCTTCGGAAGCAATTGGAATAATTTCTCAAACAGCGTCCCGTAATGATGTAACCGTCGCGGGCTAGATTGCTCGACGAGCCCCGCTCGTTGTAAGCGTCTATCTGGTTCTTGACAACAATCACGCCATCGCCGTCCAGAAACATAGCGCGACGCAATTGCGTTTCCGGCCACGAGGTCACTTTACCGATTCCCATTTCGTCTGAGCACATTTCACGGCGGGATGTGAAACAAGGAGGTGCCACACAACGGCCTGAAACGCCTCTGAATGTGGGGTTACGTGCTCCGGATTGACGCTGGGAATGATCACACATGCATCGGCAACTTTCGCCGTGTATCCACCATCGCGGCCCACGACCCCTATGATGCGCGCCCCCACGGTTTTTGCAAGCTGAAGGGCCGCCACGAGGTTAGGGCTCACATTCTTTTCAAGATTTCCGCCTCCGACTGAAAACACAAGAACCAAATCGTCGGAGTGCAGATGGCTTACTCGAAGCCACGACTCGAACACTCCGGCCCATCCCTCGTCGTTGGTCCTAGCCGTCAACTCGGAAACGTTGTCCGTGGGAGCGTATGCTTCGATGCCGGCGATCTTCCTAAAGTCATTTACCGCGTGAGATGCATTTGCGGCGCTTCCACCCACACCCAAAACAAACAGGCGTCCGCCTCGCGCTCGAGTTTCCGCCAACAGGTGAGCGGCGTCTTCAATCGGCTCATGGGAAAGCTGTTCGATAATACTTACAGCTTCATCGAGGTATTGTTGTACAAAGCTTGCTGCGCTCATATTTCGTTTGTCTACTCTTACACTCAGACTCTTCCGCACTTCCATCATGAATGGGCAAGTACCGTCGTACCGGTAAAGTCGAAGCGCATTCGCACCTCCGAAAGTCCAGTTTCTCTAAATACACGCCGAAGTCGGGCTTTGTCTTCCGAGTAAAACATCAAAAATCCGCCGCCGCCTGCCCCGATGAGCTTACCGCCGACTGCTCCGTTTTCCCGCGCCAAATCGTACAACTCATTTATGCGCGAGTTCGTCATACCGGCCGATCGCTTCTTCTTGTTCTCCCAGTGCTCGTGCATTAACTCCGCAAATCTTCTCAAATCTCCTTTCTCCAATGCTTCCTTGCTTTTGTACCCGAGTTCCTTCACAAGATGAAGATTTGCGATGATATCGCTGTCCTTTTGCCGGCTACGCGAGTCCTGATCACGCAGGAGTTCGGATGCGGATCGAGTGTATCCAGTGAAAAACAGTGACAATTGGTCTTCGAGGTTCGCCAATGTCTCCGAACAGATTCGCAGCGGCTCAACTTGAACTGTGTCGTCGGGTAAGAAAGAAAAACAGGTAATCCCACCAAAGGCAGCAATATATGGATCCTGTTTGCCGACGGGCTCTTTCAAAATGTTCATCTCAATATTACATGCCTGCTCGGCCAGTTCTTGAGCCGGAACCAGGTTCTTTTTCAATGCATGCAAGGCTCGGAGTAACGCCGTCGTAAAGCTGCCGGAAGAGCCGAGGCCGGTACCCGCCGGAATGTCTGCAATACTTACGATCTCGAGATGAGGAGTATCCAGGTTGGCAGATCTGAGAGCTTCCCGTAGAATCGGATGCTCCACTTCATTTACATGATCGACCATCTCTAACTTCGAGTATTTGAGTATCAACTTGGGCTTGAATGCTTGGTTGATGGTTATAAAAACATATTTATCGATAGCTGCCGAGATTACGAAGCCACTATGTTCGCGGTAATAAGAAGGAAGGTCGGTGCCACCGCCTCCGAGCGAAATGCGCAGCGGGCTGCGCGTCATGATCATGTCAGATCTCCCAACCTGCCCTCCGCGGTTCTATGGACATTAAGCACATGCCGTGTACCGCTGATTGCCCGCTGATAAACCTCCATGAGCATGTGATAATTTCGCTCCGCCGTATATTTGGTCTCGTACTCGATCCTCGCGTTGCGGCCCATCTCTTCCATTTCCTCCGGATTGCTCCAGGCCCATGCCACCTTCTCGGCCAAATCTTGCGGATCTCCAACGGTGAACTGCAATCCCGTCCTTTTGTCTGTCACGATCTCAGCCATTGCCCCACTCCGCGATGCGATGACTGGCATTCCGCACGCAAACGCATCTACCGCCACCAAACCGAAGGTTTCAAATATACCTGCCGACGGCCACACCAGAAAGCGCGCATTCTTCATCAACGCGGTCCATTCTTGCGCCTCGAGACGATTTGGAATGACTTCGACCCCCGAGTGATCTCTTGCGAAATCCTTTACCTCCTTCAGCAAAGGTCCACCGCCGCGAACCTTGAGCGGAATTCCATCGAGTTGTTCCCAAGCGGCCAGCATTGTACGAATCCCCTTTTCCGGGGAAAGCCTTCCAATAAACAAGGCGTAATCGCCTCGGGTGCCCTTCACGCCTGGATCTGGATCGATGAAGAACGGCTTCATCATAATTTTGTCTTCGGGAATTCCTCCCTGGATGAATTTCCGGCGATAAAAATCAGTGGCCACCACAAAGATGTCTACCATTTTTCGCCATGTTTCTAGATAGCGATGTACCGTGAGCATCGCCGCAATTACGCCGCTACGCGCGCGCGAGTTCTGATAACACCCATGTACGACGGCAGGCCAGGGCGGAGTCTTTCCGAGGCAGTCTTCACATACTCGTTCTTCACGATAGAAGCTGGACGCGGGACAGAGTAGTCGGGAATTGTGCAGCGTTTGCACAACCGGAACGCCGTTGTCACGGCACGCGTAGTAGATCGAGGGAGACATAGTGGGAAAGAAATTGTGTACGTGTACCACATCCGGCTTCTTCTCTCTCAAAATCCCTTCGAACTTGGTGTACCAAGTCCTTGACCAAATCGCATCGAGTGCCAGCCGGGCACTCTCGATTAGTCCGTCCGGAGTCTTCACCTGCTCCGTTACCAGAGTGACCTCGCACCCTTTTCTCTCCAGAAGCTTGCCCTCATTTTCGAAACCTTCATCTTCCCCGCCCCTGTTTAGATAGCGATTGTAGACTGAAACGACTTTCACAATATCCTCTTACGCCCGTGCAAACAGCGCGTCCACTTGTAAAATCGTTCCGTCCACCGGCGAAGCAAGTTGCTCGAGGTTGCCGAGGTAAGAGAATCCGAACGGGGCTAGAATGTCGTATATCGCGTGGAAGTTAGCTTGACCTTCATAAAGCTGGCCGATCGAAACCTCGACAATCACATAATGCACGTGTTCTAACAGCTTGACGGCCCCGCGAAGCACTCGGTCTTCGTAACCTTGGACATCTATTTTGAGCAGTGTCTTAGGTGGCAGTTGAATCTGTTCCAGATACTCGTCCAACTTCCGCAGCTTTACAGTAATTGGACGGTTGTCGGCGCTCCATGGAAACGCGCTTTGGTGCAGCTCAGACATCGGCAACACAGAAGACGATTTCGAAAAACTGCTGCGCCAGAAATCAACGGATCCATTCTCTTCACCGAGGGCGACCTGAAACACGCGCACTGATCCATTTCTCCCGAGTTTCTTCCTCAGTTGCGTGCTGGAGTCTGGTAAAGGCTCGAAAGCGTAGATTTTTGCGTCCGGGATAACGGCATGAATCGCCGACGAAAACTCTCCAGCATGGGCGCCTGCGTCGATCACGGTCTTAATGCCGGCATTCTTAAGCCATGGCTGATTTAATTTTAGAAACTCCCCGATATGGATCTGATTTAGGCAAAGGCGCGGGAGGCTCAGTAGCTGATGCGGCTCCCGCAATGCGGTTAGAAGATATGCCCATGCCTTTTCCGCCAAGTCGCTGGTACGGCTCGCAATGATATGGCGACGCGGCGCAGAAGGCGCAGTCGCCGGTTTCGGCAGAGCAGGCCGGGTATGGCCTAGCACACGCTGGTAGACATTAGTCAATAATTCATAGTTCCGGTCTGCTGTGTACTTCGATTCGTACTCGCTTCGAGCTTCATGGCGCATCGCATTCATCCGGTCCGGGTGAGCCCAAGCCCATTCCACTTTGGAAGCCAAATCGTCAGCATCTCCGGGAGTGAATTGGAGCCCCGTACGGCCATCGTCCACGATTTCTTGCATGGCACCCAACCGGGAGCAGATCACTGGCGTTCCACACGCAAACGCTTCGGCGATTGTCAAAGGGAAGTTCTCATAGCACTCACTCGGCAGAATAAGAGCAAAGGCTCCCTTTACCTTCGCCAGGCTTTCTTCGCGAGTCAATCGCCCCAAGAGTGAGACATTTCGTAGCCCAAGCTGCACCACCTGTGCCTCGAGCTTCTTCCGCTCCGGACCGTCACCGATGATCAACAGCGGGACTGGGCTCTTCAGCCGGCTCCACGCGTCTAAGAGCGTACTGACTCGCTTTTCATCGGCCAACCTTCCGACAAAAACTCCGTACGTCCCCGGGGCGAAACTCGGTTCCGGATCGGGATAAACGAAGTTAGGCTTAACGAACAACCTATCGGCCGGAAGACCACCGTACTCGAATCGATTTCGCGCGAATTCCGTTAAGGCGATGTAACCTTGAACCTTCTCGTCCCAGGTGTGCCGTCGGCGATGAATTAACAACATCGCAGCGACGCTGGCCGTCGCGGTTCTCGAGTTTCGATAACAACCGTGGCGCACGCCCCGCCATAAGGTGTGATCTAAGCATTCCTCGCAGATATGTCCATCTCGAAACAGATTTGCGGCAGGGCAGATCAGACGGTAATTATGTAGTGTCTGGACGACCGGAATACCAGCCTCTTCAGAGGCCAGATAAACCGAGGGCGAGACCATGACGAAGGTGTTATGGATATGAACAAGTTGCGGCTTCTCGCGGGCGAGCAAGAGCGAGAATTCTTCGTGTGTCTTTGTTGCAAATACAATATTCTTCACGAGCGCAATCCGCTCGGTCAATAATGCATCGTCCAATTCCAGGTTGCTGCGCTGATAAAGGACGACTTCATGCCCAGCACGGCTTAGAAGAGCCCGCTCCTGATCGAAAACGATGTCTTCGCCGCCAGGTTGCTGGTAGCGGTTATGTACTAATAGTATTTTCATTATTAAGACTAAGCTGAGCTTGAAATTTCGGCGAGAGTCCTTCCGGGCGCAATGACGTGCGAGCGCATGCCCTTCCTATCCGGCACTTGCCAACGCGCTAATCCAACCGTAAGCCCGGCAAAAAAGTAAAACGGAACAGCGCCAGTGGGATACTCAAAGGGCCCCTCGACCCAACTAACAATCATGAACAGCACATACCACAGAAATAGCCATTGCATGAAATCGTACAAGCGCTTATCGCAGCGTTGGCGTTGCCGATAAGTATCGAAGAATATCCTAAGAAACGACAAATGAAATGCAATCCAAACTAAGAGCCCAACGAAGCCCAGCCTAGCAAGCAAATTTAGGCTTGAGTTATGGGGAATTCTAACGACTGCACCGCTTTCGTCGTCCACATAGTTGATAAGGGGCATCCCGAAGCCTTCGCCCACGAAGGGATGCGCTCGAATGTGCTCCAATGTTTCGTCGTACCACTCTAGGCGGCTTTGGACCGTGCTGCCAGGTGTTTTTTCAGCTCCGGATATGCTTCGAATGTGATCCTTAAAGAACTCCAAAGTTATCGGTCCTATACGGCCCGAAAGTTGAATGCCACCAACGGTAGTGGCAAATGCCAGCACCGTGATCGCGGCGCCAAGCATTAACAATAGCTTCCCGTATCTGGCTGTTTCACCCAACACGACCAGAATCAAGATGCACACAACAACTCCCACGTACATCTGGCGGGCTTGCTGAATCGCAAGCCCCAACAACTGTGCGGCCGCCAGACCGAGCAAGAGCCACTGCCGATGTGTCAGATAACTCCCCAAACAAATGCAGAACATCGCGCCCGCCACCAACACTAGCGCGCTCGTGTGGTAATTGCCCAGAATCGGCACCTGGAGAAAGACACCGCTAGTGGGAGAAAAGGACTGTATCTTTTCGCTCCACGGAAGAGTATAGCTGTAAAAGAGATTGACGATGGACACGAGCATCAGCCATCCTATGAGAGGAGTTATGCTGTTCCTCTTTCTGGCCCAGGCGTAGCCGAGAAGCATGAAGACTCCGTCGAGGATCATCGTGCTATCACGTATTGCCCAAATTCCGTAAGTTGGCAAGTCGAATGCCAAATGAAGAATCACCATGGCCGTTAACGCCAAGAAAATAAGGAAGACCGGCTCTTGCATTGCCAATTGCAGCAAACCTCTTGATGACAATAAGGCGAGCGCAACGCAGGTGTACATCAAGATGTAACTGATAATGATCGGGAAACTGCCCGCGTGGATGGTCAGGTTTTCAAAACCATAATTCAAAATCAGGTATCCACTCATTCCGGCCAGCGTCAGTACTTGCCAGAGCTCCAGTCTTGCGCGCTTTAGACACGAGGCCATAAAATAGCAGCAGCCGAGAACGATAGCTACCCCGAACAAGCCCAACCCATATGCCGGGTGGCTCACTGCAAGTGCGCCGAGTAAGCAGAGCACGACGAAGCCCATCGCGATATGCACAACGCTCTTATTCCGCGATTGCCGCGGCACGGCTGGTTCGAAAGCCCTAGTCATCTGCACATGTGCGTCTGGTCTGTTTTTTAATTTCGGTTTCTACCAATGGAGTCGTTAAACAATCGAGCTGGGTGCCGGGCACCTGGCAAGTGCGCTCTGATCTGAAGCGCTGCCCCTATTTAGCATGCGGCGGAGCAGGATCACAACCATTACAAAGTTCAGCATTTCCGAGCCAGCCATACTCCAAACCGCACCTCTCAGCCCCAGAGCCCACGTAGCAGGAACTCCGATCGCAAGGGCTATGCAGTTCGAAATACTAACAGCGGTAAAGACGAGGGCGGGAGATTCCATCGCGCGCAATACAGTTCCCGAACCGAAAAAACCACTGCAAGCGACGGATCCCAAGGCGACTACAGGCAACAGATAGGCAACTTCTCTATACTTTCCGCCATATAACAGGTGGAATACAGGCCCCTGAAATAGAAGCAGCAATCCCCAGTAAACAGCAGCTCCACAGAGGGAAAAGATCGTAATCCTCAGCGTTAACGGGCCAGCGCCGGCGCGGCCTCTCTCCTTGAGAGTGCGCGCGGCGTACGGCAGTAACAATGCAGAAATTGCGGCGTATGTCTGCAGGACGGGGGAAGAGAGGTTCGCAAGAGCCTTAAGCTCGCCAGCCTGGGCAATACCGCCGAAGGTACCTACCAATGGGTAGAAGATATTCGCCGGAACCCACATCATGGCGTACCCTGCCAAAGCCCATCGCCCATACCGCCAATGCCGTTGCCAAATCTCCCTTAGACCAGAAATTCTCGGCCCCTGTGAAAGTCGCGCTCTCAGCCACGGCAGGAGTATCGCGCTCGGTATTAGCGCTCCTAGTCCGGTAATCAGAAGGGCTGAAAAGGGAGATAGTAGATGATATTTATAGGCGGCGTATAGAACGCCGAGCGTAAGTACGCAATAGAGTACTGATCCGAATAAAGCAGGTGCAGGCGCAAATTCCAGATAAAAGCTCCGGCGCCCCAATCCCAACATCAGAACTAAGGGTCCCGCGACGGACAGTGCCAGAAAAGCCCCTGGCAGGCCTCCCGCGGGAGCCACCTTCAGTGCCACCGCTGCGAACGCTGATAGTACTACAAAGATCAGTGCCGCGGTAGCGAAATGAAGCCGCAGTACGCTCTTCATGTACTCCCAGAGGGAATCCCGATACGTGGCTGAGCCAAACACGGCCATCGGCTCAATCACTACGGATTGATAGAGCATCAAAAGTAAGAGGTAAACTGCGAAGGCGATCGCGTAAGCTCCGTACTGGTCAGGTGACAACCATCTTGCCAACAGGATACTCATCACGAAGTTACATCCCGAAAAAACTCCTTGATCGAACAACGCTAACCCGCCCTTGATCCCCCATCCCACGAGTTTGCGAAGGACGCGAGGACCTTCTGTCACTGCACTTGCTGGCAATACCGGCTCCTCAATTGTAGGTACAGTCATTTGGCTTTGGATTTCGGATGAGCTTGAAACAAAATACAGAAATGCCCGTTAAGCCGCAACCCCGGTGTGCGGCATTCGTCGAGGCCCGGACTTCAATTATGCTTTTCTTGTCGAGCGTTCTGGAGGCACGCAGCCAGTTCTTCGGCAACCAGGCGTACCTGTGGTTCCAAAAGTACGCTGTCGTGATCGCCGTCGATTTCACGAATTTCTAATCCCCGAAGAGCATACTTAGTCCATCCAACGTGTGGATTGCGGAATTGAGTCAGAGGCTTGTATCTCGATCGGAAAAGAAACATCGGTCCAGCGTAGGGCCTGGGCACATACATTTCCGCCGCCTGCCTGCAGGCCCGACTTACTGTTTTGAGTCTAGCCGGCAATCTTAGACCGTGAAGGCGTCTCTTGAGACCCTGCACCACTGTGCGTCCAATTCTAGATACATGCCTTCGTCTCTCCTCGTTCGTGCACCGCACGAACGCGAGAAGGCCGGAAGTAACCCAGCCCCACAGAAGTCCAGCTGTTTTAGAAGCACGTTGGCTCTCCGGTACCGAGGGGCAGAATGTATCGAACAAACCAACCCACGCCGGCTCCTGACCCTCAGCCACGAGTTGCTGAGCCATCTCGAGAGCAATCAAGCCGCCCAAAGAATAGCCCCCAAAATAATACGGTCCCACCGGCTGGATTAGGCGGACTTCCTTGAGGTAGTGAGTCGCCATGTCCTCCACCCGGGTGTGACACGGACGGCTTGGATCCAGCCCTTGGGGCTGTAACGCGTAAAACGGTTGCTCTGCTCCAAGATGTCGCGAGAGATTGCGGAATCGGATCACCGTCCCCAAAGCGCCGTGCACGCAGAAGAACGGCGGCTTTGATCCGGCGCTTTGAATCGGCACTAACGAAGACCATGGAGACGACCATCCGTCTTGCCGAAGAATGACGGCCAGTTGCTGTATCGTGGGCGCTTCAAACAGCGTGACCACAGGCAGATGTTTTCCTAGCGTTTGTCCGATCTGGTGTGTTAGTTTGACCGCAATCAGTGAATGCCCACCGATCTCGAAGAAATTATGCCGGATGCCAATTGGCCGCACTCCCAACGCGTTCTCCCAAATCGTAACCAATTGCGCTTCCAGCCCGTCGCGTGCTTCGGCAAACTCCTGATCAGGCGTCAACGCTAACTCCTCCGGATTCGGCAGCGCGCGCCTGTCGACTTTACCGTTTGGCGTCAGCGGTAGCGCCGCCAGCGCCACGAACGCAGACGGAATCATGTGCTCCGGAAGCTTCTCCTTCATGAAGGAGCGCCATTCACTCACGCTGGGCGCCGGGTCTTGCGCTGGAACAAAATACGCCATCAGCCGTTGCCCGCCCGCTCGGTCCTCCCGCGCTACCACAACCGCGTCGCTCACCCCCGGATGCCGCCGCAATTCAGCCTCGATCTCCCCCAGTTCAATTCGGAACCCGCGAATCTTTACCTGATAGTCGATCCGTCCTCGAAATTCAATCTCTCCGCTCGGCAAATAACGCGCCATATCGCCCGTCTTATACAGCCGCGCTTCAGGATCGGGGCTGAGCGGATGCGAGATGAACTTTTGTGCGGTCAGCTCAGGCCGCTTTAAGTAACCGCGTGCCAGCCCGTCGCCGCCGATATGTAATTCGCCCGCAACTCCTATTGGTGTTGGCTGCAGCAGATTGTCCAAAACGAAAAATTCCGTGTTGGCTATGGGCTTTCCAATCGTCAGCGCATCTTCGCCGGGCTCCACCTTGGAGACGCTCGACCAGATGGTGGTCTCCGTCGGTCCGTACATGTTCCAAAGCGAACCAGTCCGTTGCAGCAATTGATTGGCTAGGCTGCGTGGCAGCGCCTCGCCCCCACAAAGAGCTTTCAAGCCCGAGTCGCCTTCCCAACCCGCTTCAAGCAGCATGCGCCAGGTAGCCGGCGTGGCTTGCATAATCGTCGCGCGTGAACTCGCAAGCTTGTCAATCAAACGCCTTCCATCGGAGACGATTTCCCGGCTGGCGATCTCGAGCGAGGCGCCCACTGCCAATGGCAAATAAATCTCGAGACCCGCGATGTCGAAACACAGTGTGGTCACCGCAAGCAGTCGATCCTCATCTCTCAGGCCGGGCTTCTGACTCATCGAGACCAGGAAATTCACCACCGCGCGGTGGGGGATCTGAACTCCTTTCGGTTTGCCCGTGGACCCTGAAGTGTAGATCACATATGCGAGACTTTCGGGTTCTGCATCACTTACTAAATCCGCGGTGCTCTCCGCGGCCATCTCCTGCCAATGGCGATCTAGACACACCACGCGCGCGCCGGTGTGAGGCAGATGATCGGTCAGCGATGCCTGTGTGAGTAACACTGCTACTTCGGCGTCTTCAAGCATGAACGAGAGCCGGTCCCGCGGGTACGCAGGATCGAGAGGCACATATGCCGCGCCTGTCTTGAGAATTCCCAGCAGCCCCACAACCATCTCCAACGAGCGTTCGGTGCAAATCGCCACCAGAACGTGGGGACCGGCGCCTAGACCGCGCAACCGGTGCGCCACCTGATTGGCACGGGCATTTAGCTCACAGTATGTTAACTGCTTACCTTCGCACACTACCGCCGTCGCATTCGGTGTTCGCTTCACTTGCAGCTCGAATAAGTGATGAACGCAACAGTCATGCGGATAGTCCGCATAGGTATCGTTCCATTCGACAATCAGCTGGTATTGCTCCGGCTGAGTGAGAAGAGGCAATCTCGATAGAGGCCGATTGCGATCTCCTGCGGCTCCCTCTAACAAGGTCTGAAGGTGTCCTGCCATCCGGTCAATTGTCGCCGCCTGGAATAAATCCGTATTGAAAGTAAAGCGTCCGGAAAGGCGGTCGGACTCCTCATAAATCTGGAGCTGCAAGTCAACCTTCGCGGCGCCGTTATCTACTTCCAACTCTGCCGTCTGCCAATCCCACTCCTCGCGCGAAGCCCCTGGGCTAACCGAAAATAGCACCTGGAAAAACGTATTCCGGCTCGGGTCGAATCCCGGCTGGAGTTCGCTGACCAGGCGATCGAGCGGCACATGTTGATGCTCGCAATCGAGCACCGCCGCACGATCCACCCGTCCTAATACGTCAAGAACAGTTGGGTCCCCTTCTAAATCGCAGCGAGTGATCACAGTTTGCGACAAGGGGCCGATCAACCCTTGGGTCTCCCTCCTTGCCCGTTCTCTCACAATAGAGCCGATAACAATATCGGCTTGACCCGTATATCGCGAGAGCATCATCTGAAACCCGGCGCCCAGGGTCGTAGCTAGGGTGACACCCTCTTGCTCGCTCAACCGCCTGAGTGACTCAGTCAAATGCTGGGAGAGTTCAAACCGCCGGCGCGCCCCATGAAACCGCTGTACCGGGGGACGTGTCCGGTCAGTTAGAAGCTCTAGGGCTGGAGGAAATCCCGCCAGCCTCTCTCGCCAATAGGCGATGTGCTCGTCGAGAACACCCCCGGTGAGATATCTCCTCTGCCACCACGCATAATCTGGATATTGCAGTGGCAGCTCGGGAAGAAGGTGTGGCTCGCCAGTTGAGTATGCCCGGTACAAACTCCGGAACTCGCGCGCAAATATCTCGACTGACTCCTCATCGGCGATTAGTGCGTGGAAGGCGACGATGAGAACGCAGCGGTCATGCGGCATTCGCACCAATCGCACTCGGACGAGAGAATTCTCCGCTACCAAGAATGGCCGCCGTACTTCTTTCTCGGCTATTTCCAAAACCTTCGTCTCGCCCTGCCCATCTACTGGCGTGCGCAGGTCTGTAACCTGCAATTCTCCCGGCTCGTCTCCAATAATCTGAACCGGGCTTCCATCCACCACAGGGAATCGAGTGCGTAAGATCTCGTGCCGCTGCGTGATTTCGCGCCAGCTCTTCTCAACCGCTTCCAAATCGAGGGAGCCCGTATGATCAAGAATCAGGACCTCGTTATATAGCGGAGCATCCGGCGCAAGCTGCGTGTGTACCCAAATTTGCTGTTGCGATATGGAGAGCGGCACTGGCGCTCCCTGCGGCCGGCGGGTTATAGGAGACGCTGCGACGTCTCTCACCGTCTGTGCAGGCTTGCACGCCGCTGCTGGCCCGGCTTTATCTTCCTGCGAAACGCATCGCGTCATTTCAAGCGCTTCACTCATGCCTGCAATAACTCCATACCCCTGGGTTACACCAATTTTGGGGCGGCGCTACCGATACTCGACTGTAAACCACGTCTGCTTCCCGATTTATGCGCCACTTACACACTAGAATCACCATCGAAGCAGGAGAGATCCCAGCACTTCGGATCCGCCAGTCTTTCCGCCAGTTGCGAATTGTTCGCTTTGTAAAAGGAAAGCCACGAACCCAAATTCCGGCGGTACGGGCTGGCTTCCGCGATGACCTCAGCCTTTTCGCGGCTGAGCCCGACGATCTCCAGCATATGGATTCCTCTCTTGCGGCACCGGTCCAGGGCACAGGCGAGCATCGGAAGTAATAGCGAATTGTCGTCCGTAAGGGTCTGGAAATCGGCCAGACGCACGCGCTTTAGTCCAATCCTGGTGTTGTCCTGCCGGTAAAAGATCGCATACGCCAACAACTTTGATTGCTCGCAAACACACACGATCCAAGCCTCGTACCGCATCAGCGCATATCTGAAGTGCCAGTCAAGGATCTCGCGTGTCCGCGTGCCCAACAGCACTCCGGACCGCTTCTTTTTTAGGCTTTCCCAAAACGTATCGAAACGCTCATCGAAGCTCGCGCAGAACTGAAGCTCTTGTTTGCCACTCGTGCGAATGCCTCTTGCCCCGATTCGATCCCTCAGAAATGGTAAGACCGAGAGGGGAAAGCCCAAAAGTCTGGCCATCGGCACCCCTTTTGTTCTAAGCCAGCTCGAAACAAATCCCGCATAATTCGTGATCCAAAATCTGGAGTGGTCCCAATCTCCGACAGGCACCGCGCAAGGCCCGAAGGATTGGAAGCCGGCGAAGGCCTCGCTGTTCAAGCTCGTCGTGAGATACAGGTCTACATTCTTTTGCGAAAAGAAATAATCGAGTAGCAACAGCGAGTAGCTGCGGTATGCCGAATCTACCACCCAGGCGCGACTCGTGGCGGTAAGAAGCCTCTTGCCGTGCAACTCGTACACAAGAGGAATATTCCCAATGTATCCGACGATCTTCTCGTCTGAATCTTCTAACACCCACCCTATGGGCCAGCTCTTCGCAAGCTGAGTGTATACCGGGTTGTTTATCCACAAATGCTCCCACTCTTCCCGGCTCTTTGTCTCCAGGCGGTATCGAGATTCTAATTTCGCAATCTGTGGATAATCGTTGAAGCAAGCACCGCGAATTTGCAGTGAATTGCTGCGTTTCGCGGCTACGGTTTGAGATTGATTCAAAGTTCCACCCGCGGAAATAGACTCAATGATGGAACGTACCGCGATAACTTAAATGCTCACCGATATAGGCCTGGCTATAAGTGCTCAACGCCAGCGGCAGTGGGATCACCTTCGATCGAGCACAACCGGGGCAAATCCGAAATGTGTTGCTCGCAATCGAACATAATGCATTCCAGCACTTTGTTGAAGTCTTCTAGAAATCGCGAGAGAACCGCAGGCGTGAAAACATCTGTCCGGTATTGAGCCCGGCCCATTACACCGTTGCTCCTGACGCTCAGCTCCAGATATAAATCCCACTTCGCCCACCCGCCGTCGCAATCCATCGGTGTTTGACTCCAACCCGGATCCAGTTCCGGCGTCGGAGGCGCCAGAGTAATCGCTGTACTGAACGGCCAAGGGCGGCCCGAATTTGCCTCGGGCCTCAGTTGCTCCGACAAATGCTCGACAGGCACACTGTCGTGTGAGAGCGCTCCGGACGTGACCTCACGGCACCGTTGCAACAACTCGCGAACAGTAGGATTACCGGAGAAATCGATGCACAACGCCACCGGATTGAGAAAGTACCCAAGCAAATTTTGAACCTCTACTCGCCTGCGCCCGGCGGGTGCCACCGTGCCAGTGATGATAAGCTGCTGCCGGATGTAGCAATGGAGAAGTGACGCAAACGCGGCTAAAAGCGTCATAAAGGCCGTCACTCCTTCGCGTCTACTTAACTCACCCAGACCGTCAGACACTCGCTTGGGCATCGCAAACGGCTGGATAGCGCCCTCATAGGTCGAGCGGGATAGCGGAAGGCGTTCGCGCGGCCATCGGAGCAGTTCGCCGCGGAGCTGTGTTCTCCAGTAAGTTATTTCCTCCCGTAGTGCTTCGCCCTGAAGTTGCTTCCGTTCCCAGTATGCGAAATCGGCATATTGGATTGGCAAATCTGAAACTGCTGGACTGCAGCCGGTCAACGATGCTGTGTAGAGCGCCGTTAGTTCTAAAGGCAATATCTGATAGACCGATACCCCATCAGTTATGCTCTGGTGCATCGTGACAAACAAGAGATGTACTTTATTACTGAGACTAATCAGCACCGCGCGAACCAGCGGTCCTTGCGTCAAATCAAAAGGCTGTCGCGCATCCTCCGTCGCCAACCGCAAAGCTTCCACTTGCCTTGACTCTTCCGGGACGTCGCTCAGATCTATGAAAGGGATAGTTACTCTGCCAGGAGCCGGGTGGATAACCTGTATCGGGCGATTATCAACCGTGTCATAAGTGGTTCTCCAAGCCTCGTGCCGGCGAATAATTTCCGTGAAGCTATGCTCCAATGCCTCCCTGTCCAAGTCACCATAACGATGAACGGTAGTTGACTCGTTATAGAACGAGGCTACCTTCCTCCCCGCCACGGCGTGACGCCACACCTGCTCCTGAAAAAGAGATAAGGGAGCCGGATCTCCGGGCAGACGGCGCCTAATTTCAGGTGTAACTTCGGAATCTTCATTGTGGCCACGGGCATACCTCGCCAGTAGCTTGCGTTTTGCTTCCGATAGGCCGGACCTGCGCAAGTCTAATTCCGCTGGGGCGGTCTGTCTCATTGTGCGGATGCACCGAACCGGCAGTTGAGCGATGTCAATCCACGAAGCCCCAAGTTCGTTCGCCACACCAAAGCACCCTCTTCGAGCGACCAATCGGGTAAGCGGCGCAGCATCTCTTCGAGGGTGACCTGACCCTCGATACGGGCCAGCGCCGCACCAAAACAGAAGTGAGCGGCCCATCCGAACGAAAGGTGGCGGTTGTCTTTGCGCGTGATGTCAAACTGATCCGGCTCCGGAAATCGTTCTGGGTCGCGGTTTCCAGCGGCCATCACAGCGATCACCGCCTGGCGTTTTGCTATCTTCTTTCCACCCATTTCCAAGTCATGCGGCGCCAGCCGGGCTGTATGTTGGCTCGGAGGTTCATAACGCAGGATCTCCTCCACGGCGGACGGCACGAGCGACAGATCCGCTTTCAAACGGGACAGTTGTTCAGGATTCCGCAACAGTGTAAGCACCCCGTTTCCGATCAGATTTGTGGTTGTCTCCTGGCCCCCGACCATCGTGACGATCGTGTTCGCAATAACCTCTTCTTCGCTGTACCGATCTCCTTCCGATTCGGCCGTCAAGAACGAGTGAATGAGCCCCTCGCGCGGGTGCCGCTCTATCTCTCGAATCGCCGATTGAAAATACTTCGTCATCTCCTCAACGCTGCGCCGCACTCGCGGCGCCCGCTCCGGATTGTGCTGGAAGTTCCCCAGCATTTCGGCGAAATCCTGTGACCATGCCTTCAATTGCGGCGCGTCCTCAACCGGCACGCCGAGCATCTCCGCTGTCACTGTATAGGGAAGAGGCTCCGCGACATCCGCAATCACATCCATGCGGCCTTTCTCCTCTACCCTATCGATCAGATCCTTCACGATCTCGCGAATATGTTCGCGCAGGACTGCCACTCGACCTGGAGTAAATGCGTGGGACGCAAGGCTGCGGATCCGCGTGTGCGTCGGCGGATCCAGAAACAGCATCTGCTTGACCATCACTCGCGCAATCGGCGCCAATTCCCCCAGCCCGATCTTCGCTAAGTGTTCCGGAGTAGGCGTCCGATCCGCCAAAAACTGATGGAGGACATGGATGACATCCCCGTACCGCGTCACTACCCACGCGTGAAGGTAGGGGTCCCAATGGACCGGGTCCTCGGTTCGAAGCCGATGAAACAACGGATATGGGTTAGCCAGAACTTCCGGATCGAGAAGTTGAGTAAGACTCAGTAACCCCACTTTTTTCGAAGCGGAGCGCTCGATCGTTTCGGCTGTCATTTCAATGCGCTCTACTCTTAGAGACTTGTACCTTTCAGAGATTGCTCCGCTTCTTCCTCGCTCATCGCGTCCACCCGGGCATAGAGAAGCCGCTCCACCTCCTCGGCCAACGCGGCGATGCTCGGCGACTCGAACAAGCTGCGCAACGTTATTTCCACTCCAAATGCCTCGCGCGTACGTGCTATCAATTGCGTTCCCAAGAGCGAGTGCCCGCCCAGCATGAAGAAATTATCGTCAATGCTGACCCTCTCGACGCCCAGCAAAGGCCTGACAATCTCTGAAATTCGCTGCTCGATTAACGTTCCTGGAGCAAGATAGCTGTCGTCACGGAACGTGTTCACTTCGTCAGGCTCTGGTAATCCGGCGCGATTCACTTTTCCGCTCGCATTGAGCGGCAGACTGTCCATTCGAACGAAAGTCGCTGGAATCATATAATCGGGCAACTGGCCGCTCAAGAACTCCCGCAAATCCCGTTCGATAAGCGTACTTCCAGCTCTGGGCACAATGTACGCCACTAACTCCTTTTCGTCGATCCTGCGCTCCCGGGCGATAACCGTACTCGCCTCGATCCCGGAATGTTTCGACAACGCGGTAGCAATCTCGTTCGGCTCAACGCGGTAACCGCGGATCTTTATCTGCTCGTCGATGCGGCCACGGAACGCTATGTCGCCGTCCGGCAGGAAACAGCCCAGATCCCCCGTACGGTAAAGCCGGCCCCCCGTCTCAGAGTCGAAAGGATTGGGAATGAATTTACTGTTTGTCAATTCGGGAGCGTTGACATAACCGCGAGCCACCCCCGCACCCGCTATATGAATTTCTCCCGGTACACCCACCGGGACCTTCTGCATAGCCGCGTCCAGAATGTAGACCTGCACGTTCGAAATCGGCCGTCCAATGCTGGGCGCCCCCTCTCGACTCCCCTTGGCGGTAATAGCTCCCGAAGTGGATACCACGGTACATTCGGTCGGCCCATAATTGTTCACCAGAGTGAACGGCAGGCCCGGCCGCGGATAGCTGCGCAGTGCGTCCGCACCTGTCAATAAGACGCGGAGCGCCGTTTTGCTTGGCCATTCCAAAGCAAGCATCCGCTCTGCCAACGGCGTGGGAACAAAGCCAATCGTGATCCCCTGCGCTATCATCCAGTCACGTAGCGCTTCGGGCTCACTTCGAACAGTGTCATCCGCCAGATGCAAACTAGCGCCGGCTGTTAAATAGGGCCATACCTCCCAGACCGCCGCATCGAATCCTGGGCTGGCTAGCTGGCTCGCCTTATCTGAAGCCGTTACCTCGAAAGCGGCTTGGTGCCAAGATACTAAGTTCGAAAGACTGCTGTGGGTTACTTCGACTCCCTTTGGCTGACCGGTCGACCCAGACGTGTAGATGACATAGGCTAGTTGTTCGGGCTTTACGTTTAACTCAATTATCTCATCAGAGTTGAAGGCGCCTTGCAGCCATTCGCGGTCTAGCGCGATCGTTTTCCATTTCCCCCGAGGTAGCCGTTCTGCCATGTCCTGCTCAGTCAATAAAACCCGAGCCTGCGCGTCGTTCAGCATCCACGCGACACGTTCTGCCGGTGAAGCGGGATCCAGGGGAACGTATGCCCCGCCCGCCTTCCACACTCCTAACGCGCCGGTCACCATTTGGGGGCAGCGCGGAAGCCAAATGCCGACTAACTCCTCCGGCGCTATTCCCAGAGCGCGTAAATGCCCGGCTATACGGTTCGATCGGGCGTCTAACTCCGCATACGTCATCACCTCTTTACCCGAAACCAGCGCTCTACTATTCGGGTTCAGAGCTGCTTGCGCGGCAATCTGCGCCATCATGCAATTTTTCGGAATGTTCGTGTTGCTCATCGCGTCTCAGCTCCCCACAAAGGCCCCCATGCGCCCACCACGCATGCCTCTCTTAACTCCGCCTCATTTAGCAGCCAACGTCGGCTCGATCCAATGGCCACTTTCAGAAATTTGAAAGAACTCCCACTCATACCCGGCTTCGCGATTGTAGGAGTAGCGATAACTGACCGTTAGTCACGTAATCCACGCCTTTGTGGCCAGCCACATAACTCAGCATTGCACTCAATTCGCTCCACATTCCTAGCTGCTCTATCTCCCAAGAATGTCCGTACAAATGCCAGATTCCCCCGTTTGTCAGCACCTGATTGAAAAGCTCTTTGCCCAGTTCCACCCATCGCCCGAACCGGTTCAATTTCATAACATATCTCGTCAGGCCCGAGATACTCTTGGCTCGCGCCTGGTTCCTCAAATAAGCCAGACCGCGATGGGGATATGCCTGCACTGTCGTCGGCATCTCGAAGGCCGAAAAGCTGGCTGTTGAGGATAACATTCTCGTCGACCGCGCACCCTTGTATCCCGCTTCTCTCACCTGTCGGATGGTTGCATGATTATAGCGTCCATTTGGATAGCAAAACATCAGCACGCGTTTTCCCAGCACCTGCTCCATCATGTCCTTGCAATCATTTATCTCGTGAACCAGCTTCTCCCGGCCCAATTGGGATAGATCTTTGTGTGTAATGCTGTGGGCGCCTATCTCGTAACCTTGGGAAGAAAGCATTCGAAGGTCTCCGTCCTCAAGCCTGTTCTTCCCTTGATATGGCTTAATGGGCACATAAAATGTGCCTGGGAGCCCTCTAGCACCCAATTCTTCCGCGACCCTAAAGTCTTTTGGATCCCCATCATCCCAGCTTGTAGTAACAACCGTCAACTTGCTCATCGGGTTACGCGGCATTACAAGGAATGCTCATGCTGCCCCCGAGCCTCTAAGTACCGCCGGAATGGTTCTCAACAAAATCTGAACATCCAGCCAAAGAGACCACTTTTCAATGTACTGAAGGTCCAATTCCATCCACTGCTCGAAGGGAATCGAGCTTCTGCCCCGCACCTGCCACAAACACGTGATGCCTGGCTTTACGCTAAACCTGCGGCGCTGCCAATCTTCGCTGAACCCCTCATAGTCGCGAACAGGGAGAGGCCGTGGCCCCACCAGGCTCATCTCGCCTTTGAAAACGTTGAAGAGTTGAGGCAGTTCGTCAATGCTGGTCTTACGTAAAATCTTACCAAGCGGAGTAATTCGAGGATCATTCTTGATTTTAAATACCGGTCCACTGACTTCGTTTAAATGCTCGATTTCGTGGAGCCGCTTTTCGGCATCGGCCGTCATCGTTCTGAACTTAAATACATTTAGTGGTCGCTTGTGTAAGCCCACTCTTTTCTGTATGAAGAAGATTGGTCCCGGTGAGGTGACTTTGATGAGAATTGCGGCCAACAGCAATAGGGGGAACAGCACGATTAAGGCAATTCCAGAGATGACAAGGTCCAGAATCCGCTTGGCGAAGATTGGCCATCCGTCAGCCCATCCGGCCGAATGTGCAAGAAGAGCATCTTCCTCCTCTAGCTCTTCTACGGCTCGGCGCCCGATCTTCAAATCGAAGATATTACTGAGAACACGCACCGTTACACCCTGCTCTTCGCATACCCTCGCGATGCGCGATGCCCACTCGTGCATCGAGCGGAATGGCAGCGCGATCACAACTTCATCCACCACATTTCTCCGCAAGAACGCCGGAAAGCTGGCTATATCGGAGACGAGAGCGTAACCACTCCTTTGAAAGTCTTCCAGGCCGCACCACTCCTGGTCGACAAACCCGCTAATCCTGTATCCGAGTTCGGTATGGGAGACCAGTCTGTTTGCAAACTCGAGCGCTCGCCCATTTGTACCGATGATAATGATATCCCGCAAATTCCGCCCTCGTTTCCTGAGGGCCGCGAGAGTCATCCGCAGCACAAGGCGGCTCGGCACAGTCAGGCCCGTGCTAGTTAGCCAGAACACCAGTAAGAACAGCGGCGTCACCATATGTAGATGACAGGTGATTCCGCCAACGAAGATCACGAAAGTCCCCACCGAGGTGCTAGTCACGACGTCAACCGCCTCACGGCCGCGTTTAGAAAGTCTCCGCGAGGCATAGAGCCCTGAAAAGCGAAAGATTAGGTGCCACAATAAGATCAAAACCGCAAAGATTGCGAAGTTTTGTATCTTCACACGCATCGCAAAAAATGCTGTTGGGCTCGCGTTATGGGTTTGATGAACCATAACGAATCCAGCCAACACGAAAGCCAATATCATGAGGCCCAGATCATATAACTTCAGGGCGTTCATCAGCAGCGTGCGCCGCGCGCTAGTCATCGTAACAGATCACCAGGAAGAAACAGGTTGGGAAAGAGAAAACGATTGCGTTAGGTGAAACAACCCCACCGATCGCACAGAAATAGAGTCACAACGAAGCTCGATGCGCCAAACGCGGAAAATCCGGTCCGAACGCGGCTGAGAGATCAGCTTAAGGGAGAGGAGGAATTACCCAATGCGACGGCTTACTGCAATATTCTCACGGAGCTGAAAGCCTATGATTATTGAGTATCGCGCCAAGTAACCTTACCTTAGCGGCTTCAAATGTCTCCTTAACCAGCCGGGCAGTTTCGTGGCGGGTAGAGTTAGCTTCAACTACCAGAATTACGCCGTCAGTCATTTGGCCCAGTACCACCGCATTAGGCGAGGAGGTAACTGGAGGAGCATCGATTAGGACATAATCGAACTTTTCTTTGAGTTCCGTCATCCGTGAACGCAACTCATCCGACGGGAACAGATGGACAACATCAGATGATCCAGCCGACATAAACCACAGATTATTAATGGAAGTCGGCGCAACGAACTGAGTAATCGGATCTAAGCAATTCATTGCCTCCATCAATCCGCGGCGCTGGCCGGTTTCGACCACAGATTCGTTGGCTGCCGTGCCGGTGCTGACCAGGCATACAGATGCCGAGCCCTGCGCCGCTAACACCTCCGCTGCCCGAAAGCAGATTTCGCTCGATCCACTTCCGTCAATGCTGGAAAACACGACAGTGCGAGGCGCATGCGAATTTGGAAAGACGAACACCCGCTGCACCAGCTTCATGACCTCGTCTCGCAGTGGTGGGTTGAGGTCAGGACACGGACGCACGTTACCGTTGGCCGGCCCCCTTTTCTTAGATAGTGTGTACGCGCGAGTCCCCCGATTTCGGGACGGATAGCTGAATTCTGGGCTCATCCTGTCTTCGTCAGGGTCTGCTTGACGTAGGCTCTCATCCTCATCGGGCGCTTGAATGTTCTGCCCAGCTCGTCCGAGCGCCTCATGTACGCGGCTCATGGTCTTATTTCACTCCAGGGATCTGTTGTGGCAGAGCAGCGCAACGTCGCGCCTTCTTAATCACGCACCTTGGTCTCACTTTGGACCGCTTTCTCTATGATCGGCCGCCGGCAAAAGCAGCGAATTGAAGTTCCGGGAACTATCACTGATCGCCCGCTGAGGTATAGCGGCGAGAACAGGGATATTCAAGATCGATCCCACTTCACCCGGCGTTCGGAACGTCGAATTTGTACGCTCGGCGGCTACCGTAAGTCCGGTGCTCACGAGCATGGCGAAAATCAAGCCAAATATGCCGATTCGAAACCGGTGATTAGATGGTAATGACGGGACGCTAGGAGGCTCCGCGATAGCCACATTGAGAATACGCCCGCGGTCAAGTTCGTCCGAGATCCGCGCTTCTTCTTCCTTGCGCTGCGAGAGCAGATAACTCTCCTCTGCAGACTTAACAGTCCGTATAATATCGGCCTGCGCTATTTCCTTAGAGTCCAACGACCGCGCTGCTGCTTGGTAAGACTTTACGGCACCTGCCGTAACCTCAGCTCGCGCCTGTAGGCTAGCTAGATCCGCCTTCGCCTTTTCCAGTTCACTGCGGGCCCATTCGTAAGTTGGGTCCCGGTCTGTGGTCTGCTCATGTAACGGGGTCTTCTCCGCCAACGCTGCCCGCGCCTGAGCGATCTCTGCATCTACTTCCTGGACCGGTCGATAGCTCGGTTCAAACTTCTGCAGTAACTCGATGCGCTTTTGCTCGAGATTCAGCAAATTCGCCTTGAGCTGTGATGTCAATATTCCGTCGTCCGCGTCCCGCACTTGCGTCACCATCCGCGTCGGCAGGGACTGCATCTGCGTCTCAAGTACCCCGATTCGCTTCTGCGTCTCCGCGATGGCTGCGTTCGTCTGGCTCAACGACACTTGGAACTCCGCGAGTTTCTGCAGCGTAAGATCTTTTTCAAGGGGCGCCGCCACCACCGCCGCATTCTGGTCGAAATCGATCAGACGTTTCTGCGCGTCCTCGAGTTCCTGCCGATACTTCTCCGTCTCCCGCTTGAAAAACTCGAGAGCCCCCTGCAGACGGTGGACAGCTACATGTTTTTCGATATATAGATTTGCTAGTGTCGAAAGCACCTGCGCGGCCAGTCGAGGATCTGGCGATTCATATGTCGCTTCTATCAGATCCGTCCTCTTCACCACGTCGACCTTCAAATCCTTATCGAGCGCTTTTACCGCCTCCGCAATCGCTACGTTTTCGTCGTGACTTCGGCGTGGCGCATTCACCTCGGCGGATGCGAGCGTGATAGAGGGTCTGGCTGATTCGGGCCGCGAGCTCTCGCCAACACGGTAGTTATCCTGAAAATCGGTACGGATTAAATCTTCATTAAGGCTTCGGGGCTCTCCCGGCCGGGGCGACACGGCAGCCGACAATCCGAAAAGCGTGCGGTGCTTTCGATTCTGAAGGCCGCACGCCAACACGATCTGTTCGAGCAAGTCTCTGCTCTTTAACAGCGTTACCTCGGAATTCAGTTCTTCTTCCGTAACTTCCGGCGCCACTTGCGGAATCGCCGCCGTCGCTTCGGATGTGACAACGGTATTTATCCGGTCGCGTTTGACAAGTATCTTCATCGCCGAGTCGTATAGGTTTGGCTGCAGAACCGCTACCAGAATCGCCCCGGTAAGGACGCTCAGAAATGACAATGAAATGAGCATCCGATGTCGAGAGACAATGGCCAGAATGTCCTGCAAGGTCAGGGATTCCGTTCCCGGCCCGCTATTACTGCTGTTCCGAATGGGATCGTATAAGTCCAACTCTTCCATGTTCTCTGCCTCCGCTGAGCGGCAAATATAAAACTAAAACTTAATAGGGCGCCATGTTAACGCCCACCCCAGGCGCGGGGATGTATCTCCTGAATTTCGATAAGCGGTTTTGCGGGACGAACACCATGTCTCCCGGTTGCAGGTGCAAGTCCTCGGTCAAGTCTGCCTCCTTGAACATCTTCTTCACGTCCACTTTCTTGACCTCTACCCATCTGTTCGAAACATGCCGGAAAAGAAAAACCTCAGAATGTTTCGAGTTTTCTGTAAACCCCCCGGCGATAGCTACCGCTTCTGTCAAGGTCGTGTCGGAGCGCAGATCGTACTTTCCTGGATGCGCAAGCTCTCCCGTCGCAATAAAATAAGGCTTTTGGAAATCCTTTAGAACTATGTTGACGACTGGGTCATGCAATATCTTCGCATAATTCAATCGTAATAATTCGGTAACTTCGGGAACAGTCTTGCCAGCCACTTGCACATCTCCGACGCCAGTAAGGGCCACGTATCCATCCGGTTGAATCGTAACGCTCTGATTGAATTCCGGGGTAAACGGGAATGCGATATCAAATACGTCGCCGGCACATAACTGGTAACGAGCGCCTCTCTCCTGCAAAGCGGGAGGGCCGTTCTTTTGTTCATCGGCCCCAATGCCGGCGGGTGGTGGGGTATTGCTGGCAGCCGCCGCCCGCACTTCCTGCTTGCCTTGCGCAGCAAAACCGGATAGAGAAATACCTACAATAATTGCAATGTTGATCGCGGTGCGGCGATTAGACCGTCTCCCGCTCTCACATGTTCGTGCTATAACTTGCATTTCGCCCTTCATTTTTCTGCAACGCCCATCTCTGCGTGTACCCTGTGCCCATTGCCTGCCCCCAGCGGCTCCAAGAACGATGACAGTTCCGCTGCGATGCCCCAGCCGGCCGCCATCAGGTTCGGCAACAGACAGTTTCGATTGTTAAACGTGAGCTGCATCTGATCCAGTCTCCGCGCAAAGCCTCCCGCGGATTCGATCAAGGCGACACCCGCCGCAACGTCCCATTCGTGTTTCGGACAAAGTGTCCAGGTCGCGTCCGCGACTCCGGCCGCTACCAATGCAAGCTTATATGCCACCGAGCCCATAGCTTTTACAGCAAATGGGCAATTCTCAAATTGTCTCCACTCGCCGCGCTTGACCTCACTCCGGCTGGCGAGCACCGTCGCGGAGCTCAGGCCTTTTGTTTGGCTGCAACGCGCTCGATTTCCGTTGTAAATCAGGCCAGTTTCTATGGACCCCAAGAAGGTCTCATCCGTCGCAGGGTTGCGGATGCCTCCCGCAATCACTCGCCCATCTTCCACTAGTCCGACTGAAATACACCACTCGGGAATGCCCGCGGCAAACTCGCGGGTTCCGTCGAGCGGATCCACGATCCAGACCCGCTTCTTTCGCAGCCGGCTAGAGTCGTCTACGCTCTCTTCGGAGAGCCATCCATCACCATCGCGCACCAGGAGCTTGTGAAGCACACGATTAGATACCCGGTCCGCCTCGGTAATCGGATCATCGCCAGACTTGAAATCCACAGCCACCGCTCCCGGGATAAAGCGAGCAATGGCCCGGTCGCATTCCTCCAAAGCTTCGTGAATCCGTGTTAGCGTTTCCTCAGCAGTACGACAGCCCATTTGCCCCTATCTAAACCCACAAAATTCGAACGCCGGTAATAAGTAACGTTACACATAAGACACGCTTCAGCCACTGGCTAGGCAGTATCGTGCTTAGCCGCACACCCAGCAATGCTCCAGGTATAGAACCGAACAAAAGCGCCAACAGTAAGGTAAAATCCACCGTTCCAAGCCGCATATATAAAAAACTCGTGAAACTGGTGAGGATCACCGCGTGAACGATGTCGGTTCCAACCAGAATGGAGGGCTGACACTTGATCAAGGGAACCAGCATAACCAGAATGATGGTGCCCGACCCCACCGAACTCATCCCTACTAGGAAACCGGCAAATAGCCCGATCAAACTTATTCCGATCCAGGACTTCCGAGTTAGTTCAACCACCTTGATGCCCGGCTGCTTAGACGTTACAGGAAATAAGAGTAACAGCGGGATGCATACAAGAAGAAGCCCTACGACCGACCGCAGAATATTGTTCACCTCGCTGCCATAGGCCGTTCGGAGGTGGCTTAATAGCAGTACGCCGCCAAGAGCGCCAGGTACGCTTCCGAGAGCGAGAAACTGCGTCAACTTCCAATTGACAGTGCCATTGCGCCAGTGGAGAAACCCAGCTCCGAGTTTTGTAAGCGCGCTAAATGCCGCATCCGAACCGATTGCAATAATCGGCGGAACGCCCAGCCCGAAAATGAGGACGGGCAGCAAGAGAACGCCAGAGCCCATTCCGGTAAGGCCCACTAAGACTCCTACTAGCGCTCCAATCGCGGCCTTTACTAAGATCGCGTGCATACTGATAGGATCTCGAGATTCGTCGTAACTTCAACAGCGCGATGCCTCGGCATTCGCGCAGACATACCCGTTTTCTTCTAAATACGAAAAAATTTCTTCTGCTGCTTTCTGAGGAGACATCTTGCTGGTGTCGAGGACAATTTCCGCGTCATCTGGCATCTCATAGGGATCGGAAATACCAGTGAAATGTTGCACCAGCCCGGCTCGCGCCTTCGCATATAAACCCTTGCGGTCTCTTCCCTCGCAAGTCATCAAGGGCGTGGAAAGATGGATTAAGATAAACCCGCCGCCAGATTCGATCATGGCCCTAACCTCTTTGCGAAGGGCATTATAAGGAGCAATCGGCGCACAGATGGCGATTCCGCCATTCTTGGTGATTTCAGAAGCCACGAATCCGATCCGGCGGATATTGATGTCGCGGTGCTCGCGCGAGAACCCCAGCTCCGATGACAAATGCTTGCGCACGATGTCGCCATCGAGCAGTGTCACAGGGCGCCCACCCAGTTCAAGAAACTTGACGCGTAGAATATTCGCAATCGTTGATTTTCCCGACCCGGAGAGGCCAGTGAAAAAAACCGTGAACCCCTGACGATGCCGAGGCGGATAGGTCCGCCGGAGCTCATCCACTACCTGTGGAAAGGAGAACCAGGACGGAATTTCCAAGCCTCGCGTCAATAGGCGACGCAACTCAGTTCCCGAAATAGTAAGTGGGGACACGCCTTCGGGCACTTCATTTTCTGGGATGTAAGCATCCTGTTGCTGCAGATAAACCATCATCTGAAACGGCAACATCGTCACGCCCAGTTCTCGCTGATGCGCGCCAAGGAGTTCCTGTGCGTCATAGGGCCCATAGAAAGGCTTTCCGTTCACATCATTGCCCGGCCCGGCGTGGTCCCGGCCTACGATGAAGTGGCTACAACCATAGTTTTTCCGAATGATTGCATGCCAGACAGCCTCGCGCGGGCCGCCCATACGCATCGCCAGAGGAAGCAAGGACAGCTTTGCCGCGCCTTCAGGATAAGTGGCGAGAAGCTTCTCGTAACAGCGAACTCGGACGTAATATTCCACATCTCCCGGCCTTGTCATCCCGACTGATGGATGAATCAACAGCTTCGCTCCCACTTCCCTGGCCGCGCGCAGAGTCAATTCCTGGTGAGCGCGGTGCATCGGGTTGCGCGTCTGAAAACCTACTATTTTGCTCCACCCCAGGCGCAGGAATTCAGCTCGAAGTTCCGCCGGAGTATGGCGGAGGGTCGGGAAATCGTACGATGACGGAGCTTGAATCCCTTCAACACGCCCGCCGACATACCAGGGGTTCACTTGCTTTAGAAGGTAGGCTACACCAGGGTGAGCGGCGCTAGTAGTTCCATAGATCATCTCCGCTTCCGCTAAACGATCGGGCTGCCACACTTCTTCGACATGTAGAGCGGCTAGCATAACGCCTTCCGCATCCCGGAGCGCTACCGTCCTACCTGGCTCGATTTGACGCCTGAACTCCTCGGTCACGTCGAGCGTGATCGGAATCGGCCAAATTGTGCCGTCTTCCAACCGCATCGTGGAGCACACGCTCTCGTAATCCTTCCGAGTCATGAAGCCGGTTAGTGGCGAAAATCCGCCATTCATCAGCAAATCGAGATCACAGAGCTGCCGAGGGGTCAAATCCCATGACGGCCATTCTTGCGATTGCAGTTGCAATTCGAGAACCCGTTCGGCGTCGGCTTGAAGATTGATCAGCCGTCCTCCATGAGGAGAACAAAGATGCTCGTCTTTCGTGGAAAATTCCTCTCGTTCAACTTTGAGCAGTGTTTGCATGATATCGCGGTTTTGTTTGCTTTCTTGTTAGCCGTTCACTCCGTCTCCCGGAAGAAATGGCCTTTAATTTGAACTATACTCGCATGTTAATCACGAACTCCGGTCGCCGCCTGCAAGCATGCGCTCGAGCATGTGGTTGGTCAGTTGGCAGAGTTCCGTCAGCTTACGTTCAATCTCTACAACTCGCTGCAATAGAGTCTCCGAGCTAGTATGTACCGCAGTAAGTAACTCCGAACGAGTGTATTCAGATAGAGTGTGCCCCCCGGCAGCATCACAAGCTGATTTCAGGCAGCTATATTCGTGCTCGCTTACTCGAAAAACTACGATGCGGTCTCTTCTTGAAGTCGCCACGTTTTTATGTCCGGAGAGCACTCCAGGAGATGAGTTCGCGAGCCGCTATGGTCAACGACTCTGAACTGTACCCGGTTGCTTGCATTTTGCGGCGGGAGTATGCCGCGTAATTCGGCCTCTTCGTGCTGGCGCTGGGTACTTCCAGCCGGTTAGCAGCCCGCTACGGTGTGTCAGTTATTTCGTGTTACGGTCTTGTAACCAATCAACTGCATGAAACGGCGGGCTTCCGCCTTCGTGAGTCCCATGTGATTGCCACCTAAACAGTCACGAACTCTCGCTATACGAACTCTCGCTATAGGTAGCGTGTGACGGCGTGGCACATCAACCTTGGAGTTTCAGTATCATACAACTGATTGGATCGGTCAAGTAGTACTAGACACAAATCCGATCTCCCGTACTAAAGCATCCCCTAGATAGTACCAACTGCGTATCTAAAGTGGAAGAGTTGGAATGTCATGCATCCGTCACCGGATGATAGTCGCCAAGTGCTGGCGGGACCGCTGAGGAGCACTTTCTCTCAAGACAACCTCGTGAGGGCATTCACCTTACAGTCCCCAAAACCCTGACGTGTCGGCTTGGTGCTTATTTACTGCGCGGGTTGTCTTTGAAGTTGATCGCGAAATAAGGGTAGGTATAGTTCGGAGCTTTGGTCGTCCTTTGCAGGAACTCGCCACCCTGGAGATGACCCACCCCGGTGCCGATATTGACGTGGCGGTTCAGCTCGTACCACGTGTACGCGTCGTATTCCTGGCCGATGTGTCTCCCCGATCTGCCGGTCGTATCGCGCACGATCACCCCTCCGGACGTGTTGTAAAGCGCATCAGTCGCGCTCGCGAGCCAAAGGTCCAGGTACTGCCCGGTGAATGTCCAGCGATGCCTGGGTTCGACGGTCAAGCCCACGCGTTCATCGGTGATGTTCTGCCACCCGGCCACGTCGGCGATGCCGAAACGGTCATGGGCAGTCGGATACATGGTGTCGAACGTGCCGTGCACTCCGTCCTTCGGATTTCTGTCGCCGGTCGCATAGTCGTACTGCCAAAATACACGTGGCTTCCACCATACCCGCTGGAATCGGTATCCCAAACCATCGGTCGTCCCCCACGCGTCGATGTAGTTCGGGCCGTCGTTGCCGCGCTCGCCGATCCATTCCGCCGAATAGTCGAGATTCTTCACAGCCAAGCCTTTATAGCGAAATCCGTAGGCCCACTCGTCCTGCTTGCCGGTCTTGACTTTGGCCGCGGTTTCAATCGCAACACTTGGCTGAAGCCGCCAAAGCACGAACGGCTCTAGCACGGAGTTGGGAAACAGACTCTCAATCCCGCCATACGCGCCATAAATATTGTTCCCTTCCTCGTGATGGCTGATGCCTTCCGGCGATGGAATAACCGCCGATGCCGCGAAAAGACCCAAACGATAGCGGCTATAGTGCATGTTGGCCACAACTGCATCGTAGGAACGCGCCTGGTTGCGCCATTCCGAATCCGCAATGATCGTGTTGTTGTAGTTGATCAACTGGCGCCCTACGCGCACGCTGATCCAATGTTTTTCCGGATCGCCAAATTGCACGTAAGCCAGTTTCAGATCCCATGCATTCAAATTCGGAGGGCCCCATGGCGGTTTTTGCATGAAGGGCCGCGCATCCTGTACCTGGGTGACGACTTTGAACCACGACGTTGGTTTAATAGTCATCGAAAGCCGGGAGCGGAGCAGGATGTAGGAATCGTTGTTGTGCAGCTTGAAGCTGCCGTCGTGGTATCCCTCGTACCGGAATCGCTCTTCCCATCCGAACCGGATCCAACCCGGTAGCTGTTCGTCGAGCCTGCTCATCGGGGCAAAATCCGGAAAATCATAAGGCGTCGTCTGCCCAAAGGTTCGATAGGCCGGCCCGTTCAGGAAACTGAGGGGGTTTGAGGCCGGCCCGGTGATCCACGCACCGTTATAGGCACTCGTCCCATTCCGCGTGGTCGCATCGTCTTGTGCCATCAACGGGAAAACGGCTGCCAGCGCGACCAGCCAACCGAAGAGCCACGTACCGCTAACACACCGTCGCAGAAGCTGCTGACCGCCCTTCATTTGAAGCGTCCCTCTAAAGATTTCCGATGTTCCCTTCGATTATTCACCATACATCTATAACCCTATCTGGTTTGGGGTGTTTGCGCAAGATGCAGTTTCTTGCTCGAAGTACTGGGACTTTCAAGAGAGAAGCACTACTGCGGGATGGGACGAACTGTAAGCCAACTGCCGCAAACACGTCCACCTGAAAGCCCGGCTGGTCAGATAGCCCGGTCTTATTTTCGTCAGTATGGACGTAATAGAACAGCGCGCACGAGTTGCCACGTACCGAGAGCTGAACCAGCGATTGCGGCAAGAGTGTCGTCGCGAACGTCCCAGTATTCAACCGGTCCCCCATGGATCGCCTTCTGTAGTAGCTCTATGGCTAAAGCCAATGCAAGAACTCCGGCCAGCGCTCCCACGCGCTGTGACAGCGTTTCAGCAATAACTACGAGCGAGAGCGCCGCGATGCCGAAGGCGCCGAAGTGAGCGAGTCTATGTTCAGCTTTCACGCGATGGTGTATAACAGCGTTGCTAAAATCCGTGGTGGTTCCAAGAGCAACCTTGGCTCTAGTTGGCAGAAAGGAACCACTAGTTATAAGAACGATCCAAAGGATAGAGAAGCGAATAAGAAATTGACGGCTGAACATTCCGCTGCCCACGCGCCCAGTAAGCACTCTCAGCACCCACCGGCCGCGACAGTCTCAATTTGGAAGATTGCCGACAGGATTTTTTGGATTACCAGTTCGTCCATATGATAGCGAACGCATGTTGCGCGATGATTACCGGGCTGATTGGTCGAATCATGCTTCGCCTAGCTGGCGCGGTGGATGCTTGCGAAAATGGGTTCCGAGCTCACCATGCGAAGCCCGCAAGAGATCGCGTTCCGCCTCAGACAGGAAATGCAGAATCTTCGGGTGCTGGCGTTCCCGCCCCGGCCGCTCCGCGAGACATCTTGGCCGCTTCCGGGTTTGCCGGCCGCGGCGTGTGTCGGGGAAAATCTGCGCAATACGGAGTTCGCCTCACGCGTATTGGATACCGCCGATCAAATACTCGCCCACCGTTTCCCGCTGCTCGGCATAACCATCGAGACCGGCCCCGACATCCAGTGGCGCCGCGACTACGTCAATCAGCGTTCAACAGATGCCAAGTACTTTCGTTTGATCCCGTATCTGGATTTGTCACGCGCTGGCGATCACAAGAACATCTGGGAGCTGAACCGGCATCAGCATTTAGTGCTTCTGGCTCAGGCATTCTTATTTTCTAACCGCGCCGCCTATCTTAATGAAATCGTCGGTCAACTGAATAGCTGGTGGGCGCAGAACCCGTTTCAACGCGGCATCAACTGGACGAGCGCCCTCGAAGTTGCATTCCGCGCGTTTTCTTGGCTTTGGACTTACCACTTGGTCGGGAATCATATGGAGCCTGCATTTCGAAAACGTTTTCTGGAGAGCTTGTATCGGCACGGCTGCCATATCGAAACCAATCTCTCGTTTTACTTCTCCCCGAATACTCACTTACTCGGCGAAGCCGTGGCGTTGCATGCGCTCGGCCACCTCTTCCCTTCTTTTCCACGAGCATCTCATTGGGCGCAGTTGGGCAGCGAAACAGTCCTGCGCGAGGCGCAACGTCAAGTTCGGGAGGATGGCAGTCACTTTGAGCAATCGACTTACTATCATGTCTACGCCCTCGATATGTTTCTGTTTCACGGTATTATTTCGAATCCGTCGAGCGAGTATCTGGACATGCTCTCGCGAATGGCCGATTTCCTGCACTCGCTAATGGGTCCGCAGCGATCGCTTGCTTTTCTAAGCGATGACGACGGTGGGCGATGGTTCCATCCATACGGCGCCCGCGACGAATTCGGACGAGCGACGCTGGCTACCTGTGCAACCTTGCTGGGCCGCGATCGGTGGACGTTTGATGCGGAAGACCTTTACCCGCAAGCGGCCTGGTGGCTCGGACATACCGTGGGATCGATGCATAAGCAATATGGATCGCGCTTGTTTCCCGAAAGCGGACTCGCGGTAATGGAAAGTCCCACCGGCCGGGTAATTATGGATGCGGGTCCTTTCGGGCCGGGGCGTGCGGGACATAGCCATTCAGATTCGCTCAGCGTTGTTGTAAGCACATCGCACCAGCCCATTCTTGTGGACTCCGGAACTTACACTTACGTAGGCGACCCCCAACTAAGAAACGCATTCCGAGGCACCAGCGCTCATAACACTATTCGCGTCGATGGCCGCGATCAAGCCATCCCCGCCGGCCCATTCTGGTGGGAAAATCCGCCCGCCGTGCGTGTTGTTTCCTGGCATACCGCGGATTCCGACGACCAAATCATCGCTGAGTGCCGCTACGGCGAAATCATTCACCGGCGAGTGGCCCGCTTCGTGAAGCCGGATTGGATTCTCATTCTCGATCATGTGGATGGACCCGCCGGGGAGCACGAGATGGAACAGTTCTGGCACCTTGCCAGCCCGGAGGCGCACGCGCATCTGCATTTCGGATCTCCCGCTCAGGAGTTCGCGTGTTCACACTCCTTTGTGTTTGGCGTGAAGCAGCCGGCCCGCTGCCTCGTCGTTAAGCGCAAAACCAGCCTGCCCGTGACGTTCGCCGCAGCCGTCGCTGTCATTCCGAACGCGAAGGTGAACATCTCCGAGCATCCCGACGGCGCTGTGTTCTCCCCGGTGCTTCCTTATCACCCTGACGTCCGATTGGCAATGGTGCTGTAGCCCTCTCGGCTGCGATAATTTAAGTGCAACATGTGCGGAATAGCTGGGTTCGTTCTCCGGGAAGGCCGTGCCGAAACGGCCGCTGTTCGCGCCATGTGCGATCAGATTCGCCACCGCGGGCCCGATGACGAAGGTATCTACGTCGAGGGCGGCTGCGGCATCGGCATGCGGCGGCTAAGCATCATCGATTTGAGCACCGGTCATCAACCGATTTCGAACGAAGACCGCAGCGCATGGGTGGTCTTTAACGGCGAGATTTACAATTATCAGTCGCTGCGTGAGTCGCTGCTCTCGCATGGTCATCGCTTCGTCACTCAAAGTGACACCGAAACGCTCATCCATTTATATGAGCAATGGGGAATTGACGGCTTCAGCCAATTGCGCGGCATGTTCGCCTTCGCCATCTGGGATGGTCGCCGCCGTCAAATCACGCTGGTTCGCGACCGGCTTGGGAAGAAGCCCCTCTATTACTCGATTCAACCGAATGGGCTCTTCTTCGGCAGCGAGCTGAAATGCCTCTATCCGGTCGGCGTGCCTCTCGAAGTCGACGAGCAGGCGTTACGGCTCTACTTTCAGTTTTCATACATTCCGGATCCGCTTAGTGTGTATAGGGGCATTCGAAAGCTCCCCCCAGGTGGGTGGTTGACGTACGACGCTCACGGCACACTCCGCCAAGGCCGTTACTGGACACTGCCGGAGCCAGCAACGGAGCCCCCGCCCGGCATGACCGAGGACCAGGCTGCCGGGCGCGCCCGTGAGATCTTCGATGAATCCGTGCGCATGCGCATGATTGCCGATGTTCCGCTGGGCGCATTCCTGAGCGGCGGCATAGACTCAAGTTCCGTCGTGGCATCCATGTCGATGCAATCCCCTGATCCGGTCAAGACGTTTTCCATCGGGTTTGAGGAGAGCGCGTTCAACGAGCTTCCGGCGGCCGCGTTGGTGGCGAAGAAGTTCAGAACCGATCATCACGAGATCGTCGTCAGGCCAGATTCCGTTGCGCTCGTCTCGAAGCTGGTGCAGCATTTCGACGAGCCATTCGGCGATAGCTCTGCAATTCCCACGTTTATCGTTTCTGAATTCGCGGTCCAGCACGTCAAAGTGGCTCTCACCGGCGATGGCGGCGACGAGCTGTTCGCAGGTTATGAGAGTTTTTTTGCCATCGATCGCCTGCGAAGCTTCGACAGACTTCCGCAGTTTGCTCGCAGTCTGCTTTCGAAAATCGCCGATGCGTGGCCCTACTCATTTTACGGCAAGAACTATCTGCGGATGGCCAGCCGCCCGTCGCCGTTAACCCGCTATTTCGAGCTCAACTACGCGCCATACTTCCTGCGCAAGTCGCTTCTGCGCCCCGATTGGATGTTGCCCGCGGATGCGGCTTTCCTAACTCACGCATTTGCCGATTGTCTATTGCCGCTCGACCGCGACATCGTCGCGCAGGCGCTCTATTTTGAAGCAACAGCAAAGCTGGCCGGGGACATGCTTGTGAAAGTGGACCGCATGTCCATGGCCAATTCGCTCGAGGTACGCAGCCCACTCCTCGATCATGAACTGGCCGAATTCGCCATGACGATTCCACATGCTTGGAAAATCCGAAACGGCAAGGGCAAACAGATCTTCGTCAAAGCGGTAGGCGACCGTCTCCCGCCAGAACTGCTGAGGCTACCCAAGAAAGGCTTCGGCGTTCCGCTCGCCGCCTGGTTCCGCGGCGCATTGCGTCCCATGCTTTGGGATCATCTGACCAGCCGCAAATTTCTGGACAGAGGCATGATCTCAGAACCATTCGTCTCGCACTTACTGAAAGAGCACGATAGCGGGCGCCGCGATAACTCCCATTGGCTTTGGATGTTGTTGATGCTTGAGCTTTGGTTTCGCAACCTCGAACAGATCCGGACGAACTACAGTTACTCGGATTCCCTCCTGGTGCGTGCATAACCCCATGTGCCGATCTTGCTTTGGAGGCGGCGATTGAAGCCAGTTCGGGTGCTGCTGATCGCCCCCTCGTTGGATATCGTCGGAGGCCAATCGGTGCAGGCCGCTCGCCTGCTCGCCGAGCTTCGAAAGCTGCCCCAGCTCAGTATAGATTTCCTACCCGTCAATCCCCAGGCCCCCGCGCCGTTACGCCCGCTCCAGAAGATCAAATATGTCCGCACTTTGGTGACCAGCGCACTTTATGCAATCCGGCTGGTGGCTAACATAGCGAAATACGACATCCTGCATATCTTCACACCGGGGTACTTCGCATTTATGCTCGCGCCGGCGCCGGCTATCCTCCTGGCCAAGTTCCTGGGCAAGAAAAAGATCCTGAATTATAGAGACGGGAGAGCGGAAGACCATCTCACAAGATGGCCATCTGCCATTCGCATCATGCGCCTTGTCGATGAGATCGTCGCTCCTTCCAATTTTCTGGTTGACGTTTTCTCTGGATTCGGGCTGCCAGCGCGCTCGATCCCGAACATCGTGGATCTCGAGCAGTTCCACTTTCGCGAAAGAAACCGTTTGCGGCCGGCCTTCCTCCATAACCGCGGCCTCGAGCCTCTTTACAACGTGCAGTGTACGATCCGGGCGTTTGCGCTTATCCAGGAGCGCTATCCTGACGCAACTTTGACGATTGCGCACGACGGACCGTTACGGAAACAACTGGAACAAATGGCTTCTGATTTGCGCTTGCAAAACGTGAAGTTCATCGGCAGCGTTTCCAGGGAGCAAACTCCTGGCGTTTACAACGAAGCCGATATTTACCTCACGAATCCGGATATCGACAACATGCCTGTCTCGGTGCTGGAATGCTTTGCTGCAGGGTTGCCGATCATTTCTACAAGAGTGGGAGGTGTTCCCTACATCCTGGAACATGAGCGTACTGGTCTTCTGGTGGGCCGCGACGATCATGTTGGAATCGCCCAGGCGGCATTTCGATTGCTCGAAGAGCCTGGTCTCGCAGCCCAGCTGACCCGCGCCGCAAGGGAAGAATGCCGGAAGTATACTCCGGCCGCGGTGGCGGGTGCCTGGCTTGCCCTCTACAAGAGCTTGGCCGCAGACAAGAACCTGCATCCAGCTCAAGAACTCCACAACTCACACTGCCCGGCGCGCACGCATGGGAGTAGCCCCCAGTGAGCGCGTCAGCAGAGCGCGGACCATTCTGGGGACGAGCGCTCCTGGCGCTCGCCGGCCGGTTGCGCGGGGCCGATGTCTTAGGGAAGTTGAAGGAAATTGAGAACACCCCGTTCCGGCCTCCGGAACAGATCCGCGAAAGACAGTTCCAGAATTTGCGTGCTCTTTTGGCTCATGCGGAAGCGCGGGTGCCTTACTACCGCGCTCTGTTCCGCCGTCTCGGGATGCGAAGCGCGGACGTCCGCACGTGGCGCGATTTCATGGCGATTCCTATCCTGACCAAGGACATCATCCGCGAAAATCAGCGCGAGCTGGTTCGCGAAGACGTGCCGCTCGAAAGGCTGCTTCCCCACTTCAGCGGCGGATCGACTGGCGTTCCCCTCAAGTTCTTTCGAAGCGCGGAGTACATGGTCGCAAGCGATGCCGGCACCTATCGCAACCTGCAACAATGCGGATGGCGTCCGGGGGAGATGATCGCGTTTTTCTGGGGCGGCAACGACAAGCTATACGCAATGTCGCGCTTGGAATTTGAGCTGCGGCAGTTCGCGCGCCGCCAATACCAGTTCGACCCATTCTTTTCGGGCGAGAAGGATATGGAGAAGTGGGCGCGCGTCTTTGCAAGGGTTCGGCCGCGCGTCATTCTCGGGTATGCCTCCACCATCGCAAGGTTCGCCTTGTTTCTCGTGAGCAGAGGTCAGACCATCGGCGGAGTGAAAGGCGTATTTACCACAGCCGAGAAGATCTATCAGCCGCAGCGCGAGGCGATTGAGCGCGCGTTCGCGTGCAAAGTATTTGATTCCTACGGCTCAAGCGAAGTGCAGAACATTGCTGCCGAGTGTCCTCAAGGCAGAATGCACATCAACGCCGATTTCGTGGTCGTCGAAGAGGATAGGGTGGAGGGCGACGGGCCGCGGCCTTTCCTCCTGACCTCTTTGCAGAACTTCTCTATGCCGTTCATTCGCTATCGCAACGAAGACTGCGGGTATCTGTCTTCGGAGACATGCTCATGCCGCAATCATTTCCCGCTGATGCGACTGGAGATCGCGCGCACCAGTGACAACTTCCTCTTACCGGGCGGAAGAGTCGTGCATGGAGAGTTTTTTACCCATTTGATGTACGGAAGCGACGGAATCGCCAATTTCCAGTTCCATCAGACGGCGCCGGATCAAATTGTCTTGTCCGTCGTGCCCGGGCCCGGCGACGCAAATAAGCGGGATGAAAAGATTCGGGATTCGATCCGGCAGATTCAGGCGCTCTCTTCCGGGCATGCGATTGATATTGAAGTGCGGCAGGTAGAGTCCATCCCACTGTCTGCTGCCGGGAAGCATCGTTTCACCCGCTCTGACGTCAGCGCCGAGGCTCTCACTGGGGCCGAGTCCACGCCCACATCTATTTCCTGACCATGCCGGAACATTCACTCTCCGATCACGCCTTTGCCTCGACAGTTGGAATCACCCGCTTGCCCTCGTGTTCGTATCCGGCTGCGGGCGAGAGCGGCGATGCCGTATCGCGGGCATTGGGTCGCCTCGCAGATTTCTTGCGCTGGTCGAATGACAGCGGCCCGTTCGGCGCGGTGATTCCGCGCGGCGCTCGCGTACTGATCAAGCCTAATCTTGTTCTGCATCAGAACGAGGGCCCAGGCGGCATCGACTGCCTCGTCACCCACGCTTCCGTCATTCGTAGCGCAGCCGAGGCAGCGCTACAGACCGGCGCAGCGGAAGTCCTGGTGGGGGACGCGCCCATTCAAGGCTGCGATTTCGATGCCCTGGTGAAGAAAACAGGCCTCGACGCGTGGGCGCGCGAGCTCGTAAGCCGGGAACCGCGCTTCAAGGGTGTGCGTGATTTTCGCCGCACAACGTGCGTGCTGGTGCATGGAGTTCGCGTCGCCGCGGAGAACCTTCAGTCGGAAGATCATTTCACCTTGTTCGACCTCGGCCCGGAAAGTTTGCTGGAGCCGATTAGCGATGGCCGAAACAGGTTCCGCGTGGCGTGGTACGATCACCGGCTCATGGCGCGAACGCACCATGCCGGCGTACATCAATATCTGCTCGCGAACGAAGTTCTGGAAGCCGATGTCGTCATCAATCTGCCAAAACTGAAAACCCACAAGAAAGCCGGCGTAACCTGCGCGCTCAAGAACCTGATCGGGATCAACGGTAACAAGGAGTTTTTGCCGCATCACCGGGTGGGCGGACCAAAGACGGGGGGCGACAACTATCCCGACGATGGGATGGTAAAGCGCGCCATGGAGTATATCAGCGACCGTCAAAACGTGACGTCGTCCTATACAGGCGGCTTGATGTGGCGCCTTTGTTATGCGGTGCTGGCGCGCGCCTCGCGATATAGGGGAGATCGCATCGGCATGGACGGCTCATGGTCGGGCAACGACACGATCTGGCGAACCTGCCTCGACCTGAATCGTATTCTCCTCTACGGTCGTTCCGACGGGACGATGAGCAATGACATTCAGCGGCGCGTGATTCACATCGCCGATGCCGTGATTGCCGGACAGGGCAATGGTCCGCTTGCCCCCGATCCGCTGGAACTGGGCCTGATGATGGGCGCCAATAATGCGGCAGCTATGGATTGGGTGGGCGCGCAGTTGCTCGCTTATGCGCCGGAGAAGATTGCGCTAGTGCGCCATGCCTTCGACCAGTTCCGCTGGCCGATCTCAAAGGAATTAAGCAGCGGCGTGCGGCTGATTGGTGACTTAGGGACCGGACGGCCCCAGGACATCATCGACCCGATCCGTCCGCGAGTCTCTCACCCGGTGGGCTGGGTCGATGTGAGTGTGAGCGCGCCGCACGGACAAGCTGATAGCGGTGCCGAGCACGGTCCATTCGCGCCCGCGTCCGTGGAACCGCAGGACGCCTGAGCATAGGCGCCGAGGCGCCTCATCGGTGCACCCGAAGACGAGAGCTCAGCAGGTCCGCTACTCGCGCTGTGAAAATCTGCGCGCCAGTCGCATTCAGATGAAAGCCGTCGCGGAACTTGTCGCGGCCGAGCTCGTTCAGGTGGAATGGAACCATTACGTCAGTGTGCGAACGCCCACCGGCTTCCACCAGCGGGGCTTCTCCGGGACCGAATCCTGGCGCCAGCAAGAAAGCGAATCGCGCACCATGCGAAGAACACAACGTGCGCAGATCCGTAAGGCGAGCCTCAGCGATTCGTTCCATTTCCCGATCGGACGGAAAGTGAGCCTGGGCCTGCACCCCGGCCAGTCGCTGCAGCATAGCCGCGTAAGCCGGGTCTGTGCGTACCAGCACGAAGTTCCGCAAAGGGCTGCGTCCTGCGTAGAACAAACTAAATCGCGATAGCACAAGGCTGGACGTTTTTGTCAGATCGTAGTTGATGTCGCGTCGAATTTGAGGAATATCTGCCAAGCGGAACAGGTAATAAGCCGAGTAGTCGCCCCGAATCCTGGACGTGACGAGATGCTCGGCACTCATGCATAGCACCACCGTGTCGGGCTGCGATCCTTCCGCAAAGAGCCGACGCAATCCGTAATACCAGTCAAGGTACTGGGTCTGCTCAATCGGAAACAGAACCGCATGGGCTTTACCCTGCAGCGATTCACGCAAGCGCTTATCGTCGATGCCCTCGAGCATCAGCGAATTACCAACCAGGAGCACCGTCGGCCGGTCGCTCTTACGGATCGCTAACGCGGCCTGATGGTCTTGGGAGATGCGAGCCTCAATGCGGCTGATGTGAGAGAACCCGAATCGTGTGAGCCCTTCGATTGCGACGCAAAATAGGGCCACGCAGACCAGAGCCCGGATGGCCCATGCCAGATAGTTGTTCGCGGTGCTTACAGGCGCCGCTTCCTTGGCAGGAAAAGGCTCAGAACTGGAAATAGATGAATGCACTACTTTCCAACGCTCCAAAGACTGTAATTACCGCGCACATCGCAAGTGCGGCTGCAAGCGCGGTTCGGGGTCGCGCGGTCTCAAAGACATACTCTTCCTTCGCCTGCTCCAAGCGCCAGTCGATGGCCAGCGCGACGAACGATACTGCCCCTAGGTAGATCAACGCCGGGCCGTATTCCGGTCGCCAAGCGAAATCGGAAAGGCCACCCAGCATGGTAATGGCTTCTCGGACCGAGGACGCGCGGAAAAAGACCCAGGCCAAGCCCACGATGCTTAGAGTCGCGAAGCGTCCGGCCCAGCCGAAATTTACTTCGTCTCGCCGCCCTAAAATGCGCTGCGTAAAGAAGCGCTCGAGCGCGAGCCAGCCGCCGTGCACGGCGCCCCAAACCACGAAGGTCCAGTTCGCACCGTGCC
>Ga0335075_10000347_pt1 | contig 83184 bp, 74 predicted proteins | sample Lox_Sample_24_FD_206723 | JGI IMG/M metagenome (GOLD analysis project Ga0335075, IMG submission 206723) | Soil microbial communities from Loxahatchee National Wildlife Refuge, Florida, United States - Lox_Sample_2.4 | ecosystem: Environmental > Terrestrial > Soil > Wetlands | place: USA... | reverse complement strand
CGTACCTCCCTGGGGGCACACACCAGCCCCCAGACCCCGGGCCCGCGCGCCTTGGCGCGCCGCCTTCCCTCGCTTCGCTTGGTCGTGCCTCCCGCGCTCAGGCTCAGTCCAGGCGGCACTGCGCGCGGGCAGGAACTCCCTGGGGGGCACACACCAGCCCCCAGACCCCGGGCCCGCGCGCCTTGGCGCGCCGCCTTCCCGCGCTCGGGCTCGGTCCAGGAGGCGCTGCGCGCGGGCGGGGGGCGAGAGCGGGGTTAGCAACCTCACATACCTCGCGTGGCACACGTCGGTAACCTGGTCAGTGGCTGGCGCATCCACGGACTAGGCTGCTTGTGACCTAGGACAATCCCAAGAGACGGACCCCCAGTGGACCTGTTTGAGTTTCAGGCTAAGGAGCTGTTCGCCGAGTACGGCGTCCCGGTTCCTAAGGACAAGGTCGCCAACACCGCCGAAGAGGCCCGGGATATCACGGCCGCGTACGCGACCGAGGGCATCGGACAAGTCGTCGTGAAGGCGCAAGTAAAGACCGGCGGGCGGGGCAAGGCCGGCGGCGTCAAGCTGGCCGACAGCCCGGCCGACGCCTACGAGAAGGCCGACAAGATCCTCGGCATGGACATCAAGGGACACACGGTCCACCGTGTCCTGATCGCCGAGGCGACGGACATCAAGTCCGAGTACTACCTGTCGTTCCTGCTTGACCGGGCGAGCCGTACCTTCATCTCGATCTGCTCCGTCGAGGGCGGCGTGGAGATCGAGGAAGTCGCGCACGCCAACCCTGACGCGATCGCGCGCGTACCGGTCTCGCCGCTAACCGGTGTGGACCATGAGAAGGCGCTGGAGATCGTGCGGGCCGGCCGTATCCCGGCCGAGGCCGAGGAAGGTGCCGCGCTTCTCGCCGAGCGCCTGTGGGCCATGTTCGTCGATGAGGATGCCACGCTGGCCGAGGTCAACCCGGTTGTGCTGACTCCTGACGGCAAGGTGCTCGCGCTGGACGGCAAGGTCACGCTGGACGACAACGCCGGCTTCCGCCAGGACATCGGCCGGTTCGCCGACCTGGCGTCGACCAACCCGCTTGAGGCCAAGGCCAAGGAGAAGCACCTCAACTACGTCAAGCTCGAGGGCGAGGTTGGCATCATCGGCAACGGGGCTGGCCTGGTCATGTCCACGCTTGACGTGGTCGCCTACGCGGGCGAGGAGTTCGGTGGCATCCGCCCGGCGAACTTCCTTGACATCGGTGGCGGCGCGTCGGCCGAGGTGATGGCCAACGGCCTGGAGATCGTGCTGTCCGACCCGGCCGTCAAGTCTGTCTTCGTGAACGTCTTCGGTGGCATCACCGCCTGCGACGCGGTCGCCAACGGGATCATCTCCGCCGTCGCCCTGCTCAAGGACCGCGGCGAGGTCGTTGACCGGCCGATCGTCGTCCGGCTGGACGGCAACAAAGCGGCCGAGGGCCGCCAGATCCTGACCGGCGCCGGCCTGGCGATCGTCGAGCAGGTTGACACGATGGACGGCGCCGCGAAGCGGGCCGCCGAGCTGGCCAGCGCCCCGAAGGGAGCATGAGGTGGCAATCTTCCTGACGGCCGAGAACCGGGTCCTGGTCCAGGGCATCACCGGTGGCGAGGGTCGCAAGCACGGCGCGCGAATGCTGGCCGCCGGCACCCAGGTGGTCGGGGGCACCAACCCGAAGAAGGCCGGCACGACCATCGAGCTGAACGGGACCGAGGTTCCCGTGTTTGGCACGGTCGCGGAGACGATGGCCAAGACTGGCGCCGACGTCTCGGTCATCCTCGTCCCCCCGGCCGCCGCGAAGGCCGCGGTCATTGAGGCGATCGACGCCGAGATCCCGCTCGCGATCGTGATCACCGAGGGCATCCCGGTGCACGACACCGCCGAGTTCTGGGCGTACGCCTCGCAGAAGGGCAACAAGACCAGGATCATCGGCCCGAACTGCCCCGGCCTCGCCTCTCCCGGCAAGTCCAACGCCGGCATCATCCCGGCGGACATCACCCCGGGCGGCCGGATCGGGCTGGTATCCAAGTCGGGCACCCTGACCTACCAGATGATGTACGAACTGCGTGACATCGGCTTCTCCACCGCTGTCGGCATCGGCGGCGACCCGATCATCGGGACCACGCATATCGACTGCCTGCGGGCATTCCAGGACGACCCCGAGACCGATGTCATCGTGATGATCGGCGAGATCGGTGGCGACGCCGAGGAGCGCGCCGCCACGTTCATCGCCGAGAACGTAACCAAGCCTGTCATCGGCTACGTGGCCGGGTTCACCGCGCCCGAGGGCAAGACGATGGGTCACGCTGGCGCGATCATCTCCGGCTCGGCCGGCACCGCCCAGGCCAAGAAGGAAGCGCTGGAGAAGGTCGGCGTCCGGGTGGGGAAGACCCCGAGCGAGACCGCGATCCTCGCTCGCGAGGCCTACCGCGCCCTGTAAGCCATCCGCGCAAAAGCCGCCCGGGACCGCGTCCGTGGTCCCGGGCGGTTCGCTTATCCCCTCGGAGACACCGCGACCTGCTCGTTGACCCAGGTCACGATGTCGGTGATGGGGGCGCCTGGGCCGAAGATCTTGGCCACGCCCAGGTCGTAGAGCTCGGTGATGTCCGCCGCGGGGATGATGCCGCCGCCGAAGACGATGATGTCGCTGGCTTCCTGCTCCTTCAGTAGCTCAAGGACGCGGGCGAAGACCGTCATGTGCGCGCCAGAGAGCACCGACAGCCCGATCGCGTCCACGTCCTCCTGGATGGCGGCGGACACGATCTGCTCCGGCGTCTGGTGCAGGCCCGTGTAAATGACCTCGACGCCCGCGTCACGCAGGGCGCGCGCGACCACCTTCGCGCCCCGGTCGTGCCCGTCGAGGCCTGCCTTGGCCACGATGACCCGGATCTTGCTCGCCATCACTGCCACTTCTCCCTAGTGCCATGCCCGCCTGCTACCCCACTCAGCGTAGTGCGGGAGTGAGCGGCGCCTCATGTGAGGCTGGCCACCAAGGTCAGTACACGCAGGGGATGCCGTACTTGGCATTCGCCGGGACCTGCACCGTGCCGCCCTCGCTGTTGACCTGCCCAGGTGGGATCGATGACGAGGGCACTGGACCGCCAAGGGCCTGCGGCAGCGCGAGGGCGTCGCCGCCCAGGACGATCTGCACGTGCCCGGCGGCGACGGCATCGCTCGCGACCGCCGTCACGCCGAAGTCCTTGGCGATGATCGTGGCGTTCGCTGACGCGCCCGCACCGTAGGTGACGCTGGTCACCGCCTGCTGGGTGGCCGCGGTCGCCACGACGCCGCCCAGGTATCCCTGGGCAGCGAGTGCCCGGGAGGTCTGCCCCGCGAGTCCGGCCGTCTGGCCGGCGTTGTAGACGTTGACGGTGACGGTGGACGGTGGCGGCACCGCGGTGCTGGCCTTCCTGGCCCAGGGCAGGCTGGTCCTGCCCTTGCTCTCGCCGCCCTTGCCGGGCGATGAGGACGAGCCCGGGACCTGACTGAACGCATGGGCGATCTCGGACTGGATAGCGCCGGGGTTGACGGCCTCGACGTCGCCGATGGGCGAAACCGTCTGCGGCCCAGCGACGGGCGTCGTGTGGAAGGTGAGGTTCTGGCCGGTCAGCGCGTCCATCTCGCCGGCGAACTGGAGCAGGTTCCAGCCCTTGCTGGTTATCAGGTAATTACTCGCGAAACTCAGCGTCGAGTTAAGCTGGCCGACGTCGGAGAGCAGCCCGCCGGTCTTCAGCTTCCACAGCACGTAGTCGAGCACGGCCTGCTGGCGGGCAGTCCGGTCCAGGTCGCCCGCGGGAAGGTTGTCCCGCTCCCGGACGAAGGACAGGGCCTGGGCGGCGTTCAGGTGCTGATAGCCCGGCTTCAGGTCGGCACCCGAGTTGGAATCGTTCAGGTTCGTGCCGCCGTGATATGGCTTCACGCACACCTCTATGCCGCCGAATTCCTGGGCCAGCTCGTAGTAGCCGTAGAGGTTGAGCTCGACGAACTTGTTGATCGTCTGCCCGGTCAGCGCCTCGACCGTCTGGACCGTGGCCAGCCGTCCCGCCTCATTACCCGCAAACATCTGCTGCGCCGATGGCGTCTTCGGTGCCGTGGCCAGGATCTGGTCGATCTTCGCGGCCATGGCGTAGCCATAGGCGTTGTCGATCTTGCTCATCGCAGGACCGAAGCCCAGGGTGCCGTACATCCGCACGTAGGAGTCCCGGGGAATGGAGAAGCCAACCGCCTTCTGACCGCCGGGGAAGATGTGGATGAGGATCAGGGTGTTGGTGGCGTCCCCACCGGTGTCCCCGATGTGCATGATGTCCTCAAGGGAGTGCGGCAGTGCCTTGCCACTCCAGTACGTGCGCGACTCCAGGCCCATGACCAGGATGTTCATCGAGCCGGTGGATGGCCCGCCCGCCAGGACGCCCGAGTTGCCGGTAATGTCGGCCCTGGTCTGCGCGTAGTAGCCAACGCCCGCCGCGAGCAGGACAAGCGAGGCTAGGCCGCAGCTGAGGACGTACGCTGCCTTGCCCACCAGCGCCGCCCCGCCATACGATCCTGGCATCACAGTGCTCCTCTACCGTCACAGTGACCAGTGGCCAATGGGCCGAAGACTACTCTGCCGATACGCCTTGGAGTCGGATGACGACTTAGTGTCGTTGGGAACAACCTTCATCTATACGACATCTTTGCCACACTTAGAGTGGAAGCTGAGCGCCGGTGGGGGCAACCTGTCGATGACATGCATTAAGGTCGGGGGGCAATGAGCACTCCAGCGGGGCCGGAGCCTCGACCCGGGTTCACTCCTCGTGGCGGCCAGGCAAGACCAGGCCCGCGAGATGATTCCGGCTGGCCGGAAGATCGCGGCCGGGCAGGCGGCAGCCGCCGGGACGACCCCGATCCTCGCGGGAGGCAGCCCGGCACCTCTGGCCGCAGCCCCCGGGGTGGCTCCCGCGACGCTGACCGCGACCTCGATGACTACTGGCGCGGCGGCCAGCAGGCCAGTTCTCGTGGGCCAGGCGGAACCGGCAGCCGGGCCCAGCCAGGCTTCACCCCCGCCAGGCGCGATGCGGGCTTCCGTGACGCGGCGGCCCGCCGACCGGACGAGCGGCAGCGAGGCGACCGCGGGGAACGGCAGCGAGACGAGCGTGACCGCGGCGACCGCGCGACGGGCGGCCCGGGCCGAGGCGGCCGCTACCCCGACGGCGGCGAGCGAGCCGACAGCGAGTGGCGCCGGGCACCCGACAGCCGAGACGGCAGCCGGCGTCCGAGAGCGCCGGCCAACCGTCAGGATGCCCCGACGATGGTCAGCGACCGAGGTAAGGGCCCGGCCGCTCCCGGCAAGGCTGCTGTGCGGCCCGCCGCCCGGACGGGAGTGCTCGGCAGCCTGCCGCTGCGCTGGATCGCCGCCTGGTCCGTCCGCCGGGCCGTCCTTGTCCTGCTCGGCTTCGCGCTGGCCAGCCTCATCGCCACGATCGTCATCGGTCATGAGCCCGGGTACCTGATCGGTCTCTTCCTCGTAGTCGGGTCGGCGATCGCCGCCCTCGGGGCGCGGCGAGCGGCGCACAGGCTCATCCCGGTGCCGGCGCTCTCGTACCTGGTGACCACGACCGTCGCCGGGACCGTGCATGACCAGCACAACCTGACCGACACGAAGGAATTCCTCACAAGCTTCCTGACCTGGATCGGCAGCGCCTTCTTCGCGCTCGTCTGGGCGACCGTGTCGATAATCGTGATCGCCATCGTGGGCGGGGTGATCAGGTGGCGCCGGGGCGCGAGCCCGCCAGGCGCAGCCGGCGCGCGGGCGCCGCGACCGGCCGAGGTGCAGCGACCGGGCCAGGGGCCAGGGCGCGGCGCGCCCGGTGGAACGTCTCGTGTCCCCCGCCCGCCGCGGGGCGGGCGCGCTCCATGGCAGGCTTCCGAGGACGCTTACGGCGACCAGGCTCCTGGCGGCAACGCGTTCGGCGACACCCAGGTCGTTCCCGACGCCTTCACCCGGGACTCCCGGCGCACCAGGAATCCACGGGCCGACGGCGACCCCAGGGGCGACCGCTTTGCCCGCGACGGCCGGGAATCCCGCGACGATCGCCGCTCCCCCGGCGATCGTGACGGGTGGGACGATCGAGACCGGCGGTCTGGGCGAGACCCGCGTTCCGCGCGAGACGGGCGGTCTGGGCGCAGTCCGCGGGACGAGCAGGATTCATGGGGCGACCGTCCCGCCCGTGACAGCCAGGGCCGGGATTCTTACCAGGAGCCTCGTGGCACCCGCCGCCCCCGTGGCACGGAAGGTCCCCGCGATCTGTGGTAGCGGAGGGCTAGGCCAGCTCCCGCCCACGTTGCCGAACGTCCCGGCGATCTGTGGCAGCGGAGGGCTAGGCCAGCTCCCGCCCACGTTGCCGAACGTCCCGGCGATCTGTGGCAGCGGAGGGTAAGCGAGCTCCCGGGCGCGTCAGAGCTTCTCAATGGGGGCGTAGCGCAGCACCAGGTGCTTGACGCCGTAATCGCCGCCGAAGTCGATCTTGGCCTCGGCGTTGTCTCCGTGGCCGTCGGCGGACACGACCGTGCCCAGCCCGAACTTGTCGTGCGTCACCCGGTCGCCTGGCCGCAGCTCCGGCACATCGCGGTTGCCGAGCGACTTCACGCCGGGCCGGGAGGCCACCCGCTCAAGCGCGGGGAAGATGGCCGCGGAAGCCGCCCGCTGGTCTCGCTTCCAGTCGATCAGCCGGGCCGGGACCTCGGCCAGGAACCGGGACGGCGTGTGGAACGCCGGGCGTCCCCACCAGCTCCGGCCGACGGCACGGGTCAGGTACAGCCGCTCCTCCGCCCGGGTGATCCCGACGTAGGCCAGCCGCCGCTCCTCCTCGAGCTCCCTGGAGTCGGTCAGCGCCCGCTGGTGGGGGAAAACCTCCTCCTCCATGCCGGTGAGGAACACCGCGGGGAACTCGAGTCCCTTGGCCGTATGCAGCGTCATGAGCGTCACCATGCCACCGTGGTCGGCGCCGTCGGGGATCTCGTCGGCGTCGGCGACCAGCGACACGCGCTCAAGGAAGTCGGCCAGCGTGCCGCCCGCTTCCTCCCCGGCCGCGGCGCTCCCGTCGAACTCACGGGCCACCGAGACCATTTCCTGCAGGTTCTCCACCCGGGTCGCGTCCTGGAGGTCGGTCGAGCTCTCCAGCATCGCCTGGTAGCCGCTGCGGTCAAGCACGGCCTCCACGAGCTCGGCCACCGGTCCGCCCGCACGGGCCTGCTCGCGCAGGTCATCGATCAGCTCGTTGAAGCCGGCGATCGCCGAGGCTGACCGGCTGGCCAGCCCGGGAACGTCCCAGGGCGCGCGCAGCGCCTGGGCGAAGGAGATCCGCTCCCGCGCCGCGTAGGCGACGATGTACTCCTCGGCCCGCTCGCCGATGCCGCGCTTGGGCACGTTGAGCACCCGGCGCAGCGACACCTCATCCGCCGGGTTGGCGATAAGCCGCAGGTAGGCGAGCAGGTCACGGACTTCCTTGCGCTCGTAGAACCGGACTCCCCCGACCACACGGTACGGCAGCCCGACCCGGATGAAGACTTCCTCGAAGACACGGGACTGGGCATTGGTCCGGTAGAAGACGGCCACGTCGCCCGGGGTGGCCAGGTCCTCGCTCGCCAGCCGCTGCACTTCCTCGGCGACGAACGCCGCCTCGTCGTGCTCGTTGTCCGCGACATAGCCGGTGATCAGGTCACCTTCGCCGGCGTCGGACCACAGGTTCTTCGGCTTGCGGCCAGCGTTCCTCGCCACCACGGCGTTCGCGGCGGCCAGGATGTTCTGTGTCGAACGGTAGTTCTGCTCGAGGAGGATGACGGTCGCGTCGGGGTAATCCTGCTCGAACTCGATGATGTTCCTGATGGTGGCGCCGCGGAAGGCGTAGATCGACTGGTCGGCGTCGCCGACGACGCAAAGCTCTGACGGCCCTGGGTCGTCCGCGGTGGCGTCGCCCGAGCCACCGGACACCAGTTCGCGCACCAGCACGTACTGCGCGTGGTTGGTGTCTTGATACTCGTCCACCATGACGTGCCTGAACCGGCGCCGGTAGGCGGTCGCGACCTCGGGGAAGGCCTGGAAGATGTTGACCGTGACCATGATCAGGTCATCGAAGTCCATGGCCCCGGCCGCGACCAGCCTGCGCTGGTACTCGCGGTAGGCCTCGGCCAGCGCTCGCTCCTTCGCGGACTGCGCCCGGGCCGCGAACGTCTCGTAGTCGACCAGCTCGTTCTTCAGCCCGGACACCTGCCCGGCCATCGCCTTGGGCTGGTACTGCCGCGCGTCGAGCTCAAGCTCACGGCAGACCAGCGCCATGAGCCGCTGGGAGTCGGCCGTGTCATAGATCGAGAAGCTCGACGGGTAGCCGAACCGCTGGGCCTCCCGGCGCAGGATGCGCACGCAGGCCGAGTGGAAGGTCATCACCCACATCGCCCGTGCCCGCGAGCCGACCAGGGAGGCGACCCGCGCCGCCATCTCGCCCGCCGCCTTGTTGGTGAACGTGATCGCGAGGATCTCCGCCGGCTGGACGTCACGCTGGGCGAGCAGGTAGGCGATCCGGTGGGTGAGCACCCGGGTCTTGCCCGATCCCGCTCCAGCCATGATGAGCAGCGGGCCGCCAGCATGCGTGACGGCTGCGCGCTGCTGCGGATTCAGCCCGTCAAGGAGGGAGTGGGTCGCGGTCTCTGTCACCGCTCCAGCCTAGGCGCTGCCACCGACAAACGGCGCTGCTATGGGCGGTCTAGCCGCCCGACCTGCACCGCTTGACACCGTCATGTCCGCTACGCCATGAGCTGCACTTCTTGTGGAAAAATACACCGATTCGGCAACAGTTTCATTCGTATCGAGGTAGCCTGAGCTGCCTTTGCCCATAAACCGCAGGGGGTCCTATGGGGTCGCGGGGTCGATCCATCCGACTCAGAATCTACTTTCTCGTGGCGATTCCGCTCGTCACGATGCTCGGCCTGTTCGCAGACGTGGCATACACGTCGGTCGAGAACTTCGTCAACCTGGATCGGGCCCCGAGCCTGATCCGGACCACGTCCACGCCGATGTCGGCCTTCATGGACACCCTGCAGGCGGAGCGGCGCGCGGCGTTCGTGTACCAGTCGGCACCCACGGCGACGAACAAGACCACCTACCAGGCCGCGATCTCCAACACCGACAGCATGAACGCCAGCCCGAACGGCCCGTTCGGCCTGGGCTACGTCATGGCGGCCATCAACGCGGCGGGCACCAAGGGGTCCGCGACTCCGGCGGAGACGGCGGCGATCACCAAGCTGCTCGGCGCGGTGACCGGCTCGCCGCTGCAGAACCTGCGCGCTGGCGTCAACGGCAACGCGATCCCGGCGATAACGGCTTTCCAGGACTACACGACGATCATCGACGGCATCCCCGCGGTGTTCCAGTCCGAGGCGAGCAGCATGACCAACGCCACGGCCGCCCTGCAGGGCAGCGGCCTGATCGAGACGATCCTGGCGCGTGAGGACATCGACCAGCAGGACGCCCTGCTGGCGGGCGCGCTCGCCTCGGGGACGCTCACGGTCCAGGAGCGGGTCGGGTTCGAGCAGGCCGCCGGGCGCGAGCAGGACGACGAGGCGCTGTACACCAAGACGCTCAGCGGCCCAGAGAACGCGGCGTTCAACAACACCTTCAACTCCTACGCCAACGGCGCGGCGGCGACGCTCGACAAGAAGAGGCTGACGATCCAGCAGGGCGTCGAGGCCGGCCTGCCGCTAGCGGCGCTCCAGGCCCAGGGCCTGAACTCGACGACCTGGCAGGCGATCAACGCCAACGTCGCGGCAGCGAACTTCCAGGGCGGCACGGCCGCCGCGAACGCCTCGCTGAACCAAGACCAGGGGATCGCCAACAGCGCCGAGCGCACGGTCATCATCACCGGCGTTTTCGGCTTCCTCGGCCTGATCCTCTCGCTGATCCTCACGATCGTGCTCGCGCGGTCGATCAACCGCCGCCTGACCACGCTGCGCCGCCAGGCCTTGCTGCTGGCCCAGGAGCACCTGCCCTCGGTGGTTTCCCGGCTCCGCCGGGGCGAGCCGGTGGACGCCGACGCCGAGGCGGCGCCACTGCGGGTCGGCAACGACGAGATCGGCCAGGTCGGCCAGGCATTCGACGCCGTGCGCCAGACCGCTATCGCGTCCGCCGTCGAGGAGGCGCGACTGCGGCAGGGCGTCAACGACGTCTTCCGTAACCTGGCCCGCCGTAACCAGTCGCTGCTACAGCGCCAGCTGACCTCGCTTGACCAGATGGAGCGGAAGGCGACCGACCCCGAGGTCCTCGACGACCTGTTCAAGCTCGACCACCTGACCACCCGCATGCGGCGGCACGCGGAAGGCCTCATCATCTTGTCGGGCGCGCCTCCTGGCCGTGGCTGGTCCGCTCCGGTCCGGCTGATCGACGTGATGCGCGGCGCGGTCTCCGAGGTCGAGGACTACGCCCGGGTGCAGGTGGCCACCCAGTCAAGGGCGGCCCTGTCCGGCTCGGCCGTGACCGACGTGATCCACCTGCTGGCCGAGCTCATCGAGAACGCCACATCGCTCTCGCCGCCTTACACGCAGGTCCGGGTCACCGGCGAGGCCGTCATGAACGGGTTCGCCATCGAGATCGAGGACCGCGGGCTGGGCCTGACTCCCGACCGGCTGGCCGAGCTGAACCACCGGCTCGCCAACCCGCCCGACGTCAACCCGGCGAACACCGAGCAACTGGGCCTGTTCGTGGTCGCCCAGCTGGCCCGCAGGCACGGCATCCATGTCACGCTGCGCCCGTCACCCTACGGCGGCACCACGGCGGTGGCGCTGATCCCGCGGCAGCTGATCGTCGATGACACGCCGGCCGCCCTCACCAGCGGCGAGAACCCCATGGTCAAGGGGCGCAGCCAGCGACCCGCGCTGCCCTCCTTCCAGCCAGCTGGAGCGGACGGCGGGACCGGGCTTGCGCCCGGTGGCGGGCACCTGGCCACGGGCAACGGAAACGGAAACGGCAGCGCCCACATGCCCGCCACCAGGCCCGGGTTCACCGCGAGCGGCACCGGCGCTCCGCGCGGCATCCGGGCGGCCGGCCCGGCCGGGCTCGGCAGCGACGCGACGGCGGGCTCGCCGCCCGACCTGGACAGCATCCAGATCAGCGGCAACTACTCGTCGGGCGGCTACCAGTCAGGCAGCTACCCGTCGGGCGGCTACCAGTCTGGCGGCTACCCCATGGGTGCCCAGCAATCCGGGGGCTACCCGGCCAGCGGGTGGCAGTCGGGTGGCTATCCCGCCAGCGGGCCTCAGTCAGGTGGCGGCTACCAGCCCGGGGGCTACCAGCCGCCACCCGCGCCAGCAGCGCCCGGCAGGGCTGAGGCCGGCTCGCGGCGCGAGCGGTACGCCGAGGACGTCCCCGTGGTGACCGGGATCCCGGTGGCCAAGGACGCCGCCCCGCCCTTCGATGTGTTCACCCCGATCAGCCGCCCGGGCGAGGAAGGCGGCGGCCACGCGCCGGGCGCTGGCGGCGGCCACGCGTCGGCTGACGATCCCTACACCGGGGGTAACCCCACCTATCCGCCACGTGACAGCAGGCCAGAGTCGGCAAACGGTACATTCCAGACCGCCGGATACGGGACCATAATGGGGGACGGGAGAGGGGTGGCCGAGGGCGGCGACGAGCTTGCGGGCTTGCCTCGCCGGGTCCGCCAGGCTAGCCTCGCGCCGCAACTTCGCGACGCCGGCCCGCAAGATGCCAGCCCGGAGGACCCTGGGGTACCGCCAGCTAGCGCGGCTTCCCTCTCGGACATGCGCAACACATTGTCGGCTATGCAACGCGGCTGGCAGCAGGGCCGATCACAGTCAGCGCAACGGGACACGGAGGGCAACTGATGGGGCCTAACAGTAACTATCCATCGAACCAGCTCGACTGGCTCCTGGATGACTTGGTACTGCGCGTGCCCCACATCCAGCGTGCTGTCTACCTTTCGCAAGACGGGCTGGCCCTCGGAGCCTCGCGCGGCCTTGACCGGGCCGACGCCGAGCACCTGGCCGCGCTGGCGGCCGGGTTCCAGTCGCTGGCCCGCGGTGCGGGACGGCACTTCGGCGGCGGCGAGGTACGGCAGACCATCATTGAGATGACCGCCGGCTTCCTGTTCGTGAGCGCGGCGGGCTCCGGTACCTGCCTCGCCGTGCTGACCGGATCGGAAGCCGACGTCGGCCTCATCGCCTACGAGATGGCAATCCTCGTCCAGCGCACCGGGGACCATCTGGGCGTCGGCGCCCGGACCCCGTCGTATGACAGGTAGGAACGCGGGAGGAAAGGACTGCCATGGCGTCCGACGACGAGCTATGGCTTGACGCTCAGGCCGGCCCGGTGGTCCGGTCGTATGTCCTGACCAGGGGCCGTACCCGGCACACCGGCGAGGCCTTCGACCTGGTGTCAACCGTAACGACGACTAACGCCCGGGTATCCGACCCGGCGGCACTCGGGCCTGAGCACATGTCCGTGCTCCAGGTCGCACAGCGGCCGACGACCGTCGTGGACATCGCCTCGGATGTGGACCTGCCACTCGGCGTGATTCGCATCCTGCTCGGCGACCTGCGCGAGCTCGGCCTCGTCTCAATCAAGGCTCCCGTGCCGATGCAGGCACGGAAGGTGGACAAGAACACGCTCAGGGAGGTCCTACATGGCCTACGGGGACTCTGAGTTCGCAGGCGGGGTCATCACCTCGCGCGGGCACCGAGCGATCAAGATCCTGCTCGCGGGCGGGTTCGGGGTAGGCAAGACCACGCTGGTCGGAGCGGTGAGCGAGATCCGGCCACTGCGCACGGAGGAGCCGCTCACAGAGAGCAGCAAGCGCACCGACAACATCGTCGGCGTCGAGCGCAAGACGACGACGACGGTCGCGATGGACTTCGGCCGGATCACCCTGCGCGAGGACCTGGTGCTTTACCTCTTCGGCACGCCCGGGCAGCAGCGGTTCTGGTTCATGTGGGACGAGCTCGCGATCGGCGCGCTCGGCGCGGTGGTGCTCGCCGATACCCGGCGGCTGGCCGACTGCTTCCCGGCCATTGACTACTTCGAGCGCCGCGAGATCCCGTTCATCGTGGCGCTGAACTGCTTCGAGGGCGCCAGGCGCTACAGCGTCGAGGACGTCCGCGTCGCGCTTGACCTCGACGGCGGCGTGCCCATCATCTTGTGTGACGCCCGCAGTCGCGAGTCGGCCAAGGAAGTGCTGATCGCCCTGGTGGAGCACGTACTCGCCCAGGCGGACGAGCCTGCCGTCCCCTGAGGCCCCGGACGAGACGAACCGGCCGGCTTCCGCCAGGAAGCCGGCCGTCGCGCTCTGGCGGCCGGCAGGCCGCCAGAGCGGGTGAGTACTTACCTCGTGCGCAGGACGGACCAGACGGCCTTGCCGTGGCCCTCGATGGGAGACCAGCCCCAGGCGTAGCTAAGGGCGCCCACGATCTGCAGTCCGCGGCCGCACTCCCAGGTCACGTCGGGTGACTGCGGGGCGGGGGCGTCGGCGCAGGGATCGGTCACGGCGAGCATGATCTCCCCGACCCGCCGCAACAGGCACAACCGTAGCGGCGGTGGGGTGGACGGCCCTACCGGTGCCAGCCGCGGAGCGCCCCGCATGCCGTGCTGCACCGCGTTCACGACCAGCTCGGTGATGATCAGCTCCGCGTCCTCGATGAGGTCGGCCAGGCCCCACGAGATCAGGAGGTCCCGGACGAAGGCGCGAGCGGTCCTGGCCTCCTCGGCCGCCGGGCGCAGCACCTGGGTGCACACCGCGGGGGTATCCCACCAGGCCGAAGGAACGGGCAGGAGCTGCGGAGGAGACGCCGCAAGGGCCGGAAACTCAACGACCTCGCCGTCGCCGTCGCCGTCGTCCGGCTCATAAGCAACCCTCAAGTGAGCCAACGCAACCGCTTCCTGCTCGTCCTGGGCCCCGTAAAGCCGTACTGTCGCAGTATGGGGGTTATGCCACTCTTGCCATACTGCCTCATGTTTTGTGCAAATGCAAGACCAGATGCACGTTCATTCGCCCCGTGCACACCGGCATCTGATGGCATCATGGAGGGGTAGTCGGCTCCCCGGGACGGACCGCCTCGGCATACCCGCCCGACTCAGCCGCCACAGTCGCGCACGTGACTTTGGCCCAAGAGCCTGCGACCTCCCCCTCGCGCGTGCCTCCTTCTCGCGTGCCTACGGTAGTCGTGGCCTCCTCCGGGCCGGTCCACCACTCCACAGGAGGAACCAATGGCTCACATCTACAACGGGATGCCGGCGACCGAGCTCACCGAAGTCGCCTGGCGCAAGAGCGCGCACAGCAACCCGAACGGGGCATGCGTCGAGGTCGCGCTGCTCCCCCAAGGCGACATCGCGTTCCGCAACTCCCGGTTCCCCGAGGGCCCCGCCCTCGTCTACACCCAGGCTGAGATCGCGGCGTTCCTGGCCGGCGCCAAGGATGGGGAGTTCGACCACATTCTTAACTAGCGCCCCAGGGGTACTAGATGCACCCATAGCACCAATTCCCGGCGGCCGTCCCCATTGCGGGGCGGCCGCCGGTAACGTGAGCGACGCAGACATGTATTCAATCGTCATATGAACCCCTTCCCGCCGCGTTGCCGGCATGGGACACTAACCCATGCCCACCTCGCGACAGGGGGCACAGGCCAGCGGAGGAGGGGCGATGGAATCGTCCGGGCAGCCAGTGCAGGGTCCCGTTCCTGATGTGTCAGCGATCATGTTCGCCACGCGCGCGTCCGGGCCGTCGGTGCAGCGCCTGGTGCTTGGCGGGCACCTGCGGCGCCTGCGGGAACGAGCCGGGTTCACCACGGAGCAAGCGGCTGAGGCAATCCGCGCCTCGCATTCCAAGATCAGCCGCATGGAGCACGGCCGGGTGAGCTTCAAGGAGCGTGACATCGCCGACCTGCTCACGCTCTACGGGGTGGCGAGCCTGAGCGAGCGGCAGGGACTGCTGGCCCTCGCGCGGGAAGCCAACACGCCTGGCTGGTGGGCGGGCTACTCCGACATCCTGCCGAACTGGCTCGAGCCCTACTTCGGCCTCGAGGCGGCCGCCTCCTTCATCCGGACCTACGAGCTTCAGTTCGTGCCTGGCCTGCTGCAGACCGAGGACTACGCCAGGTCCGTCATCCGGCTGGGAAACGCCATGAGCGAGGACGAAGTCACCCGGCGCACCGAGGCGAGGATCAACCGCAGGCTGCTGCTTGACCGCGAGGAGCCGCCGCGCAAGTGGGCGGTCATCGACGAGGCGGCCCTGCGCCGGCCCATCGGCGGCCGGGCCGTCATGCGCGAGCAGATCAGGCACCTCATCAAGCTGGCCGACCACCCAGCCGTGACGCTGCAGGTGCTGCCCTTCAGCGCGGGCGGGCACCGGGCACTCGGCGGCCCGTTCACGATCTTGCGGTTCGCCGAGCCTGACCTGCGTGACGTCGTCTACATCGAGCAGCTCACCAGTGCCCTCTACCTGGACAAGGCAACCGAGGTCGACAGCTATCTCGAGGTCATGGAGCAGCTCTGCCTGCAGGCCGAGCCGGTCGCCCGGACCCAGGACGTGCTCAACGCCATCCTCGAGGACAGCTAGGCCCCAGGGCCGGACCGGAGGGTCCCTCAGCTTGCGTGACACCCCACAGCCACGAGGGACGCTTTGGCTGGAAAGATAGATGCGTGAGCATACTTGGCACCCGAGTCCTGCGGAGTGAAGATCCCGGCTTCCTCACGGTGGGCGGCGTCTATACCGAAGACGTACAGGATGAGCGCCTGGCCGGCGCGCTGCACGCGCACTTCGTCCGGTCAACCGTCGCGCACGCGCGGATCACTAGCATCGACACCGTGACGGCCAGCCAGGCCCCGGGCGTGGTGGCGGTGTTCACCGGTGCTGACCTGGCGGCCGCCGGAGTGCAGCCGGTCAAGCCGATGATGCCGACGATGAACCAGGCGATGCCGCAGCCATGGCTGGCCACCGACACCGTGCGGTTCGTCGGCGAGCCGGTCGCGGTGATCGTGACCGAGCACCCCTACCAGGGTGAGGACGCCATCGAGCTGGTTGACGTCGACTACGAGTTCCTCCCCGTGATTGTCGATCCGAGGGACGCTGAGGCCGCGACCGACGGCTTCCTGTTCCCTGCGGCGGGGACGAACGTCGCGGTCACGTTCGGCGAGGCCGGCAAGCTCAGCGGAGACCTGTTCGCCGGCTGCGACGTGGTCGCCAGTGAGACCGTGATCAACAACCGGGTCGCCCCCGCCCCGATGGAGTCCCGCGCCGCCGCCGCCGTCTGGGCCGACGGACGGCTCACCGCCTGGATCCCCAACCAGGGCGCGCAGGGCACCAAGGGGGCGATCTGCGGCATGCTCGGCCTGGACGCCAGCGAGGTCCGCATCATCACCCCTGACGTCGGTGGCGCGTTCGGCGCGAAGTTCGGCGCGGATGGTGAGCATGCTGTCGTCTGCTGGCTGGCCAGGGAAGTCGGGCGGCCGGTCCGCTGGAGCGAGACCCGCAACGAGAACCTGGTCGCGATGACCCACGGCCGCGCCCAGGTGCAGAAGCTCACGATCGGCGGCACCTCGGACGGCATCGTCGCGGCCTACCGGATCGAGGTGCTTCAGGACTGCGGCGCCTACCCGAGGATCGGCGCGTTCCTGCCGTCCCTGACCATCTTGATGGCCCCGGGCCCGTACAACATACCGAGGGCCGAGGCGGTCGCCACCTCCGTGGTCACCAATACCACCCCGGTCGGCGCCTACCGAGGGGCCGGGCGGCCCGAGGCGACCGCGGCGGTGGACCGGGCGATCGACCTGTTCGCTCAGGCGGCCGGCGTCGACCCGGCCGAGGTCCGCCGCAAGAACCTGCTGCCGAGGTTCACCGAGCCGCACACGACCGCGTTCGGCGCGAAGTACGACTCCGGCGACTACGTCGCGGCCCTGGACAAGGCCCTTGAGGCGGCGGGCTACGACGAGCTGCGGGCCGAGCAAAGGCGCCGCCGCGAGGCCGATGCCCCGCTCCAGCTGGGCATCGGCCTGTCCAGCTACGTGGAGATCACCGGCCCCGGTGGCGAGGCCGGAGGCCCGAACGAGAACGGCACCGTCGAGGTCCACCCGGACGGCACCGCGACGATCCTCACGGGCACCTCACCGCACGGCCAGGGGCACATCACCGTCTGGGCGATGCTCGCCAGCGAGGAGCTGGGCATACCGATCGACAAGATCACGGTCAAGTGGGGCGACACCGACCTGGTGCCCCGGGGGGGCGGCACCGGCGGCTCGCGCAGCCTGCAGCTTGGCGGCGCGGCCGTCCAGCAGGCAAGCAAGGAGCTGCTCGACGTGGCCCGGGAGCGCGCCGCGCAGGCCCTGGAGATCAGCGGGGCCGACCTGGAGTTCGACGTCGATCGCAGCGCCTTCGCGGTCAAGGGCGACCCGGACACCGCTGTGCCGCTGAGCAGGCTGGCCGAGGGCGAGCGGCTGTTCGTCAGGAGCGTCTTCACCGCACCCGGCCCGACGTTCCCGTTCGGCACGCACGTGGCGGTGGTGGAGGTCGACACCGAGACCGGCAAGGTCTTCCTGCGCCGGGTCGTGACCGTGGACGACGCGGGCACGGTCATCAACCCGCTGCTGGCCGAGGGCCAGCGGCACGGCGGCATCGCCCAGGGCGCGGCCCAGGCCCTCCTGGAGGAGGTGGTCTACGACAGCGATGGCAACCCGCTGACGGCCACGTTCGCCGACTACCCCTTCGTGTCCGCGACCGAGCTTCCCAGCTTCGAGCTCGTCGACATGGCGACGCCGACTTCCTACAACCCCCTGGGGGCCAAGGGAATCGGCGAGGCCGGAACGATCGGCGCCACCCCGGCGACGCAGAACGCCGTCATCGACGCGGTGTCCTACCTGGGAGTCACCCACATCGACATGCCCACCTCACCGCAGCGGGTCTGGCGAGCGATCCAACGGGCGGCAAGCAATGGCAAGGAGGCCTAGCGAGATGACGGAGATCAAGCTCACCGTCAACGGGGCCACGCGCAACGACGAGGTCGAGCCCAGGCTGCTGCTGGTTCACTACCTGCGGGAGACCCTGGGCCTGCGCGCGGCGAACGTCGGCTGCGATACCACGTCCTGCGGCGCCTGCACGGTGCTGCTCGACGGCGAGTCGGTCAAGTCATGCACGGTCCTGGCCGTCCAGGCCAGTGGCCGCGCCGTGACCACGGCCGAGGGCGCCGTCAACCGCGACGGCACCCTCGGGCACGTGCAGCAGGCGTTCCGTGAGGAGCACGGCCTGCAGTGCGGCTTCTGCACGCCGGGAATGGTCATGGCGGTCACTAGCCTGCTTGCGGAGAACCCGGACCCGACCGAGCAGGAGGTTCGCGAGGGCCTCGAGGGCAACTTCTGCCGCTGTACCGGCTACCACAACATCGTCCGGGCCGCCCTGAACGCCGCGGCCAAGCTGCGGGCGGCGAATGACGACGCGACCTCGGGCAAGGCGCCTTCTGACGGGGAGGTGGCCGCATGATCCCGGCCTCCTTCGACTATGAGGTAGCCGAGTCGACCGCGCACGCGCTGGCCCTGCTGGCCGAGCACGGGGAGGACGCCAAGCTGCTGGCCGGCGGTCACTCGCTGCTGCCGATGATGAAGATCCGGCTGGCCCAGCCGGCCGTGCTCATCGACATCACCCGGCTGACCGGCCTTTCCGGCATCCAGATCGACGGCGACGAGATCGTGATCGGCGCGACCACCCGGCATGCGGACCTCGCCAGCTCGCAGATCCTCAGGGCCGACGCGCCGGTCCTCGCCCACGCGGCCGCCCAGGTCGGCGACCCGCAGATCCGGCACCGGGGCACGATCGGCGGCTCGGTCGCGCACGCCGACCCGTCCGCGGACCTGCCGGTGACCCTGCTCGCCCTGGGAGCCACGGTCGAGGTCACCGGCAGTCAGGGGCGCAGGTCCGTCGGGATCGATGACTTCTTCACCGGGCCGTTCGAGACGGCACTCGGCCCGGACGAGATCCTGTCGGCCATCCGCGTGCCGCGGCTCGGCGGCAAGCCCTGGGGCTACCAGAAGTTCGTCCGCCGGGCTAACGACTGGGCGATCGTCGGCGTGGCCGCCTGCGACGGCCGGGTCGCGCTGGCCAGCATGGGCGGCACGCCGCTGCGGGCGCACGCGACCGAGGACGCGCTGCGCTCCGGGGCCACGCCACGGGACGCCGCCGCCCTCGCCGCTGTTGGCACCTCACCCGGGGCCGACTTCCACGCCGACGCGGACTTTCGCGAGCACCTGGCCCGGGTCCTCACCCGTCGTGCCCTCGAGGGTCGCACCGGCTGACCCGTGCCTAGCCGATGCCAAACGGGCAGGGGCCGGTGCTGCGGCACCGGCCCCTGCCCGTTATGTACCGTATTTCAGGGTTTATAGTGGTTCAAGTGAGCCGCACGCGACGACGGGAGCGGCTTGATCCTGGTGTGACGCGGCTGCTGTGGTTCGTGTGCGCGATCGTGCTCGTGGACAGCATCTTCTTCTCGGCCCTCACCCCGCTGCTCCCCCACTACGCCCGGGCCACGGGGCTGTCCAAGGCGGCGGCAGGCGTCCTCGTCGCGTGCTACCCCGCGGGGACCCTGGCCGGAGCGCTGCCGGGCGGGCTGGGAGTAGCGCGACTTGGCCCCCGGCGGATGGTCCTGCTCGGGCTGGCGGGGATGAGCATGGGCACGCTCGTGTTCGGCTGGTCGACGTCGGCCTGGCTGCTTGACGCGGCCCGGCTGCTGCAGGGCATCGCGGGCGCCTGCACCTGGGCAGCCGGGCTGGCCTGGCTGGCGGATGCCGCGCCGGAGTCGCGACGCGGCGAGCTGCTCGGCACGGCGCTGGGAGTGGCGATCGTCGGGGCGCTGCTCGGCCCCGTGGTCGGGGCGGTGGCGGGCCTGGCCGGGACCGGGGCCGCATTCTCCGCCGCCGCCGTCATGGGCGTGATCTTGATCTGCTGCGCGTTCGCCCTGCCGGCGCCGCCGGTCGCGGTGACCCCGCAGGGGATGCGGCAGCTGCTCACCGGGCTCCGGGACCGGCACGCCCCGGCGGCCACCTTGACCAGTGCGGGGGCGGACCGGATCGGCCTCAACCAGGGCCTTGGCTTCGGGCTGACCAACCTCACCTGGGCGGCGGGGCAGGCCATCGCCGCGGCCGGCGCTGGGGCGCTGGCCCAGGCGACCTCGGACGCCGTCCCCTACCTGCTGCTGTCGCTGGCCTGCCTGGTGACGCTGGGCGGAGTGCTCGCGGGCTACCGCCCGCGTCCGCGCGGGCCCCGTCCGCGCGGGCCCCGTCGCCAGGGAGCCGGCTGCTAGGAGGCGCTCCCGCTGAGGCCGGCCGCCAGGCCCTGGGCGCCGATCGCCTTCTCGTCGGCGAGCGCGATGGCCAGCTGACCCTGGATGTTGGGGTGCATCGGCGCGGCGTCGGCCGGCCCCTGCACGTACGGGTCCGCGCCGCACAGCTCGTGCCCGGTGAACTGGGGCTGGGCCACCCCGAAGCCGAACGCCCCCGCTCCCTGGGCGAGCACGGTGTTCAGCTGGCCGAGCCGGGAGGTCAGGTCCTTGGCCTTCGCCTGGGTCATCCCGTAGTGCGACAGGCAGCCCACCGAGCGGCCGAACGGCGAGTAGTACTCGTTCACCAGCACCTTCGGATGCCACGGCAGGTCGGTGAGCTCGGAAAGCAGCTCGTAGTAGTTGCGGGTGAAGCTGCTGAGCAGCTGGCTGAAGTACGCGCCGGAGATCTTGTCGTTGCACACCCCGCCCCCGGCGCACAGTTGCGTCATCACGCCCCATTGCATGTCGTCGGCGCCAATGCTGACGATGATGAGCCGGGCGTGCGTCGCCTCCGACGCGAGGGAGAACTGCGGCACCGCGATCTGCTCGTTGGACAGCACCTGCGCGCCAAGCAGCCCGTTGGGAATGGTGGCGCTGCCACAGGCCAGGTTCTGCACGTTCCAGCCGTTCGCGCTGGCCAGGTCAGCCGCGTACGAGTCAGCCGAACGGCCGCAGCCCTGGTCAAGAGGGGTGGACTGGGAAGCCCAGGGCAGTCCGTACCCGGAGGCGGTCGAGTCACCCATGACGACCACCTGGACGCTGGGGTTCGTCTTGACCGGCGTGGCCGGCGGCCGGACCGTATCCACGCCCACCAGGTCGTCGAGCGTATGGACGCTGCGCAGCAGCCGGGGCGTGCTCGAGGCGGTGGCCACGATGCCGCCCACGTTGATGGCGATGGCGACGGCCACGCCGCCCGCGACCATCTTCCAGGCCACGTGCCTGCGGCGGATCGCGTAGACGGCGATAAGCCCGAGCGCGGTGAACCCGGCGGCGACCAGGGTCTCCCACACGAAGTACCGCTCCCAGCCCGCCGCGAGCTGCTGGCTGAACGTCAGCTCCACGCGGTGCGGGCCATCGGCCCGCAGCTGATTGACGATCTGGGGGGTGATGCTGATGTGATCCAGCTCAAGTTGCGGCCTGATCGGCCCGGCGAAGGAGATGCTGGTCGGTATTACCTGGCCGAACAGGTCCAGCTCGCCCGGCCCGGACAGCGAAAGCGAGCCAAGCGAGGGCTGCGCCGCGCCCACCTGGGCGACCTGCCCGGCCACGGAGACCGTCTGCAAGGGGGTGACACGAAGCGCGAGCCAGATGGCGCCGAACACGACGACAAGGAGGGTAAGCGAGACGAGCGCGGCCACCCGCGCCCGCCGGACTAGCAGTCGAACTCGCACTGTTACCCAAGCCTACCCCGCCCGAGCGCGGGTCATCGGCTATGAGGCGCCGCGTCCGGGGTTGTCCGGCAGACCGGGCTAGTCCGTCCCGGCCTCCATGGCGGCCCGGTCGAGCAGCTCGTCGCTCGCCTCGAGCAGCTCGTCGCCCGGCTCAAGGCCCAGCGAGGTAATCACGTCCGCGCCGCCGGCCGACGGCGCGCCGATCAGGGCGGCGGTCGCCGACTGGACCGCCTGCGCCTGCACGGTCAGGGCCGGGTGCGTATTGCCGATGGCGCCGAGGCCGGCGTACTGCTCGAGCTTGGCCCGGGAGTCGGCGATGTCCAGGTTCCGCATCGTGAGCTGCCCGATACGGTCCACCGGCCCGAAGGCCGCGTCCTCGACTCGCTCCATCGACAGCTTTTCCGGGTGGTAGCTGAACGCCGGGCCGGTCGTGTCGAGGATCGAGTAGTCGTCCCCACGCCGCAGTCGCAGCGTCACCTCCCCGGTGATCGCGGTGCCCACCCAGCGTTGCAGCGACTCGCGCAGCATCAGCGCCTGCGGGTCAAGCCAGCGGCCCTCGTAAAGCAGCCGGCCGAGCTTGCGCCCCTCGTTGTGGTAGGCGGCGACGGTGTCCTCGTTGTGGATCGCGCAGATGAGCCGCTCGTAGGCGATGTGCAGCAGCGCCATGCCCGGCGCCTCGTAGATGCCACGCGACTTGGCCTCGATGATCCGGTTCTCGATCTGGTCGGACATGCCCAGGCCGTGCCGCCCGCCGACGGCGTTGGCCTCGATTACCAAGTCGACCGGGGAGGCGAACTCCTTGCCGTTGACTGATACCGGCCGCCCCTGGACGAACCCCACGGTGACGTCCTCGGGAGCGATCTCAACCGCCGGATCCCAGAACCGCACGCCCATGATAGGCTCGACGATCTCGATCCCGGTGTCCAGGTGCTCCAGCGATTTCGCCTCGTGGGTGGCGCCCCAGATGTTCGCGTCGGTCGAGTAGGCCTTCTCGCCGCTGGCCCGGTAGGGCAGGTCGCGCTCGAGCAGCCATTGCGACATCTCCTTGCGGCCACCGAGCTCCGCGACGAAGGTCGCGTCCAGCCACGGCTTGTAGATCCGCAGCGCCGGATTGGTCAGCAGCCCGTACCGGTAGAAGCGCTCGATGTCGTTGCCCTTGTAGGTGGAACCGTCACCCCACAGTTGAACGTCGTCGTCCATCATCGCACGGACCAGCAGGGTGCCGGTGACGGCCCGGCCGAGCGGCGTCGTGTTGAAGTAGGCCCGCCCGCCTGACCGGATGTGGAAGGCACCGCAGGCCAGGGCGGCCAGGCCCTCCTCTACCAGCGACGCGCGGCAGTCGACCAGCCGCGCGATCTCCGCGCCGTAAGCGCCGGCCCGGCCGGGAACCGACTCGATGTCGGGCTCGTCGTACTGCCCGATGTTGGCGGTGTACGTGCACGGCACCGCCCCCTTCTCGCGCATCCACGCGACCGCGACCGACGTGTCAAGCCCGCCGGAGAAGGCGATCCCGACTCGTTCACCGACAGGCAGGGAGGTGAGCACCTTGGACATGCTTAGATTATGCACACCTCTGCATATTCATGCAACCCGGCTGCCTGCTCCGCGGAAGGCCATGATCACGCGTGGTCCTCGTTGATCATGTACCGGGTCAACGGCCGCGAGTCAGACCTGGGCGCGCGACTGGACGGCGGCGACGATCTCGGCGATCGCCTCGTCGACTGGCACCCCGTTGTTCTGGGTGCCGTTGCGGTAACGGAAGGACACCGCGTCCGCGGCCACGTCGTCATCGCCCGCCAGCAGCATGAACGGGATCTTCTGGCGCTGGGCGTTGCGGATCTTCTTCTGCATGCGGTCGTCGCCTGAGTCCACCTCGACCCGGACGCGAGCGGCCGCAAGGCGCTCCGCCACCGACTCGAGGTAGGGAACGTGCTGGTCGGTAATGGGGATGCCAACGACCTGGACCGGTGACAGCCACGGCGGCATCGCCCCGGCGTAATGCTCGATCAGCACGCCCATGAACCGCTCGATCGAACCGAACAGCGCCCGGTGGATCATGATCGGCTGCTGCCTGGTGCCGTCGGCCGCCTGGTACTCAAGCCCGAACCGCTTGGGCTGGTTGAAGTCCAGCTGGATGGTCGACAGCTGCCAGCTACGGCCGATCGCGTCACGCGCCTGGACGGAGATCTTCGGCCCGTAGAAGGCGGCGCCACCCGGGTCGGGCACCAGCTCAAGGCCGGAGTCGGTGGCGACCCGGCGCAGGGTCTCTGTGGCCGCCTCCCACTCCTCGTCCGAGCCGATGAACTTCTCCGAGTCACCGCGGGTGGACAGTTCCAGGAAGAAGTCGTCGAGCCCGTAGTCGCGCAGCAGGTCGAGCACGAAGGTGAGCAGGTTGGTGAGCTCGTCCTCCATCTGCTCGGGGGTGCAGTAGATGTGCGAGTCGTCCTGGGTCAGCCCGCGCACCCGGGTCAGGCCGTGCACGACGCCGGACTTCTCGTACCGGTAGACGGTGCCGAACTCGAACAGCCGCAGCGGCAGCTCGCGGTAGGACCGCCCGCGCGCACGGAAGATCAGGTTGTGCATCGGGCAGTTCATGGCCTTGAGGTAGTAATCCGCCCCCTCAAGCTCCATCGGCGGGAACATGGTGTCCGCGTAGTACGGCAGGTGCCCCGAGGTCTCGAAGAGGTGCCCCTTGGTGATGTGCGGGGTGTTGACGAACTCATAGCCCGCCTCCTCGTGCCGCAGCCGGGCGTAGTGCTCCATCTCCCGGCGGATGATGCCGCCCTTGGGGTGAAAGACCGGCAGGCCAGAGCCGATCTCCTCGGGGAAGGAGAACAGGTCAAGCTCGGCCCCGAGCTTGCGGTGATCGCGGCGCTCGGCCTCCTCGAGCATCTTGAGGTAGCCGTCCTGCGCGGCCCGGGACTCCCATGCGGTCCCGTAGATGCGCTGGAGCTGCGGGTTCTTCTCGCTGCCCCGCCAGTACGCGCCCGCGTTGCGCATCAGCTTGAAGGCCGGGATGTGCCTGGTTGACGGGACGTGCGGTCCCCGGCACAGGTCCTTCCAGCACAGCTGGCCGGTCTTGGCGTCGATGTTGTCGTAGATCGTCAGCGCGCCCGCGCCGACTTCGGTCGACGCCTCGTCGTCGGCCGAAGGCGCTCCCTTGCCCTTGACGGCGATGAGCTCGAGCTTGAACGGCTCGTCAATGAGCTCGGCCCTGGCCTCGGCGTCGGTGACCTCACGGCGGGCGAAAAGCTGGCCCTGCCGGACGATCTCGCGCATCCGCGACTCGATCTTCTTCAGGTCCTCAGGCGTGAACGCCCGGTCAACCTGGAAGTCGTAGTAGAAGCCGTTGTCGATCGGCGGCCCGATGCCCAGCCTGGCCTCGCTGAAGATCTCCTGCACCGCCTGCGCCATGACGTGGGCGGTGGAATGCCTGATAACCGAGCGGCCCTCAGGAGAGTCAGCGGGAACCGGCTCCACCTCGTCGCCGTCGGCCAGGATCCAGGCCAGGTCCCGCAGCTGGCCATTGACCCGCGCGACTACTACGTCCCGTTCGCCCGCGAACAGGTCGGCGGCGGTCGTCCCGGTCGTGACCTCGCGTTCGGCCCGCTGGGACTCGCGGTCGAGCACGTGGATGCTGATCTGGGACACGGTTCTCTGCCTTCGGTAGATGTCAGCCGGGTTTCGCCTTCGATGCTACCGGGGACCGTGTCACGCCCCCGCATCAATATGGCGCTACAGCCAGGCCGGCAGGTCGGGGACGGGGCGGCCGGCCGTGTCCATCAGGACGGGCACCGGTCGGCCAGCGAGCCACTGGACCAGGGCCGACAGCGGGGCCGAAACAGAGACGGGGCTGGTGACCCCGCTCACCTGCCACGTCGCGCCGGTGTCGGCCGCGGTCAGCGACAGCGCCGGGCTGCTCCCGACCGCGGACCTGCGCGCGGTGATGTCGTCAAGCAGGGCCGCGAGGAACCCGGCGGGCAGCTCGGCGAAGCTGGCCCCGGCGTCCAGGTCGACCGCGTGAATGTAGACCTCGCGGGCTCTCATCCAAGGGACCTCGGACGCGTGCCTGGTCAGCCCCTGGGCGGTGATCACCTCGGCCGACCAGGCCCGGGCGGGCATCTCGTCCAGGTCGGACCAAAGGTCGGCGGCCGACGTGGTGACCAGGGACCGCAGGCCGGCCGCCGGCGCCGTCGCTCCCGCCTCGATGTCCGCGGCCCGCTGCTCGCTGGAGAGGTACATGCGCCGCTCCTCGCCCGTCCGCGCCCAGTGCAGCAGGTTGCGCAGCGCGCCGGCGTTGTTGGCCAGGTGTGACAGCAGGTAGCGGCGACTCCAGCCGGGCAGCAGGCACGGTGAGTCAAGCGCGTCGTCATCCAGCCGGGCAAGCCCGGCGAGCAGCAGCCGCGTGCCGGCATCAACCCACTCCAGTGCCTGCTCCGGTCGTTCCTGCTGGCTCATCGGCGTACCTCCTGTGGCGGGCGAGGGGTGGTTACGCCACCCGGTAAGGAAATCACACGCGAGGAGCTCCCCCGCCCGCCGCCGTCGTGGTCGGCGAGGGGGTCGGGGCGCCGGCCGGAGGGGCCGTGGTCAGGCAGGTCGAGGCCGGCGTCGGGACCGACGTCGGCTTGGCTCCGGCCGACCCGGACGCGATGGTCAGCGTGATCGTTGCCCCCGGGGCAACGTGCGTGCCCGTCGCGGGCGACTGCGACAGCACGATTCCGGCAGGCACGGCCGGCGAGACCGCCTGCTTGATCGTCACGGTGAGGCCAGCCGTCTGGAGGACCTGCTCCGCCGCGATCGCCCGCTGGCCCACGATGCCTGGCACCGTCACGCTCCCGCCTGCTGGCGCCGACGAGGTGGGCTCGGGCATGGGCTGGCAGCCCGTCGGGGTGGGCCGGGCGGCCGGTGTCGCCGACCCGGCCCGGCTGGTGCCCTGATAGGCGGCAGGCGCGCCGGGTCCGGCCGGACCGGAACGGGTGGCCGCTACAGCACCGACCGTTCCGCCGATGACCAGGACTGACGCCGCCGCCAGGCTGGGCAGCAGCCAGGACTTCACTGTTCGCTCCGCGGTTCGCACGGTGATCTCCTCGTAGGTCAGCTGTCGTGGCGGCTCGGGCACGACCCGCTTCAGCAGGTCCGCCAGCCGCTGCTCATCGGCGTTCATGGGTGGGTGCCTCCCGCTCGCTGGACGTCCATCAGGCCAGGCACGTGCCTCAGCCGGGTCAGTGCCTTGGCCGCCTGGCTCTTGACTGTCCCGACCGAGCAGCCCATGATCCGCGCCGTGTCGGTTTCGGTCCGGTCCTCGAAATAGCGCAGCGTGATGACGGCTCGCTGCCTGGCCGTCAGCTCACCCAGCGCCTGGCGCAGCGACTCGCGCGTGTCCACCTGCCGGAACGCGCCACTGTCGGCGGCGGGCTCGGGAAGCGCCGCCGAGGCGATCTCCCCGGTCCAGCGCCGCCCGCGCCAGCGCAGGAACGTATTCACCATGACCTTGTGCGCGTAGCCCTCGGCTGATTCCATGGCTGCCACCCGCTCCCACCGCCGCCAGACCTCGCCCAGCGCCGTCTGCACCAGGTCCTCGGCGAGCGCCCAGTCCCCGCCGGTCAGCAGCCAGGCCGCCCGCAGCATGGCAGTCGACTGCCGCCGCACGAAGTCGGCGAAGTCGGGGGGTTCGGGCATGACGTTTCCCCGTTCTGAGTTGGCTGGATACTCGATCACCTGCACACCTGCCTAAGCGGGTGGGCCGGTAAGAAGGTTGCCGCATTTCGGGCACCACCTCGTCCTGGTGGTATCCGTGCGGCGGCTGAGTCCCTACAATCGGCTGCGTGAGGGGTACATCGCGTTCAGTGTTGCTCGCCGTGGCCGTGCTAGCTGGCGTTTCCTGCCTGGGGCCTGCCCTGGCGGCGCGGGCGGCCGCCACTCAAGCCGCCCAGAACCAGCCCAGCCCACGGCAGCGGATCACGGTGACGGCGTCGGACTACCACGGGACCACGTACGCCACGTTCCGTGGCTACCAGCTCTCCGGGGCATCGAGCACCACGTGGGCGCAGGTGTTCGGCCCCTGGACCGCGCGGGTCGGGTACAACGGCGTGGCCAAGCCCGGGGCCAAGCGCGAGGGAGATGGCACGACGCCGTCAGGCAGCTATGGCTTCAGCTTCTTCTTCGGGGTTGACCCGAATCCTGGTGCTCACTTCCCCTGGCGGCACGCCTATGCCTACGACTACTGGGACGATGACTCGCGCAGCAAGCTCTACAACGAGTGGGTCGATACCAGGACGCAGGACGGCGGCCGCGACCCTGAGCCGATGCACAACGTCCCCCCGTACGACTACGGTGCGGTGATCGCCTACAACACCGCCAGGACCCCGGGCCTCGGCAGCGCGATCTTCTTGCACGTTGGCACCGGCGGGCCGACCGCGGGCTGCGTCTCGCTGCCAGTGGCCGAGTTGATTAAGGTGCTGCGCTGGCTCAACCAGAAGGACCACCCCACCATCACGATCAGCGGATAGCCGCCGGGAGGATCCGCCCGCTGACCTCGCCGAAGCCGATGCGCCCGCCGGCGGCGCCGGGCGCGGTCGCGCTGATGACCACCTCATCGCCGTCGAGCAGGAACGTCCGCTGCTCGCCATTGATCGTGACCGGCTCCGCCCCGCCCCAGGTCAGCTCGAGGAACGCGCCCCGCTCGAAGCGCGAGGGGCCGGAGATCGTGCCGGAGCCGAAGATGTCGCCGGTCCGGGCCGACGCGCCGTTGACCGTCATGTGCGCCAGCATCTGGGCCGGTGACCAGTACATCGTCCGGTATGGCGGCCGGGACACCTGCTGGCCGTTCCACGAGACGACGAGGTCGACGTCAAGCCCCCAGGACGCGGACTCCCGCAGGTAGGGCAGCGGCTCGGGGTCCTGGCCTGGCAGCGGCACCCGCGCGGCCTCGAGCGCCGCCAGCGGCACCACCCAGGGCGACACCGAGGTCGCGAACGACTTCCCCAGGTGCGGCCCAAGCGGCACGTACTCCCACGCCTGGATGTCGCGGGCCGACCAGTCGTTGAGCAGGAACGCGCCAAAGACGTGCGCGGAGAAGTCGCCGGTGCCGATCGACGTCCCCAGGGCGGACCCGACTCCGACGACGAACCCAAGCTCGGCCTCGATATCCAGGCGCACGCTCGGCCCGAACACGGGCCGCTCATCGCCGGGCGGCTTGCGCTGGCCGCACGGCCGGACGATGCCGGTGCCGGACGCGACCACCGTCCCGGCGCGGCCGTGGTAGCCAACCGGCAGGTGCTTCCAGTTCGGCATCAGCGGCGGGGCACCGGGCCTGAAGATCCGCCCGACGTTGGACGCGTGGTGCTCAGAGGCGTAGAAGTCGACGTAGTCGGCGACCTCGAATGGCAGCCCCAGGGCCACCTCAGGCAGCCGGTAGACGGCCTCATCGGGTACCTCACCCCGGCTCGCGAGCGACTGGATCTCCGCGCGCGCCCAGGCCCAGCGGCGCGGCCCCTGCGCCATGAACGGGTTCAGCGTGGGCGCGGCGAACACGTCGTCCGCCAGCGCCAGCGCCAGGTCGATGACGCTGTCGGCGACCCGGACGCCTACCCGCGGGCCGGCCACGCCCACGGAGAACACCCCGTAAGGCAGGTTGTCCAGGCCGAACTGCGAGCCGTCCGGAATCTCGATCGCGGACACGCTGTCTCCCTCCCGTGCTGCTGTGGGCAGATCCGCCCTCAGCAGCACGCCCTAGTCGCTGCCGACACCAGGCGGCACGCTGGACTCATGTCCGACCAAGATAAATCCCCGTCCTTTACGGAACGAACTCGCCAGGCTCTTGCCACCCAGCGGATACTCGTCCTTGACGGACCGCTGGACGATGACAACGGGACGTTGCTTATCACGCAGCTCATGACGCTGGCCGCTGACGACCCGGGCAGTGAGATCGCGCTGTGGATCAACTCGCCCGGCGGCTCGATCCCGACCATGCTCGCCATCCGCGACACGATGCGCCTGGTGCCGTGCGACGTCTCCACGCTGGCGCTGGGACTGGCCTGCAGCGCCGGGCAGTTCCTGCTTTCCGCCGGGGCCAGGGGGAAGCGGTACGCGCTGCCGCACGCGCGCATCCTCATGCACCAGGGGTCGGCCGGAATCGGCGGCTCGGCCGTCGAGGTGGAGGTACAGGCGAACGACCTGCGGCACATCAGGGACACCGTGCTCGGCCTGATCGCCGACGACACCGGGCAGCCGGTGGACCGGATCTTCGAGGACTCACGGCACGACCGCTGGTACACGGCTGCCCAGGCGATGGAGTACGGGTTCGTGGACGCCGTGGCCGATTCGTTCGGCCAGGTGATGCCGACCAGGAGGCACGCGTTCGGGCTGCGCTCGCAGGCCGGGAACGGACAAACGTCATGAGCAGCTACACCATCCCCAACGTCATCGCCGAGTCACCCCGCGGTGACCGGATCATGGACGTCTACTCGCACCTGCTCACCGAGCGGATCCTCTACCTGGGCACGCCGATCGACGCCGGGGTGGCCAACGCGCTTACCGCGCAGCTGCTCTACCTGGAAGGCAGCAGCCCGGAGCAGGAGATCAACCTCTACATCAACTGCGAGGGCGGCGACATGATGGCGACGCTCGCGGTGTACGACACGATGCAGTACATCAGGGCGCCGGTGGTGACAACGTGCGTCGGCGAGGCGATCGCGGCCGGCGCGGTGCTGCTGGCCGCGGGCACTCCCGGCCGCCGTGGCATCCTGCCGCATGCGCGGGTGGTGCTGCACCAGCCGTCGGCGTCGGGCCGGGGCACGATACCCGACATGATCCTGGCGGCCGACGAGGTAGTCCGCATCCGGGCCGATATCGAGTCGGTGCTCTCTGTCCACACCGGCCAGTCGGTGCAGACCCTGCGGGCCGACACCGACCGGGATCGCGTCTTCACCGCCGAGGCGGCCATCGCCTATGGCCTTGTCGACCAGGTGCTCGCGGAGCGATCGTTACGCCGCCAGCGTGAGCAGCGCGACCGGGCCCGAGCCGTGGAACTGCTGGCGGGGCTGGACCGTGTCCCGCCGCAGGTCCTCGGTGACGAGCCGGGTCAGGTCGATGAGCGTGAGCCCGAACGCCCCGGTGACCGCGGCGATCATCTCGCTGGAGGGCTCCTTGCGGCCCCGCTCGATCTCCGAGAGGTACTGGGGCGAGATCCCGGCCCGGGCTGCCGTCTCGGCCAGCCTCTCACCCCGCTCGCGCCGCAGCCTTCGCAGCCGGCTCCCGACTACCTCCCGCCACAGGGGCTCGGGAAGCGCGGGCGGCTCGGGTGCGGTAGCGCGCGGCTGGACCTTGCGCAGCGGGGTGACGTTAGCGGCCATAGCTCCGATGGTAGGCAGCAGCGGGAGGCCTGCCTACCGGGATTCGCTCCTGGCAGAGCGGCGCGGGTCGCCATCGGCCGGGGCCTGCACGCGGCGACGCGGATCAGACCGGTAACGGTAGCCGAAGCCGCGCACCGCCTCGATCCTCGATCCCGCCCCGGCGGGCGCGCCGAGCTTGCGGCGCAGCCGCAGGATGCTGTACTTCACCCGCTCGGGCCCGATCCCGAACGGGTCGCTCCACGCGAGGTCAAGCAGCTTTTCCGGGCTGAGGACCTGGCCCTGGTGCCGGACGAGCGCGACGAGCAGCCGGTACTCGGTGGGCGTCAGCGCGACGGGGACACCGTCCACGCTCACCTCGTGCGAGCTGAAGTTGAGCTGCACCCACCCGTCGTTGAAGACCTCGGACCGCCGGGTGTCGCCGGTCGCCGCCCCGGTTCCGGCGCGGGACCGGCGGACCAGCGCCCGGGCGCGGGCCAGTAGCTCCGCGTTGCCGAAGGGCTTGAGCAGGTAGTCGTCGGCTCCGCCGGTGAAGCCCTTGACCTTCTCCGACTCCTGCCCGTGCGCGGTGAGCATGAGGATGGGCACGTCGGACAGGTCGCGGATGCGCTCGAGGACCGTCCAGCCGTCCATGCCTGGCAGCCCGACGTCGAGGATGACAAGGTCGGGCTGGCCGCTGTGGAAGGCCCGCAGCCCCTCGGGCCCGGTGGGCGCGGAGATGGCGGCGAACCCGCCGCGCTCGAGCACCACGCGGATGCCGAAGGCGACGTCCCGCTCGTCCTCGATCACCAGGACCCGGCCGCCCCGGTCCTCCCTCACGGTGTCTCCCGCTCCGCTCCCCGCGCCTGGTCGTCCGGTTCCCGCGCCTGGTCGTCCGGCTCAGGCCGCGCACCGCCCGCGGGCCCGGCCACTGGCAGGAACAGGCTGAACGTGGTGCCGGCGTCCAGGACGCTGTGCACCCGGATGTGCCCGCCATGCATCTCGGTGAGCAGCTTGACGATCGACAGCCCCAGGCCGCTGCCGGGCAGCCCGGCGGCGCGGGCGTTGGACCCGCGGGTGAACCGGCCGAAAAGGTGCTCCACCTCGCCCGGCGGTATCCCGATGCCGGAGTCGCACACGGTAATCCGCCAGGTCCCGCCGGCTGGCCCGCGCGTCGCGTGAAACCTGGCCGTCACCCGGATCACCCCGCTGGGGTGGGAGAACTTGACCGCGTTGCCGATGAGGTTGTCCATGACGTGGAGCAGGCGACGATGGTCACCCGTGAGCATCGGCCCGTCCCGGGTGTCGGTGTCGATCGTCATGTCCTGCTTGGCGGCGGCGGGCCCGCTGATGACGACGGCGTCGGCGACGAGCCTCGGCACATCGACCGGGCCGAGGTCAAGGGGCAAGCCACCGGACTCGATCCTGGTCAGCATGAGAAGGTCGGTTACCAGGCGCAGCAGCCGATCAGCGTTCCGCTCGATGACGTCGAGGTAGCGCCAGCCCTCGGCCGACAGCCCATCGGCCTCGCCCCTGATGAGCTCGCTGAAGGAGATGATCGACGTCACGGGCGTGCGCATCTCGTGGGCCACGACGGCGAGAAACTGCTCGCTGCGCCGCCGCTCGTCGCTGGTGTCCCCCATGCTGCCCCCACGCGTGCCGGGCCGTTGCCTGGCCTCTACCTGGCCTCCGCCCTGCTTCCTTCCCTCTGACAACATCACCCCAAACCGCGACGATTACTGAGTGCGACCAATTTGCCCGCACATTTCCGCTGGCCGCAAGCCGGGAATTCCGAGTGAAAACAGCATCGAATTCCGGTGCTGACGGCCTTGGATGAAGAAACCAGCCGCGCGGAACCGTGCCTTGGCGGATTGGCTCGATACCTTTAAGTGCCGCGGCCGCATGACCCCCGCGCGAATCGGCCATGGTCAAGACGTGCGCCAAATGTTAACGTTCGCGATGTATGTCACTGGCCGGACGTGAGATCCAATGGGGACAGCCGCGCGATCTTGAGGTCCGCGCCAGCGGCACCCGCCGGAAAGTTCACTCATCCACAGTGAGGCAGGGCATGCACAGACCCACAGAAAGACGCTGGCCAAGGGCACGCGCTCGGCGCAAGCTATTCACCGCCGCACTAGCCGTCGGTGCCGTCCCGGCCCTCGTCGCGGGCCAGGGCCTGCTGGCCGGGGCGGCGACCGCCGCGCCGGTCGCGGCAGCTTCCCTCACCGCGCCGCTGACGTCAGCCGTGGCGGCACAGTTGTCACAGAACGTGAACCAGCACGTCATCGTGATCCTGAAGAGCCAGCTGGCGCAGCAGGCCGTGGGCAGCCAGGCCGCATCCCAGCGGTCGGCCGCCGTCACGGCCGACCAGAAGCCGTTCATGACCGAGCTCGGCCAGGTGCACGCCACCCACGTCAAGCAGTACCAGCTAGTCAACGCCTTCGCGGCCACCGTTTCTACGGGCGAGGAAGCACGGCTTAAGGCCAGCTCGGGGGTGGAAGAGGTCATCCCGGACGCGACGATCAGCCTGGGGGCCGGCTCCGCGGGTGCTAGCGCCACGCCGTCCGCCGCCACGCCGTCCGGGGCCGGTGCGGCCAGGCTGACGGGGAAGGGTGCCACCCCCACCCCGAGCGTGATCCCCGGCGCGTGCAGCGCCAAGCCGCAACTCGCCCCGGAGGGGCTGTCCCTGACCCAGACCGCGTCCGATGACCCGCACGCGCCGACCGCCGCGTCGCTTGGCTTCACCGGCACCGGCGTGAAGGTCGGCTGGATCGCGGACGGGCTCGACACGAGCAACGAGAACTTCATCCGGCCCAACGGCACCTCGGTCTTCGACCCGGCGACCGGCGGTGACTACCAGGACTTCACCGGCGAGGGCACCGGCGCGCCTACTGGCGGCGACGAGGCGTTCCTCGACGCGAACGCGATCGCCGGGCAGGGCCAGGTCACCTACAACGTGAACGGGTTCTCCGCGCAGTCCTACCCCTCGCCGTGCAACATCAAGATCCAGGGCACCGCGCCTGGGGCCAGCCTGGTCGGGCTGGACGTATTCGTCGAGAACTCCAGCGGGATCGACACCACCGAGTCGAACTTCGTCCAGGCGATCAACTACGCGGTCACGGTGGGTCACGTGAACGTGCTCAACGAGTCGTTCGGCGGCAATCCCTTCCCGGACCAGGCCGCGCTTGACCTCATCACCCAGTTCGACGACGCGGCCGTGGCGGCGGGCGTCACGGTCGTGGCCTCCACTGGCGACGCGGGCTACACCAACACGATCGGCTCACCCGCGACCGACTCGAACGTGATCTCGGTCGGCGCGAGCACGCAGTTCCAGATGTACGCCCAGACCAACTACGCGCTCGCCCGCGACTTCGCGACCAGGGGCTGGCTCAGCGACAACATCAGCTCGCTCAGCTCGGGTGGCTTCGACGAGTCCGGCGGCACGGTCGACCTGGTCGCCCCGGGCGACCTGAGCTTCGCCTCATGCGACGCCAACCCGGCCCTCTACAGCGAGTGCGCCAACTTCGTCTTCCCCGGCCAGCCATCCGACATTGAGGAATCCGGCGGCACCAGCGAGTCCTCGCCGTTCGTGGCGGGCATCGCGGCGGATGTCATCCAGGCCTACCGCAAGGCCCACGCCGGTGCGTCCCCGACCCCGGCGCTGGTCAAGCAGATCCTGCTCAGCACCGCGACCGACCTCGGCACTCCCGCTACCGAGCAGGGCGCTGGCCTGGTCAACGCGTACAAGGCAGTGGAACTGGCCGAGTCGATCAAGACCCCGGCGGGCTCACCCCGCCCGGTTGGCCAGACGGTGGAACTGTCCTCGAGCCAGCTGAACGCCACCGGCGAGCCCGGCACCAGGGAAAGCTGGCCGGTGACCGTCACCAACACCGGCGCGAGCACCCAGGCGGTGACGCTGTCAGGCCGGGGCTTCGGTCCCGCCCGCGACGTGCAGTCCGGGTCGGTCACGCTCAGCGACTCGACTAGCCCCCAGGTCCCGAACTACCAGGGCCTGCCGAACGACTACGGCGTCTTCCACTTCACCGTGCGACCGGGCCAGGACCGGCTGTTCGCGCAGATCGCCTACCCGGCCACCGACACGAGCAACAACAACCAGCGCGTCCGGCTGATCCTGGTCGACCCGACCGGCAAGCTCGCGGCGCACTCCCTGCCCCAGGGCGTCGGCAACTACGGCAGCGCGGACGTCCGCTACCCGGCCGCGGGCACCTGGACCGGCGTCATCTTCGGCCTCACCGCCGCGGATGGCGGGACCAACGGCGCCGTGCCGTGGCAGGTGTCGTCGCAGTCGTTCGACTCGTTCGGCTCGGTGTTCCCTGCTCACCTGACGCTGCGGCCCGGGCAGAGCGGGACCGCCTATGTGACCGCGACCACGCCGTCGGCTCCGGGGGACGGCTCCGGGTCGATCGTGGTGTCCGCCAGCGGCTCACCCCAGGCAACCTCGATCCCCGTGACGGTTCGCAGCGAGATCAACGTGGCCCGCGGTGGCGCGTTCTCTGGCGTGCTTACCGGCGGCAACGGCCGGCCTAACGGCGAGGGCCAGGAGCAGTTCTACAAGTTCAGCGTGCCGCCGGGGGTCAAGGACATCGCCGCCAGCGTCACGTTCCCCAACGATCCCGGCGACGCCGTGGGCGAGTACCTGATCGCGCCCGACGGCGAGGCCCTCGGCTACGGCCAGAACCAGGACCCGCTGACCGGGAACCTCAGCACCGGACTGACCGCGTACACGCTCGACCCGGTGCCCGGCACCTGGACGCTGATCGTGGACTTCGCTCAGGCAGTCGAGGGCAACGAGGTATCCGAGCCGTACACCGGATCGGTCAAGTTTGACGCCACCAGCGCCAGCGCGGCCGGCCTGCCCGACAGCTCCCACGCGGTGCTGGCCGCGGGAGCCGCGGTGACGGTCCCGGTGAAGGTCACGAACACCGGCCCCGAGCCCGAGGACTTCTTCATCGACCCGCGGCTTGACACCGATACCTCGCTGACGCTGACGTCGCTCACGGGCAGCTCGTTCACGCTCCCGCCGACCGGCCCTGCGGCCGAGTGGATCGTGCCGACGCAGACCTCGAGCATCCAGGTGACGCAGTCCTCGACCGTGCCGGGGATGTTCGACCTCGGCACGTTCGTGGGCGACCCGGACCTGGCGAGCACCGGCACCACTCCGGGTAGCCTCTGCTCCACCTCGGAGTACTCGGCGGACTTCCCGCCTGGTGGCACGGTGGCGGCAGGCGGCTGGTACGCCCAGCCGACCGAGTGCGGCCCGTACGCGACGGCCGCCCCGTCCGGCACCGCCACCGTCACGGCGACCGTCACGACGAAGGCGTTCGACCCGGCCGTAACCTCCTCCACGTCGGACCTGTGGACGGTGGCGCAGACCGGGGCGTTCAGCGTCAGCCCGGTGGTGATCAAGCCGGGCGCGTCGGCCACGATCGACGTGACCATCGCGCCGTCCGCACCGCGGGGCACCGTGGTCAAGGGAACGCTGTACGTGGATGACGAGCTCGCCGGCATCCCGCCGTACGGCCAGTTCTCTGGCGATGAGGTCAGCGCCCTGCCCTACGAGTACAAGGTGGGGTGAGCCGCTCTTGAGCAAGGCGGTGGCCCGGCAGCACGCGGTGCTGCCGGGCCACCGCGTCCCGCCCCATCCCGGCCGGCTTCGCGCATGCGACCCTGCTGGCGCGACCGGGGGCCGGCCCGGGCGAGGTGGCGGGACGTGAGCCCAGCGGAGGAGGAGTTCCGCGAGTTCATGCGGGGCCGGTGGCCGGCCATGGTCCGGCTGGCCTGCGGGCTGGCCGGGGACCTCGGGCACGGCGAGGACATCGCCCAGGCGGCATTCGCGCGAGCGTACGCGTCCTGGGGCCGGGTGATCAAGGCGGGCGACCCTGAGGCCTACCTGCGGCGCATCGTGATCAGCGAGAACCGGCGCCGGCTCCGCAAGCAGCGAGTCGCCGAGGTGCTGCTCGGGGTGCCGCCGGATTCCGGCCGCCCTGACCTGGCAGCGGAGTCCGATGGGCGCGCGGCGCTGCTCCCGGCGCTGCGCCAGCTGCCGCCTCGCCAGCGCGCCGTCGTGGTGCTGCGGTTCTACCTGGACATGTCCGAGGCGGACACGGCGGCCGCCCTGGGTTGCTCCGTCGGCACGGTCAAGAGCCAGGCGGCCCGCGCGCTGCTCACCTTGCGGCAGGGCAGCGCCCCGGCGAGCCCGCGGCTCGCCGAAGGCGACTGGGTCGAGGGCGACATCATCGAGGGAGGGTTGTGGTGAGCGACCTGCGGGCGGACCTGGACGCGGCGCTGCGCGCCGTGCAGCCGGGCCCGGCCCCCCTCGACCGCGTCATCCGGCGCGGGCGAGGCATCCGGACGCGGCGCCGGGCGGCGGTGGTCGCGGGGACGGTCGCGGTCGCGGCGGCGGTCGCGGCGGGCTACCCGGCCGCGTCACAGCGAGCCGCCGGCCCCAGGCCGGCCCAGCCAGCTAGCCACCGGCCGGCCCTCGTGACGGACCGGCCACCACTGCCGGGCGCGCCCGTCGGGACGATCGCCGTGGGACAGGTGGGGAGCACCGAGTGGCAGGTCAGCGTGGACAAGCCGGACGGGCGGGAGAACGGTGGCATACCCCAGTGCTTCGACATCGCCCTCGACCCTGGCGTCGCGAGCAAGGCGAGCTGGGACGCCCCTACCCCGCTGTCAGGCTCCGTCCTTGACAATGGCGGGTCCACCAACTGCGACCTGCGGTACCCGGGTCAGCAGGCTCCGGCCGCGCTCCAGGGAGCCGGCGGCAACTCGATGTACGTCATGGCCGGGGGCGTGGCGGCCGACGTGCGGTACCTCATACTCAAGCTAGCCGACCACCAGGTGGTCAAGGCGATCCCGCAGATGGCTTACGGCAGGCGGTTCGTGGCCTACGCCGCAGCGATCAGCGACCGGGTCATCAGCGCCACCGCGTACCTCGACGATGGCCAGCTCATGACGGCCGTGCCGTTCATCCCCCCGTCGGGAGGGGTGCCGGCCTTCGGGTTGTGGGCCGCGCCCGGCCAGGCGCGGCCCCGGATCGCCACGGGGGTGCTCGGCTCGGGCACGGCCAGCGGGCGGCGCTGGTCGGTCACCGCCTACGAGGGGCCCTGGGGCACTTGCGTGGTCACGTCGGCCGGCGGGCTTGGTGGCTCATCCGCTGCTTGCCTGAGCACCGCGCCCGCGACCGCCCTATCCGTGCTTAGCCTGGGCGACCTTGGGGGCACCATGCCCTTTTTCGTCAGCGGGCTCGCCCCGCCTGCCGCCACCCGCCTCGAGGTGACGCCCGCCCGCGGGCGCCCCTTCAGCGTTCCTGTCCTCGCGGTCGGCGAGGCGAGGCTGTGGTCATTCACCCTGGGCAACGGGCTGGCGGTCAGGCGCCTGACCGCCTACGACGCGGCGGGCCTGCCCGTCGGCTCCGCCAGCCTGCCGCGCTGACCGCGGCCGCGCGCCGGGTCCAGGCCCGGCCGGCGCCGCGGCCGGGACAGGCGGCTGTCACATCCGGGCGCGCTGCCTCGTCTGCATTCGTAACGGACGGCGGGAAGGCATGGGAGGTACAGCGATGAGGGTAGCGGTCGCGGGGGGCACCGGGGTGGCGGGCCGGCAGGCGGTGGCAGCCTTGCGTGGCGCGGGACACGTCCCGGTCGTGCTGGCCCGGTCGGCCGGCGTGGACCTCGTCCGCGGGGCCGGCCTGGCCGAGGCGCTCGCCGGGGTCGACGCGGTGGTCGACGCGAGCAACATCGCGGCGCAGCGCACCGCGGTCGTCTCTGAGTTCTTCGAGGCCACGTCGCGGAACCTGATGCGGGCGGCGGCGGCCAGCGGGGTCAGCCACATCGTGGCGCTCTCTATCATCGGAATCGACCGCGTTCCTTACGGGTACTACAAGGGCAAGCTCCGCCAGGAGGAAGTGCTGCGGGACTCGCCGGTGCCGGTGAGCATCCTGCGGGCGGCGCAGTTCCACGAGTTTCCCTGGCAGTACCTAGGCTTGTCGTCGGGGCGACTGGTGGTCGTGCCGAAATGGCGGGCCCAGCCAGTAGCGGCGCGCGAGGTCGGCGGCCTGCTCGCCCGGCTGGCCGTGGGCGCCCCGGTGCCGATGACTGAACTCGCCGGGCCAAGACAGGAGAGGATGGCGGACTTGCTGCGCCAGGTTATCGCCGCAGGCGGCGGGCGGCGACGGGTCCTTGAGGTTCCGCTGCCGGGCAAGACCGGCCGGGCGCTGGCCCGGGGCGGTGGCCTGCCCGGCCCGGGCGCCACCCTGGGGACCCAGACGTTCACCGACTGGCTGCGCTCGCAGGCCGCAGGCCCGGCAGTGGCCTCCGCCACCAGCGGTGATGCCTCATGAGCACGGAGCGGGGCGGGGCGGTGCCCGCACTGAGCGGGAGCGAGGACCGACTGGCGCAGGCGTTCAGCTCGGCGCGGCCGCGGCTCGTCAGGGTGGCCTACGCGATCCTGGGGTCGCATGCGGAGGCCGAGGACGTCGTGGCTGACTGCTGGCTGCGGCTGGTCAGGGCCGATGCGGCCGAGCCGGTCAGGGACGTCGAGTCCTGGGCGGTGGTGGCGGTGTCACGGATGGCCCTGGACGTGCTGCGCTCCGCGCGGGTCCGGCGCGAGCAGTATGTCGGCCCGTGGCTGCCCGAGCCGATCCTGACCACCGGCCCGGCCGAGGGCCCGGCGGCCGCCAGCGTCGCGGGCGCGGCCGGCTTCACCGGGTACGGTGGCGACCCGGCCGAGAAGGTGACGCTCGATGACGAGGTCAGCTACGCCCTGCTGGTCGTGCTTGAGACCCTGTCGCCGCCGGAGCGGACCGCGTTCGTGCTGCACGACCTGTTCGGCCTGCCATTCGCCGAGGTGGCCTCCGTGGTGGGCCGGTCGCCTGCCGCCGTCAGGCAACTGGCGTCCCGCGCCCGGCGGCAAGTTCGCTCCCATGGCGGCGTGCCCCAGGCCGATTCTGTCGAGCGCCGGCGGGTCGTGGCCGCCTTCGAGGTGGCGGTCACCTCGGGCGACCTGACCGGGCTGATCCACGTGCTCGACCCGGACGTGATCCTGGTCAGCGATGGCGGCGGGGTCGTGTCCGCGGCCCGCAGGCCGATCGAGGGCGCCGACCGGGTCGGACGGTTCCTGCTCGGCGTCATGGCCAAGGTCGGGCACAGGTACCGGGTGGCCGAGGTAGACGTCAACGGTGTGCCGGGCTTCGCCTTGTACCACAACGACGAGCTGGTAACCGTGGCGTCGGTGACCGTGGCCGACGGCAAGATCACCCGGCTCGACCTCGTGCGAGCACCAGCCAAGCTCCCCCGCCCGACGTGCTAGCGGAACGCCGGGCGCGCGGCGGTGCTGCGCGGGGCCCGAGTGCCGGTCCGGCCCCGGTAGAACCGGAATGAGTGCCGCATAACGGACCGGGTATTGACGGCGGTCGGGCAGCCGGGCTAGCGTCCTGTTCAGAAAAGAATAGTAAAGTTTCCTATTCATTTCTGAACAGAAGCGAGCGGAAGGAACCGCGCTTGAGACGACTCATCCCCCTCGCGCTGGCGACTCTTGCTGTCGCCGGCGCGGGCACCGCCGCCGTCACCGGGGCCGCTAGTGCCGCGACAGCCGGGCGCACAGCCAGCGCGGCCAGCGCCGCGCACGCGTCGTGGGGCTCTCGCCCCCTGCCCGCGCACGTTTACGCCCCCTACTTCGAGAGCTGGGACTCCACAGAAGGCTCGCTGGCACAGGTCTCGCAGGAGTCCGGGGCGAAGTACGTGACGCTGGCCTTCCTGCAGACCGACCAGCCCGGCTCCTGCACCGCCTACTGGAACGGCGACACCTCCACCCCGATCTCCGCCACCACCGCGGGCAGCTTCGGCGCGGACATCGCCGCGATCCAGCGGGCCGGCGGGCAGGTCATCCCATCGTTCGGCGGCTACACCGCGGACACCACGGGAACTGAGCTCGCCGACAGCTGCACCAGCGTGGACGCGATCGCGAAGGTCTACGAGAGCCTGGTCACGACCTACCACATCACGCGCATCGACCTGGATGTCGAGGCGGACTCGGTAACCAACACCGCCGGGATCGACCGGCGCAACCAGGCCATCGCGCAGGCCGAGGCCTGGGGCCGCGCCCACCACAAGCTGATCCAGTTCTCCTACACCCTGCCGACCTTCCCGACGGGGCTGCCGCCGGCCGAGCTCGGGGTCCTGCAGAACGCGGTGGCCGAGCACGCGAGCATCTCGGTCGTCAACATCATGACCTTCGACTACTACATCGGCACGCAGCAGGACATGCTGGCCGACGCCGAGAGCGCGGCAACCGCGGCCGAAGGCCAGCTCGCGGCGCTTTACCCGGACACCCCGGCCCGGGCGCTTTGGGCCAGGCTCGGCTTTACCCAGATGCCCGGCATCGATGACTTCGGCGCGGCCGAGACCTTCTCGACCGCTCAGGCGCCCGCGCTCGAGCAGTGGGCCACCGCCCACGGCCTCGGCGAGTTGTCGATCTGGGCGCTGCAGCGCGATAACGGCAGTTGCCCCGGCACCAAGGGCGCCAGCGACTGCTCCGGCGTGACCCAGCCAACGTGGTACTTCAGCCACGTCTTCGAGCCGCTGAGCTACCTGCCCGCCCGGTGGTAGCCCAGGCAGGGTAACGCCACAGCCCCTGGCCAGCGCGAGCTGGCCAGGGGCTGCCTGGTGTCCGCGGCCGTTCCCCGCACTGACATGAAACTCACACGGCTATCGCGCGGCTGCCGCAGCTCGGGCCCGCACGATAAGCTGGCATGACACCAAGTGCTCTCGCAACTGATCACGAGCGCAGGACGGCTCACCGGTCGTGGCCGTGGCGTCGGCGCAGCGGGCCGGCCGGCCTGCCTCCTGCCGCCGTGATGGCCGTGATCCTAGCCGGGGCGCTCCAGCGCTGGTGGGTCGCCGCGCACCCGATAGGGACGCTCACCTCAGACGGCGCGGTAATCGGGCTGATGGCACTGCGGTTGCTCCAGCACGGGCAGCTCACCGCCTACATGTGGGGCCAGTCTTACGCCGGCAGCCTCGAGGCCGCGCTCACCGCGGCCGTGTTCGGGGTGGCCGGCGTCGGGACGAGCCAGCTGCTTGCGACCACCGCGCTATCGAGTGGGCTGTGCGCGCTCGCGCTGTGGTGGGCCGGCCGGTACCTGGTCGGGGAGCGGGCAGCACAACTGGGGGCGCTGGCTTTCTGGGTCTGGCCCGCCTCCTTCATCTGGCGCTCGGTCAAGCCGGGCGGGACCTACATGGTCGGGCTCGCGATCGCCCTGTGCGCGGTCGGGGCGCTGGTACGGATCCGGAGGGGCGAGAGCGGCTGGCGGTCATGCGGCCTGGCCGGACTGGCCTGCGGCCTGGCCGCATGGTCCAGCCCGATGTCGCTTGAGCTGCTCATCCCAGCGGCGCTCTGGCTCATCCCCGCGGCCAGGCGGGCAGGCCGGCGGCTGGTGTCCATCCGCACACTGGCCTTCGGGCTGGGCGCGGCCGGTGGCGGATTCCCGGCCCTGGTGTTCGGGGCCACGCACGACTGGAGCAACCTGCGGATGCCTGGCCACCAGGCGGACCTGCTGACCGGCATCCCCGGCCGGCTCCGTCAGTTCTTCCCCATTGAGGCTCCGATAGCGATGGGGGTCCGGGTCGAGCACTCGTTCGCCTGGGTCGGAGGGTACCTGGGCGAGATCCTCGCCTGGGCCGGCGCCGCCAGCCTGGTCGCCGTGGCGGTGGGCGTGCTGGCCGGCCGCGCGCCGCGCTGCGCGCTGCCCATCCTCACCGTCGCGCTGCTTCCGCTGCTGTACGCACTCAACCCGCTGGCCGACCGGGTAGGCCAGGGCCGCTATGCGCTGTTCGCCGTGCCCATGGCCGCACTGCTCATCGGCGTCGGCCTGGAACGGGTGGGAGGCACGCGCCCCCGGCTGGCCGGCCTGGCGGGCCTTGCCCTCGCCTGCGCGCTCGGTACCGCCGGCCTCTGCCAGGAGCCAGGCCGGGCGATCGTGGCCTTCCCCGCACCCGACGTGACGATGCCGATTGACGACTCGGCGCTGCGGGCCCTGCTCGCCGCCCATCAGGTAAGGGACGCCTACGCTCCCTACTGGATGGCTTATCGCGTCATGTTCGAGACCGGCGGCCGGACACAAGTCACGGCGTATGACTACGACCGTTATCCACCTATCGCGGCAGCGGTCGCCGCCAGTCCGGATCCCGCCTACCTCTTCGTCACCACGTCGAAGACCCTCAGCTCGTTCACGGCCTGGTGCCGGGACCACGACATCGCGTACCAGGCGTGGCAGGCCGGCCACTTCACGGTCGTTCAGCCGGCACCAGGGAGGATCAACCGCAGCCCGCTTGGACGCGGGGCCGGCTGAACGTCGCGCGGCGCGTGAGGTAACAGACATTCCACCTGGCCGGGGGCAACTGGGCGCCGGGCTAGGGTTGGGGGCATGGGCGAAAATGTACGTACTGCGGCTGAGCTGATCGTTGAGTGCCTGGAGAACGAGGGTGTCACGCACGTCTTCGGCATCCCGGGCGAGGAGAACATCCGGCTGGTCGAGGCGCTGTCGAAGTCCTCGATCCAGTACGTGCTCACCCGGCACGAGCAGGGCGCGTCCTTCATGGCCGAAACTTACGGACGGCTGACGGGGAAGGCGGGGGTCTGCTCGGCGACCCTCGGGCCTGGGGCGATCAACCTGCTGCTCGGCACCGCGGACGCCACGACCAACTCCACCCCGCTGGTCGCCCTTTCCGCGCAGGTCGGGATGCAGCGTAGCTTCAAGGAGTCGCACCAGGGCGTCGATCTGGTGCCGATGTTCGCCCCGGTGACCAAGTGGTCGGCGCTGATGGCCACCCCTGGCGCGGCGCCTGAGATGATCCGCAAGGCGTTCAAGCTGGCCCAGGCGGAGCGGCCCGGTGCCGTCTACCTGGCCGTCCCCGAGGACGTCGAGGAGGCGCCGGTACCTGAGCCGCTCCTCCCGCTGCGGGTGAACGTGCCGCACGCGGATGACCCGTCGGCTGAGCAGGTCGCGCGGGCGGCGGCGATCCTGCGGGCGGCGCGCAACCCGGTCGTGCTCGCGGGCCACGGTGCCGCCCGGGCCGGCGCGAGCGCGGCGCTGATACGGTTCGCCGAGGCGCTGAACATCCCGGTGGCCACTACCTTCCACGGCAAGGGCGTGTTCCCCGACGACCACCCGCTCGCCCTGGGCACGGTCGGGTTCATGCGGCACGACTACGTCAACTTTGGCTTCGACCAGGCCGACGTGATCATCGCGGTCGGCTATGAGCTGCAGGAGTTCAACCCGGTCCGGATCAACCCCAGCGGCCACACCAAGATCATCCACGTTCACCGCTTCCCGGCCGAGGTCGATGCGCACTACGACGTCGCCGTCGGCATCACCGCCGACATCAGCGAGAGCCTGTACGCCCTGCGGGCGGCCGCGGTCGGCTTCAAGTGCGCGGCCGCGGGCGGCGAGCGCATCCGGGGGCTGCTGCGGGCCGAACTTGAGCGCGGCCAGGCCGACGACCGCTTCCCGCTGGCCCCGGCGCGGATCGTGGCCGACACCCGGACGGCACTCGGGCGCGAGGACATCGTGCTGGTGGACACCGGCGCGCTGAAGATGTGGATGGCCAGGCTCTACCCGACCTACGCGCCGAACACCTGCCTGATCTCCAACGGCCTGTCCACGATGGCGTGGACGGTGCCCGGCGCGATCGGAGCCAAGATCGCGCGGCCGGAGGCGAAGGTCCTCGTGGCCACGGGGGACGGCTCGTTCCTGATGAACTCCCAGGAGATCGAGACCGCGCTGCGGATGCGGCTGCCCATGGTCATCCTCATCTGGGTCGATGACGCCTACGGCCTGATCTCCTGGAAGATGGACATGGAGATCGGGCACAACGTCGACACCCGGTTCGGCAACCCGGACTTTGTCGCCTATGCCGAGAGCTTCGGCGCCAGGGGCTACCGCATCGAGTCGGCCGACGAGCTGCTGCCTGCCCTCAAGGGCGCGCTGGCCGACGACACCGTCTCGGTGATCGCCTGCCCGGTCGACTACAGTGCCAACGCCGAGCTCATCCGCAGCCTCGGCGACCTTGACGAGTCCCTGTCCTGACTGGAGGGTCGTGAGCACCTTCATCATCGAGAGCAGTGCGCCGGGCACGGGACCGCGGGTGGCGGTTAAGGACCTGATCGACATGGCCGGGCTGCCGACGACCGCCGGGTCACGCGCCGTGGCGGCCACCGCGCGGCCGGCCGACAGGGACGCGGCCTGCCTGGCTGGCCTGCGGGCGGCGATCGGGTCGGGGCGAGCGCGGTTCGCGGGCAAGGTCAACCTCCATGAGCTGGCCTACGGGATCAGCGGAATCAACCGCGCGTTCGGCACGCCGGTCAACCCGCTCGACCCAACCCGGGTGCCCGGTGGCTCTTCCAGCGGCTCGGCGACGGCGGTGGCCGCGGGCGAGGCGGACATCGCCTACGGGACAGACACCGGCGGCTCGATCCGCATCCCCGCCGCGTGCTGCGGCATCGCCGGCCTCAAGACCACGTGGGGGCGCATCCCCACCGGCGGCGTCCGGCCGCTGGCGCCAAGCCTGGACACGGTGGGCCCGATGGCCAGGGACGTGGCCGGGCTGGTCGAGGGGATGGCCCTGCTTGAGCCCGGGTTCACCACCACCGGCAACACGGTGCGGACGGTCGGGCTGCTGGCCATCGACGCCGACCCGGCGGTCAGCGACGCCGTCAGGAACGCGCTGCTCGCCACTGACTTGCAGATCCAGCCGGTGGCGATCAGTGATCTCGGCGCGGTCATGGCCGCGTCCGGGACCGTCCTTGACGCGGCGGCGTGGCAGACCAACAAGGACCTCGTCGCCGCCTCCCCCGGCCTGATCGGCGAGAGCGTCCTTTCACGACTGCGCCAGGCGAGCGCGATAAGCGGGGCGCAGGTCACCGCCGCCCAGGCCACCATCGCTGGCTGGAAGGCCACGCTCGACGGCCTCTGGGCCCAGGTAGACGTGCTCGCGCTGCCGACGCTGCTTGGCTTCCCGCCATTCCTTGAGGACGCCAGGGACATGTTCAAGATCCGCGGGCTGACCTCCCCGGTGAACGTGGCGGGCCTGCCCGCGCTCGCCCTTCCCGTCGCGAGCACCGGCCGGCTGCCCGCCAGCTTGCAGCTGATCGGCCCGGCCGGCAGCGAGGAGCGGCTGCTGGCCGCGGGACTCCTGATAGAGCGGGCCATCCGGGCCTAGCGGGCCGGGGGGAATCACCCGGCGCAGGCCATCTCCCTAAGCTGGGCGAGGGCGTCCCGAGCGATCTGCTCGAACGGCGCCTGGTCCGGGTCGACGATCCAGCGCTCGTAGCTGACGTGCATGACGATGGCACCCGTGTGAGCGGCGAGGATGGCGGCGCTGTCATCGAGTCCCCGTGCCCGCAGCGCGCCGGCCATGGCCGCGGCCATGGACTCGGCCTTGATCAGCTCGCGCTCGCGCAGCTCGGGGCTGGAGGCGATGATCCGGTGCCGCGGCTGGGCAAACTCGCGGGACTGCTCGAACGCGGCAGCGGCGGCGTCGAGCGCCGCGCCGATCAGGCCGAAGGCCGAGGCGGGCGCCGCGGCGGCCTCGATGGCCGCCACCATCCGCTGCTGCAGCAGTTCCGAGCCCCAGAACAGGACCTCGCGCTTGTCCGCGAAATGCCGGAAGAACGTGCGCTTCGTTAGCCCCGCCCGCTCGGCGATCTCGGCGACGGTTGTCTCGTCGTAGCCGCGCTCGCTGTACAGGGCCAGGGCGGCCTGCTGCAACCGCACCCGCGCGTCGGGCTGCCACCTTCCCATGCCCCAAGATTAGCCGATGTCACCTGGTGTCATCGCATGATAGAGTGATGACACCAGGTGACATCAACCCTCCCGGGAGGACTTCCCATGCGTGTTTTCGTAACGGGCGCGTCCGGGCACATCGGCTCGGCGCTGCTGCCTGAACTGCTTCAGGCTGGCCACCAGGTCGTGGGGCTCGCGCGCTCCGACCGCTCGGCCGAGGCGCTGGCGGCGGCCGGCGCCGAGGTCAGGCGAGGCGACCTCGACGATCTCGACGGCCTGCGCGAGGCCGCTGCGGCGGCCGACGGCGTCATCCACCTCGCCTTCAAGCATGAGGAGATGGGGGCAGGCAACTTCCAGGCCGCGGTCGACGCCGACCTGGCCGCCATCAGGGCGCTTGCCTCGGTGCTCGAGGGGACGGGCAAGCCGCTCGTCACCAGCTCAGGCACGCTCATGCTCCCACTGGCCGGCGTCACCGGCCGCCCGGGCACCGAGGCCGACGCGGCTCCGGGCGGCCCGCGAGTGGACGCGGAGAACTTCGTGATCGGGCTGGCCGGACGGGGCGTGCGCTCGGCCATCGTCCGGCTGCCCCCGATCGTGCACAGCTCGCTCGACCACCACGGGTTCGTGCGGATCCTGATCGCCATCGCGCGGCAGTCCGGCGTGTCGGCCTACGTCGAGGACGGGGCCAACCGGTGGCCTTCCGTGCACACGCTCGACGCGGCCCGGGTCTACCTGCTCGCCGTGGAGCGCGCCCCGGCCGGGACCCGGCTGCACGCGGTCGCGGACCAGGGGATCGCCTTCCGTGAGATCGCCGCCGCCGTCGGGCGTGGCACCGGCGTGCCGACGGCCAGCATCTCCGCCGCGCAGGCGGCCGAGCGCTTCCCCTTCCTCGGCCCGGTCGCGGGGGTGGACAACCCGGCCTCAAGCGAGGTCACGCGGCAGGTGCTCGGGTGGGAGCCGGCGCACCCAGGGCTCATCGAGGACCTGGACGAGGGGCACTACTTCAAGCAGGGCTAGGCCGGCCTGGCGCCAGGGCGCCGCACCCTCAACAACGAAGAGCCGGATCGCCCCGTGAGGTGACGGGGCGATCCGGCTCTCGCGCTTATCCGCGAGCGAGGCCGCGGGCCGCCTTACCGGCCGCGAGCCAGATCCGCGGCGAACTTGGCCAGGTCAGGGACGCCAAGCCCGGTCGCCGAGTTGTACTGCTGCCCCGGGTTGCCGGTGAAGAAGATGTTGTCGTTGCCCGTGCCGACCTGGTTCAGCGGCGTGACCGGGCTGCCCGGCCGGCCGGCGAACGCGTACAGGCTGGGGTTCCACAGGCCGACGCGGTGCCCGAGGACGGAGTCGATGACCGCGGTGGACCCGTTGAACTGCGGCCCGACGAAGCTGGTGCCGCCCCAGCCGGCCTGGAGTACCGGCTGGCCGACGCCGGCGAACGACGGCTCGTACAGCAGGTAGCCAGAGAACGGGTCGGCGTCGGCCGAGACGTCGGGGACCGCACGGCCGGACCCGGCGCCAGAGACGAGCGGCGGGGTCGAGGTGACGCTCCACTGCGTCGGCTCGACGAGGTTCGGCGCGACCTGGAGGAAGTCGGTCGGGGTCAGGTACTTCACGCCGTGGAAGTTCGAGGTTCCCGACACCAGGTACTGGTAGGACGGCTTGCGCTCGACGACGCTGTAGCCGCCGCCACCGCCGACCACGTTGGCCGTGGCCGCCTGGGCGAATGTCTCGCCGTCGACGGCCGCGACCGGGGCCCACAGGTAGTCCCAGCCCCAGGCGCGCTGGTTCGGAACCGTCACCGAGGCGGTTCCCGCGGAGCCCGAGATCGTGCCGGTCCACGGGGTGGTGGTGCCACCCGAGGCGGTGGCGTACGGGCTGTCGGCCGGGGTGTCTACGGCCAGGTTGGTGGTGCCGATGTCGTTCTCTGCGTCGTAAGCCGCCTGGTCGCCCGCCGCGTCGAAGACCGACGTGCCCTGGTCGGCCAGCTCGAGGAACGCCTCGTCGAAGGCGGCCTCGTAGGCGCTGGTCTCCTCGCCCGAGGCGACCTCGCCGGCCACGATGGTCTCAGACTCTCCCCAGCTGGTGGACAGCGTGCTGGCCTCGTTCTGGCTGGCGGCGCTGAAGAAGGCGTCGATGAACCCGGGGTCGGTGTTGGGCGCCTGGTAGTCGATCACGTTGGCACCGGGGGCCAGCGCGCCGGACTGCTCGATGTCCAGGTCGGTCTCGCCGGTGCCGGAGGCATCGCTCGGCGCGCCCGGCCCGCCATCGACGTTGTCAACGGTCAGGGTGCGGCCGGTGGAGGGCACGTTCGCGACGTTCTGCCAGAAGTACTGGGGCGCGCCCGGGTCGACGGCGGCCAGCGTGACGATGCCGAGCGTCTCCCCGGCCCCGTCGCCCTTCTTGTACAGCGGGCTGAGGCCGTAGCGGGCGGCGAAGTCGGACGGCAGGAAGTCGCCTGGCTGGTCGCCAGAAGACGATGACGGCTTTACCTTGACGTCCGCGGGCTCGTGGACGGCGTTGCTCGAGAACGGCGCGTAGTTCGTCAGTCCCAGGACCGCGAGCACGCTCCGCCCGATCGGGGCGGGCAGGTCCGGCGCGCCGGTAGCGCTGTATACGCTCTGAGCTGGGATTTTGTGACCGTCAATGCCGTGGCGCGCGGGCACGTGGTAATTCTTCGTGGTAACGGAAAGCGCCGCGTCGAACTCGCCCGCGGTGCCGGATGCCGACACGTCGACGTTGCCGGCATAAACCGAGGTCTTAATGCCGAATGACGCGAGGTAGCTGGTCAGCGCCGATATGGCCGAGCGGCTCGCCCCGTACCTGGCGGCGAACTGGCTCACCGTGTCGAAGCGGGTCAGGCCGCTGGTGACGGCGGAGGAAAGCCGGGAGACGTTGTTCTCCTTCATGATGAAGGAGACCTGCTCCTGGGTGCTTGACGGGGTGGTGCCGAACGCGGACGCGCCGGGCACCGCCGACGCGAGTAGCCCGGTGGGTAGCTGCTGTGAGCTCGATGCCTGGGCCGTTCCGGCGGTGGCGGCGACTGGCGCCGCTACCGCCAGCACACAAGCGGCCAGTCCGGCCCAAAGACGCGGGCGAACGAGGATAGCCATGCTCGGGGGACACTCCTGACTTCTGGTGACGCCCGCTGGATCCGGACGCCAGTGGCACTTCCGATGTCTGCGGTTACGAAGAGGATCTAATGATCCTTAACCAGGCCAAAGTGGTAGAGCACGGTAATTATCACACGAAACGATCGGCCAAGGGTAGACCGGAAGTTAGTCCTCATAAGGAAGTCATAATCGCGGCCGGGCGGCCACGGTCAGTGGCTTGCGGCCACCTGCCGGGCGAGCTGATCGATGACCTCGCGGGCGTCATCGGTGATCCCGTAGATGAAGGTGGACTTGCGCCGCCGAAGTACCGGCAGCGCCAGCGCGTACAGGCCAGGGCTGCCGGTCACCACGCCACCGTCGTGGCGCAACTGGCCCTTGTCATCGACCACGGGCTCGGACAGCCACCGGTAGTCGGGCCGGAATCCCGTTGCCCACACGATCGAGGCGATCTCGCCGCTGCCCAGGTCGAGCTGCCACCGCGCCGATGCGGGCACGGCCGTCGGCGCGAACCGCTCGACCGGGCCGGCCGGCACATCCGCTCCCCGGGTCGCGGCCCACTCGTCGAAGGTGCCAAGCAGCCGGTTCATCTTGAGGTCCGCGAGCGCGAACTGATTGCGCAGGCCGCCGGAAAACAGCGCGCGCCCGTCCCTGATGCCCGCCAGGCGGCCAACCAGCTCGACTCCCAGCGAGGAAAGCGCGTTCAGGTCGAGGGCCTCCCGCGAATCGGCGCCGGCCAGCTGGGGCGAGGGCAGCCGCCGCGCCCGGGTGAGGTCGTCAAGCTCGTCGTAGCGCTGGTCCCACACGCCCGAGGCGTCCATCCACCACAGCACGTCCCGGCCACGGTAGGTGCGGGGCAGCCGGACGTGCTCCCCCACCGACAAGGTCACCGGCCGGCCGGACCGGCTGATCTCCGCGGCCAGCTGCACCCCCGTCGCCGACGCCCCCACGACGAGGACACCGCCTTCCGGCAGCTTGCGAGGCGAGCGGTAGTCGAACGGCGTCAGCTGCTCCACGGCCGGCGGCACCGCGCTGGCGAGGGCGGGCACTGCCGGACGGTTGCAGGCACCGCTGGCGATGACCACCGCCCGGCAGCGGAAGACGTCACTGTCGCTGACCACGTCGTACTCCCCGCCCGCCCGCCGCACCGACGTAACGTTCACGCCGGTGCGGACGGGAGCGCCCGAGACGGACGCGAAGCGCGTGATCAGCTCGGTCACTTCGGCCACCGTCATGTAGCCGTCCGGATCCGTGCCCTGGTAGTGGAGGCCAGGTAGCCGGCTGGCCCAGTTGGGGGTCAGCAGCCGCAGCGAGTCCCAGCGCTCGGTCCGCCACGAGTTCGCCACCTCGCCGCGCTCGAGCACCACGTGGTCGATCGACCGGGCGCGCAGGAAGTGACTCGCGGCGAGGCCGGCGTGCCCGGCGCCGATGACGACCGCGGTAATGCGCTGGATGGCTCAGCCTCCCGGTGTGACGCTCGCCGTGGCGACGGCGCTCAGGCCACCTCGACGGTGACGCTGGTCGGGTTGGTCAGCGCGTCGAACACGGCGGAGCGCTTCTGCGACTGAGCCACCAGCGCCTCGATGTCCTCCCGCGAGGCGTCCGCGTCGATGCTGAACGTCACCTTGATGTCGTTGAAGCCGTTGCGCACGTCCGGGTCGGCACCGAGGATGCCCCGGATGTCGTGCGCACCCTCGAGCGTCGCCTCGACCGAGCGCAGCTGGATGCCGCGGTTTTGCGCCACCGACGCCACGCCCGCGGTCAGGCAGCTCGCCAGGCCGACGAGGAGGTACTCGATCGGCGTGATGCCGTTGTCGTCGGCCGCGAAGACCTCCGGGTGGTCGGCCTCGAACACCGACTCCTGCTTGTGGTTCTGCTCCTGGCCCAGGCCGAAGTAGTTCTGCACCTTGACGCTGCTGTGCACGCCATTGCGCCAGGTGGAGGAGGCCCGCCAGGTGAACGCGGCGGCCGCGGGCGCGCCCTTCAGCACCTCGCGCGCGTCCAGCAGCGCCTTGACGTTCACTCCGTTGTCGATCTCGGTCATCTCGCCCCGATGCTCCTTCCCAGATTCCCTGCCGATTTTCCCAGATTCCCTATGGAGATGCTTGACATTATCATCGAAACGGGCGGGCTAAGATAGCCCCATGACGGAGCCAGCCTCGACGCTCGCGGTCGGCTCGGGAGATGTGGCCGCCGGGTCACGCGCTCTTAGTTCAGCCGGCTCGGTCGGCGTTGTCGAGACCCAGTACCTTGACCTTCCCGCGGGAGTGCGGCTCGACTGCGGGCGGCAGCTGCGGCCGGTCCGGGTCGCCTACGAGACCTACGGCACCCTCGCACCCCGCCGCGACAACGTCATCCTGGTGTGCCACGCGCTCAGCGGCGACGCCCACGCGGCCGGGATCGCCAAGACGCCGCCCGCGCAGGGCACCCGCGACGGGTTCGGCGCGGCCGACCGCGACGGCGCGACGGGCAAGGGCCTGGGCTGGTGGGACGGGATGATCGGCCCGGGCAAGGCCTTCGACACCGACCACTTCTTCGTCGTGTCGACCAACCTGCTCGGCGGCTGTCGCGGCACGACCGGGCCGTCCTCGGCCAGCCAGGAAACTGGCCAGCCCTACGGCCCCGACTTCCCGGTGATCACCGTGGCGGACATGGTCCGCACCCAGCGGGCGTTCCTCGACGCACTCGGCATCGAGCGGCTCGCGGCGGTGGCCGGCGGATCCCTCGGCGGCATGCAGGCCCTCGAGTGGGCGATCCTGTTCCCCGATCAGGTCGACGCCATCAGCGTGATCGCCAGCACGCACGCCCTGCACCCGCAGGGCGTGGCCTGGAACTCGATCGCGCGGGACGCGATCATGCGCGACCCGGCATGGCAAGGTGGCCGGTACTACGGCACCGGCCGCGCGCCCGACGCGGGCATGGGCCTGGCCCGGATGGTCGGCCATGTCACGTACCTGTCGGCGCAGGCACTCGAGGGCAAGTTCGGCCGGCGCGTCCAGCAGCGCTCGCCGGGCGCCCGCACCCCCGCCGACGACCACATTCACTACACGCTGGCCGAGCCGGAGTTCGAGGTCGAGAGCTACCTGCGCCACCAGGCCGAGTCGTTCGTCCGGCGGTTCGACGCCAACACCTACCTGTACACGTCGCGCGCGCTGACCTACTTCGACCTCGCGCGGCAGCACGGCGGCGGCTCGCTAGCCCGGGCGCTGCGGGAGGTCAGGGCGCGAACGCAGCTGATCGCGTTCAGCTCCGACTGGCTTTACCCGCCCGAGGCGTCGCGGCAGATCGCCCAGGCGCTGGGCGACAACGGCAAGCAGGTCGAGTGCCACGTGATCGACGCGCCGTACGGCCACGACTGCTTCCTGCTTGAGGAGGCACAGCAGACGCCCCTCATCCGTAGTTTCCTTCGCCAGAACGGAACCGCCTCATGACGCAACCAAAGCCCGTCCGCGGCGAGGAGGACCGCCCGTTCGGCTTCGAGACGCGGCAACTGCACGCCGGGCAGCGCCCCGACCCCAACACCGGTGCCCGCGCGGTGCCGATCTTCGCCACGACCAGCTACGTCTTCGAGGACCCTGAGTCGGCTGCGGCGTACTTCAACCTCCAGGAGTACGGGAACACCTACTCACGGATCATGAACCCGACCGTCGCGGTGTTCGAGGAGCGGGTGGCCAACCTCGAGGGTGGCGCGGGTGCGGTGGCGTTCGCCAGCGGGATCGCGGCGCAGGCGGCCGCGCTGTTCACGCTGCTCCAGCCGGGCGACCACGTCGTGTCCTCCACCGCGCTCTACGGCGGGACGGTGAACCAGCTCAAGCACCTGCTGCGCAAGATGAACGTGGAGCTGACGTGGGCCGACCCGGACGACCCTGAGGCCTGGCGAGCCGCGGTCCGGCCGAACACCAAGGCGTTCTTCGGCGAGACGATCGGCAACCCGGCGGGGAACGTGCTGGACATCGAGACGCTGGCGGCCATCGCGCACTCCCATGAGCTGCCGCTGGTCGTGGACAACACGTTCGCGACGCCGTACCTGTGCCGCCCGATCGAGTGGGGGGCCGACATCGTGATCCACTCGGCGACCAAGTTCATCGGCGGCCACGGTACGTCCATTGGCGGCGTGGTCGTCGAGGCGGGCACGTTCAACTGGTCCAACGGGCGCTTCCCGGTGATCGCCGATCCGTCACCGGCCTATCACGGGTTGCAGTTCCACGAGACGTTCGGTACCTATGGCTATTTGATGAAGCTACGGGCCGAGACGCTGCGCGACCTCGGCGGCGCGCTCTCGCCGTTCAACGCCTTCCTGTTCCTGCAGGGCCTGGAGACGCTCAGCCTCCGGATGGAGCGGCACGTGGAGAACGCCCTCGCGGTCGCCACCTTCCTCAGCCAGCACGAGCTGGCGTCGAACGTGACCTACCCGGGCCTGCCCGGCAGCAAGTACCAGCCACTGGTGGACAAGTACCTGCCCCGCGGCGCCGGGGCGGTGTTCTCGTTCGACTGCGCCGGCGGCAGGGAAGGCGGGCAGGACCTCATCCGCGGCGTCACGCTCTGGTCCCACCTGGCGAATGTCGGCGACGCCAAGAGCCTGATCATCCACCCCGCGAGCACGACCCACCGGCAGCTGAGCGACGACGAGCTGCGGGCGTCCGGCGTCGGGCCGGGGACGGTGCGGCTTTCTGTCGGCACCGAGTCTCATCCGGACCTGCTCTGGGACCTGGAGCAGGGCTTCGCGCTAGTAGCGGCTTCGCTGGGAAAGACGGTGACCCGATGAGCGATGACCTGGCCAGGTATCAGGACCCGCTGGCGATCCAGCGAGTCCTGCACACCGCAAAGACCATCGCGATCGTCGGCCTGTCGAGCAACGAGCTGCGGGCCAGCTACTTTGTCGGCTACTACCTCAAGCGGCACGGCTACCAGGTGATCCCGGTCAATCCCAAGGAGACCGAGATCCTGGGCGAGAAGTGCTATCCGAGCCTGCTCGACGTGCCCGGGCAGGTGGACGTGGTGGACGTGTTCCGCGCGCCAGCCGCCCTGCCCGGCATCGCGCGCGACGCGGTGTCGATCGGCGCGGGGACCCTGTGGTGCCAGTTCGGCGTCATCAACGACGAGGGCAACCAGATCGCCGCCGACGCCGGCCTGACGGTCATCGTCGATCGCTGCATGAAGATCGAGCACGCCCGCTACATCGGCCGCATGCACTGGCTGGGCTTCAACACCCAGCGCGTCACCTCCGTCCGCTCGGGCCTGCAGTAATCAGCCGATCGGTGGATGGCGGCGAGCCATCCGGCCGGCTGGCGAATCCACCGGGCGGCGACGTGCTCCGCCCGGCTGGCCGTTTCCGCGCGGGCGACGGGCGGCGACGATTGCGGTATGACGGGAGAAACATCAACCCAGGCCGCACAGGCCGTGGACCTGTGCAAGACGTACGGGGCAGGGCAGGCGCAGGTACGCGCCATCAATAACGTCAGCGTGGCCTTCACCCGCGGCCGGCTCACGGCGGTCATGGGCCCATCGGGGTCAGGCAAGTCGACCCTGATGCAGTGCCTGGCAGGCCTCGACCGGCCCACCTCGGGATCGGTGTACGTGGGCGGCCAGGACATCGGGCGGCTCGACGACTCCGGCCTCACCCGGCTGCGCCGGAAGAGGATCGGGTTCGTCTTCCAGTACTTCAACCTCGTTCCGACGCTGACCGCGGCCGAGAACATCACGCTGCCGATCGACCTGGCCGGGCGGAAGCCAGACCAGGAGTGGGTCGGCTACCTGGCGAAGGAGCTAGGCATCGCGGACCGGCTCACGCACCGGCCGAGCGAGCTGTCCGGCGGGCAGCAGCAGCGGGTCGCCTGCGCCCGGGCGCTGGTCACCCGGCCCGACCTGATCTTCGCCGACGAGCCCACCGGCAACCTTGACTCCAACTCGTCCGCGAGCCTGCTGGCCTTCCTGCGCCGGTCGGTCAGGGAACTGGACCAGACGGTGGTCATGGTGACCCACGACCCGCGCAGCGCCGCCTACGCCGACCGGGTCATCTTCCTGGCCGACGGCCGTGTCGTGAGCGAGCTCACCGCGCCCACCGCCGACCTGGTACTTGAGCGGATGCGGACGCTGGGGGAATGAGATGCGCAAGGTAACCCTCCGCGGGCTGCTCGCCCACAAGCTGCGGCTGGCGCTGACCGCGCTGGCGATCGTCCTTGGCGTCACGTTCATCTCGGGCACGTTCGTGCTCACTGACACGCTCAACAGCACCTTCTCGAACCTGTTCGCGAGCGTCTACCACAAGATTGACTTCCAGGTGCGGGGCGTGCCCCAGCTCGGTCACGGCACCGGCGCGACCCGCAACCCGCTGCCCGGCTCCCTGGTGGCCACGGTCCGCGGGGTACCCGGCGTGGCCGGCGCCTATGGCGAGGTGCAGGGCTACGCCCAGTTCATCGCCAGGGACGGCAAGGCGATCGCGAGCACGTCCGGCACGCTTGGCGTCGATTTCGACCCCGACCAGCAGATCTCCAGCCTGCACCTCATCGCCGGCCGCCCGCCCACGACCGCGGACGACGTGGTGATGGACGCGGCGACGGCGCAGGCCAATGGCTTTTCCGTCGGCCAGCAGGTGAAGATCCTGGCTTCCGGGCTGCCGTCACCGCGCGCGTTCACGATCAGCGGCGTCGCCCAGTTCGGGACGGCCAATACCCTGGCGGGCGCCACCCTGGCCGCGTTCACGCTGCCGACCGCGCAGCAGGTACTCGGGGACGGCGGGCTCGTCGACGCGATCAACGTGGTCACGGCGCCCGGAGCGGACAAGGCCGCGGTCCAGCAGGCCATCGCGCGGGCGCTGCCGCCGGACGCGCAGGTCGTCACCGGGCAGACGATCATCAACGAGAACACGAGCTCGGTCAGCCAGGCGCTGTCGTTCTTCAACACGGCCCTGCTGATCTTCGCCCTCATCTCGCTGTTCGTCGGCGCGTTCACGATCTACAACACGTTCTCGATCATCGTCGGGCAGCGAACGAGGGAACTCGCGCTGCTGAGGGTGGTCGGCGCGAGCAGGCGGCAGGTATTTCGCTCGGTGCTGACCGAGGCGGCCATCGTCGGCGCCGTCTCGTCGGCCATTGGCGTCGGCCTGGGCGTGGCGGCCGCGGTCGGGATCGAGGCGCTGCTGAGCGGGTTCGGCATCACGCTGCCGACCGGACCGCTGACCTTCGAGCCGCGGACCGCGATCGTCGGGCTGTGTGTCGGGACCCTGGTCACGGTCGCCTCGGCGATCGGCCCAGCGAGGAACGCCGTGCGAATCCCCCCGGTGGCCGCGCTGGCCGACCGCCCGGCGGACGGCGACAGGGGGCGCCTGGCCCGGCGACGGATGATCGCAGGAACCGCGCTCGTCGTGATCGGCGCGGCCCTGCTCGGCGTCGGCCTGAGCAGGCCGGTCGTGATCGCAGTGGGGGCCGGCGCGGTCTGCGTCTTCATCGGCGTGGCGATGCTCGCGCCGGCGGCGGTCCGGCCGCTCGCGGGCGTGCTTGGCCGGCCACTGGCCCGGTGGCTGGGCACGGCCGGCCGTCTCGGGCGGCAGAACTGCCTGCGCAGCCCGCGCCGGACCGCGCAGACCGCGGCGGCGCTCATGGTCGGGCTCGCCCTGGTCTGCGCGATGGCGGTGTTCGGCGCGTCGTTCTCCCAGTCGGCCACGGCCAGCGTCGACCAGGCGATCCGGGCCGGCATCCTGATCTCGGGCAGCGGGGGCGGCCAGCTCAGCTCGGCCGTCCCGGCGGCGGCGGCCGCCGTTCCCGGAGTCACCGCGACCGACACCGTCTACCGGAACCAGTTCGACTTCGAGGGGACGGTCCAGACCCTCACCGGGGTCAGCACCCAGAGCCTCGGCGCCACCGTGATCTTGAGGATGACGGCCGGCAGTCCCGCGGCTCTTGACGCGGGTGAACTGCTCATCGACTCCACCACCGCGAAGAGCGACCACCTCGCCGTCGGGGACTCCGTCGGGGTCAAGTTCGCCGACACCGGAGCGACCAGCCTGCGCGTCGGCGGCATCTACCAGGCCAACGCGCTGATCCAGAGCTACCTGGTCAGCTCCGGCTACTTCATCGCGCACTTCAGGAACCCGCACCCGGGCGCGGTGCTGCTGGCCACCGATGGCGGTTCCGGTGTCGCGGCGGCGGTCAGCCGCGCCCTCGCGCCATACCCGACCGCCCAGGTGCAGACCCGGGCCCAGTTCGAGCAGGCTCAGGTGGCGAGCGTCAACCAGCTGCTCGGTCTGGTCTACGCCCTGCTCACGCTGGCGGTGCTGATCGCGCTGATCGGGATCGTGAACACCCTCATGCTCTCGGTGCTTGAGCGAACCCGCGAGATCGGGTTGCTGCGCGCGGTCGGGATGCGCCGCCCGCAGGTGCGGGCGATGATCCGGGCGGAGGCGGTGATCCTCGCGCTGTTCGGCGCGGTCATCGGCATCGTCGTCGGCACGCTGATGGGGCTGGCCCTCGTCTCGTCGCTGCGGCAGCAGGGCATCACCGAGACCTCCGTCCCCGTAAGCAGGCTGGCGCTGTTCCTCGTCATCGCCGCGCTGCTTGGCCTGGTCGCCGCCAGCTGGCCGGCCAGGCGGGCGGCCCGGCTCGATGTGCTGGCGGCGATCGCGGCCCAGTGAGCGAGCGAGAACCGCGCTGAGGCGGGCCGGTGCGAGCGGGTAGCGTTACACACAGGAGGAAGCATGACCGGTGGGATGGGCGCCTGGGTAGTGGCGTCGCAACGGCCTGGACTGCTGTCCATGTCGGCCGCGGGCATGCCGTATGCCGTGCTCGTGGTCCTGGCGGCGATCACGCTCCCGTGGCGTACCGTGCACACGCCCGGCATGGTGCTCGACCTGTCGATGTGCGCGCTCGCCGCGATCTGGATGCTGGCCCTGCATACGCTAAGGCGCCCATCGCGGCGGGCGGAGCACGCGCCGGTCTTCGTCTTCGGGCTGATCGTGATCACCTGGTTCCTGGTCATCGGTGACGGGTGGTTCGGGTTCTTCACCGCCGTCTGCTTCGGCCACGCCCACGCGCGGCTGCGCTGGCCCTGGCGGCTGGCCGGCTCCTCGGCGGTCGCGTTCGTCGCGGCCACTTCCCAGGTGGTGGGCGTTCAAGGCTCGCTGCCCTTCCGGGTCACGATCCTCGTCTTCGCCGTCGCGCTTGACTCGCTCATGCCCGACGGCCTGATGTGGCTGCTGCACGATCGCGACGAGCAGGTCGCCCACCACCAGATGGCCACGGCCGAGCTGACCGCGAGCAACCGGCGGCTCGAGGCGATCATCGAGGAAAACGACGCCCTGCACGAGCAGTTGCTGCTGTCGGCGCGCGAATCAGGGACGCTGGACGAGCGACGCCGGATGGCACGAGAGATCCACGACACGCTCGCCCAGGGACTCACCGGCATCGTCACCCAGCTGCAGGCGGCCGAGCAGGCGGCGGACGACCCAGCGCGCTGGCGGCGGCACGTGTCGGCGGCGACCCGGCTGGCCCGTGACAGCCTCACCGAGGCCCGCCGCTCGGTGCACGCGCTGCGCCCGCAGCCGCTTGAGGACGGCAGGCTCAGCGAGGCACTGGCGGGAGTGGCCGAGCGCTGGACGGGCTTGCACGGGATACCGGTACAGGTCACGACCACCGGCACGGCCCGGCTGGTCCGGCCGGAGGTCGAATTCGCCCTGCTGCGGGCGGCGCAGGAGGCACTGGCCAACGTGGCCAGGCACGCGCACGCCACGCGGGTGGGGCTGACCGTCTCCTACATGGAGAACGAGGTGGCGCTGGACGTGCGCGACGACGGGGTGGGCTTCGACTCCACCCAGCCGCCTGGCGGCCAGCCTGGGCACGATGGCTTCGGCCTGGTCGCGATGCGGCAGCGCATCGAGGACCTGACGGGCACGCTGCAGGTCGAGTCGGAGCCCGGCGGCGGCACCGCGATCTCGGCCTGCGTGCCCACGATAAGGGCGCTGGCCGGTGGCGCTTGAGCTCACCAGCGGCCGGGGCGGAACCGCCCCACGAGGTACGGGCGCCGATCCGGCTGCTGATCGCCGACGACCATCCCGTGGTGCGGGACGGGCTGAGCGGCATGTTCGCCGCCGACCCCGACTTCGAGGTAGCGGGTGAGGCCGCCGACGGGTCGGCCGCACTGCGGCTGGCCGAGGCGGTCAGGCCCGACGTGATCCTGATGGACCTGCGCATGCCAGGGATGGACGGCGTCACGGCGATCGGCGAGCTGGCCCGGCGGGGCAACCCGGCGCGCGTGCTGGTGCTGACCACCTACGACACCGACAGCTACGTGCTGCCCGCGATCGAGGCAGGCGCCACCGGGTACCTGCTCAAGGACGCGCCCCGCGACGAGCTGCTCCGCGCCGTCCGGGCGGCCGCCGCCGGCCAGTCGGTGCTGGCCCCTTCGGTGGCGACCCGGCTGATGTGCCGGATGCGGGCACCCGAGCCCGAGCTGCTCAGCCAGCGGGAGCTGGAGGTGCTCGAGCTGGTCGCGGCGGGCACCACCAACCGCGAGGCGGCCGCCCGCCTGTTCATCAGCGAAGCGACCGTGAAGACGCACCTGCTTCACATCTACGCCAAGCTGGGGGTCGCCGATCGCGCCGCCGCCGTCGCCGCGGCGTTCAACCTTGGCCTGCTCACCCCGTCGAAGCGGGATCGTGCTTAAGGACGCAGGACCGGGCCCGCGTAACCACGCTTGATCACAAGGTTATTACGCTATGTAGTTGACCCGCTGGACAAAGTGTGCCGGGCGATCAACGCTGCAGGACATCTACCAGCACGGATTCCGATTTCCCATAAGATCGACACATGACTGAAGCCATATCGCGACCTGTGACCATCTTTGGCCCTGACTTTCCGTTCGCCTATGACGACTGGCTGCACCACCCCGCGGGCCTCGGCTCGCTGCCTGAGTCCTCCCGTGGCGCCACGGTCGCGATCGTGGGGGCTGGCCTGGCCGGGATGGTGGCTGCCTACGAGCTGATGGAGCTGGGGCTGCGGCCGGTCATCTACGAGCGGGGACGGGTCGGCGGGCGGCTGCGGTCGTATGAGTTCGAAGGCGCGCAGGGGGTCATCGCCGAGCTTGGCGGCATGCGCTTCCCCGTGTCGGGCACGTCTTTCTTCCACTACGTGAACCGGCTCGGCCTGGCCAGCAGGCCGTTCCCGAACCCGCTCACCGAGGCGGCAGGCAGCACCGTCATCGACATCGCGGGCGAGACCTTCCACGGCCGCGTCATCGATGACATGCCGCCGCAGTTCACCGAGGTGGCGCGGGCGTGGGAGGAGGCCCTGGAGGAGATCGGCTTCACGCAACTGCAGCAGGCGATCCGGGCCCGCGATGTGGCCACGCTCAAGCGCCGCTGGAATGAGCTGGTGTCGGAGTGGGACGGCCGCACGTTCTATGACTTCATCAGCACCTCCCAGGCGTTCTCGAAGCTGCCTTTCTGGTATCGCGAGGTGTTCGGCATGGTTGGCTTCGGCACCGGAGGCTGGGACTCTGACTTCCCGAACTCGATGCTGGAGATCTTGCGGGTGGTGCTGACGAACTGCGACACCGACCAGCAGCTGATCGTCGACGGCGTCGAGCAGCTGCCCCGGGGCCTGTGGACGCTGCCCGTCAGCGAGCGCAGCCCGTGGCCGGCGGGCACTACCCTGGCGAGCCTGCATGGAGGCGTTCCCCGCCCCGGTGTCGCGGCCATCGACCGCAGCGGCGGCCGGACCTTCCTGGTGCGTGACCGCTGGGGCACCATAAGGACCCATCGCGCCGTCCTGGTCACCTGCCAGAACTGGCTGCTGAAGACCCAGATCGAGTGCGAGGAGAGCCTGTTCTCCTACGACATGTGGATGGCGCTTGACCGCACCCGGTACATGCAGTCATCCAAAACGTTCGTCATGGTGGACCGGCCGTTCTGGAATGATATCGATCATGTGACCGGTCGTCCAGTAATGGGCATGACCCTCACCGACCGGCTGACCCGGGGGACCTACCTGTTCGACAACGGGCCGGACCGGCCTGCGGTCATCTGCCTCACCTACTCCTGGATGTCCGACGCGCTGAAGATGCTGCCCTATGACGTCGAGCAGCGGGTCAAGCTCTCGCTTGACGCGCTGGCCAAGATCTACCCGGGGGTCGACATCGCCAGCCACATCGTGGGCGACCCGGTGACGATCTCCTGGGAGGATGACCCCAACTTCCTCGGCGCGTTCAAGGGCGCTCTTCCTGGCCACTACCGGTACAACCACCGCATGTACACGCACTTCATCCAGGACAAGCTGCCGGCCGCCGAGCAGGGCATCTTCATGGCAGGCGACGACGTGTCCTTCACCCCCGCGTGGGCGGAGGGAGCCGTCCAGACGGCGCTCAACGCCGTCTGGGGCATCATGAGGCACTTCGGCGGCGCCTGCGATCCGGGCAATCCCGGCCCGGGGGACCTCTTCGACGAGCTGGCCCCCATCGATCTGGGAGACTGACTCCATGCGCATCGCAGCCTGGCAGTGCCAGCCCGGGTCCCTCGACGTCGCCGGGAACCTGGGCCGGCTCGATGAGGCCTGCGCGGCGGCGGCCGCGGGGCGGGCCGAGGTCCTGGTAACGCCGGAGATGTTCACGTCCGGCTACGGGATCACCGCTTCCCAGGTCGCGCAGCTCGCGGAGGATCCGGGCGGGCCGACCGAGGCCGCCGTCGCGCGGATCGCCCGGCGGCACGGCCTGGCGGTCGTCTACGGGCACCCGCAGCGGGCGGCGGGCGGGCGGGTGTACAACGCCGCGACGCTCGTCGGCCCGGACGGCCAGGCCCGCGGGCGGCACCGCAAGGTGCACCTGTACGGCGAGGTGGACCGGAGCCTGTTCGCCCCCGGCCCCAAGCCGCCGGCCGCGTTCGAGGTCGACGGCGCCCGCGTGGGGATGCTGATCTGCTACGACGTCGAGTTCCCCGAGGCGGTCAGGCACCTGGCGGTGGACGGCGCGCGGGCCGTGCTCGTGCCGACCGCGAACATGACGGGCTTTGAGGCAGTCCAGCAGTTCGTCGTGCGGTCGCGGGCCTACGAGAACGGCTGCGGCATCGTCTACGCGAACTACTGCGGCCGCGACGAGCTGTTTAGCTACGGCGGGCTCAGCACGATCTGCGGGCCGAGGGGCGAGGTACTCGCCCAGGCCAGCGCGCAGGACGAGGAACTGCTCATCGCGGACCTGGTGGGCGAGTCGCCCGAGACGTTCCTCGCCGACCGCCGGGCGGACCTGTACGCCGGCTGAGCTAGCCGGAACAGGCCTCGTGCACGACCCGGCCGGCCACGGCCGTCAGCGCGACGCGCATGCTCCGCAGCCCGGCCGGGCCGACCGCCAGCGGATCGGCGTCGAGGAGCGCGACGTCCCCGGGCTGGCCGACGGCGATGCGCCTGCCGTCGACGCAGGCCACGATCGCCTCGGTGGGGGTGATCGCCTGCTCGGGGTGCCATGACTCGTCCCCCGGCTGCCCGCGGTGCACCGCGGTGGCGATCGCCAGCCACGGGTCTAGCGGCGCCACCGGGGCGTCTGAGCCAAGCCTGACCTCGACCCCCGCCTGGAGCATGGAGCGGAGCGTGAAGCAGCGCTCGGTCCGGTCGCCCCACACCCGGTCCATGGTCGGGTGGTCATCCAGCAGGTGGGCGGGCTGCACGCTGGCGACGAGGCCAAGTCGCGCGAGGTCGGCGAGCGCGCGGCCAGTCGTCAGCTGCGCGTGCTCGATCGAGCCGCCGGCCCCCGTCGCCGCGTACGCCGCCAGCGCGGTCTCAAGCGCCTGGTCCCCGATCGCGTGCGTCGCAACCGACAGGCCCAGGCGGCGCCCCTCGGCGATGACGGCGGCCAGCTCATCCGCTGGCTGGCTTGGCGCGCCGAAGCCGCCGGTGTCCGCGTAGGGCTGCCTGCACCAGGCGGTGCGGGTGCCCAGCGACCCATCGCTGATGATCTTGAGCGAGCCGACGGTCAGCCGGCCGTCGGTCCCGCCATCGGCTCCGGCCCCGGGCAGGGCGGCGCCGGTGCGCAGCCCGGCCGCGCGGACGCTGTCGAGCTGGCCGTCGTAGGGTGACCACCGGATTCGCAGGCTGTCGCAGCCCTCGTGCCAGCGCCGGGCCCAGTCGGTCCAGGGCGCGCCGAACTCGAAGTCAACCAGCCCGGCGACGCCTCGCGCGGCGGCGTCACGCAGCACCCGCTGGTAGTCGCCTGCGCTGGCCGGGCACTCGAAGCCGGCCACGCGCGGGTAGGCCGCGAACCACTCGGCCTCGGCCACCACCACGTTCCTGCGCGCCAGGCCGAGGCGGTCAAGCGCGGCGGTGTTGAGCCAGGCGTGGTGGAAGTCGGCGTTGACCAGGACGACGGGAAGGTCGCCGCTCACGGCGTCAAGCTCGGTGACGGTCACCTGGCGGCCCCAGGTGCCGGCCCGCTGGCCCGTCCCTACGACCGGTTGCCCTTCCCTGGCCGCCCGGGCCACCAGGGCGAGCACCTGTTCAGGGGACGAGGTCCGCGACAGGTCAAGGCGCCGCGACGCGAGCGCCCACTGCCCGAGGTGCACGTGAGCATCCCACAGGCCCGGGATGAGCCAGCGGCCGTCGGCCGCTACCTCCCGGACGCCGGCCGGGCGGGCCACGGTGCTGGCCGGGGTGATGCCGGCCGGGCGGACCCGGGTGATGACGCCACCCTCGATCAGGACGTCGGACAGCCCGGTGCTGGCTGGCCCGGTGCCGGCCGGCCCGGCGCCGGCCGGCCCGGCGCTGGCTGGCCTGGCGCTGGCTGGCCCGGGGTCAAGCGGGACCACCCGGACCCGGCGCAGCAGCAGGGAAGACATACTTCATGATCGAAGCAGGCCGGTCAGCCAATCTCAAGGGTGACCTTGGTCCAGCCGGGGCTGCGGCGGTCGAAGGCCTGGTACGCCGCCAGGGCGGTCGGTATCGACTCCTGCTGGGTCAGCACGGTAGTCGGGTCGGCGTGGCCGGAGGCGATCTTGCTGAGCAGGCCCGGGACGTACTTGCGATGGTTGCAGTTGCCCATGTTCAGCGTGAGGTTGGCGTTCATCGCCGCGCCGATCGGGAACGCCTCATGCTGCGGCGGGTAAACGCCGATGATGCCGACCGTGCCAGCCTTGGCGACGGCCTGCGTCGCCCAGCGCAGTGCCAGGCTGGGCGCGTCCCCCGGCTCCCAGGTGCCGTCCGCGGGGGCGATGCGCGGGGCCGCCGCGTCCTGCTCGGTGGCGAACCGCTCGATCAGCTCCCCGGTTTCCGCGGCGGCCGGCCCGTCCTTGGGCATCTGGGCGTCAATGCCAACCGCGTCGATGATCCGGTCCGCGCCGATGCCCGCGGTCAGCTCCTTGATCGCCTCAACCGGGTGCTCGGCGTTGAAGTTGATCGTCTCCGCGTTCTGCAGGCGCGCCGTTTCCAGGCGGTCGTCGTTGCCGTCGACGATCAGCACGCGGCCCGCGCCCTGCATTCGCGCCGACAGCGCGGCCAGCTGGCCGACCGGGCCAGCGCCAAGGACGGCCACCACGTCGCCGCTGCTCACCTCGGCCAGCCGCGCGCCGAACCACGCGGTCGGGAAGATGTCGCTGACCATGATGGCCTGCTCGTCGCTGACGCCTGGCGGGATCGGGACCAGGTTGGTGTGCGCGAAGGGAACCCGGGCGTACTCGGCCTGGAGCCCGTCGAACGGCCCGGTGGACAGCGGGCCGCCGTAGTACGCGGTGCCCGCGTCCGGACCGTTGGGGTTGGCGTTGTCGCACTGGGCGTAGTAGCCGGCCCGGCAGTACACGCAACTGCCGCAGCCGATCGTCGAGGGAATCACCACCCGGTCGCCGATATTGAAGTCCCGTACCTGCGGGCCGAGCTCCTCGATTACGCCGACGGCCTCGTGGCCCAGGATCGTCCCCGGCCGCATCCCCGGCACAGTGCCCCGGATGAAGTGCAGGTCGGTGCCGCAGATCGCGCTGGTGGTGATCCGCACGATCGCGTCGGCCGGGTCCTGGATGCCAGGCATGGGCACCTCATCGACGGAGATCTTCCCTACGTCGTGCCAGACGACTGCCTTCATGTCGTTTCTCCTCGCTCTCGCTTCCGCCGCTGTCGGCCGCCGCTGTCGGCCGCCGCTATCGGCCGCCGCTGTCGGCCGGCACTGTCGGCCGATCGCCGGCCGGCGGCCTGGGCCCTGCGGTCCGGGCGGGACGGGCACGCGGGGGGGTCGCCCGCCCGCGTGCCCGCTGTCCTAGGCGTTAGGCCGCCCGGCGCTGATGTCGGCTAGCGCCGAGTTCTCGTCGAGCTCGATCGCCATGTCGCCGATCGAGACCACGCCGACCACATTGCCCTCATCCACCACCGGGATCCGGCGCACTTCCGCCTCGCGCATCCGGCGGACGGCGGTGCTCGCGTCATCCTTGGGCGTGACCGTGATGAGGTCCTCGCTGCAGAGCTCGGCGACCAGTGTCGAGCCCGGGTCCTTTCCGTCGGCGATGCCCCTGACCACGATGTCGCGGTCAGTGATCAGTCCCTTGAGCTGGCCATCGTCGGCGACCAGCACGTCCCCGATCCCGTGCTTGCGCATCTGGATCGCCGCGTCAACCAGGGGCTGGTCCGGCCGCAGCGCGACCGGCGCGGGCGTCATCACCTCGAATACTTTCTGTGCCATGTCAGACCTCCTTCTAGGGGAATGGTGGTCTGCCGCCGGTTACCCAGGGGCCGCGGTGCTAACCGCGTGGCCGGCCGCTGTCTCCGGCCGCTTCCAGCGAACTGCCTGGTCAGCGGACGGCCGCCAGCGGCGCCCGCAGCAGGGCGCCAACCCAGCCGACGGGCAGGTCCGCGCCGCCTGGGATGAATGACAGCGTCGCCCCGGTCCCGCAGGCCGCCCGGGCGAGCGCCGCGTCGGCCCGGTCCATGACCGGGTCGGCGACGCCGCGCCGCACCAGCTGCTCCGGGTCGGTGGCCACGTCAGCCAGCCCTGGCCCGATCCAGGCCGCCGCCGGGTCGGCCGCCTCGTCTCGCGCCGGGTCGTCGCGGACAAGCACGCCCTCGGCCAGCCCGTCGCGCAGCGCGGCCAGCGTGGCGTCCAGTCCCTCGACCGCCCGGCGCACGGTGATGTCAGGCTCGTTCATGCGGACCCAGAACTCGTCGAGGCGAGCCTGGCTGTGCTGCTCGGCGCGACGCGCCCGCTCGGCCTCGGCGGCGGCGGTGAAGGCGGCCCCGTCCGGCTCCACCTCCCGGTCCACCACGACGGCCGCATCCCGCAGCGCCGTGGGCAGCAGGCCGAGGAGCGTGCTGCGCTCCCACTCATCCCCGCCGACGACGACGAACTCGGCCCGTACCTGTTCAGCCGCGCGGGTAACCGCGTCCGCAAGTAGCTTCCCGTTCTCGGCCCAGGCCTCCTCGGTCGAGCGCTGCCTGCTGTAGTCCGCCTTGCGGGACGTCTTGTGCACCGGCCAGGTCTGGCCGGTGATCGTCGAGGTGGCCGTGGCTCCCGAGGCAGAGACGGTGAGCACCCGGCCCCCGGTTCGATCGGCGCCCACCCGCACGTGCGGTACCTGCTGCGGTAGCTGCGCCAGCAGCGGCATGACGTGCGGCAGCGCCGCGTAGCGGCTGATCTCTTGCCGTGGTGGCCGCGGCAGCGCGGCGGTGAGCCGCACCATGCCGCCATGGGCGAACACCGCCTGGCCCGGGGCCGACGGCTTGCGGCCCGTCAGGTGCCGCCCCACCGCGTCAAGCGCCGGGGCGCTCACGCCCTCGGCGGCGAGCTCCTCCCGGCCGGCTCGCCAGCGCAGCTCCAGTTCCTTAGCGGCGCTCTCAGTCGCCGGCGAGGTGTCCAGGTAGACCGACACGTAGCCGGCGACCTGGCCGTCCCCCGCGTTCTCGTACAGGGATTTCAGGAAATCCAGATCCATGGCCTGCCCCCTTCGCTGTACTGGGTGACCGCGCCTACCCGGGGGCAGGTGACGGAAACCGGGAGGAGCGAAGGCCGACGGGCCTTGCATCGGCGGATCGCGGTCAGGAGTACCTGCGCCCGGTCCGCCACCGATCCGTTTGGGATCGCCGCCAGGCGGTAATGAGCCTCCGTTCTGCAAGCTCTCAAGCACGATCAGTTACTGGCTGGTCTCGCGCGACGGACGGTGAGGTACCACGATGACGACGGCCAGGGCAGGCAGCGAGCGGCGGCGTCCCCGGCCTGGTGCCATGCCTTCCTGGGTGGAGCCGCAGCTGGCGACCCTCACCCGAGATCGCTTCTCGTCCCCGGCCTGGATCTTCGAGCGGAAGCTTGACGGCGAGCGCTGCCTGGCCTTCATTGGCCGGGACCGCGTCCGGCTGATGAGCCGGAACCGGCGGGACATCACCCGGACCTTCCCCGAGGTCGGCGAGGCCCTGGCCGCCCAGCGGCGGGGCGACCTGGTCCTGGACGGGGAGATCGTGGCGTTCGACGGAGCGCAGACGCGATTCGGCCGGCTACAGCGCCGCCTGGGCGTCGCCAGTCCGGGTCCGGCGCTGCTGCGGACCGTCCCCGTCTGCCTCTACCTGTTCGACGTCCTTTACGCCGACGGCGGCGACACCAGGTTCCTGCCACTCGCCCAGCGCAAGGAACTGCTGGCTCAGGCGGTGACCTTCACCGACCCGCTGCGCTTCACCGAGCACAGGGACCGTGACGGTGAGGCCTTCTGGAAGCAGGCCTGCCTGGATGGCTGGGAGGGCCTGATCGCCAAGCGGGCCGACGCCAGCTACAGAAGCGGGCGCAGCCGCGACTGGCTCAAGTTCAAGTGCCAGAACCTGCAGGAGTTCGTGATCGGCGGCTACACCGATCCGCAGCGATCCCGCGTCGGATTCGGCGCGCTGCTCCTTGGCTATTACGCCCGAGACGGCGGCCTGGTCTACGCGGGAAGGGTCGGCACCGGGTTCGGCCAGCAGATGCTGCGCAGCCTGGGGGCGACGCTGGCCGGACTTGAGCAGGACCACAGCCCCTTCAGCCAGGGCAGGCCCGCGGGCGAGCGCGGAGTGCACTGGGTCAGGCCGCAGCTGGTCGGGCAGGTGGCCTTCACCGAGTGGACCGGGGACGGCCAACTCCGCCACCCGAGCTTCCAGGGAGTACGCGACGACAAGGACCCGCGCGACGTCGTGCGCGAGGCGCCATCGTGAGCGGACCTGCCGTCCCGCCGCGGCCGGACGGCAGGTCCGCCGGGCCTACTAGCGCTGGTAGACCCCGACCAGGGTGCCGCTCGCCTGCTGACGGCCGGCCATCGCGTCGTGCACGTCCTTGGCTGACGGCTGCTCTGGCAACGGGAGCGGCTCGCTGACGGCGTAAAGCCGGAAGAAGTACCGGTGGGCCGGATCACCCGCCGGGGGCCGGGGGCCGCCCCAGCCGGGGTCACCGAACCCATTCGGCCTCGGCTCGCCACCGGGGGGCAACTGCCCGGTGTCCACGCCGGAGCTACGGGGGTCGATGCCGGTAACCAGCCAGTGAGTGAACGTGCCCGCGGGCGCGTCGCGATCCTCGCACAGCAGGACCAGTTCCTTGGCCTCTTCCGGGATGCCCGACCAGACCAGCGGCGGGGACACGTCGTCGCCATCCTTGGTGTACCGGCTGGGTATCGGGGCGTGGTCGCTGAAGGCCGCGCTCTTAATGTCGATTCCGCTCATGCCACCGCCGCTACCCGCCTCGGGCAGGGCTATTCGGCGGCCAGGCCTACTCGACGGAGAGGGCTATTCGGCCCGCTGCGTCATGGCGTCCCTGGGGTGGGCGCTACCCGATAGCCCAGTCAGGTAGCTGACCAGGGAGATCAGTACCTGCTTGGACGAGTCCCTGCGCCGGGCGTCGCAGTCGATGACCGGGATGTCGTCCGCGATCGCGAGGGCCTCGCGCACGCGCGCCAGCGCCGGCGCACTGGCCACGCCGTCGAAGCGGTTGACCGCCACGACGAACGGCATCTTGTGATGTTCAAGACGGTCGATGGAGTACCAGGAGTCCGCCAGCCGGCGGGTGTCGACCAGGACGACCGCCCCGAGGCTGCCGGCGAACAGCTGGTCCCACAGGTACCAGAACCGCTGCTGCCCGGGTGCGCCGAAGAGGTAGAGCACGTTCTTGCTGTCCAGGGTGATCCGGCCGAAGTCGAAGGCGACCGTGGTGGTGCTCTTGTCCCCCACCGCGGCCTGGTCGTCAATGCCGCGGCCTGCCTCGGTCATGACCTCCTCGGTGGACAGCGGCCTTATCTCGCTCACCGAGCCGACCAGCGTTGTCTTGCCCACGCCGAAGCCACCAACGACGACGATCTTCAGGCCATGGCTCGCGGACTTCCGCAGCGGAGTGCGGCCGCGCGGGTCTTGGGCCAGGGCGCTGCCCGGATTGCCTGCCGCCGCGCCAGCGTCAGAGTCGTTGAAGGCCAAGGAGCACCTGCTTAAGGACGTCGTGGTCGGCTAGCTGCAGTCCAGTCGGCCCATCCGTGTGGGTGGCGCCTGGCAGCGGGTGGCGGACGGTGATGCCGCCGATGTCGAGCAGGTCGAGCAGGAGAACCTTGACCACGCTGATGGGGAGCCGCAATTCGGCGGAGACTTCGACCAGCGCCGTCGGCGCGTGACATATCTGAAGAATCCTCGCGTGCTCGGACTGCATTCCCGGCACCGGGTCACGCTCGGCCACGATCAGCGAGACGAGGTCAAACGGGTCCTCATCGCCGAGGACCCGGCCGTGGGTGACGGTGTACAGCCGGTCGGGCGGCTCACGGTCTATGGCCCGGGGACTCATGGCGCCCAGTTGACTTCACGCTGTCTCGGCGGAGAGGTCAGCCGGCCGCCGATCTGCTCGACAAGCTCGGACATGTTGTGGCCGACGAGGCCGACGTCGGCCTCGTCGGCCGCCACGACCGCGAGGTGCGCGCCCTCGCCCGCGGGCACTATGAGCAGGACGCCACCGGGGAATTCCACCATGGACTGGCCGGACCCTACGGCGGTACCGAACTCGGCGGAGGCGCTGACGGCCAGGCTCTGGATGCCCGAGGCGATGGCGGACAGCTGATCCGCCCTGTCCTCGTCGAGCTCCTCGGTGAAGCACAGCCGCAGGCCGTCCTTGGACAGTACGAGGACGTGCCGGACACCCCGGGTTCGCTCCTTCAGGTTCTCGAGCAGCCACTCGAGGTCGTGCTCGGATTCCCTCATGCTCATCGTGATATCGACTCCGGGGCGCTCATATGGCGGGTTGGTTTCCCTGCTCTTCCGAGGGGGTCTGGATGTCCTGGTGGCTCGCTGGCGACCCTTCCGGCGCGTCCGCCGGGGGCTTGCCCGACTGGCGGAAGGCCGCGAACCGCGAGCCTGTCTCGGTCGGCGTGCGCGCGGTGGCCTCCTCGCGGGGCGATTCCGCTCGCATCATGGCCGCGGCCAGCGTCTGGCCCCGGGGCCGGACCGGCAGCCCGTCGTCGGTGTCACCGCCGGCGGGGGCGACGACCTCGAGGAGCTCCTCGATGACGGGCTGGTCCGCCGCGACCGGCGTGCCGCGGCCGGGTTGCGGCGGGTGGGCGAGCTCCGGCTTGGGCTGCGCGATGAGCGCACGCGGGACCATCACCACGACCCCGGTCCCGCCGCGTGAGGACGGGCGGAAGTTCACGGTCAGCCCGTACCGGTCAGCGACCTTGCCCACCACGGCAAGGCCCAGCCGGCTGCCAGGCAGCGTGGTCAGGTCCAGTGACTGCGCGATGAGGTCCTCGGCCCGGGCTCGCTCTCTCCTGCGCATGCCAAGGCCGCTGTCCTCGATCGTGATGACCACGCCCACGTCCTCTTCCTCCACGTAGACGTGGACCTCAGAGCCGTGGGTGGAAAATGCCGTCGCATTGTCCATCAGCTCCGCCAGCGCGTGCATGACTGCCTCGGCGGCATAGCCGGTGACCGCCGCGGCGGAGGTCGAGTGGATCCGGATGCGCTGGTAGGCGTCAATCCGCCCCATCGCGCCGCGCAGCAGCGACTCCATCGCGATCGGCCTCGTCCAGCGGCGCCCGGACCGGCCGCCCGACAGCAGCGCGACCGAGTCGGCCAGCCGCCCCAGTTGCGAGACCCGGTGGTCGAGCTCGATCAGGTCGGCGAAGACCTTGTCATCGCCGTACCGCTGCTCCATCTCACGCAGGTCGGCGAGCATGCGCGTGGTCTGCGCCTGGATCCGGGCAGCCGCGCTCGCGCAGGCGGTCATGGCGGTAGCGCCACGGCGCTCCGCAGCGGCGGCCTCGGTCACCGCCACGTCGAGCACTTGGCTCAGGGGGCCGGCTGCGGGCCGGCTGGCCTCGGCAAGAACCTGGTCCACCAGGTCCCCCGCGCGCACCCGGGTGAACGCGGCAGGCAACGTCTGACTGGACAGCCGGACGGCCTCGGACTCGACGGACCTGCGGTCCGCGGTGGCCTCATCCGCCTCCCGCCGAGCCAGCTTGGCGTCCCTGCGGGCACGGCCTAGCTCGGCGAAGTTCCGCTCGAGCCGCAGTGCCTGGGCGGCCGCGGCCGCGGCCGTCGCCTTATGCCGGCGAGCCGAGCGCACCTGAAAAGCGGCCGTCACGACCGCCGCGACCGTCACCGCGAGTCCGGCGCCGCCTCCGGCCGCGACAAGGTCGAAGGCCGCGCTCGGCGCGACGGCGAGTGCCGACGCCAGCCCGGCGCCGCCGATGACCGCCGTGACGGCGCCGGCGATCAGCCAGCCCGGAACCACGGCTTGATTCGCCGTGGCGGGCGCGGGTTCTGCGGTGCCCTCGCGTCCGGCCTCGGGGCTACTGGAGTCGAGAGGCAGATGTGCCGACATGCAGGTCACGTCCTTGGTCTTGGCGCCAGCTCCGTATGGGAGCGTATCTGACCATTAGCGGAGAACAACATGATTTCGACACCTATCAATAACCTAATGAGGTATACCCAATTAGGTATGGCCCAGGTCGCCGCCGAGCCGCCCGGGCGCGGGCGCCGGGGCGCCCGGGCGGGTGGCGTGGCGGGCCCGGCCGGGTGGCGCGGCGGGCCCGGCTCGCCCGGCCGGCTGCCTGGCCGGGCCCGTTGTCGCCGCACCTTTCAGTAAATAGTCAGCCATGAGATCTAGACCGGCAATCATTTATTTGATAACGTTTGGCGACGGTATCAGCGACTAATCACTAGGAGCGCCCCCGTGAGCACGATCCGGGAAATGCCGGACATACTTTCGGAAGAATTCGCCGTTGACCCCTATCCCGCGTACCAGATCATGCGAGAGCATTATCCGCTTATCTGGCATGAGCCAATGAAGAGCTACATCATCTCCAGGTACGAGGACGTGTCCCAGGCCTTCCGCGACCAGGCATTCACCACGGCCAACTACGACTGGCAACTGGAGCCGGTGCACGGGCGAACGATCCTACAGCTAGACGGCAGGGAGCACGCCGTACGCCGGGCACTGGTCGCCCCGGCGTTCCGCGGGAGCGAGCTGCAGGATAAATTCCTGCCGGTAATAGAGCGCAATGCTCGCGAGCTTATCGATGGATTCCGCGATTCCGGGTCAGCCGATCTTGTCGCTGACTTCGCGACGCATTTCCCGGTCAACGTTATCGTCGACATGCTGGGCCTGGACAAGGCTGATCATGAGCGCTTCCACCGGTGGTACACCTCGATAATCGCGTTCCTCGGCAACCTGAGCGGGGACGAGGAGGTCACGGCGGCGGGCCTGCGCACCTCCGGTGAGTTCGCGGGCTACATGATCCCAATCATCAAGGCCCGGCGGGCGCAGCAGGGCGACGACCTGCTTTCGGCCCTCTGCGCCGCGGAGATCGACGGCACGCAGATGAGCGATGAGGACGTCAAGGCGTTCTGCAGCCTGCTGCTCACGGCGGGCGGCGAGACCACTGACAAGGCAGTGGCCAGCCTGTTCTCCAACCTGCTTCAGCACCCCGAGCAGCTCGCGGCGGTGCGCGAGGATCGCGACCTGATCCCGCGGGCGCTAGCCGAGACGCTGCGGTACACCCCGCCGGTCCACATGATCATGCGCCAGCCAGCGGCGGACGTCACGGTCTCCGGCGGCACGATTCCCGCGGGCAGCACGGTCACCGCCCTGATCGGGTCGGCCAACCGCGACGAGCACCGCTACCGCGAGGCTGACCGCTTCGACATCTTCCGCGCCGACCTTGACACGGTGAACGCCTTCTCGGCCGCGGCCAATCACCTCGCCTTCGCGCTCGGCCGGCACTTCTGCGTCGGGGCACTGCTCGCGAAGACGGAGGTGGAGGTCGCGACGAACCAGCTACTTGACGCGATGCCCGACGTCGCCCTGGCGGACGGGTTCCGTCCGGCTGAGCGCGGGGTCTTCACCCGCGGGGCCGCGAGTGTGCCCGTCCGGTTTACGCCTGTCGCGGCATGACGTGGATGACGGGGCTGAACTTAGCCGGAAGGGTGAACAGCCCCCGCATCCACAGTGATGGCCGCCACCGCAGTTCCTCGGGTGCCACGGCCAGCTCCACGTCAGGAACGCGGTCAAGCAGAACCTCGATCGCGGTCCTGGCGATTACCTCGGCGAGCTCGGGTGCCGGGAACGGGCAGCCATGCTCGCCATGACCGAACGACATGTGCGCCCGGTTGGCGCCGGAGTCCATGAATGACGAGGGGTGCGCCTGCGGGTCCGCGTTCGCCGCGGCGAGACCGAGGACCAGCAGGTCCCCCTGGCGGATCCGCTGGCCGCCGAGCTCGCAATCCTGGACGGCCCACCGGCCGATGAAGTTCTGTGTCGGCGTGTCCTTCCAGAGGACCTCGTTCAGGGCCTGGCTCGCGCTGCTCCTCCCGCCCTGGAGGCTGAGCGAGAACTTGTCATCGACCAGCATCAGCCGCAGCGCGTTGCCGATCCAGTTGGCGGTGGGCTGCTGGGCGGCAGCCATGACGACGAGGAGGTCGATAAGGATCTCCTCGTCAGTCAGGCCACTGGGGTGCGCGATCATCCGGGAGGGCACGTCGCGCCCCGGCTTGTCGTGCTTGGCCTGGAGCAGCTGCTGCGTTCTCGCGAAGTTTCGCTGGTGGGCGGCGTTGGCCTTTTCCGCCACGTCGAGGGAGTCCGCGATATCCGCCACGAGCGCGGGCGTCTGCGCGTCGGGCAGGCCGAACAGCCGCGCAACGACCCGCATCGGGATCTGCTGAGCGTAGTCAGCCACGAGGTCAGCCTCGCCCGTTCCGCCGAATCCGTCGATCAGCCCGTCGGCCACCTGCTCGCAGATGAGCACCAGCTCGGTGCGGTCGACGGCATCGAGGGCGTCTCCGATCGCGCCGGCCCGGCGCTGGTGCTCGGCGCCCTCGGCGAACATGACCGACGGGGTCCAGCCGACGTAGGGCATGAGCGGCCAGTCGGCCGGGATCTTGTCCCAGGCGTTCCAGCGCCTGCAGTCGCGGGCGAACAGCGCCGAGTTGCTCGTGACGATGTGGACCTCGCGGTATCCCAGGACGAACCAGGCGGGGACGTCGCCATCGAGGAGGATCGGGGCCACCCGGCCGTATTCCGTCCGCATGGACCGGTAAAGCTCCGCGGGGTCCGCGGCCAGCTGCTCCCCGTACAGGCGGACGGGGCCGGGGCGCGGCGCGGTAGCGGCGGGGCTAGTCGCGGGCGAGGCTGGGGAGTCGGTCACGGTACTGCCTCCTCAAAGGCGGCTGGGCGGAATAGTCGGGCGTGCGCCATGCGACGTGCCAGCCGGATGAGGAAAGCCAGAAACCCCGGCGGCACACCCTCCCATGACACGGCAGCGAGAGTGTCTAGCTCAGCGTGACGAGCGGGAGCATATCGAATTAAGCCGGGTCCTGTGCGCCGAATTGCGGCCATATATTCGCCCGATGGGCGCCAGCTGGGCACGCAAGGGCCTCGACTGCCTGACCGCCAGGCTCAAGGCGGGCTCCGTAAACTGGCCGCATGGCACAGGTGACTGACCCGGAAGTGACGGCGTTCCTGCTCCAGGGCAGGCGGACCGGCAAGCTGAGCTACACCAGCCCGAGCGGCAGGCCCCTGGTGGTGCCGATCTGGTTCATCGTCGAGGACGGCTGCATCGTCTTCAACACCGGCAGCCAGACGGTCAAGGGCATGGCCCTGGCTCGTGACCCGCGGGCCACGCTGTGCGTCGACCTTGAGGAGCCACCGTACGCCTTCGTGCAGGTACAGGGCACTGCCGAGCTCTCGGAGGATCCGGCCGAGCTGGTCAGGACCGCGACCGCCATCGCCGCGCGCTACGTCAGCCCCGAGCGAGCGCAGGAGTTCGGCCAGCGCAACGGCGTGCCGGGCGAGCTGGTCGTCCGGCTGCGCCCGACCAAGACGCTGGCTCACTTCGACATGATCAGCTGAGGTCAGCTCGCCTTGAGCGCGGGGGCGCGGCCGCGGCTAGCGCCGCGGCGCGGGAGCGATGGCGAAGGCGACGAGGGCGGTGACGCCTGCTGGGCTTCGATCGATGGTCAGCTCGTCGGCGAGCTGGCCGATGAGCCACAGGCCATGGCCGGGATTGGCCTGCCAGGACGCCGGGTCGGCCGGCCGCTGGCTGCTCGCCCTCGCGTCGGTGCCCGGGTCGCTGACCTGGCAGTAGAGGAACGCCTCGTCGATCCACAAGACCAGCCGCCCGTGGCCGGGGCCATGCCGGACTGAGTTGGCGGCAAGCTCGTGGGCGGCGGCGGTGACGTCGTAGACGCGCTGCCGCCCCAGCCCGGCCGCGGCGGCGTGCGCGGCCACCGCGGATCGCAGCGTGTGCAGCGACCGGCTGTCGAAGTGCTGCTCCAGGGACGGGAAGCCTGACCGGCTGGCACCGCGCCCGGTCGGCCCCGCACGGTCACAGTCACGGCTCACTGGCGGCCACCAGCCTGACCCCGGAAAGCTCGGTAACCTGAGCGGCCGCGTCCGTCGCCACCATGCCCTCCTTACCTGCCCCGGCACCAGCCCTCCCGGCATCGACGGTACCGGGCACCTCGCTACCCACGGCACGCACCGCCAGGAATGCCGCAAATCCGCCGAGATAGCTACCCACGTCCGCGCCAGCCATGCATCCTAGGAAATCTGGGGAGAAGTTGTTGTTCGCCGCCATGGCCGCAACTCATACGGCAAAGCCGGCGAGGGGCCGGGTGAGGAGGCCCCCCGCCAGCCGGCACCAGGCCGCGCCTGGGCACGCAGGGCAAGAGGGGGCACCACAGTGGGAGAAACAGGGCACTCGGCCGAGCCTAAGGCGGGGAGCTTCCTTACGGCTGACGGCCGCAAGGCCGACCTCTTCACGCTTGAGCACTACCCGATCCACGCGGTCTGCCAGGTCTGCGGGCGCGCGATCCTGGCGCAGTCGTTCGCGCTCCCCTTCGAGCACCTCCCCCCGCACGAGGACCACTGACCGAGTACCGCGCCTCGCGGTCCCTGGGCGCGATCTAGCGGGAACACTCTCCGTTCTGGTTAAGAGACCATTAAGATACGCCTGATACGTTCTGCGGACTATGGTGGATCTTCACGACCCTTGGGCGCTTATGCCTGCTGGCGTGGTCCGGTACCAGGCAGGTGGATGAGATGCCAAGCGAGATGGTTTCCGGCCCGGCGAGGGTGGGCGATGGCGCGCCCGCGGATGCCCTGGCTGCGCCGGGTTCCGGCACGACCGACGGCGGCCGAGGTGGCTGGGCGCGAGCGATAAGGCGCCGGCTGACGTTCGAGCACCTTGGCGTCCTGGTGCTGGCGCTGCTTGTCCTCGTGGTCCACGACGTGGGCTACATCTTCAGCCAGCCCTACTGGACCGACGAGGACTGGGTCGCGCTCACCACCAAGTTCCCGCTGTCACAGCTGCCCGCGACGACCAACAGCACCCCCATCGGCTGGTCAGTGCTGATCCGCTTCTTCACGGTGAGCGGGACCCAGAGCGCCCGGATCGTGCCGCTGGCCTTCGCCGCCGCGGCCGTGGTCGTGGCCTACTGGTTCGGGCGACGGCTTGACTGGCCGCGGCTGCCCGCCTCGCTCCTGGCCGGGGTGCTGGCCGGGATCGCCATGCTGATGGTCCCGGCGATGCTGATCCGCGACGACCTGAAGCAGTACACCACCGACGCGTTCTTCGCGATCCTGGTGCTCGCGGTGACCTCCCGGCTCGAGCGGGCCTGGTCACGGCGCATGCTGGCCATCTTGTCCGTGGTCACCTGGGGCGGCATGCTGTTCAGCGACGCGGTCGCCTTCATGGGCGCGGCCGCGTTCGCCGCCGTGTGCGTCGTGGCACTCGCGCGCAGGAACTGGCGCCGGCTGGCCGAGTCGGCCGTAGCCGGCGTGATCACCGCCATCTTGATCCTGGCCGTGTACAAGGGATTCGACGCCCGGGCGGTCACCAAGTCACTCACATACTCTCCGCACTTCTCCAACTACTATCCGCCGCGGCGTCACCTGCACAAGCTGATCCACTTCGTCATCTCGCACCTGCAGGCCGAGAACAGCCACTTCGGCCTCGGGCCACTATGGCTGGTGGCCCTGCTTTTCGTGGTGGGCGTGGCGACGGTCTTCTGGCGCAAGCGACCGGTCACCGGCACCGTGCTGGCCATCATCTGGCCGGAGATGCTGCTGATCTCGGCTCTTCACCTGTACCCGTTCGTTGACGCAAGGACCTCAACGTTCCTGTTCGCCATCACCACTGTTACCGCCGCGATCGGGGTAGCAGGCGTGTGCTCGCTGCTGCTGCGGTACCTGAAGGGCGTGCTGGCGGTCGGGCTGGCCATGGCGGCGGTGGCGGGCCTCGTGGTGGCATCGGCACGGTTCGTGCGCGGCCACTACATCCCCAACGAGGACATGAAGGCCCTCACCCTGTACATCGCTGATCACGTCCCGGCGAGCGACCCGATCGTGCTGGCACAGGACAGCAACTTCGGCTTCGCCTACTACTGGCCGACCGGCCAGCCGTCGCGCGTGGCCAACAACACCATCATCCAGGAGTACGAGGCCACCTTCCCCGGCCAGCCGCGCATCGTCGTGGCGACCAGCCGCACCCCTGCCGGGGTGGACGCGGCCATGGACCAGGCACTGGCCCAGTCACGCGCTCATGGCTGCGCCGCCATGTACCTGATCCGCACGCACCTCACGGCCATCGAGGAAAATGCCTACAACTCCTGGCTGAACCAGCGTCACCTGTCGGCCGAGGCCATCTCGGCCGCCTACCCGGGGCTGACCGTCGTGCGGATCAACGCTTCCGCCTGTCAGTAACGCGGCGCTGGCGGGCGACTAGGGCCCTGCGCCCGCTCGTGATCACGCCGAGTAGCGTAACTAGTGAGCTGAGGAGGCGTCGACGTGATTCTGGTGACCGGGGCGACCGGGCGAGTGGGCTATCGGCTGCTGGAGGCGCTGGCTGACGCTCGCGCCGAGACAACCGCGATGGTGCGAGTGGCCGCCCGCGCCGCGGACCTGCCAGGGACACCCCGGCACCTGGTCGCGTCGCTCGACGAGCCGCCATCCGCGCAGCAGCTGCGGCAGTTTGACCGGATCTTCCTGCTCAGCCCGGAAATGGAGGAGCAGGCGGCGATTGAGACCGTGTTCATCGACGCGGTGGCCGCGGCCGGGCACCGGCCGCACATCGTGAAGATCTGCCCCGACGGCTTCCAGGACCCGGACTGCGACGTGCGGTTCATGCGTGCCCACCGGCAGGTCGCGCTGCACCTGGACGCGGTGGGACTGCCGGTCACCTACCTGGCCGCCGCCACCTACATGGATGACCTCGCCCGCGCGGCCGAGGAGATCAGGCGCACCGGCGAGATCAGGGCGGCGGCGGGCCAGGGACGGGCCGGGTTCATCGCCGCCGCCGATGTCGCCCTGGCCGCGGCCAGGGTCTTGACCACCGACGGACACGACGGCGCCACCTACGTGCTGACTGGGCCCGAGGCGCTCGGCTACGACGATGTCGCGGCCCGCTTCGCCGCCGTCTTCGCCTGGCAGGTCCAGTACCTTGACCTGCCCGCGCAGGAGGTCCGCCAGCTGCTGCGCGACCGGGGACTCGACCCGTGGGAGGCCGATGGCGAGGTCGAGCGCTTCGACTGGATCCGGCAGGGCGGCGCGAGCAGCCTGACTCCCGCGGTCGCGGAGCTCACTGGCACCGATCCGCGCCCGCTGCACGAATGGCTCGGCGAGTCGCGCGGGACCTTCGCCGGCCCAGCGTAGCCAGATCGCCGGACCGCGAGGCCAGGCCTGCTCGCGCGGGCCGCGTCCGCTATCAGCCCTCGGTCTTGGTCAGCTCCCACTGCCAGTTGGCCCCGCGGGTCAGCACGCCTTCCTCGTGGAGCTCGGCCAGCTCAAGGACGATCTCCCTGCCATCGTCGCTGCCGAGCGCGTCCATGATCTCCCGGAAGTACAGCGGGCCATCTTGCAAGGCCTCGCGGACGCTGCCGGCGCGGCGCTCGCGGCTGACTCGCGGCGGCGTTGGGCGCCACCTGACCATCGAGTCACCGGCGAGCCCTGAGGTCGCGTCGAAGCCGACCTTTGAGAGGGTTCCGCTCTCGGTGGTCGTCGGATCGGAGTAGTACGCGGGGAAGCCCTCGGTCACCACCAGGTCGCGATCCGGCCGAAAGCGCGTGGACAGCGCCCACTCCACCTCGGCGTCGTCACGGATGTCGATGTCCGAGTCCACGACAACGACGTGCTTCATCCCGCGCAGCGCGAACAGCGCGGAGATCACCGCGCGGGCCTGGCCGGGCGCGGCGGCGGAGTCGAGCGCCACCCGCACGTGCTGTCCGATCGACACCGCCTCCACCACGTGCACCGCGGCCGGCACGATGTTCATGGCCCGCAGGGCCGCCCACACCGCGACCTCCGAGTTCAGCGAGCCGGTGGGATTGCCCTCCATCCGCGTCATGTTCCTGCCGCCGTGCAGGACGCTCTGGTGCAGCACGTCCTGGCGCATCGTTATCGCGGTGACGTGGAACACCGGGTCAATGTGGGCGGCACCGTAGAAGCCCCAGAACTCGCCGTAGGGGCCGTCAAGCTCGCGATAGCCGAGCTCGTCCAGGTAGCCCTCGATAATCATCTCGGCGTCGGCCGGGGCCGGGACGCCGTTGGTCACGCCCCGCACCATTGGCAACCGAGCGCCGCGCAAGGTCGCCACGAGGTCGAACTCATCACCGGGCCGGCGCAAGGTCGCGGCGAGGTAGGCCGTCGGATGAGAGCCGATGGCGAAGCTTACGGGGAGCCGCTCGCCCCGCTCAACGCACCCGCGGTAGGCGAGCTTCATGTCAGAGGGCGCGGTGAGGTTCGTCGTCAGGTGCTTGCGGCCGCGCAGCATCAGCCTCCGGCAGCCGACGTTGTGCCTGCCGGTGCCCGGGTCGACGGAGAAGTCCATCGCGGAGGAGATGTAGAGGCCGCCATCCAGGTCGTGCTGGAGGTAGAAGGGCAGCCTGGTCAGGTCAATCTGGTCACCAGTGAGGACGACCTGGTGCACGGGCGCATCCGGCGACGGCACCTCGAAATGCGCCTGCGGGCTGGCCATCCGGCGCTCATACTCGCGCACGCTGTCGGCTTCCTCGACCCCCAGGGCGATGGCCAGCCGCCGTCGCGACCCCATCACCCCGGCCACCAGTTCCACCTCCTCCGGGCCGGCCTTGCGGAAGAGCACCGCCTTGTCCGACGCCTCGATGATGGAGCTGAGGTCGGCGAGCGCCACGGGCTCGTCGTGCACCTCCACCTCGCCGGCCTGGGTCAGGTGCTCCACCAGGCGACGCAGGCGGAAGCGATCGAAGTCAGCATCATTCGCGTTCATGTCTCCTCTTTCCAGCTGGGGTGGGTTGGGGTGGTCTGCGGTTGTGCCGTTCCGCCGCTGGTGCCTGCCGCCTCGCCCGCCCGGGAGGCGGCGCCGCGGCTGGCGCGAGCGCGCCTGGCGGCCTGCTGACTGCCCTCCCATCGCTGCACGACCCCCGCGTCCAGGCCGAACAGGTCGAAGATGCGCCCGACCGTCTGACTGACGATGTCGTCAACCGTCTGCGGATGGTGATAAAAGGCCGGCACCGGTGGCACGATGATGCCGCCTGCGGCCGTTACCTCGGTCATCAGCCGAAGGTGCGACAGGTGCAGTGGGGTCTCACGGACCACAAGGACGAGCCTGCGGCGTTCCTTCAGCGCTACATCGGCGGCACGCACGACGAGATTGTCGTCATGACAGTTGGCCACGCCCGACAGCGTCTTTATGCTGCAGGGAATGATGACCATGCCGTCCGTGCGGAACGAGCCGCTGGATATCGGCGCGGCGAGATCGTCCTCGTGGTAGACCACGTCGGCCAGCTTCATGATCGCGGCGGCGTCAGTCGCCGTCTCGTAGGCCAGCGTCTTGCGTGCACCTGACGTGATGATCAGGTGCGTCTCGACCTCGGGCAGGCGGCGCAGCACCTCGACCGCGCGCACGCCATAGGCGGCGCCCGACGCGCCGGTGATGGCCACGACGATCCGGCGCGGGGCGGCCTTATCCGGCGTGCGCGTCACTGGCCAGGCTCCCGTAGCCCCCATAGGCGGCCGTCGTGGTGAACGAGCGGCCGCCTGCCACCGGCCACCGAGGCCCAGGTGACCCGGCCGACCACGATGTCGTGCCCGCCAAATGGGTAGATGTCCTTCAGCTCGCACTCAAACGACGCCACGCAGCCATCGAGCAGGGGAAGGCCGAACGTCGGCCCAGGCGAGAACGGCACGCCGGCGAAGCGGCCGCCAGGCTCAGCTGACCTGGCCGCGAACCCGGCGACGTGAGCCTGCTGCCCCTCCCCGAGCACGCTCACGCCGAACTGGCTGGTCGCCTGGACGAGCTCGCGGGTCCGGCCGCCTGCCCGCAGCGTGGTCAGGAGCAGTGGCGGCGCCGGGTGCTCCGCCCACGCCATGCCGGTACACCCGTGCGGCCGGCCATCATCGAACGTCGTGATGATCGCCACCGCGACCGCGAGGGTGCCGATTCCGGCCCGGATCGCCCGGTCCTGATCATCAGCCATCGGGCCGTGCTCCATTTCTCCAGCGTAGCCACAATTTGCGGGGATAAGTCATGATGCCGCACGGGTAGGCATCGCGGCTTTAGCGCTTCCGGTACGGTCCGGGAATTCAGTCGGCCTGAGGGCGGAAAGGGCTCAGGGAGACGGGCCTGATGGCGGGAGGCTGGCAATGGCAAGGGTGGCGTCGTCGCGGGCGGTATCGTCGAGGTAGTCGCCGCCAAGCCGGACCGCTATTTCGCGCAGGGTGGTGCGGAGCCAGGCGAGGGCGGGGTCGGTGGCGCGCATGGGGTGCCACCAGGCGGCCTCGACGAGCTCGATGGCGGCGAGCGAGGGGTCGGC